>Ga0187890_10002078_pt1 | contig 14067 bp, 7 predicted proteins | sample June2016WEW_21_1_FD_133005 | JGI IMG/M metagenome (GOLD analysis project Ga0187890, IMG submission 133005) | Peatland microbial communities from SPRUCE experiment site at the Marcell Experimental Forest, Minnesota, USA - June2016WEW_21_10 | ecosystem: Environmental > Terrestrial > Soil >... | reverse complement strand
CACGTAGACGCCGGCTACGCCGAAGCCAAAGAGTTCGCGAAGCAGGCAGGCGTGAAAGTGCCGATGCAAGGCTGACGTTCGCGCGCGCGTCCCTATGGACGATTTACTTCGCCAGCGCATCGTGCACCGCTGCGTACGCCGGCTTCTTCTGATACTTGTCATCCCACAGCAAGGCCCAGCCTTGACCCTTGTAGTACAGCGGGATCCACGATTGCTTGTCGGTGACTCCCCAGGTCTGGATTAACTTGCAGGCCGGCTGCTGCACGCAGACAGTGGCGATTTCGCCGTAGAGTTTGGCTTGCGCTGCGAGCGAGGCCTGACTGGAATCGGTGAGCCGGATGTCGAGCTCGGTGATGTGCAGGTCGAGCCCAAGTTTCGCAAAGCGCTCCAGGTTTCGCGCATAGGACGCCAGCTTCGCCGGATCGTCGAACCGCAGGCTGACATGATTCTGAAATCCGATGCCGTCAAGCGGCACGCCGCGCTTCTTGAAATCTTTCGCCATGGCATAGATCGCGTCGGATTTCTTATTCACTACCTCGGCATCGAAGTCGTTGTAGAAAAGCTTGGCACCCGGATCGGCCTCGCGCGCCCAGCGCAGCGCCTGCTCCACGTATTTCGTGCCCTTCCCCGCGCCAATTCCTGGGTGGTCGTACCAAATATCATGGCGCATGGTTCCGTTGTCGTTGAAAGCTTCGTTGACCACATCCCACGCGTAGACTTTCGAAGCATAGTGCCGCATGACGGTGGAGATGTGGCCGTGCAGAATCTCCGCAAGGTGAGCTGACGAATAGCCACCCTTTGCGACCCAGTCCGGCACAGCGTCATGCCAGACCAGGGTGTGCCCGCGGACCACCATGTTATGACTCTGCGCGAACACAACCAGCGCGTCACCGCCCCTGAAGTTGTAGGGATTCGGATCGGTATCAGGCCGGGGATGAATCGTGGCAAACTTCATCTCGTTCTCCGCCTGCAGTTGGCTGAACTCCGATCCAAGAATCGCGCCGTATCCCGCCTCCTTGAAATGCTGGGAAGCGGCGGCTGCGCCAATCGTGATGTGGCGGGCATCGCCAACCTGACGCAGGCTTGCGGCTGCGGAGCCAGCGGCTTGTGGGTCTGGCACAGGGGAGCCAGACTGCAGGACGAGACCACATAGTAGTGCCGCGGAGAAACTTCGATGCAACACGTTGACCATGATGAGACCTTTCGTGCACAACACTGCTAGACTAAAACACGCGTGATTGTAAACCGAAGGTCTCCGCGATCAAAAGCACTCCTGCTGGTCAATGTGCGCCAGTTGCTCACGCTGCGCGCCGCATCGGCAAATTCGGGCCCGCGCCGCGCGGCTGCCTTAAAAGACCCGGCAATCATCGAAGACGGCGCGGTGCTGTGCGTGGGTGGAAAGATTGTCTGCGTCGGCTCAACCAAAGACGCGCTGCGTGACCCGTGGCTGAGGAAGAATCGCAGCAAGATTAGAGACGTTGACTGCGCGGGGAAAATAGTCCTGCCAGGTTTCGTCGATTCGCATACGCACCCTGCTTTCGTGAATCCGCGACTGGTGGATTTCGAGAAGCGCATCGCTGGCGCATCCTATGAAGAAATTGCGACAGCTGGCGGTGGAATTCGTTCCAGCCTCGAAGCCGTTCGTAAGATTGCGAAGAGCGCGCTGGCCGCGAAAGTGTTGACGGCTTTCGCAGCGATGGCGGCGCACGGAACAACGACCCTAGAGGCGAAATCGGGCTACGGGCTGACCGTCGAGTCGGAACTGAAGTCGCTGGAGGCGATCCGCGAGGCCGCTTCTCATTGGCCCGGAACCGTGGTTGCTACACTTCTCGGGGCTCACGTCGTTCCAAAAGAATTTCAGGGTTGCTCACAAAAGTACGTCGAGATCGTCTGTACAGAGATGATTCCGCAGGCGGCGAAGCGGAAGCTCGCCCAGTTCGTGGACGTATTCTGTGACCAGGGAGCGTTCACGGCGGAAGAGACGCGGCAGATTTTTGCCGCCGCGGAAAAGCATGGATTAAGCGTCCGCGCCCATATGGGCCAACTTTCGAAGACAGACCTGTCGCCGTTCCTGCGTTTCCATCCAGCGTCGTTCGACCACATGGATCACGTGAGCAACGACGATGTCTCGCAGTTGGCTGCCGCGGATACAGTGGCCACGCTGGTGCCCGGGGCAAATTATTTTCTGGGCTGGAAGGAATATCCGAATGCACGGCGGTTGATCGATGCCGGTGTGCCGGTGGCGCTGGCGACGGATTACAACCCAGGGACTTCGCCGACGATCAGCATGCCGATGGCGATGTCGTTGGCGTGCACGCACATGAAGATGTCGCCGGCGGAGGCGGTCGCGGCGGCCACCATCAACGGAGCATGGGCGCTACGCATGGCCGGCCGCAAGGGCAGCATCGAACCGGGGAAGGATGCGGATCTGGCGGTATTTGACGTGAAGGATTATCGCGAAATTGCGTATTGGTTTGGCGCGAATCACTGCGCCACGAGCGTTCTGAACGGAGTGGTGGCGGAGCGGCAGTGAACTTTCGCGACGCCCAATGCGTATCAGGTTGAAGTGGAGGAGTACGTCTGCCCTGCCGACACTCCTTAAACAATAAGGAAGCAAGCCGATCCAATCTCCTGAGGGAAAACTCAGGCAAACAATTGAGGCAAACAATAATGAAGCGCATTCCTGCAGTCCTGACTTTCTGCGTGCTCACACTCTCGCTGGCAACCGCCCAGCGACTGCCCGAAACGGCAAGACCAGAGAATTACAAACTGAGCTTCACTCCCGATCTCGACAAGGCCCGGTTTGAGGGCGACGAGACCATCACGGTCCGAGTGCTGCAGGCGACGCCAGAGATTACGCTCAACGCGGTAGACATTGATTTCCACGATGTCAGCATCACCAGCGGCGGGGTCACGCAAAAGGCAAAAGTGACCGCAGAAAAAGAGAAGGAGATGGTGGTGCTGGCGGTTGAGAAGCCGCTGGCCGCGGGCCCGGCGACCATCCACATTAGTTATACCGGCATTCTCAACGACGAAATGCGGGGCTTGTACCTGGGCAAAGACGACAAGGGGCGCAAGTATGCGGCATCGCAGTTTGAAGCTACCGATGCGCGGCGCGCCTATCCGTCGTTCGACGAGCCAGATTACAAAGCAACGTTCGACATTACGGCGGTCGCCGACAAAGGCATGGTCGCGATCTCGAATCAGAAAATCCTTTCAGACACGCCCGGCCCTGGCGATAAACACACCGTGCGTTTTGCCACGACAGCCAAAATGTCTTCCTATCTGGCCGCGCTGATCGTGGGCAACTTTGAGTACATCGAGGGCGAGGCCGACGGCATTCCGATTCGTGTCTACGCGACTCCGGGAAAGAAAGAAATGGGCAAGTTCGCGCTGGATGCGGCGACGTACGTTCTCGGCTACTACGACAAGTATTTTGGGATCAAGTATCCCTACGGAAAGCTCGACTTGATCGGCCTGCCGGACTTCTCGGCAGGCGCGATGGAGAATACGGGCTGCATCACCTTCCGCGAAGTGATTCTTCTGATCGACGAGAAACAAGGCTCCGTCGGATTGAAGAAGGAAATTGCCAGCGTCATTGCGCACGAAATGGCGCACCAGTGGTTCGGCGATCTGGTAACGATGAAGTGGTGGGACGACATCTGGCTCAACGAAGGTTTTGCCACGTGGATGGAAGACAAGCCGGTCGCGAAATGGAAGCCGGAATGGAATTACGACCTGGACGACGTGAGCGGAACCGGCGGAACTCTGAACGTGGATTCGCTGGCGAACACGCGCCCGATTCACCAGGCGGCCGAAACTCCGGCGCAGATTCAGGAATTGTTCGACGGAATCGCGTACGGCAAAGCTGCGTCGGTGCTGCGGATGCTGGAGTCTTATCTGGGCGAAGAAACGTTCCGCGCCGGCGTGAACGCATATTTGCAACAGCATCAATATGCCAACGCCACAGCAGACGATTTTTGGGATGCTCAGGCCAAGACGTCGAAAAAGCCGGTCGACAAGATCATGCCGACGTGGGTCAAGCAGGCGGGTGTGCCCATCGTCAATGTGAAGCTCCAATGTTCGGGTAATTCGACCAGCGTCACGCTGACGCAGCAGAGGTATTACTTTGACCGCGCGAAGTTCGAGGCCGCGAACGAACAGTTGTGGCAGATTCCGTTGTGCATGAGAGGCTCGGCAAGCGGCAACAATGCAAAATGCGAACTGCTCACCCGCAAAGAAGAGACGTTCACGCTGCCCGGCTGCTCAACCTGGGTGCTAGCCAATGCTGGAGCGACTGGCTACTACCGCACGGGCTACTCGGCGGACGCGGTGCGTGCTCTGGCCACCGATGCTGAGACCAAGCTGACTCCGGCCGAGCGCATCGCGTTGCAGAGTGACATCTGGGCCTCAGTGCGCGTAGGCCGCGAACCCGTCGGCGACTTTCTGGCTTTCACGCAGGGGTTACAGTCGGATCGCAACCGCGCGGTGCTCGACGATGTTCTTGGACATCTCGATTACATCGGACGCTATCTGGCAACCGATGGCGACCGCGACTCCTATCGTACGTGGCTGCGCCAGTATCTGTCGCCGGCGATGAAAGAAATGGGATACGAGCCCAGGCCCGGCGAGAGTGACGAACAAAGAACGCTGCGGTCGCGGTTGTTCAATGCGCTGGGCTATGATGCCCGCGATCCTGAGACTCTTGAAGTGGCGCGGAAACTCGCGGACAAGGCTCTGGCCGATCCGGGGTCCGTGGATAGCGAACTGGCGGGCGGCGCCTTCGGGCTGGCTGCCTTGAATGGAGACTCCGCGTTTTACGATCGGGTCTTGGCCGGAACGAAGAGTCCGAAGTCGCCGGAACTTTACTACACCTATCTGTTCACGCTGGCCCAGTTCGGCGATCCGAAACTGCTGGAGCGTACGCTGGAGCTTGCGGTTTCGCCCGACGTGCGATCGCAGGATGCGCTGCAGTTGGTGGGCGCGGTGATGGGAAATCCAGCGGGCGAAAAAGTGACATGGGATTTCATCCAGTCGCACTGGGACGCCATTGCCAAGGCTGGCGGTCCGTTTGCCAGTGCGGAAGTGGTAGGCGCAACCAGCGTGTTCTGCGATGCAGGGATGCGCGATCAGGTCACGGCATTCTTTGCAGCCCACAAGATCGCGGCAGCAGAACGCACCTATAAACAATCGATTGAACGAATCAACAATTGCATCGATCTGAAAACGCAACAGGAACCGCAGTTGGCATCGTGGCTGGGGCAGCATGGCACCGCGGGCGGAAAATAAACGGCGTGAAGTAAAACGTGGCCCGGTAAATCTTCCGGGCCGTTTTCTATTGTGTTAAGGCACAACCGGCAGCACGAGGTGCGAAGGCAGATCGGGTGAGCAGTAGATGCGCTGAGTTGCGGGCACAAAATCCGAGGCCCCGGCCTGATAAATGCTGGGCACAAACTTCTGCGGATTGCGATCGATGACCGGAAACCACGTCGATTGAACCTGCACCATGATGCGGTGACCCTTTAAGAAGACATGGTCGTGATCGCGCAGAGGGATGTTCCACTGCGTGGGCTGGTTGGCTTTCAGGGCGTGCGGCTTTTCGTAGCTTTCGAGATAGCGCCCACGGCGCACTTCCATGGCAATCGGCAATTCGTAGCCGTTCAACGACTGGGCGTACTGGCCGGGCTTGGGGCCGGCTTCGGGATTCCAGTCGATCTTCTGCGCGTCCTGCGGATAGACGTCGATCAACTTGACTACAAAATCGCTGTCAGTTCCAGAAGTGGACGCGAACAGATTTGCCGCGAGCGGTCCGCTGACGGTGAGATCGTGATCAAGCGGTTCGCTCACGAACGAGAGCACGTCAGGCCGATGATCGACAAAGCGCTGGTCAGCAACTTCCCAGGTTCGCCAGTCTCCTCCCGGATAAGTGGGCGTAATCGGCCGCTGGCGGTAAGGAACGGGATTGGCGGGATCGGAAATGTACTCGCGGTAAGGGTGCGCCGACTTGGCCGCATCCGGCACGGTGAATGAGAGCGTCCCGTCCGCCTGCAAATAAAGTTTTGTCGGCTTCGCTTCCTTCGGAGGCCACGCAGCGTAGGTGTGCCAGGTGTTCGATCCACTCTGAAACGTGCTGGCCTGCCACACCGGCTTTTCGCCCTGGCCGTGCAGGTAGTAGCGGAAGAACGGCGCTTCGATGTTCTCGCGGAACTCGCGCGCCGTCTCGTGCCCGCCAAATGGAATCAGGCCGATGCTGTCGCCCTTCGGGCTCTGCCACTCACCGTGGTACCAGGGCCCGGCGACCATAAAGTTTGTATGCTGCGGATCGTTTTCTTCCGCGTGGCGGAAAATTTGCCACGGCCCCCACGGATCTTCCTGATCCCAAAATCCCGCGACATTCAAGTTGGGCACGGTCGAAGCGTGCAGCTGGTTGACCCAGGCTTCCTTCTTCCAGAACTCGTCGTAGTCGGGATGCTCGATGGTGGAATTCCAGTAAGGAATTGAGCCGTGCAGGTATTTCGCATTGATGTTAGAAAGCGGCCCCAGATTCAGATACCACTCGTAGCTGTCGTAGATTTCGAAATCGAAATGCGTGTTTTTGTTCTTATCGGCCTGCTCTAAAACTGCATATTCGAAGTCATAGCTCTCGCGCAGCGCGCCGAAGCGGTGATCGTCGTCGTTCATCCATTGGTCGACGGGCGATGCCTGCTCGCTCATGGCCTTGAGCGCGGGATGCGGATGAAGCAGCGCGAGCGCCGTGGTCAGGCCGTCGTAGGAAACGCCGAACATCCCCACCTTACCGTTGTTGTTGGGAACATTTTTCACCAGCCACTCGATCGAGTCGTAGGCATCGGTGGTTTCGTTGGTGGCCTTGGGATCGCTGAGGTCGACCTGGGAGGATAGATTGAACACGCCCTCCGACTTGAAGCGCCCGCGCAGGTTCTGGAAGACGAAAATGTAGCCATCCTGCGCGAGCTCCTTGAGCGACCCAGGAACCTGTTCGAAAGCTTTCTCAGGAACGCCGTAGGGTGTGCGACGGAACAGAATCGGCAGCGGACCGGTTTGGTTGAGAGGAGTGAGGATCGCAGTCTGGAGATGGACTTCGTCGCGCACCGGAATCATGACTTCCTGAAGCGTGAAAACCGGCTTGGCTGCCGCCTCCTCGGTCGTCGGAGTCTGTTGAGCCGTGGCAGAAATCGCAGAGCATATTGCGACTACATGCAAAATCAAACGCAGGATGGATATGCGCACGAGTTTCCTCCGGCACACTATTGAGATGAACCAAGGGGCGCAGTATATCAATCGAGCGGCAATCAGAACAGCCGTCCAATCGAGAAATTCACCCGACTCTGGCCGGTAGGACTGACGCTTCCTGCCAGCGCAATCGGACCGACGATAGTGTCGGCGATCAGTCCGAGATTGAAAGTCCCGCGCACGGCGATGGGGCCGGGATCGAGCGCCGCCGTGCCGAATGCGGTGCCGGCTTCATACCATCCGCCCCAATAAATCTTGCCGCCAGCCAGCGCGGGCAAGCGGTACAGTTCGCGCCGGAATCCGAGCGATGAGTAGGCGTAGTGGTTCCCCAGGAACTCCTGCGGAAGATAAGCGCCCAGCCGGAACGGTCCGCCGAGCGCGAATACCTGAAAAGGCCCAGCAGAGCCGCGGAAGGTGGTGCCGCCGGAGAGATCCAGGAAGAGTGAAGTCTTCCCTCCGACGGGAATGACATTGGAAGTCTGTACATCCAGTTGCCCGATAGGATGCGCCAGACCGGGGCTTTGCAATACGCGCGAGAGCGTAGCTACGATGCGCGTGCCTCGACTGGGCACAGCGGGACTGTCCTGGCCGTCCCAGACGTAGCGCGCGCGGAATTCGCCGGTGCTGCCGTTAACGATGGGCAGGCCAGCGGCTCCGATCAACGGACTCAACTTGCCCTCGAAAATTTCGTAGCCCACGCGGATCTCGCTGAGACGGCCGGAATTGTAGCCGATGTCGAAACCGCCTCCGGCGCGCTCATCGCCGAACACGGCAACCCGCGTGAGTCCGGTAAAGGAATTGCGCGCGAATTTTGAAGCGAACATGTAGGGCGCAGCAAAAAAGTGCGACTGGCCCAACGGCTGGTAGAACTCGCTGGCGGCCAGATTGCTGGAACCGAATAGCAGATCATTGCGCCACTCGCCACCTTCGTGGGCAACATCCATGAAAGTCACGCGCGCACCCGCGGAAAAATCGAAGGCAGCGACTCCGGAACCGTCCACATTGACGGCGAGGTCGACGAACGGCGGGCCATAGGACTTCTCGTGCGTGGTCACGCGTAACGCGGGGACTCCGTTCTGCGTGAAGCCCTCGTAACCGGCGCGATCGAACTGACCCTCCCCGGCGATGCGAGTGAGTTGAGTATCGACCTTGTCGAGATTGAGCGGTCCACGCAGTGCCTTGCTGAGCCGATGCTGGAGGCGGGCGTCGGTATCGGAATCGGCGCCGGTGACTTCAACAGTCTCGACTTTCGCGGGCTGGTGCCCGCGGCGCGCCGCACGAGCGGCGAGGTACGCTTGCCATTCGGCGGGATCCTGGATGGCGTAAGGCAGAATCGCATCCCCCTGGCTGGCGGCGGATTTGTATCCAAGTTGAATAAGTTCCTTGACACGCGAATAGTCGTTCACCGAGAAGCCGGTCATGTCGACACTGACTTTGGCTTTGGCGAGCGCAAGCGAACGATGTTCGTTCTGCGTGATCATGACATCGACGGCGCGGCTGAGCACGCCCGTGAGCGTATCGAGTTGAGCGCGGTCGCCCGGGGGCAGGCGCAGTTCCACCGCGATGACTTCGTCCGCATCCATGGCCAGGACGGTTTCCACGGGAATGTTCTGCACCATTCCGCCATCGGCCAGAACATGGCCGTCGATCTCGACCGGCGTGAACACGCCGGGAATTGCCATGGACGCGCGCACCGCCAGCGCCAATGCGCCCTGTTGCAACACAACGCCTTCGCCGCTCAGCATGTCGGTAGCGACGCAGCGAAAAGGAATGGGCAGGTCGTCGAAGCTGGCGATGCCCGACTCCGAGTAAGCGATGCGATCGAGCAACAGTCCCACACCCTGGCCCGGATTGAATCCGTTGGGGCCATTGAGACCGTGCTTCAGACCGAGCGGAGTATCGATGAGAAAGTCGCGCCGGTCCTGCTTGCGGCGATAAGAGAGCTGGGAATAACTCGGCTCGGGAAGAAAGGCCGCGTCCCAGTCAAGCTTCTCGGCGAAGTCGCGAATCTCCGATGGCGACATGCCCGTGGCATACATGGCGGCGATGATGCTGCCCATGCTGGTCCCGGCGATGCGGTCAACCGGGATGTGTTTCTCTTCCATCCACTGAATCACACCGATTTCAGCCAGGCCCAGTGCACCACCGCCGCTCAGAGCCAAGCCAATCCGCGGGCGCTGAACCTGAACCGGCGCCGGTGTGGCGGGAGCAGCGTCCTGCGCGTGCGAGAAACGCGGGGTGACGAAACTGCTTAGTAAAATTAGAACAATCGGGAGAAATGTGGTCCGATTCGTTGATCTCATTGACTTGCTCCTGATGTGCGGAAGCGAAACATTGACCAGACATCGTTCAGTTGTCGTTCAGATGTTCAGAGTATCGTTGACAGCTCGAAGATGAGTGGAAAAGGTTAGCAGGGCTGAACCAGCCTCGTAAGCAACACGATCTGAGTCGGCAAGGTGGCGAGTCGGCTCGACTGAAGGCAGGCGATCAGTTGGCTGGGGATGGAGTCGTGGATGCTGCTGCGGCCTGGCCAGCGCGCGCCTGGCCGACCACACTGTGGATGGCATTGACGACGAGGTCTGGACGGTCGATCTGGATGTAGTGCGAGCTGTTTTTTGCAATGGCTTGCATCCCTCGGGTCGAGAGCTGCGCCAGTTCTTCCTGCATCGTTTCCCAGGCGTCGTTAGTGGGCTTGACGAGATCCGGGGGAAGATCGGCGGAGGGCCGGTCGGGATCATGTGAGAGCACGACTAGCGGCAGGTCTCCGAGCGAGCCGGTAGCTGCCGTCTGCGCGGCACTTTCGGCAATATTTCTTAATTCCGCTTCACTTTCGGCGGCGCTGTGCCAGTTGCACTCGGCAGCGCGTGGTACGGGGTCTTCATCGCACAAACTGAGCAGGCGAGGAATGCCGAAAGGCATGGAATATTTCAGGAACTTGGCTTCGCGCAGCCATGTTCCTTCCAGGTTCTTGAGTTCCGGCGGGAAACGATTCTGCTGGTCAGGATGGGACGCATCGACCAGCACCATACCCGCAACCTGGTTGCGGTAGAGGCTGGCAAAGAGGCGAACGTCGAATCCTCCCATCGAGTGCCCCACCAGAATATACGGCGGCGCTATGCCGGCAGCCTGCAGCAACGCGTGCAATTCAGTAGCAAAGACTTTGCTGGTACGAGGTTGCGGACTGCGATCGCTGTAGCCAAGCCCCGCGCGATCGTAGGAGCACACATGGGCGAATTTCGCGATATCCGGCTGCACCTTGCGCCAGGAAATGTAACTGTCCCCCAAACCGGAATCGAGAACGACAGTGGGACTTCCTTCACCCGTGCAGTCCAGGTGCATCCTGTATCCGCCGACGTCGAAGAGCCTGCCCTGCATGGCGTTAAAGCGGCGGTCGCGAGCTTCGGAAATGTTTTCGTAGATCATTCCCACGATGGCCAGCGCTAACACCAATACGACCAAGCCGAAGAAGATGCGGCGCAGCGGTGAATAAGACGGCCGAGATGTAGCCGCTGAGTTCCGCATGAAGAATGTGAGCGCAGCCCGAGCGCAGCGCACAGTGGCACGTATTCTACATGACCGGGGGCACGGTGATGCCCAAAACCGCGAGGCACCGAATTAATTCGCGGCGGACAACCGCAACCGTGGCCAGCAAGAACTTCTTCCGCTTCTCGTCAGGTTCGCTGAGGATGGGATAGCGATGATAGAAAGCATTAAAGAACTGCCCGAGTTGGAATACATGTTTCGCCAGATACGCCGGTTCGGTCGTGGCAATGCACTTGTCGATGACGTAGGACGTCTGGGACGAGGCCAGCCAAAGTTCCCAGATTTCGTCTGCGGGCTCACCGCTGAGGAAGCTAGAAAACTCGGCGGGTGAAATCTGCCCGGCGGCGCTTTCAAAGAATGTGTCCGGATCGACTCCAGCCTTGCGGAAAATGCTGGTCGCCCGCACGACCGCATACTGCGCATAGGGTCCGGTTTCGCCTTCGAAGCTGAGCGCCTCTTTGAAATCGAACGCGATCAACGACTGCTTGGTGTACTTCATCATGAAGTAACGCAAAGCGCCGATGGCAATTTGCGTGGCGATCTGTTGGCGTTCCGGCTCGCTGAGTTGAGGATGCCGCGAGTCGACTTCCTTCTTCGCCGAAGCGATCAGTTGGTCGAGCAAATCGTCGGCCTTCACTCCAAATCCCTTACGGCCACTGACCTCGATGAAAGGTCGTGTCTTGTCTTCTTCGCTCAGGTTGTAACCGAGTTCCGCCGCGCAGCGCGGAGTCAGCACAACCATCCCGTAGGAAAAGTGTGTAAAATGGTCGGCCGCTTCGCCGTGACCCAGACCGCGCAACGCTTCCATCACTGTGTTTTGCGCTTCCGACTGGCGTACGTCGATGACGTTGTAGTTTGCAGTCACGTCGCCGAAGTGAGGATGATCGCTCTCGCCCTGCGCGGCGGAAATCCAGCACTCGTGCTGGTTGGGATAGCGGTAAAACCTGCGGTAGCCGAAGTCGCGCCCCAGCAGGCCAAACTTCCACATGTGGTATGCGATGTCTTTGCCGACGTAACCGACGGTGCCGTTGGAGCGGACGATGACTTTCTGATCGTCCTCGTCGATCTTGTCTTCCTCAGTCTCTGTGGTCTTCTTCTCCTCTGTGTCCCCCGTACCCTCTGTCGTGGAATCTGATTTTGCCGTACCCGCCCGCCGCATCACCCAGCAGCCTTTATTCTTCCCTTCGCTCTCGAAGGTCAGCACGCCGCTTTCCTTCAGCTTAATGAAAGCCGCATCCCAAAAATGCAGGTGCAGAATCTCGCTCTCGCGCGGAAGGAAATCGTATTCGATGTCGAGGCGGTCCATGGTCTCCAGATGTCGGCGCAGCACGGCGACCGAAATCAGTTCGGCGACGGCTGCGGTTTCCGTGGAAGCGTCTTCAATGGCGTGCAGCGTCTGCTGGCGGAGTTGAAGTCTCTGCTTGTCTGCTTCGTACCACTGCGAGACCCGCGCATACAGATCCCAGCAGTAATAGTCGAAGCGCGGCTGGCGAGTGAGCGCCTCGATTTCCGCGCGCGCTTTCTTCTCGATGTGCATGAAACCAACAACCACGTCGGCCACTTGCACGCCCGTGTTGTCGATGTAGTTCTGAATGTCGACTTCCCTGCCCGCGTAGCGCAGAAGACGGACAAATGTGTCGCCGAGAATCGCATTGCGCAGGTGCCCGACGTGCGCAGCTTTGTTGGGGTTGATGCTCGAGTGCTCGACCAGAATTTTGCCGGCAGAAATCTCGGCGAACGGCTTCTGATCGGCGGCGAGGGCGGCGGCCATCCATGCCCGGTCGATGCGAACGTTCAGATAGCCGGGAGGAACCACCTGCATTTCGGCGATGCCTTCGATCGTGCCGATTTCCGTGCGCACGGCTTCGGCGATCTTCAATGGGGCTGACCGCAGGGGCTTGGCGAAAGGAAAAATCGGAATCGCGAAGTCCCCGAGTTCTACCTTCGGCGGCCGCTCGACGACCACGCCGGGAAGGTCCACGCTAGGATAACGGCGTTGCAAACACTCGAGCACGCGCTGGGCAAGACGATGTTCCAGATGAAGATACAAGGAGTCCCTCTAAGCTATTGAAGAAACAGCGATTTTATCAGAGCGAGCGGCCGGCGCGCGTTTGACGGCGGTGGATTGCTTCCCTATGATGAAAGTTCCGTCGTTGCCCGTTAGTCCTTGGTCGTTGGTCCCAACGACAGACGACTAACCGCCAACGACGATTTTCATATGCGCATTGCCTATCTTGAATGTTTCTCTGGCGTGAGTGGCGACATGTTCCTGGGCGCGCTCATCGATGCCGGAGTTCCAGCCCGAGTGCTAGAAGAGACCGTAGCAGCCTTGGGGGTGGGTGCGCGGCTGGAGATTTCAAAGGTCGTTCGCAGCGGCATTTCCGCCACCAAGGTCGACGTTTGGGTGGACGGCGAGAAAGATCTGCCGCGCGAGCAATATTGGGCGAAGCAGGATGTGGCGCGGGCGCCCTCGCCCGCAAAAGCTGACCACCAGCACATGCCTCACCACGACGAGCATCATCACGAACATGAGCATAATCATGAGCATGTTTCCGATGCCGGCATTTCGCGGACAGGAGTGTCCGCGCCACATGAGCATGCACATCCACATGAACATCCGCACTCCCATTCGCACGGCCGCGGGCTGACCGAGATTCGCGAGATCATCGGGAACGCGGCAATCGGCGACACCGCAAAGAAAACAGCCATCGCGATGTTCGAGGCTCTGGGAGCGGCGGAGGCGAAGATCCACTCGACATCAATTGAGGAAGTACACTTCCACGAAGTGGGCGCGGTAGATGCGATGGTCGACATTGTTTGTGCTGCAGTCGGTGCGGAAGCTCTCCGCGTGGATGAAATCGTCTGCTCGCGGCTTAACGTGGGCGGCGGATCGGTGAAATGCGCGCACGGTACGTTTCCCGTACCGGCGCCGGCGACGGTCGAGTTGCTGAAAGATGCGCCAGTGTACTCCTCGGGTTTGCAGGCGGAATTGGTCACACCCACCGGCGCCGCAATCGTGCAAACGCTCGTCCGGCGGTTTATGGCGTTCCCTGAGATGAAAATTGAAAGATCAGGCTACGGGGCTGGATCGCGCGAGTTCGAGGGATTTCCGAACGTGGTACGACTGACGATCGGCGAAGCGGCTTCGGTGCTTGCCACAAAGGCTGGCTCTGAAGCCGTGACCGTGCTGGAAGCGAATCTCGACGATTTGAACCCGCAGGTGTTTGGGTATGTCATGGACCGGTTGCTCGAAGTGGGCGCGCTTGATGTGTT
>Ga0187890_10002077_pt1 | contig 14071 bp, 14 predicted proteins | sample June2016WEW_21_1_FD_133005 | JGI IMG/M metagenome (GOLD analysis project Ga0187890, IMG submission 133005) | Peatland microbial communities from SPRUCE experiment site at the Marcell Experimental Forest, Minnesota, USA - June2016WEW_21_10 | ecosystem: Environmental > Terrestrial > Soil >... | reverse complement strand
GTCGGCCTTTGGCTCATTGCAACCATCTTGATCATCGCTGGCAACTACTTCCGTGTTCGGGCTATTCGGCAGCTGAAGGACATGCCCCACATGCGGCAGGGGTAGCCCAGTTCGCCGGGTGGGGGTGTCCGGTAGTTCGTGCGGTCTGGTCTTTCCCTGCGGCCGCAGCGGTCCTGTATATCGTGACGGAATGAAGCGGGGCACGTGGCTGGAAAACACGCGGCGGAATCCACGTGAAGCCCTGGAAGCGGAGCTTTCCGTGATGGTCGCCGGTCTTGTCATCGCGTTCGTGGGCGGGAGTGCCATCTTTGCTGGGTTCGTGAATCGAGGGGGCGCCACGAATGCTCAGTCGCTGTGGGGCACCGTGGTCTTTGTCGTCGGACTTCTCTTCATTGTGTTGGGTCTTCCTCGCCGTGGTGAATCTCGGCGTCTACATATCGAGCAGGCGCAGGAAGGATTGACCTGCCCCAGAACGCTGCCGGCTACGGATGACTACAAATGAGTCACGAGCAATAGGAGGACGGCAAACAGCAGAATCGCAATAACAAAACCCATCCAGATGTTGAGTGCTCGGTTGAGCACCGGCCAGAATCCCCGGCTGTGCCCAGCAGCCAAAATCGACTGTGTTTCATTGCCCCCAGTAGCGGGATCATCGGGTGCCCTATCGGCACTACTCAAGAGGAGTGCCATCGTCGAGTCCATGTCAACCGAACCGGTTAGTTGACTGGAACGAACGCCAGCAATGAGGCACTCAACGACCTCACGGTGTTGCAGCATCTCGGCTGGAATCATGGATTTTCCGCCTGTGCGGTCTCGGACTGTCCACCACTTAGTCGTGATTCGAACCCGGTTCAGGGCGTTGAGATCGACCTGGCGAGATTCGGTGCCGTTGGACCGACGCTGCCCGGCGAAGCCTTTGCCAACGACCCAGTTCGATGATCGCCATCGCACGAAGCTGACGACACCGACAACGAAGAAGATGAGGAAGAGGCCTGATCCAGGGGTGGGGAAGGAGTCGTGGTGGGAAAGTTCCAGCGCCATCAGAGCGGCTCCCGCTGCGGCCACCCAGAGCGCTGCACTCGCCGCTTTGAATGCTTCGCCAGACGTCATCCGATACCAGTATCGAACGCCGAAATCGTTCTCAGCCTGACGCAGCTCTCCCACTCGGCCAAATCTATAAGGCGGGCCCCGTCCCGAGGGAGCCCTGGTTTCTCGAGTCGGCGATCCCCCAAGGGGTGAGTTCCTAACGGACCGGGGTCGCGTTGGCCGCCTTTGAAGCACTCATTCAAGAGCGCGAAACTGCCGAAGTGAGCGACGAGGACCTCCTCTCAGAGCAGCGGTCGTACTACCAGGCCCGGGCGCCCGAGTACGACGAATGGTGGCAGCGTCAGGGCCGGTTCGACCGGGGCGAGGATGAGCTGCTCGAGTGGCAGCGCCAAGTAGCGGTCGTGGACGACGCTCTCGCCTCCTTTGGAGCCACCGGCTCCGTCCTGGAACTGGCCGGAGGTACCGGTTGGTGGACCGAGCGTCTCGCTCGCACAGCCGACCATCTCACCGTGGTGGACAGTTCGCCCGAGGTCCTCGCGCTCAATCAGGAACGGGTGGGACGCCCCGACGTGCGATACGTCGTGGCGGATCTCTTCGATTGGCAAAACGATTCCCACTATGACGTGGTCTTCTTCTCCTTCTGGCTCTCGCACGTGCCAAGGCCCCGATTTGGCGAGTTCTGGTCGCTTGTTGCCTCATGGCTCACTCCTTCCGGACGAGCCTTCTTCATCGACAATCGAAACGACCCGCAACCAGGGACGCCCGTGAACGATCCTTTCGTCATCAAATACGACACCGATCTGCACTTGCGTCGCCTGAGCGACGGATCCGAGTACCGGGTCGTAAGTGTGATGTACGAGCCGGGTGAGCTGCAGTCGCTCATCGAGGCCGAGGACTGGAAGGCTGAGGTCCAATCGACGCGGTGGTTCGTTTTCGGTTCAGCCCGCCGAAGCTGAACCGGACTGCCCCAGATCGCCATTGTGGCTCTGGCCGATATCGTCGAGGACATGGGAGCCGAGCAGCCAACCCCGGGTGACGACAGGGCCGTAATGGAGCGCTCAATCGCACTCGCTCGTCGTTGCGAGAGCGAGCCTGGCAGAGTCTCGCCAAAGGTCGGAGCTGTCGTGGTCCGCAAGGGAGTAGTGATCGGCGAAGCCTTCCGAGGAGAGCTCTCACCCGGGGAGCATGCCGAGTTCACCCTGCTTGAGAAGAAGCTGGGTGACGAGGTCCTGGCGGGAGCAACTCTCTTCACAACGCTGGAACCATGTACGACACGGAATAGTCCAAAGCTTGCCTGTGCGGAAAGAATCATCGAGCGGCGGATCAGCAGAGTTGTTATCGGTGTTCTGGATCCCAACGACGCAATATGCGGACGTGGGGAACTTCGCCTTCGTGAAGCGGGGATCGAGATCATCCGCTTCGATCCGGACCTGATGGCTCAGATTGAGGAACTGAACCGCGAGTTCGCTCGACTTCAGGTGGGAGCTCAGAAGGCCGAGCGGAGCACGTTTCAAACAATCGATCCTCCGGACCCGTCAGAGCTCGGCCCGAACGGTCACCGCATCGGATACACCGAACTTGGAGACAAGGTCGAGTGGATACCAGACGAGGACGCGCCTGATGGCGTGTGGCCCTTGCTCCTACGGAGAAATGATCAGGCAATCCTTGACGAGTACAACGAGCTCTGGGACAAGGTGTGGTGGAACCGACATCAGAACTGGCGTCTCAGAATAGAGAGGGGTGAGTCACAACTTACAGAGGGCCAGGAAGAGATCTTCAAGACTGCAGCGGAAGCCGCAGCTCGGATCGAAGCCAAATACGGTAAAGACAACCTCGGTTGGGATGATTTCGAGTGGGGGTTGTTGAGCGGACGAATGTCGGCACTTTCGTGGGTGCTTGGTGCGGAATGGAACGAATCACTCGATACGTGACCGGCGAGGATGGTCAGCCGGCACCAAACGCAGCAGTAACCAGCCCGGAGACTGCCCCCATACGCCGGTTCGGCCACTAGCTCAGTTGCTTCGCTTTCGGCGTCTGAGAAGCACAAAGCCGACGAAGAGGATCACTACGACCGCCACCACAATCAGAACCCCGGCCACAGTCCCAATGCCACTTGAGTTCCCAGGAGTCGCGGGCGCTCCGAAGGCCAGGGTCCCCGTCACTCGGACATTGTGACATCAGCCTTCCTGGGCAGGCTAAATGCCCCACTTCGCCGGGAGGGTGGGACGGTTCGGCACATATGGGCTCTAGCCCACGACCGCTGCATCCATTGGCAAGAATGGACCACATGGCAGAGCTGAAGCCCCCCATCCTAATCGTGGACTTTCTCTATTCCGGGAGACGAAACGAGTACGGGGTAGTCGCCCTGCGCCGCAAGGGCGGAGAACCGAATGAACTCAGTTCGTACGTGAGCGAGGTTCTGCAACTACAACACACAGAACTCCATGACGGAATGAAGGTGTGGCTGGCCGACCTCGACCGTGACATCTCAGGCAGAGATGGCGCACCCCTTGCTGCAACGATTCGTTGGCACGATGGCTCAGGATGGACTGCCGAGTACGTCTGGGATGATGCGGAAAGCCTGGATTAGCCCGCCCCCGTTCGCCGGACCCGGGCGCACCCTGCGGCACTTTCGGGCTACCCGATCCACTCGCCCGGTCGGTCCTATGCTTGACCACGTGGTAGGTGGCGGCGATTTTGCATTCGGGGTTCGCCTTGGAGCGCTTGACGCCACGGCAGCCCAGACTGAAGCAGCGTCTCACGAGCACCACCATTTCCCGTACCCACGTCGGATGCGCCTTGGCTGGCGTCATGACGCAGATGGACGCTGGATCTCCGACCAGGAGGACAAGCGGCTTTGGGAGGTGTTCTGTGCCGAGTGCGGCGACACGGATGGACCCGCCGATAGTCAGACAGAATCGATTCAACGTCTACGTGGCCCTTACCCCCATGAGCACAAAGCCAAGCACGCCGCAGAGAAGCATTTCGACGAGAACTGACGCCGAATCGTCCGCAACGTGCCTGTAGGGAGGAGTGTCGGAGTGTGCCTCCGTTCGCCGGCTCGGAGCCACTGCCCGAGACCTTGATGGGCACAAACGGCAACCGATCACCCGCGATACTTGATCAGTGGGCCTCGCTCTCTTCGATCTGGATAACACGCTTCTGGATCGTGTGGGGGCGTTCGCTCGGTGGGCTGACGCGTTCATCCGCCAGCATGGACTGCCGGCCACAGCGTGGCCATTCATGGAGTCCGCTGACCAAGACGGCATGACGCCAAAGGAGATCTTCTTCGCACACGTACGCGAACAGTTCGATATGTCGTGCAGTCTCGAGGAGCTTCTCGCGTCCTACTACGTGGACTACCCGAGCTGCTATGTGGCCGATCCGCAGACCGTGAGCGGTTTGCGGGAACTCCGTAACCGAGGGTGGAGGGTGGCGGTTGTGTCAAATGGTGGTCCGGCCCAGTTGGCGAAACTCGAAGCAACCGACCTCGCGGGAGAGTGCGACGCGATCTGTATCTCGGAAATCATCGGGGCATCGAAGCCAGACCCAGCGATCTTCGAGATGGCGGCGGACCTCTGCGAGATGCCCCTCAAGGGCTGGATGACCGGCGATTCCGTCGAGGCCGACATGGCCGGGGGCCGAGGGGTGGGCCTTCGTACCATTTGGATCGAGAGGGGCCGGCAATGGACTTCACCCGATCCCGCCCCGGATGCAGTTGTCATGACGGTCGTGCAAGCCATCAAGATCATTCTTGAGACTGACCGGAACTAGTGCCCCCGATCGCCGGCGACGGAGTCACAGCGCGGGGAAGCGCTCTTGGTGACCTTGCCCTGGAGCCGGCCCCTTACGACGAGGTGTGCCATTTTGACCATAAGTCGGCCAGCGCCGTCGCCCGCGGCAACAGCCAGAGCGCGGAAGGACCCGCGGTCCATGTTGCCTTGTCGCTCTGAATGAGGTCGAGCCCCACCAGGATGGACTGCAGTCCGTACAACTCCTGACGAACCCGACCCGCATCCAGCCCCTGTCCTTGGCTGGTGACCCAACCATCGCCAAGCACGGGTAGTAGCCGAGCGGCCAGCTCGTCGGGTCGGCAGGGACCGTCGACGACGAGGTTGGCGAGGGCGTCGCTGACGAGAATGGGCACGAAGCCGTCGCCCGCGCTGAACCACGACTTCAGCCGTCGGATCACCTCAAGGTCGTCGACGGCGGCCCGAGTGGGACTGAGGGTTCCTTTGTATAAGCGGAGGAGCCCGACGTGCCGCAACAGATCGTGCAGGGCAGCCAGCGGCGGTAGGTCCTCCTCTATGGACGCGGGCCGTTTCGACAAGTTCCAGCTCGGATGGAGCTCCTGGACTTCTCGCACGAAGGCACGTGGCAGGCGACCGCCCGGAGTCAACTTCACTCCATCGGCGGCCAGCCCGAGTAGGAGTCGAACCGGCGCTGGCACCGCACCGACGGTTTGGCGGAGGAGCAGGTCGGTGGCATCCAGGTCGAAGCCGTCGTTCCAGCTTCCAGCCCAGGTCCGGATGTGTTCGTGCTCAGGCTGGTCGGGGTCAGCCATCACCCTGCGGAACTCGACGTAGCCATGCGGCCCGCCGACGTCTTCGGGGGGGCATGCGCCCTCTCCCGCGACGACGCCCGGCTGGTCACCTCCGGATCCGACTACTACCACCTCGTGCTCCCAGCCGTCGCCGAAGTCGTAGAGGTAGCGCAAGCGATCAGGCAGCGCTCGGAGCGCCACGGCCGACTCGTCGCGCTCGTCATCAGGCCCGTCGATGTCGGGCATCCCGTAACTGATGTCGCCCGCTACGAACTGATGCAGGTGCGAGTCTGTCCACCCGAGGGCCGCTTGCAGAAGATCGTGCAGCTCGGGAAGGAGAACACCCGCCGGGACATCGAGGACCCGCACTACGGCTGGCTCTACCTCGCACATCGTGACTTCAAGACGAGTCGTCTTCATGCCGCAGACCCTAAGAGACCGTGCCGGTTGTAGCCACCAGTCCCCCGGGTCAGACCGAAGGAAGGGGCGGACCGGGAGACGGAATTTGAGTGGCATCTGCAAACGCGTGGAACCAGTCTCTCGGGTGCAAGTTGACAGCACCGATGAGCGTAGATTCGGCAATGTCGCCGCTCTCTATTCCGTCCAGTTCGGGATCCCATAGCCATTCGACGTCGTAGTCCCAGCAGACAATCGTCTCGATACGGTTGAGGTCGAAGTCGAAGTCGTCGCCGTGGCCGGGCCACTCGTCAAAGTTCGGCGGCACCGCGAGTCCGTCGTTGAGCACCCGTGCGCAGTCGCTCAGGAGAATCCGGAAGGCTACTTCTTCGCCAGTGCACGCGAGCTCGAGATGACCGCTCGCGACACCTGCGGCGAGGTCGTTGAAGGAGTCCGCAAAGCGGGAGAGCCAAGCTGTCGTCCCGAGGCGGCGGGCGATAGGGGGGAGGTCGTCGAACCAGGGATCGAGTGCCGGACGATCAGAACTGGACAGGCTCGGAATCGCGAGACGCTCGTGCCAGTTATCGGCCAGAACCTCGGCTGTGGACCACAGGGCATACGCCCCACGGGGCGCCAGGCCTTTATGACGTTGGCGATCACACCGGTCAGGTTCACATGGCCAAGCGGTGAACAGGTCGGGTACGTCGGAGAAGTCAAGAGGCCAATTAACCTCGTCGCTCACTCGGCAAGTCTCGCACCCCGGGGCACGGTCCTTTTCGCTCCGCGCCAGATTGGTGGACATGCACCGTGGTCTGATCGAAACTCTTACCCATGGCCACAACGGCTCGGACCAAGCTCGACGAGCGGGTGGTCAAGGCGGCCGAGGAGGCCCTTGCCGATCGCCACTACGTGACCGCGATCGACGTGCTGCTAGGCATCGGCTGGTTGACGACACCCCAGGTCGATCGGTGGCGTCAGGGTCGGGTCGACTACCTGGAGCGCCAGGTCACGGCCAACCTCTCAAAGATCTCGACCGCTATGGCCGCCTTCCGCCGTTGGGCTCAGAAACAAGGGCTCAACCCAAGCGAGACCGCGTACCTGGCGCGGTCTAGGGATCATCGACCATTGCGGTTCTCGAAGAGCGGTGATCCCGGCATCGAAGCTGCCTACAGAACCCATTGGATCTCCCCAGAGTTTTCTGAGGCCAAGAAGGAACGCCTGGCCGAGAAGCAGGGTCGGGCTCCGGATCTGGTCGTCATCTCAGCACTCAAGGAGTGGAACTGCACCGAATGCGCCGGCACAGGCGACCTGCTGTTCATGGAGGGCGACGGACCCCTATGCCTCGTATGTGCGGATCTCGACCAACTGGTCTTCCTGCCCGCCGGGGACGCTGCACTCACCCGGCGAGCGAAGAAGGCGAGTGGACTTGCCGCGGTGGTGGTGCGATTCAGTCGCTCGAGGGGTCGCTACGAGCGCCAGGGGGTTCTTGTCGAAGAGGAGGCACTGGCCGAGGCCGAAGCTGCCTGCCTGGCGGACGAGGAAGCGCGGGCCAGGCGCCGCCTGCGCGAGGCCGAACACCGATCGGTTGAGGACGACTCCTTCAAAGAATCTCTGGGCGAAGAGATCATTCGGCTCTTCCCGGGCTGTCCACCCGAGAGGGCTGAGGTGATCGCGGCCCATGCCGGATCTCGGGGGAGCGGACGCGTCGGCCGGAGTGCGGCCGGCCGGGCGCTCGACCCCGAGGCCGTGACGCTCGCCGTCGTCGCCTCGGTGCGTCACAGCGATACCGGCTATGACCAACTCCTCATGTCCGGGATCCCACGTGCTGAGGCTCGCGATCGGGTGCGACCTGACATCCAAGGTGTTCTCGAAGCGTGGCGCAGTCCGGACAAAATTAGCTGATTGGCCTCCCAAGTTTCGCTAGCGCAAAGCGTTGCAGCTGACGCGGCCGGACGACGCGTACAGTGCTGCACCTCATGGCCGAGTGACTCCGTCCGCTTTCTTGAGGTGCGAGCGAAAGATCACACGATGACCCTGGGGCTGGCTGCGCCCATAACCGGCAGCATCGTTCGGGGGCAGGGGCTCTAGAAGCAGTCGAAATCGGTCGAAACTAGTGCCATGGGAACTGCGGCGATGCCGGGATGGGGACTAGGGTTTCTCCTAATCGGGGGCCTCGTCCTGTCAGCGGCGGGTTCTGCCATCGGCCTCAACTGGCGAAACCTCGGAAGCAGAACCTATGGGCTCTGCGCTGACAATGGGGTCCTGCCCGGCTTCTATCGCCGCCGAGGCCAAGCTGTGTTTCGTCTCTGGATTGGCGGTGGCGCTGCCGTTTTCGGCCTGGCTCTTGTGGTGGCCTCCGTGGCTGGGTTGACGGCTCACTGACCGCAGAGGGTCACCGTCCCGGCAGCGTTAGGGGCGAGTCACTCGGCATCCGATCAACCGTCGGCAGCCTCCACATGGTCGGCGTCCAAACCGTCGAGGAAATCCCTGACCGCCTGCCTGGATCTGAGCACGTGAAGGGCGACATGCTGCCCGTGTTGCGAAAGGATCTCGTGTTCGCGCTCGGGTTCTGAGTGGCGATTGCGCCAGATGCGCACGGCGAGTTGCCACTCATCACGCAACCGAAGCCAGGTCGAGTAGTCGCACCCTTCGGGCAACTCGTCCGGCATTTGGAAGCCGCGCAGGAACGCGCGTCCCGTGCAAACCCACCAGGGCATGTCGAGAAACACAACGGTGTCCGCTCGTTCGAGTCGGAGATCGAGTGTCTCGGGGTAGTTGCCGTCGGCGATCCACGCGTCGCCGGCGAGCACACGATTTTGCTTCTCGCGCCACTCGGACTCCGACGGTGCGACCCAGCCGGGCTTCCAGAAGTGGAGGTCAAGAACAATGACCGGCAAGCCGGTCTTGGCAGCGAGCGCGAGCGAGAACGTGCTCTTCCCGGACCCGGCCAGCCCAGTGACAATGACGCGACGTCCGAGCGACAACGGGGATTTCCTCATCCCATTCAGTGTCCCTCAAGTGCGGATGGGCGCGCCCGGAACCCGGCGTAGTGGGGCACCTCGCCCTACCGACGGTAGTTTTCGCATAGTCAGCCAGCCCGCTACTGCAGCTGACCAGATCGGAGTCGGTACTTCTCCTCAGGTGAGGCAGTGGTGTACCGCCTTCGTTCGCGTTCGGCGCAGCCGTCTACGTACACGCGCGCGGGCTGATCCCCGAAACGTCGATAGACGAAGACGTCGCAACCTCGCGTCGCACAGTGGCGTCCGTAAATGGGGTGCACCTCGCAGTCCGGTCCGGCACAGGGAACTCGCTTCTCGATCAGGTCTAACTGCTCCCAGTAGGTGTTCGGCTTGATGTTTTTGTGACCTGCAGCACCCATCCCCCGCGCAAAGAATGGCTCAGCTATCAGCGGTGGTTTGGGTGGTTTGCCTTGCCGCTCGTCTTTGCGAACGTCGTGGTATGTCTTGGCGACTACGCCCGCACCGAGCAGCCAGGCCAAGAGCACTCCGCCCATTACCAGCAACAGGATCAAGGCCGGGAAGTACAAGAACCAGCTGGCAATCCTCGCCAACATTTCGGCCACCATCGCAGCAAGGTAACACCGGGCCGTTTAAGTCCCGGCTCTCGATTCAGGGCGAGGCCGTCCCGACGCCGAAGCAGCTACGGGTCAGGCTGGAAAATCCCGCCCACGTAGAAGCGCCGCGACTCCCTCAACGGCTTCCCGCTCCTGGTCGCTCATGGGTCGGCGGGCATCTGCGTAGACCTCATGCAAGTCAACATCCCTTGCGTCTCTGCGGGCTTTCTTCTGCCGTCTTCCATCGATCATGGTCAAAGGCTAGGACCCGACGCCGCCAAAACCGCGGATCGCAAGGAGCGTTGCCTATCATGCACCGCATGAGGTTCCGACGAATCGCTATCGGGGCGGCGGCGCTGGGCATGGCATTGGTCGCAGCAGGGTGCGGTCAGAACCCGGACGGGGTATTCAACGGCCAGAACACCGGGACGACCGGTAACACCGGAACGCACAAGCCTTCCCTACCGCCACCAGGAGCCGACCCCGGCTCATGCACCCCAGGCAACACCTGTAACAGCGGCAACTCAGGAGCCGGGAACAGCGGCAACACCTAGCCCATCAGAGTGTTGATCCGAGACATTTCCATACCCCGACCGCCTTCCGGTTGACCATTTCGACTTCGCTGATCGCCTATCTCCGAAGTGCCGTACGGGGCGTAGGGGCGTCAGCATTTCCTGAGCCGCATCAGCCTTTTCGGCAACTCGAATTGCGCTCGAAACACACAGGCGACGACGTGCAAGCACCACCGGCGCTCCACGGCGTCAAGTCGCCGGCTCGGCTCACAAGAACTTCTGGCGGTTTCGTGATCGTTGAAGTTCGCCCTACGGGCGAACCCGCCAGAACTTCTTGCTCGGCCCAAGGGCTCCCCTCTCCGGAACTTGACCCCGCTTCGCCGCCGGTGGAGGTCGCCGTTCATCGAACGACGCAGCGGCGTCGTTCGCAAGGAACGAAGCCAAGAGCATAAGGAGCAGGACAATGAGCAACACGACCACCATCACCGGGAACCTGACTCGGGAACCCGAAATCCGCTACACCCGCGAAGGTCAGGCCACGGCGCAGTTGGGCGTCGCCGTCAGCCGGCGCTGGCAGGACCGGACCACCCAGGAGTGGCAGGAGGCGACCTCGTTCTTCGACGTCGTGTGCTGGCGTGACCTGGCCGAGAACGTGGCGCTCAGCCTTTCCAAGGGCATGCGTGTCGTGGTCACCGGCCGCATCGAGCAGCGCAGTTGGGAGACCGACGACGGCGAGCTCCGATCCACGGTCGAGATCGTGGCCGACGAGATCGGCCCCAGCCTGCGCTTCGCCACCGCCGATGTGCGGCGGACCGAGCGTCGCCAGGAGGCCGAATCAACCTCCTAGCCAGTAGTGGACTTGGTGCTCACGCAGATCCCCCCCAGCAGCAACAGTCCCGGCTCAGCCGGGGCTGTTGCGCGTCTCCCACAGTTCCGAAGGCTGCACGCCGCGAGATCACCGGACACGTCGCCGCCGAAGAGCACGCAGCCCGAACCCTGACAATCCGGCGAACACCATTTCGCCCCCACCCACCCGCGCACTTCCTCGCTACAACATTCCCGCTCGTCCCTCCCGAGCCAGATCACTCCCATCTCGGCCGCCCATCAGCCACATCAAGTTGCTTCACACGTGTGGCATTCGAGGGGGGACCGAGCATTATTGCGCCAGATGCAACGGGCAGGACCTGAACAGGTCCTTTATTCGCGCCGTGATCGTCGAGGAACCGGCGCAGCCAGGATGCCTGGCCTCGTCCGGTTGTATCAGACGCAACATCGTGACGTTTCAGGCAACAGGTCGAGCAGAGGTTTCGCGTTGAATCAGTCCGTGCTGATGGAGGATCTCCTCGATTTGAACGAGGGATCCAGGCCCAGTTGAGCGTGCCCCGAGCTCGTGGCCAAAGCACCCCGCCGGCTGATCACAGCCCGGCCTACATCCAGAGTCTTCGGGCGTACTGGCCCGTCTGAACTGGCCGCCGCTGTCGCTGGTTCGATCTTCCTCGACGTCCTAGGAAGCTCCGCCAGCTCTACTCCCACTGGACAGCCTGATCCTCGCGGACCCGGACAATACGCCGCCACTCGACGTGAGAACTGCCTCCGAATACGCGAATAAAGCCCGCCGTCAATAGTGCACATCCGCCAACAAGTCGGGCTGGCCCGAGGGGCCGATGATGGCCGTCCTCCGATCTCAGAGGTGCGGGGACGAGCGCCGTCCCGGCGATGGGAGCAGGCCGTGATCTCACTACGCCGGATGACCCTGGGGTCGGGCTATCGCTACCTGATGGAGTCTGTCGCGGTGGGCGACGGCGCACCAGGTCACCCCTCCAACTTGACCCGCTACTACGCAACGTCGGGGACACCGCCCGGCGTGTTCTTGGGTGCAGGCCTGGCCGGCCTCGACGACGGCCGCGGGGTCGAGGCCGGTTCCCAGGTCACCGAGCAGCACCTGTTCAACCTGCTGGGGATGTGCGCCGATCCGATCACCGGCCAGGCGCTCGGCCGCCAGCCCAACCGCATGCACCTCTCCCTGGCCAAGCGAGTAGCGGAGCGGGTTGCCGCCATCCCGGCCACCCACACCGGCACCGAACGGGCCGAGGAGATGGCCCGCTTCGAGGCCGAGGAACGGGCGAAGGGAGGAACCTTCCGCACGCCGGTAGCGGGGTTCGATCTGACCTTCTCGCCATCGAAGTCGGTCTCTGTCGCCTGGGCCCTGGCCGACCGGGAGACCAAGGCCCTGATTTACGCCTGTCACCGCCGCGCCATCGAGGTCGTGCTCACCTACGCCGAGCGAGAGGTGTTCCACTCGCGTTCGGGCACCAACGGCGTGGTCCAAGAAGACGTCGAAGGAGTCGTGGCCGCGGCCTTCACCCACTGGGATTCGAGGGCCGGGGATCCCCAGCTCCACGACCACGTGGTGGTGGCCAACCGCGCCCGCTCCGTCTCCGACGGCACCTGGCGGACGCTCGATTCGAGGGGCCTGTTCAAGTCCGTCGTGGCTCTCTCCGAGCTGCATCAGGGCGTGCTTAGCGACCTGTTGACGAAGGAGTTGGGGTGGGGCTGGGACGGTCGGGCTCGCCGCCACTCCGAGCAGCTCCGTTTCGAGGTGACTGGGGTGCCCGAGACCCTGATGGCCGAGTTCTCTCAGCGCTCGGCCGCCATTGAGGTTCTCAAGACAGCCTTGATCGGCGAGTTCGTAGCCGCGTATGGCCGCCAGCCGACCAGTGTCGAGGTCCTCGACCTGCGGCGCCGGGCGACACTGGAAACCAGGCCGGCCAAGGAACACCACAGCCTGGCCGAGATGACCGGGGGCTGGCGTCGGCGGGCCGAGAGCTACATCGGCGACGACCAGGTTTCCTGGGTCGCGGGACTGGCCGACCGCAACGATCTGCCGCTCTTGCACGCCGGCGACCTGGCCGATGGCATCTTGGCCGACGCAGCCGCCGTGACGGTGCAGCGCGTAGCTGAACGTCGGGCCACGTTCAGCCGAGCCAACGTCTTGGCCGAGGTGCACCGCCAACTGCACGGGGTCCGTTTCGCCTCGCCCGAAGAGCGGATCGCCGTCGCCGAGCACACGGCTGACCTCGCTCTGGCCCAGTCGCTTTTGATCTCGGCGCCCGAGCTGCACCTCACGCCTGCGCCCATGCGCCGGGCCGACGGGAGCAGCCGGTTCTGGGCTAAGGGCCACGAGGTCTACACCACCGCGACACTGTTGGAGGCCGAGGCCCGCCTGCTCGAGGCTGGGCGCCAGGTGGGCGGTCCGGCCGCCTCCAGGGGCACGGTGGCGACAGTGACCGGGGCCAACCTGCCCGGTCGCGACGTCCCGCTCAGCGTCGACCAGGCGCTGGCCGTCGAGCAGATCGCGACCTCGGGGCGGCACTTGGACGTCCTGGTCGGCCCGGCCGGGACGGGCAAGTCGACCACGATGGCCGGGCTGCGTGCCGTGTGGGAAACCGAGCACGGAGCGGGCTCGGTGCTCGGCCTGGCTCCCTCCGCGGCCGCGGCCGAAGTGCTGGCGGGCGAGCTCGGGATCGACACCGAGAACACCGCCAAGTGGCTTCACGAGCACCGACAGGAAGCCGAGCGCCTGGGCAAGATCAGCGAACTGCGCAGCAGACTCAGATCACTTCCCAATGTCTCGCGAGCCCGCACGCCGTTGCGCCAGCGCATCACCGCGGCCCTCGACGAGGTGGCCCGGTGGCGCCTCAAAGCGGACCAGCTGGTGATCGTGGACGAGGCCAGCCTGGCCGGGACCTTCGCCCTCGATGAGCTCGTGCGCGCCGCCGCGACGGCCGGGTCCAAGGTCGTCCTGGTCGGCGACCACGCCCAGCTCAGCTCTGTCGATGCCGGGGGCATGTTCGCCACGCTGGTGCGCGACCGCGAGGGGCTCGCCCCGGAGCTGACCGACGTGCGCCGCTTCCATCACACCTGGGAGAAGGGGGCCAGCATCGAGCTGCGCCAGGGTTGTCCCGACGCCATCGACACCTACGACGCGCACGGCCGGAT
>Ga0187890_10002074_pt1 | contig 14085 bp, 20 predicted proteins | sample June2016WEW_21_1_FD_133005 | JGI IMG/M metagenome (GOLD analysis project Ga0187890, IMG submission 133005) | Peatland microbial communities from SPRUCE experiment site at the Marcell Experimental Forest, Minnesota, USA - June2016WEW_21_10 | ecosystem: Environmental > Terrestrial > Soil >... | reverse complement strand
CTTGCTGAAAGTGTCGCAGACCGGCCATCACCTCGCCCGGCGCCGCGTCTCCCTGCACCTGCGCCGGATAGATCAGCACATTCGCCGAGTGATGCCTGCGCGCCAGAATGTTCAAGATGTCCCCCAGCGCCGCCCCCTGCGGTGAAGTGATAATGCCAATTCTTTGCGGCAGCGGCGGGATCGGCTTCTTTCGCGACGCCTCGAACAATCCCTCCGCCTGCAATCGCGCCTTCAATTGCTCGAACGCCAACTGCAGAGCGCCCGCGCCCTGCGGCTCCATGAATTCAGCCGAGATTTGCAGCTCCCCGCGATCTTCATAAACAGTGATGCGCCCGCGAACCGTGACGTGCAATCCGTTCTCCGGCCGAAAGCGCAGCAGCTTCGCCGATGAACGGAACATGACCACGCGAATCTGCGCGCTTTCTTCCTTGAGCGTGAAATACAAATGCCCGGAATCGGGAATGCGGAGGTTCGAAATTTCGCCTTCCACCCAGCAATCCGAATACTCGCGCTCGATGTGCGCCCGCACCGCCGAGACCAGCGCCCGCACCGTCCAGATGCGTCGCTCCGGAGGACGAAACTGAAACCCGAGTTGGTCCGCCGTGCCCATGAAGTGTCAGCCAGAAAGTTCCAGTTGTGAAGCTTCAGTGTACCTTGTGGCATAAATCTATATTGTCATCCTGAGCGAAGCGAAGGACCTATGTATTTGGCGGCGGAATGCATGGGTGTCCTTCGCTGCGCTCAGGATGACAAGGTGGACGCATTCTTCAAATTTGCGGGACACCCCGTTACCGCTTCATGCGTCCAATCAGAAAGAGAACAATAGAAAGCACGACACTAAGCAGAATGCAACTCGCAAGCGGAAAATAGAAAGTCGTGTTCTTGCCGCGATACAGGATGTCGCCTGGCATCCGTCCAAGCGGCAAGCCTGTCCGCCCCAGCAGTATGACGATGCCCCCGATCACCACCAGGGCTACGCCAAGCATTACCAGCATCCGCCCGAGCTCCACCATACTTCAAGTTTAACGCGGCGGATTGCCATCCTACGTCGGGGTAGTTGGGTAAAGATTCATCACATTTTCTGTGTGAGCGTCCTCACTGAAACAAAACGTGTTTGCAGCGAAACTGGTGGTCGCCCATGATCGCACCAAATATTGGTCCTCCCCATATATTGAAGGCCGGCGAGCCGAGAAACGCACTACTTATCTACAAAGGAGTGACATCACGATGAAACGTATGCCCACAATGCCCTCTCTGTTAAGGACAACCAACCAAACAACCGAATCCACCAGTGAGCTTCAAGAGCAGATTCGTCGTCGTGCCTACGAACTGTACGAACAACGAGGGAGAAACGACGGGTATGAACTCAATGATTGGCTGCAGGCAGAGTCGGAGATGGCTCGACGGACGTCGAATACAATCGCCGCATAGAACCCAACATCCGGGTGGGGCTTACCGCGGAACCGCTCCACCCGCAATTTGCCAGCATGCGGTCGAAGGCGTTGACGGGATGCTGTGTCCGTTATTGCGGCTGGTCCCAGCCTCGCATACGCGGCCAACATCGATTTACATTCCGGCAATACTCCTCGTAGGCTGCGCCGAATTTTCCGCGCAGAGTTGGCTCCTCATAAAGGACCACAAACAGATGTACGCCGAGGGCAACGGCTACCACGGCAGCAATCGCTGCGGGGTTGGCGTGTCCGAACACAACCCACAGCCCGATCCAGCCCATGGCGAAGCCCACGTACATCGGGTTCCGCACGCGGCGGTAGAAACCCACCACTACCAATCGCTGCGGCGGAGCGATCGGGGCAGGTGTGCCGTGTCCTGTCCACCCGAAGTCCCAGACGCAGCGCAGGGCAACCGCGAATCCCAGCACCGACGGAAGCGCAGCCAGCCATCGCCAATGTGCGGCGCCCGCCATTTCCACGCGGAAACCGAGCCACTGCGGCAGCAGCCAGAACCACAAGGCGAGGAACGCTCCACCTACTGCCAGCGAGGCTACGGCCGCTGGCCATCGAACCCCGTGCGAGACCGGTGGAACTCTCCCAGGCTGTCCATCCGTCATAGGTCCTCCTGTTGAACTTACTGTCTCACTAGTCTGCGATTCCTGGTACTTGATTGAAGAATCCGATCAGGTATTTGCAGGACCAGGTAATAGAGGATCAGCATGGCGGGAAGCACCAGCGCCAGGTGCGCATAGTGCAGTGTCCAATGAGTTAGGGACTATAAGGGGGACACGGATGGGAGCTCTCAGTTCTGGTTTCCGCCGCCGTGGGTTTGGCGGCAGAGCCTGCAATATGTCGGCGGCTCGGTGTTGTCTACGTGGTGCCGCACCGGTTTGAATGTCTTGATATAAGCAAACATCCCGGCGATATCTTCATCGGTCATCCCGCGGTAGGTGTGCGACGGCATGATCTGGTTGAGCTGCCGCGCCCCGACGTACCCCGTGCGAATGGCCCGCGTAAACATCGCCTCGTCGTAGTAAGCAATCCCCGAGGGGTCGGGAGTGATGTTGGCGCTGGCCACGCGGCCCCACGGTCCTTCGAGAATGAACCCGCCGCCGAAGTCCATGCCCGGCAGTGGCTGCCCATGTGCGTCCTGTGGCGTGTGGCAATCCGCGCATCCGGCGATGGTGACCAGATATTTCCCGCGCTTTTCGGGAGTGGAAAGGTCGGGATCCGGCACCGGCGCGTCCAGCGGCTCGGGCACGTTGCGGATCAGGTATTTCACCGGGAAAATCAGCTCCGTCGTCGGCCACTGCTTGCCCACCGGCGGCAGCGACCGCAGGTAGACGACGATCGACGCCAGGTCTTCGTCGGACAGGGCCCGGAAATCCGGGTACGGCATGAACGGAAACAGCGCCCGGCCTTCGTGGCCGACGCCCTCGCGAATGGCCCGCGCCAGTTGGTCGTCGCTCCAGTTGCCCACGCCCGTTTCCGGATCAGGAGTGATATTCGGCGAGTAGACCTTTCCGGGAAAGCCCTTGAGGATGTTCATGTCCTGGCCCGCCCCGAGCGAGTTCGGCAGAACGGGCGCATCGTGCGCTGTCCAATCGTGCTCGGCATGGCAATCCATGCAGTCGTTTACGTTCCGGACGAGGTACTCACCCCGCGCCAGGCGCGCCGGCGTGCTCCCGAACTTTCGCGCCGTGAGCGCCCGCGCCCGCGGCCCGATAAACGGCCTCCAACCGATGGTGAACGTGATTCCCACCGCCAAAACGACCGCCAGCGCGACGAACGCCCACCCCAGAATTTTCCCGAGTCCTTTCATCTACTCCGAATTTCCTCCTTGATCTCGAAAACGGCAATATGGTACCCCATCTCGCCCGTTCGCGACGTGAAACGATTTTTTATCGGAGTACCCCTGGCGGTCTGGCCATTTGCACCGCCACGGCCGGAATCTATACCTAATTCTCGGCCGGCGGAGCGTCTACCGGAGCGTTGCCCAAGATACCCTCCAGCGTCGGCGTTTGCAAGAGGAGGGGATGCTCGCAGCAGTTGGCACGAAGGTAGCGTGGCATTACTTAGCCCGCCCTATCGCACTCAGTTGAGGGGGGGTGCCCAACTCTGTTTGGTTGGGCACCCTTCATAGTCAGGAAGACGCTTGGGAAGACGGTCAGGAGCGACGCGAAGGCCTGGCCGTCCGCTCTTCTCGCTACATTCGGAAACGTGCGCCGACCGTAAGGACAGGGCACGTCGCCTCGCAGGCCACCTTATAAGCGATGCCTGCGCCCAGGTGTTTGGTGAAAGCCGCCGACCGTTTTACTCCCAGCACGATCATGTCGACCGACTGCGCAGCGATTCTTACGATCATTTCAGCGGGGGAACCAAATTGCACCATGTACTCAGGCTCATGCCAAAGCGTTGTTCCGTAGGGAACCAGGTCGCGGAGTTGCTTCTCCGTGGAAGCAACCACCTCTTTCGGGTCGACCACGGGCATAACTCCGGGCTGTGGTTCTGGTAGGACGACACCAGGTTCGGGCGCCACATGCAGGAGGGTCAGGCGAGCCCGATTCTCCTCTGCCAGGGATAGGGCGTAGGGCAGACCGTGCACCGACTCTGGCCCGAAGTCGGTGGCATACAGAATGTGCCGCAGTTTGCCATCGATCTCCCAGCGGGTCGCATGCGGACCCACCGTGAGCACGGGGCACTCGGCATTGCGAAAGACCTCTTCTGCCACCGATCCCATCAGCACTTTCCCGAGTCCCTTGTGGCCGTGGGTGCCAATGACGATGAGGTCAATATGATGCTTCCAGACCACACCGTGGAGCACTTTCTCAACTTCGCCCTCCTCGATCAGTTCCTTGTGGCGAACTCCCCGGAACGACTGGGAGCCCACCAAGGCGGTTAGTTGTTGTTGGGCCAACAACCTGGTTTGCTCGGGATCGGGCTGCGGCGTTTCGACAAAGGGCATATGCGGGAGCACATTCACCACGTACACCTCAGCATCGTAGCGGTGAGCCAGGTTGAGGGTATAGGACAGAGCCAATTGCGCGGATGCACTGAAGTCCGTCGCGAACAGGATGTTTTGCAGTTTAACGCGGGTTGGAGCAGTTACAGTTGGCATGACAACCTCCTTCTGAAGCCGGAGGCACAGTGCCGGCAAGAATTCTGTCAGACGCCGCCGTCTCCGGCTTCGATATTGCCTGCAGGCACCGGGAGTGGGCATGCTCCTGCTGCCCGAGGTCGGGGAGAAACATTACGTGACACCTCGGTGTGACTGCGGAGGGTCACTCTGCCAGTTCCTCTTCCAGTTCGTGCGTGACCGCGGAATTGAATTCCGACACTGAAGTGTGGGGCGTGACATACTCCATGTCGCACGCTGTGCAGCGCACGCCCGTGTCGAAAATTTCCCAGGTCTGGTTGCCGCAGCTGCAGGTATATAGATCAGCCATAAAATGCCTCCTCCAGAAAGGTGACACCCTTCACCACCACCAGAGCCGACCAACGACACGTGAACGGCCTGCGATGCCGCCTACACGAGCACGGCGATGCGCTTCCATTCTGCTGATGGTGGACGACGGGCAAACGGTTGAGGGCCTTGAGCGCCATGCCTCTCCTTTCGAGGTGGAACTCACAAATAGGCTGATGGGGGGCCATAGAACGTCGCGGCCAAATGCAGGAGTTTCTTTTCGCCGCTGCAGCATTCAGGCGGACAGTGTCTTCTCGCTGCTCGCTTACCAGAAATTATACTCATTCCCAATTCCGATGCGGTGATACTTGTCACTGCGCGCTGTGAGAATTGAGATCGCGATTGGAACAACCATTGCCGGTCGGCCGATGAGGCGGGAGTTGCAGCGAAAGTTTCTTCAACGGCCAATCCTTAATTAGTAGCAATAAATTATGCGCAGCTACCAATTTGCGCTAGACACCCGCAAAAAGCGGATAATAAATGTAGAGGGATGGTGTTGAAGTCTCGTTGCCTACCGTCTGCCGACCGTTACTTTGGCAGAGGTAGCGTGTGCCTGCCAGACCAGGGCAACCAGCGCGTCGTCGAAGGAGCCCCGAAATGAAATTCGAGAAGATCCGATTCCAATTCACTCATCAAGAGCGGGTCGCGCGCCTCACCCTGGCGGCGCCGAAGGCGAACATCCTGGATCTTTCCATGATCCGCGAACTCGATTCCGCACTCTCTCTCTGTGCCGGGCACGAGCTGAACGCCATAGTTATTGCCGCCGACGGTCCCCACTTCAGCTTTGGCGCCAGCGTTGTGGAGCACCTGCCCGATCAGATTGCCGGAACCCTGCGTGCGCTGAACACCCTTCTGCGGCGGATCGCTGAAGCCCCCGCGCCGGTGATCGCCGCCGTCCGCGGCCAGTGCCTGGGTGGAGGCTTCGAACTCGTGCTCGCCTGCGACCTGATTCTTGCCGATAAGACCGCGCAGTTTGCTTCTCCTGAAATCAAGTTGGCGGTATTCGCTCCGGCGGCTTCCGTCTTGCTGCCGATTCGGGTCGGGCTAGCTGTCGCCTCCCGGCTGTTGCTGACCGGCGCCGCGCTGTCTGCCGAAGAGGCGGCTCGCTGCGGGCTGGTCGCCAGATGCGCCGACGATCTCGACGCCGCACTCGATGGATGGCTGGAATCCGATTTTCTTCCCCGTTCTCCATCGGCGCTGAAATACGCCTGCCAATCCGCTCGCCGCCCCTTGCTTCGAGCCCTCGACGAGGAGCTTCCGCAAATAGAAGCGTTATATCTGAATGACCTCATGGCCACTCCAGACCCCGTTGAAGGCATCCGTGCATTTCTCGAGAAACGTGCACCGCAGTTCGCCCGTTCACCCATAATGACGACTGTAATCACGACTGGGACGAAGTGACCCAGTCGGCTGACATTCGCAGCCAGCCCTGACCGGACAGGGAATCTGTCTGCTACCACACCCTTGTGCGCTGGGTCACAGCGCGCCTGTTGTCTAGAATTGCAAAATGGGGGGCTACGGAGGGCAAGACCATGCAAGGCAACGAGAAAGTCATTAAGGAATTGAACGCGGCTCTAAGCGCAGAATTGACGGCGATTGTGCAGTACATGACGCAATCCGAGATGTGCCAGAACTGGGGCTACAAACGGCTGGGCGAGCGCACGAAAGCGCGGGCCATGGAGGAGATGCACCACGCGGAAGGCCTCATTGAGCGCATTATCTTCTTGGACAGCATACCCACTGTGGATGTCGGACTGAAGCCTCAACTCGGCAGCAACGTGCAGCAGCAAATGGAAATTAACCTGAAGGACGAGCTGGATGCGGTGCGCCAATACAACCAATCCGTGCAGGTCTGCGCCGAGGTCAAGGACGACGGCACCAGGGCCCAGTTCGAGCGCATGATTAAGGATGAGGAGCGGCACGTGGACTATTTGGAGGCGCAACTCCATTCCATCAAGGAAATGGGCATTGCCAACTATCTCGCGCAGCACTTGCATGGTGAGAAATAGCCCATACAATTCCTGTCGTCAGAGCGCGGCTTGACGTTGGTCGTGAGGAGGTTCGCGACGAGCTTGCCTATGCGATCACCCACGGGTTCGAATTCGCATCGGCGTGCTCGTAATATTTCCTTGACCTGAGAATAGGCCGCTTGTCACCATAGACCAACCAAAGGTCATAAGAGCGAGCACCCAACTCGCCGCTACAATATAGTGAACTAGAGGATTTCGATGAAATTTGGCGTAATTATTTTCCCCGGATCGAATTGCGATCACGATGCTTTCTGGACGGCTGAACAGGTGGTGAAACAGAAGGCGACGTTCCTCTGGCACGACTCCGACGACCTGCAAAATTGTGATGTGGTCATTGTGCCGGGAGGGTTCGCCTACGGCGACTATCTGCGCACCGGGGCGATTGCGAAGTTCTCTCCAGTGATGGAATCCGTCCGCAAGTTCGCCGCCGGGGGCGGACTGGTCCTCGGCATCTGTAACGGCTTCCAGATTTTGTGTGAGTCGGGGTTGCTGCCCGGAGCGCTGATGCGCAACATCGGCTTGAAATACGTGTGTAAGCCGGTGCAGGTGAGAGTCGAAAACAACGACACGCCGTTTACCAACACATGCCGCATAGGCGAAGTGCTGACCATCCCCATTGGCCACATGGAAGGCAATTATTTTTGCGATGAGACCACACTCGCGGAACTGAAGCGCGACCATCGCATCGTCTTCCGCTACTCGAACCCGCAAGGCGAAATCACACCGGAAGCGAATCCCAACGGGTCGCTCGACAATATCGCCGGAATCTGCAGCCCGGGACGCAATGTGCTCGGCATGATGCCCCATCCCGAACGCGCCGCCGAACCCGAACTGGGCGGCACCGATGGATACAAGATCTTCGAGTCGCTCGTCGGAGCCCTGGCGATCAAGTAGACCTAACATCCAACCTAATTGTGCCAACCTTGCTTCTGATCACCGCGTCCTCACCCGAAATTCAGAAGGTACGGCGTTCCCGCGTCCTGAACTTTCAGCAGATCACCATGCCGTATCTTGCGGCCTTTGCACCATCGCACTGGACTGTGGTCCATATCGATGAGGTAGTGAAGCCGGTCGATTTCGGTGTGCAAGCGGACCTTGTGGCGATTACCTTCCACACCCCGAGCGCGCCACACGTTTATGGCATGGCAGACCGGTTCCGGCAGCGTGGAATTCCGGTCGTGTTGGGCGGACCGCATGTCACGCTAATGCCAGAGGAAGCACAGGCGCACGCGGACGTAATCTTCGTCGGTGAGGCTGAATCGCATTGGCCGCAATTCTTTCGCGACTTTGACGCCAGGCGCCATAGCCACAAGTACTGTTCCACGGAACCCCCGATTTTGGAACATGCCCCGATGTCGCGGAAGGACCTGTTTCACCGACGCGATCATACGGGTGGAGTTCTGTTTGCCACGCGCGGCTGCCCGTACCGTTGCGATTTCTGCACCCTCGCCGTCATGTATCGGGGCCGCGTGCGCCAGCGGCCCGTGAACGCGGTCGCAGAGGAGTACGGCTCTTTCCCTGGCAAGGTGATCATCCTGTGGGATGACAACATCGCGAGCGACATGGAGCATGCCAAGACGCTGTTCCGGGCTCTTGCTCCTCATCGCAAGTGGTGGAGCAGCCAAGCCAGCATCCATGCTGCCCAGGACGACGAGTTCCTGGAGTTGGCCGCAAGCAGCGGCTGCAAGCAACTGTTCGTCGGGCTGGAGTCAATCTCGCAAAACAGCGTGAATGAAGTGCAGAAGGGCTTCAACCGCGTGTCGGAATACGGTCGCGCGATCGAGCGGATCCATTCTCATGGCATAGCGGTGCAGGCGGGTATCGTCTTCGGTTTCGATAACGACGCGCCAGCGATCTTCGGCGAAACGGTGGACTTCCTCGAGGCGGCAGGAGTACAGAATGCGACGTTCAACATCCTTACTCCCTTTCCAGGAACTCGGCTCTACCAACGTCTGGAAGCAGAGGGCCGGATTCTGACGCGTGACTGGAGTAAGTACAATGGCCGCGCTGACGTGGTCTTCCGGCCCAAACAGATGAGTCCAGAGCAGCTTTTAGCCGGATACGAGTATGCGGACAGGCGCTTCTACTCATGGAGCAGCGTTTGCAGGCGCTTGTCACGCTCTCCCGTCGGGCTGTCATGGGCTTTGCCCTTGAACTTGGCGTATATGGTGGCGAAGGGATGAGAACAGTAGTCAGTTATGGAAAAACCTGAGACCGGTTTCAGTAGGCCCAGCGCAGCAGCGTCGCACCCACCGTAAATCCCGCACCCACCGAGGCCAGCAGCACCAAGCTTCCTTTCTTGAGTTTGCCTTCCTGGCGCGCGGTTTCCATGGCCAGGGGAATTGTTCCTGCGGTCGTGTTTCCATACTGCTCGATGTTGATGATCACGGCTTCGGGACGCATATTCAGACGTTCGGCAGTCGCGGTGATGATGCGCTTGTTCGCCTGATGCGGAATGAAGGCGTCGATATCGCTGCCTTTGATGTGGTTGCGTTCCAGAATCTCTTCGCAGAGCGACGCCATCTTGCGCACCGCAAACTTGAAGACCGCAGCCCCGTCCTGATGAACAACGTGCATCTTCTTGTCGACGGTTTCGTGCGTCGAGGGATTCAGGCTTCCGCCACCGGGCATGTACAGCGCGCACCCACCCGATCCATCCACTTCGTGCAGAAAGTCAATGAGCCCGACGGACTCGTCTTCCGTGGGTTCGAGCAGGACCGCGCCCGCTCCGTCGCCGAAAATAACGCAGGTCGCGCGGTCGGTGTAGTCGATGATCGACGACATCACGTCCGCGCCGATCACCAGCACTTTCTTTTGGGAACCGGTAGCGACGAACTGCGCTCCGGCTTGCAGGGCGTAAACAAACGCCGAACAGGCAGCCGAGACATCGAATCCCCAGACATTTTTCGCGCCCAGTTTGTGTTGCACGAGACAAGCGGTCGAGGGAAAGAACATGTCGGGCGTAACCGTCCCGACGATAATCGCGTCGAGATCGGAAGGCTCGATGCCGCGCTCGGCCAACGCTTTCTTCGCCGCCTCAACCGCCAGGTCGCTGGACGCAATCCCCTTCTCCACCAGATGACGCTCGCGGATGCCGACGCGCTCCATGATCCACTGATCGTTGGTATCGACAAGTTTTTCCAGGTCGGCGTTGGTGAGAAGGCGAGGCGGAACGTAAGTGCCGAGAGCGCTGATCTTAACGCGCTGAAGCTGGCTCAATGAGGTCTCCTGCGATGCAGAGTGAAATATAAAGTGCGATACGAAGTGAATTTGTTATTTTGAACGATGAGCACGTTAACGGCAAGGTCTCAGGTGGCAGATCTCAGGTCTCAGGAAAACCGTGACGGTGAGATGGTTTGGTTTCGTTTTTCCTGAGACCTGACACCTTGGACCTGAGACCTGTCTTCCCGAGACCTGCTATTTCAGCCGCTCCGCCAACATGCCGAACAGCGGCAACTCGAAACGCTCGCCTTCCCATGCTTTGATCGAAAGAACAATCCACAAGAACAACATGGCCAGCGAAGCCAGAATTCCGAACAGCAGAAACAACATCGCTTCCGCGACATTCGAAAGGAGAAGCGCGGCGATGGTCAAAACGAAAAAGACTGCCCAGAGCAACACGCTTTGCCAGGCATGAAAGCGGACGAAGCGGTTCTTGCGATATGCCGGCAGAAACAAGATCACCGCGGCGGGGGCCAAGGTGAGATAAGCGACCGCTGCGGCCGCCCGTTCCGCGGGAGGAAGCGGTGTCATCGACCATCCGCAACCGGGACAAAACTCCGAGTCCGCGGGCATCACGGTTCCGCAATGGGGACACTTCACCAAAGCTTGTGCCGGATTCGCTGGGGTTTTCTCGGCACTTTTCGCCGCACTTTCTCCGGCACTTTTCACAGTACTTTCCCCGGCATTATTCTCTGGACTAGACAATTCGGCGTCCATTCGTTTTCTTCCGGCACGGTTCGCAAACACCATAAATCTGGAAAGTGTGGCGGGTGGTAACGTAATGGTGCTTGTGTCCGATCTCGCGCTCGATTTCTCCGACTTTCTCCGAGAAAAATTCAACCGAGGCGCCGCACTCTGTACACACCATGTGGTGATGACTGCGGCGGTTGTACTGGTGCTCGTAACGCGCGATGCCGTCGTGGAAGGCGACTTCGCTGGCCAGTCCGCAACCCGCCAGAAGCTTCAGCGTGCGGTAAACGGTGGTGAAACCGATGCGCGGATCGGTTCTCTTGACCAGCCGGTGCAGTTCGTCGGTCGAAAGATGTTCCCGAGTTTCCAGGAAGGTCCGCAGAATAGCGTTGCGCTGTGCGGTTTGCTTGAGCCCGACGCGCTTGAGATGCTGCAGGAAAATTCCTTCGGCCTCGCGGATGTTCTCGCGGGAGATGGTCGGCTGATCGTCGATTCGCTTCTGCAGCATGTTGGGCGGCGCGGACACACACGATGATAATGCGCGCCGAGGATTCCAGACATGATACTTGGCGGAGTGCGGGGTGCGCCAATCGACTTCCAGCTTCGGGTCTGGTTTTCTTCCTGCTTTTCTCTTGTGTTAACTAACTCGTACCCCCACCCCCTCCCCCCCTGTCTAGTGGAATCAGGGAGTTAGCGGCAATTTTTCGCTTCGGTCTTTGAAAAATAAGGACTTATATCAAAGTATTCCGGAATAAGGACTTAGGGTTTCGCAGAGCTGATTGCTTCCCGTTTCGGTTTTCAAAGAGCGCTGAGAATGGGTTTGGTGCAGGGTCGAGGGCCGTCCGGGTTGACGGCACACTTCTAGCTACCCCAATTCAATCGCTATTTTCGCGCATGTACGGGTTGGATGTCTGTAATGGCCATCACAGTTGGAATGTGATGAAAAAGGGAACGCTGAAGAGTGCGGTATGCGCGCGCCCACACAGTTCTTTACGGTTCGCTTTCCTGATCGTCGATGGCGTGTCTATCGGGCAGCATGCGTTGATGCAGAATGCGAGAAAGCAAAACGCCCCCGCGCTCCTGGCGGTAGAACAACACATGCTTACCATGCTCCAAACGGCGCAAACCAGGGCGAACGTCGTCACAGAGCCGGCCTAACGCCGGATTATCAGCAAGCATCTGGCAACAAACCTCAAGCTCAGCGATGTAGCGGACGGCTTGGGCACTGCCCCATGTGCGCAGGGTGTAATCGCCGATGCTCAGCAAATCGGCCTCAGCGCGGCGCGAAAATCGAAACGCAGCCACGGCTAGCGCGCCGCAGGAAGTTTGATGGCCTTACGGACACGCCCGAAGACGTTGCCCCTGGCCATTCCGCTGGCGTCGCCTTCGTCAATCGCCGCCCGGAGCGCGGCGAGCTTTGCCTCGTACTGCTGTTCTTCGCGCTCCAAAGCCCGCAACCCGGCGCGCACGACCTCACTGGCATTTTCGAAACGCCCACTCTTGACCTTTGCGGCTACGAAACGGTCGAGGCCGTTGGTCAAATTGACGTTGCGGGTAGGCATGGGGGCGGCCCTTTCCAGGGATGTGAATCGCAGGTCTATTATAATGCAATTGGCAAAGATTGCCAATCACGGAGACGCCCACTCATTCGCAAAGAACGCGAATGAGTGGGGCACCCGGCAACCGTGAGAAGTGGCCCACCCGCCAAAGGTCAAATGAGTGGGCTTCGGTTCATCCCCGCTTCTTCTTCAACTCCTCAAGACGTTCCGTCTCGCGGCGGTCCTCCTCCACCTGATCTTTAAATCGATTTTTTCGTTCTTCGATCTCCCGCGTCCTATTGTCGTCCTCGGGGCCTTGGCCCTGATCTTGTTTCATAAGTTCTCCTGCGTGCTGCACGTCCGCTCAGTCTTTCTTATTCTTTTTGGCCTTTTCTACACGCTCGGTCTCCTTCTTATTTTCCTCGATTTGTCGGATCTCATGCTTACGCCGTTCGATGTCGTCCGTTCTGGACCTGTTTTCTCCGATTTTCTTCAACTGCGGCATAGGTCGCCCTCCCTCAAGTTAAATTTGCTCAGATCTCGTCGACCAATCGGCCAGTGACAGCGCCATGGTCGTACTTGGCCCCAGGTGCGACGGGACCGGCCTCATTGGTCGGATGATCGCCAACAATTTCCACGACCGAATCGCAATTCCATTCGATGTGCTCCGACACAATCCGCAGGCGTAGCCGAAACGCCACCGTTTCAGGATGCTCAGGAACTGGTACAAGGAAGGACTCCTCAACAACTTCTCCCGGCTCGATCCAACCATGCACCTCGAACACCGAAAGTACGGCGACGTCCTGGGTACCAAGTGTAGGTTGCTTCCCCTTCGAGTCACTTACCACCGCGAGAACCTCAATCGCGGTGCCACGCTGCTCAATCGTGACTTTCGATAGACCAACGTTCCTAATCTGAGCCACTCCTAAAAGAAGTAGTACGCTTTTGCAACGGACCGTCTTGCCGGTGACAGTTAGCTCAAGCCTGCGCTTGAATGTACGTCCGCGACGATAATTCAAGTAAGCCCAACCCGCTCCAATGAACAGCGCGATGATCTTCGCGGCCTTGTCGATGATATCGAGAACATCGGACAGGTGTTTAGATTGACCTATAGCTATTGGGGCATACAGCACGGAACAATTCCTCGACGAGGACTATAACTGCAACCGGGCAGCTTATCAAGATAGTAGAACTCTCAGCTGGGATAGAAGCGTGGAATCCCCGACAGCGGGACGAGATGCGGTTTTTCGCCGCCGGGGGTGGGATCTTCAGTTTGAGGACTTCCGACTGGTTTACTCCTGCCGGAGCGGTTTTTCCGAGAGCGTAGGCGCGAAAACTGCTCCAGCGCCACAGTTCTGCAGATGACACTGATCCGCGGTTCGCGGGATTGCGGGAGCCTCGACATGTTGGGTGGTGTAGGGGTCCTTCGACTCCGCAGGGGCTTCACTACGTGAAGTCCCTGCTCCGCTCAGGATGACAGCTCTTTGTACGTGGCAATAGGGATCGCGTCTGCCGGTGGTCGCGGTTGTCATGGACACCACGCACCCCTACAATCTTTCAGTAATGTCTTCTGCTACTTCCCTGCCTGAGATTTCACGCTCTGAAGTCCGTCGGCGCAATCCTGCGCTGCGGATCCTGTACTACGCTGTTTGTGCGCTGCTGGTGGTGCTCATCGCCGGGGCCTGGTGGCT
>Ga0187890_10002073_pt1 | contig 14088 bp, 7 predicted proteins | sample June2016WEW_21_1_FD_133005 | JGI IMG/M metagenome (GOLD analysis project Ga0187890, IMG submission 133005) | Peatland microbial communities from SPRUCE experiment site at the Marcell Experimental Forest, Minnesota, USA - June2016WEW_21_10 | ecosystem: Environmental > Terrestrial > Soil >... | reverse complement strand
TGGTGAAGACATTGCCGAGCGTCCGCTCGATCTCCATGTGGCATTTCGCGACCCCACCGCGCTGGTCGATGACGACGTAGTCCTGGCCGACACCACACGAGCGCTGCCGCCGTTCGAGCAACTGGCCCCGGTCAAGCACCGCGCCGAGCACGCTCCATCGGGGCAGGCGCTCCTCGATCACAGCAAAGGCCTTCAGCATTGCTTCGATGATGGCGTTCTCCGTGTACTGGAGGTCAGCGAAGCTGGCCGCGCACTCGTTGTCGCGGAAGAAGTTAAGGCTGAACGTGAGTTCCCGATCAAGCGCGAAGCGGACGACGTCGGCGAGGCCATCCGCATTACGGTTGGTGACCGTGATGGACAGGTGAGGAGCGAGGCCGCGCTCGACGAGCCGCGCGATCGTCGCCTCGACGAGCGGAAAGGATGCCCTGCCGTTGACGGTGGGGCGCTGCTTGTCGTGCTGCTCGCCCACGCCGTCCAGGGAGATCATCACCTTGATGCCTTCGGCCTGCAGCGTCTCGATGAGCGGCATGGGCAGCGCCACGCCGTTGGTCAGCAGGGTGGCGTCGAGCCGCAGCCCGTTCTGTGCGGTGCGCTGCCTGGCCAGCCGGTGGAGTTGCACCATGAGCCGGTGGTTGAGGCTGGCCTCACCGCCCGCGTACTTCAGCTTGACCGCAAAGAACCCGTGCCGTACCGCCGATGCGACAACCGCCTCCACGGCGGCGGTACCGGTAGCCTCGTTCATGCCCTCGGCGGACTTGTGCACGTAGCAGTACGGGCACCGGAGGTTGCATGCGTTGGTCACGTGCAGCCAGGCGGTCAGGACGCTGCTATCGGCGAAGGCCGGCCGTGCGGGCTGTCCGGCCGGCTGCACCAGCGACAGCTGGTACAGCCGGCCAATAGTCGTCATGAGATCATCGGCTTCGCCGGCCAGCCGACCAGCCACGACGTCGCGCACTGTGACCGGCTCGGTAAAACGGCGGAAAATGCGGTACGCAAGCTCGTTAACCACCGCCGGGCTGCCCTCGCCTACCGGGTTAAAGAGCAGCACGTGCCCGGGATCGAGCCGGATCTCAACGACCTCGGGTGCACAGGTCCATGCGCGGTCATCGGCGAGCGCGGCTGCCGGGGAAGTCGCGGGGATCGCGGTGACGCCTTTGCTACTGACTGCGCACGCGCAATCCTCGCAATTGTGCAGCAACAACTCAGCGCCGCCATTTATATCCTCATTCGAGAGCACGACAGCGCCGCGCGTGACTTGGGACATTGACACGTGTTCCCGTCTGGCCCGCTCGGGCCATGGTGATTTATGTCACGAATCAATAAAGCTGTTCGAGGCATGCCAGGAGCGCCGTGGAACCGTCCCCGATGGTACGCCACGAGCGGTACAACTCGCCTAGCCAACGCCGTCGCACGTCTGCCGGGAGGGACGCGAACATTGAACTGAAGTTGTCAAATCGCGGCGGGATAGACGACGCGCCAGAGGAGCCGAACTGGCCTTGTGCTAGCAAGCGAAACCCCTCCGTATAATCGCGGATCGCCGAATCGAGCAGTGCGTCGTCCGCGTCGGTCGCCCAATCCCGCACGGCCAAATTCGCGGTCACGATGAGCCAGCGGCCAACAAGGTCGGCGAAGTGGTATTCGGACGTAGCCTGGCGGATGGCATCCGCCTTGCCGTCAATTGCCGCGCGAAACCCGGAATTTCCGGTCGACACCCACGCCCGGTAGCTCAGTTCGGCGTACTCGATCAGGCTGGCGCACCAGAACCGCCCGTCAGACAGTCGCAGGGCCTCGACAGCCGCTTCTTCCAAGTACTTGAGTCCGGCTTCGTAGTCATCGGCACCGAAAATGCGTCCGGCGCGGTTCAGCGCGGACGGGTATGTGCGGACGTTCTGGTCTCGGCAGATGTCCAGGGCCAACGTGATGAGGTGCTTAGCTTGTTCTGCCGGGTCCTTGCCGGGCACGAGGTTGATGCCGTCTTCCTTGGCCTGGAGCAGGCAGATGGCCTGCTCCTGGTAGATCTGCCCCAGCCAGGACCAGTCACGGCGGCCCTGGAATATTTGTTCTGCTATGGAGAACGATTCCCACGCCTTCTCAAACCTGCGCTCATAGCGGAAGATCTCACCCCTGACGCTCAGCGAAATTCCCTCCTGCATGTACAGGCCGAGGCGATGACGCGTATCGATAGCCCGGTCGGCCAGGTTGGACCCGTCGCGGTAGGAACCCAGGAGGCCTTTGAGGTACGCCCAGTTCGTCTGGATCGAAGCCATGTTCTCGTGATCGGAGTCGGCCGTCCGAGCCGCGAAGTTCTCCAAGATCGCGTCACGCGCCCACTTGTACGCGTCGTCGGCTTGCTGCCAGCGTCCGGCATTCCGGAAGCAGAAGCCCATCTCTTTGTAAACGTCGGCGACCGCCGCCTGCCGGCGAGCCACCTCGGGCACCTTCTTCGCTGCCGCCAAAGCCCGCTCAAGGCACGAAAAGGCGTCCGCAATCCGTAGCGGCATGCGCATGGTGGCGTTGGCCTTGAGGATCTCAAGCCGAGTGCGCTGCATACTGTCCGCGATATCGTCGGGGAGCTCCTCGAGCAGCCTGATCGCGGTTTTCGGGTGCTGGTTGTCAATGAGGTAGCCGCCCACCGTCATGCCGATTCTCAGGTAGGTCTCCCTGGCCTCGCCGGTCAGCCAGTCCGCGAACGCGGAGACGGCCGAGCTGATGATGTCCGTGAGCGGGTACGGGTAGTCCGTTCCTGGCAGGAAGCGCTGCATCTCCAGTGCGAGGCGGTCCTGGAGAAAGACGTCGTAGTCCCGTTTCGCCTGGCTGAAGAGCTCAAGGTACCGGTCGGCGCCGGCGGCGAAGTCCGAGAGGAGCTGATAGTGGAACGCGATGACCCGGAGCTGGTCCAGCTCGCGGATCCGCGCGTCGAGGCGCACTACGTCGACGATGAGCTCGTTGTCCTCGGCGTCATCCGTCGTCGGGACCGAGTCGAGGTCCAGCAAGGGGGAGTCGCCGGTGGTCGGGCCGGCCTCATCGGCCAGACCACCGAACAGGACGTCAAGCCTGGCCTGCTCTGCCGCCAGCTCGGCCGCCGGTCCCTCGCTCACCTTGCGGTAAATGATCGCCGCTCGCGTCCACAGATCACGGCGCCAGGCTTGATCACTGTCGTGCAGCGGAATGATGTGCTGGGCGAGTTCCTCGGCCACTGCGTCGTGCAAGGTCACATACCGGCCATTGGCGCGGCTGCGGACCCAGGGCGTCTCCTGCAGCATCCGCCATGCCTCCTCGCAGGTCGCCGCCTCGGCGGGGAGGGGGCGATCGCTCATCAGCCGTTCCCAGATCGGCTGGCTCATCCCCTGCCGCACCACGGCGAGCCGCTTAACGGACTCATGCCAGAAATCGACCTCACGATAGGGTGCCATCAGGCGGCGCTTGAAGGCCTCGTGCAGCTGTTGGCCCTCCCGATCGAGCTCCGCCGCATAGGGCATGGCTCGCCGGATATCGTCGACATCGGCCGCCGCTTCCGCCGGTAGGCCCCAGTCAGCGATGTGGGAGACCGCGAACGCCAGCCAGAGTGGATGTCCCCGGGTCAGCAACGCCAGCTTCTCGACCTCCGAGGATGCCAGCGCACTGCCGATGGCGCTCCCGCGGAGGTACTCAAGCGCGGCCTCGTAGCTGAACGGACCGAGCGTGACCGCGGTGACAGGAATGTTCTGGTACTGGTCCTCCAGCTCATCTCTGATCGGATCTGGCCGGTCCCCGGGCTGCACCGTCGGCCGCCCGGAAAGGACAAAGAGCGAGCCGGGCAGGGACTTCATCCACTGGGTAAGCGTGTAAAGCAGGTAAATGCCGCGCATCGCCTCCACGGTGTCGAAGGTCATCACCACGGTGATGCCAGTCTCGGTAACGTATTTCTTATAGCACTCGACGAAAACGCGCTTGATGCGGCCCAGGTGACTTATCACCCGCTCCCGGCCACCGCGCGACCTGGTATAGCGGGGCAGCTGGGAAAGGTACCTCAGGTACGGGCCGAAGTAGTGAGCGTCCGGGTCAAGCTGGCTGGCCACCTTCTGCTCCAGGGTCGCGAGCAGCCAGTACTCCGGGTCGTCGACATCGACGGGCTCGAGCCAGGCGATGCCGGGCTCTCCCCGGTGAGCTCGGGCCATGCTGCGGACCAGCGAGGTCTTCCCGATGCCGCCGGTGCCGTAGACAAGCAGGGCACGGCTCTGCCCGGTCTCCTGCACGCGTGCCACTTCGGCCCTGATGACCTCTTCCTCGCCGCGCGGGACGTACCTCGGATGGAAGTTCTCTGGATCCATGTCAGAATTCCTCCGGTGCATCTACTATTCGCACCAGCTTGTCGAACAGCCCAGGAACATAAGCGACCGTATCCTGGAACTCCTCGTTATTCCGCATGCGAAGTGCGGCGGACCTGCGCAGCTCCGCGTCGGTATAGGCCGCCGACGGCTTCAGCGATTCGACCAGCGCGACCGCGCTTTCGCAGAGCACTTCCTGCGCGTCGGCAGCTCGCTTATAGCCAAGCTCAGCGGCCTCGTGCCAGAGGCACTCCACAAGCCCGGTGACCTGATCATTTCCCGTCAGCCCGTCCGACCAGATCCCCGCGAACCGCCGTGCCCGCGCGTGCGCCTCCGCGCGATGGTCATCGGACGGGTAAAAGTACCGGAAGAGCAGGCGGCGGATCGCACCCTGCACTTCCTGCCACGGCTCATCGAGCGGCCGGGAGAGCAGCGCGGTGCCGCTGATCGCTCCCCACAGCCGCTCCACGGGCCATCCCATATCCGCCAGCAGGCCGGAAAGCCAGGCCTCGAACTCGACGTGATAGCGCAGGTGCGCCAGCGTGAACAACCGGTAAGGCACCAGGCTACGGAAAGCGGTCTCCACCACGAGACGCGACCTGGCGTCCTGCGGCCGACGCGACCTGAAGAGGTTGGCCGATCCGAGCAGCCCCTCCTCGACGTAGTTTCCGGCCAGCGCCTCAAACTCCCCCTGCTCCGACAGCCGGTGTACGCCGATCCACTGCTCTCGCTGTACCCACTGCAGGCACAGGGCGAGCAGTGCGGGCAGCCCCTCGCTCAACCGGTAGACGCGCTCCGCATGCGCTCGCAGCTCGGCGGCGCTGAACTGCCGGTCCATCTGGCCAGCCAGGTCGCGCAGCGCGTCCATGACGACGACGGGCTTGAATTCGCTCAGCGGAAGCAACGTCAGCCTCGGCGGCCGGGTCACGCGTCGCCACTCATCGTCCCGGCGGCTCGCGGCGACGAAGGCAATGCGGACGGTCCTGTCGTTGCCCTCAAGCACCATGCGATAGATCTCGCCCATGGCCGATCGCAGGCTCATGACGGTCTCGGCCGTGAGCAGTTCGGCGCTGTCGAGCAGGCACAAGTGAGGCCTGCGCCGGGCGAGGACCTCGGCGGCTATCTGGCGCAGCGCCCGGTCGTCGCTGCTCGTCGGCGGGGTGTCAAGCCAGAGCAGGTGGCCGAGCAGCCAGGGAACGTCCGCGCGCACATCATAGGGGTAATCGCGTACGTCGACTCGGCGCGCTGACCAGTTCACCGGCTCCTCCCTGAGCTTGACGGCAAGCTGGTCCATGAACCATGTCTTGCCCAGCTGCGGAGGAGCGATGACAAGCCAGAAGTGCGGTCCGCCCGAATTAGTGATGCCGCGAAGCACGCCGTCAAGCTCGTCGTCCCGGTTGCGGAACGACGGCACTACCCGGGCAGCAGGCGCCGCGGCGGGCACGCTCAATGCCCGTGAGCCGGTGAGCCGCAGGCTAGCCAGCACGCTGTCCAGTTGTTGTTCCATGGTGCCCGGGCTGGTCAGGTCGAACAAGTCGTACGCGTCGAGGAAACCGTTGACCGGGTGCGGCGCGTCGGCAACCTTCAGAACGCGGATGAACCCGGCGTCCGGGTGGCCGCGCTGCAACTCGATCTCGCGCAGGATCGCCAGCTCCGTTTCGCGGTGGCACCAAGGCGATTCGATGAAATGTGGGGAAACAAGCGCGAGAAAGGCGTCCGCCGTGCTCAGCACGTGTTCCATCTGGTTGATGAATCGACCGCCGCGGTGTGCTGGATCTTCCCAGTAATAGACTGGGATATCGTGCTGGGTAAACCAGTCAGCGATCTTGCGAGCTTGCTCGCCATCCTCTTCAGCGTAGCTCAGAAAGAGCACCGCTTACCCCCCTGCAGCCTGTCAACAAGCATCCCTCTTATTAGCAACTAGCTCACAAGCTCATCGAAGCCGTCAACAGACCCTGCCCCTTTGAAAGCGCAAGCACGCACCGGCCGGTTCAGGCTGCTGGCGGTTGATGGCCCATCCAGCGCGAATTTGATTCTACGCCACTATCCTCCTAAAGAGCCTTCCGCTCCCTTGCAGGCGGGGTGCGCCCAGGCCGAGCGCCTGCGGGTGCAAGCCCGGTCGCCACAGGCCGGCCCGTCACCGGGGCAGCCCGATGCGAGCAGTGCTCACGCTGACACGACGATAAACACGAGGCCCAGGCCTCCAATGAGCAAAGTGACGATCCAGCCGCAATTGGAGCTCTTACAGTATGTTGTGGATTAAATCGCGCCGCTATAGCTCAATAGGCGGCAGCAGCGATGAACGCGGCCATATAAGTGGCAGCGAAGATGACCGGCACCCATTGCTCCAGGTGCGATATCGGCCAGTACTTACTCTTGTCTTTCCCCTCGCCGAGTGCTTTCCACTCGGCGTTCCAATACGGCGATGCTGGCAATCGTTCTTCGAGCAAGCCGATGACTATATATTTGGCCGAGTTGAGCTGCCGGTACGAACGCACCAGGAGGAACCACGCGCAGCATTGGACCAGCAACGCCACCAAAGGAAATACCAGAATCCATGCCGGAAATGCGAGGCGCCCCTTCCACGATGCCCCGATCGCGGCGAAGATCGCCGTGTTGAGCGTGAGGAAGAATGTGTTCGTCAGACCTCGTCGCGCGCTGATCCGGTCGGCCATCTCGACGTAGAGCTTGTATTGCTCCAAAATCGCGGTGCGATCCTTTTCGCCGTCGGGTTGGCTGCTGGCAGCGTTCCACACGGCAGGGCGTACATCCTCAATCGATGCTGTAGCAGTGCCAAAGTATTTCTTGAGGATCAAGGGGCGTCCATCACAGCGAGCGTGGCTGTACCGCCACGGGACCATCGGGGGGACCTGCCAAGAGTAGCCCTCCTGATGGCCGGACCGTGCTGTGGGTACCTGCCTTGCGCCACGTTGCCAAGGTTGTGCGACAGTTGATCGGGTGAGCTACCTCGACGAGCTGGCCGCTCACATCGAACGCGAGGTGCCAGCAGAGATGCTACCCGCTCGGGACACCAAGCTGCTGTTTCACCTTTACGCGCTGCTGCTACTCGCCAAGGGGACGGCCGTGACAGCCCCGGACGTGCACAATGCCTGGGCTGTCTGGATGCAGGAAATAGATCCGGGCCACGACGCCATCAGGCCATTTGACGAACTCGACCCCGCGGCACAAGCATCCGACGAGCCCTTCGTCGCCGCGATCAAGTCAGTCGCCGATCGCGTTAATGATCATCCCGTCTAGCCTCTTCGATTTGCCGCTGCGGTGCCGGCCCGCAGGTGACAGGCCCCTTGTCCGCGCGTGTCAACCAGAACCCGGACGTCCGCGTCTCCTTTAGCAGCAATCCCGATTAATTTTAGCAGCAATCCCGATTAATTCGGGGACCTATGGCTCATCGATACCGAAAACGGATGAATGCATCGCCATGGGCTGAATCGGCCAGGACGGCGCGGAAGCTCGGCCAGGGGGAATATTGCGCAGCCGCAGAATTTCGATCTTCGCTCTTCTCCTAGCCGCTTTAACCCTCGGGACCGGCGTGGTGTCGGCCTCAGCCACCACCAGCACCACGTCTTCCTATCCCGCCGCGCTCGGCGCCTTCAACCCGAACGGTGTGGTGCCGGGTCACTGGTATCTTGTCCGGGAAACGGGCGTCCTTTACCTGAACTCCGGGCTGCTGGCCGGCTGCCACAGTGCCGGAGCCAGGTGGCAGCGCACGGACGGCACCCAGATCAGGCTGATCTGGGCCGCCTGCGATCAGCAGGAAATCAAACTGCTCAGCTCAACCTATGCCGTCACCCGGACTCGCACTCCAGCCGTCCTGCGCGATCTGAGCACCCTGGGCCCGAATATCGATCTGGTGCGTACCGCGCCCGGTGGCCAGGTCTGGCGATACTGGCTGCAGGGGAATCTCACCTTGACCCTGGTATCGGTCTGCCCCCGCCAGGCTGTCGACCCTTGCGCCGGTCTCACCGCACCCGCCGCCCGCTTCCTGGCCGCACGACTGCCCGGCCAGCCGGTGGTGACCAGAGCGACCTCGGTGGTCCCGCCTCTATCTGGCCTGCTCGGCGCCCTCGCGCTCCTCACGCTGGTGTTCGTGGGTGCAGACCGGGTGAGCAGGCGGGCGAAGTTCGAGAAGTTCCACCTGGTTTCGGGCAGCCGGAAACTTCACTCCGTTGACCGGGCGGCCGATGATCTCCGCAAAATAAGCCGGCGACACTGGTGGGCCAAGGTGTTCACCAGCATCGGCGCGGTGCTCCTGGCCGTCGGCGTGGGCAACCTGGTTGCCCGGCCCCAGGCTGAGGCGGCTGGCGCCGTTGTGGCCGGTCTTGTCTCGGGAACTGCGGGTGTCGTCATGCTCCGCCGCTACCGTCATCCGCTGCTCCGCCGCGAGCGCTACGAAAAGCGCTTGCCGGCAAGAGAGGTCTTCCACATCCGCCGGCTCCTGTCGGCCGGCCAGATCCGGAGGGTCCTTTCCGCCGGGCTGACCCTTTTCCTGGGACTGCTGTCCTTGCTGTTGCCGCTGGCTGTGCTGGCCGGCTGGGTGCTGGCCGGGTTGTCCGGAACCACACAGGATCTCTCCGAAATTCTCGCCGCCCTGGTGATCATTGCGATCGTGGCCGGCTATTTCATTGATCGCGGCGCCCAGCGACTCAGAGCCCGCAATCTCCACGAGGCTATGGGCTGTGCTCCTGACCTCGCCATTCTCTATCTGCGCAATTCCGGCGACGACACCCAGAAGATCCTGACCAGCCGCTTCAGCCGCAGGGGCATATGGCAGCGCTCGACCGGGTGGCTGAATCCGATCGGAAGTGCACGCTTTGAGGAGGTCCTGGCGCGGACTCTGGCGCACAGTGGCCCAGTCGTCGCCGTCGGCCGTCCTGGCAAAAAGCTGCGTCGGCTCTATTCGGCCATTGTCCCCACTCTGGGCGCGGCCCGGACCACCCTGGGGAACGACTGGCTAGACTACGTGACCCACTGGGCGATTAACACTCACGCGGTGGTCGTATCGGCCACTCCCCTGGAGATGAAACAGGGATTGGCCGACGAAATGAACAAGCTGGCCACGAAAGTCGAGCATGGCCAAATCATTCTCGTGTTCGGAACCGGCACAAAGGCGGCGCTGCACCAGCGCTTCGGTGATTTCCTGGACGCCGTCCGCCATTACCCGCTATTCCAGGATCTGGCCTCGGGCTGGCTGAGCGACGGGGCGCTCGTTCTGGTCCATGTCCCGGCAGACGGCTGGGGCACCTGGTACGGCTGGGGTGCGGAGCGCCGGACCGCGTGGACATATACGGCTGCCATCGGTGCAGCCATGGCCTTTGCGGAAGAAGCTTGGGCTAGACCGGCCGCGAAGCTGATTCCCCCCATCCGAGCCGGCCGTCCAGCAGGAAGCTAACGAGGGGCTGACGAGCCAGCAGTTGACCGGGGGCGCCGCCGCTGGCCAGGCCGGCGTCCTGGGCTGGGCTGCCACTCACCGGGTCTGGCGCCCGGCAGGCCGGCCCGGAGGGCACCCCGGGGGTCTATGTCATCCAGCGCGGCCGACCTTCTCCCGGACACCGGCACTCGGATCAGCCACTTCCCGAACCCGCACCCGCACCCGCGACGCAACCCCGCGCCACCCGCCACCGGCAACCCCCGCGGCCCGCAGCTGCCCCACCACTGCGGCGCGCCGGAGGTGTCAACGCGGAGCGCCCCAACGCGCTCGCCATCTACCGCCGCAGAGTTCTGCCGTATCCCCGCACCGCCGGGCCGAAGGTCCTGTGCGCAGGGACGTTGGTCCATGGCAAGTGCTGCCGCGACGGGATCAACTGGCCAATGACAGAGGCCCCCAGGTAGACGCGGGGAAACGGACTAGATTCGCGCACCGCGCAATCGAGATCCGCGAGAAGCGGAGGCGGGTCCTCTCGTCATGTCCTGCCTGGACCAACCTTGCGCACCAGTAAAGGCCACACCGATCGGATCTGGTGCGACTTTGGAACGCCTTCTGATGCCGCGACGGGGACGCAGCATGCCTCGTGCATGAGCCAGCAGTAAACGCTCTCACTCGCCATGAGCCCGGCGGCACTGAATTGCCAGTTCCGCGGCTATCCTCTGGGCCCTGGCCCTTGATCAGCCAGGATTTGCGGCGGTACAGGGCAGCTGTGAGCCCGGCTAGCGAATGATCCTCAATGTTGCGCTGCTGCCGGTCTGTGCGGCCTGGTTCCCGCGGATGGGGCGTCGGAGCCGATCAGCGCAGCGATTACTGGGTCGCGGCGCAGTTCTTCCAGGCAGCGGCTGCGGCGTGGCCCGATGCTGCCGACCGGGATGCCCAGCTCGGCGCTGATCTGGGCATACGGTGCGGGCGGGTCTTCGATGAGCAGGGCGATCAGTTGCTGGCAGCGGCGGGGAAGACGCCTGAACGCCTCGCGCAGTGCAGCGTGCCGCTCAGCCACCAGCAGCTCCTGCTCTGCCATCCCCGTCTGCTCGTCCGGGATGCACTCAGCGTCCAGCACTCGGCCGGCAGGCCGTGGTCCCCGCGCTGCCCGGCAGCATTCCCTGCGGGTCGTGGTGGCCAGCCATCCGGCGAGTGCGGCTGGATCGCGGATTTCGTCCAGGTGTTCCAGGAGCTGGAGCCAGACTGTCTGGCCGACGTCCTCGGCTTCGGCGGCGCCCAGCTGGTATCGGCGGCAGATCGACCAGATCAGCGGGGCGTACCGCTGGATGAGGGCGTCCCACGCCCGCTTGTCGCCCTTTGCGGCGCGGGCCACCAAGGCGGTGACGGGCAGCTCGTTACTCATCGGATCGGGTCCTCTCGGGTACTTTCCCGGGAACACCGCCAGGGTGCTGCCGGCGTTTCCGGGCGCGGGTCGTCTTTTGCGTCGTGCGGGTTGGCTGTGTCTGGCGGTACCGGACGTGTCCGCCGGGCATTCGCCGGGAAGGCATTGCGGCGGCAGGCACGTGGCGCCGGGAAGGCATTGCGGCGGCAGGCACGTGGTTAATGTGCCTGCCGCCGCCGCGGGCCGGTTGGTCAGCTGGCCAGATACAGCGTGACGGTGCTGCCGGTGCTGGTGGGCTGCAGGCGCCCATAGCCGCGCGCGCTGGCGAAGGCGCCGGTCCCGCCGTTGACGACCAGGGTGACTGGTGCACTCTTGCCGGGGCCGTCGATGTACCCACTGGTGGTGATCACCCCGTTGTCCAGCGCGTAGTCCACGGTGCAGACTCGCAGCACCGGGCCTGTGGTGATGGTGTAGGTGCACTGGGCGGTGGACAGGCCGTCCGCCGCGCCGCGCCGGGTGATGCGCCCGGCCAGCACGTATCCGTCCCCGGGTGACAGCCCATCCGGGGCCACGTCAATCGGGGTGTAGGAGATCATCGTGGTGGTGAAGGAGATGTCGGGCGGGCTGTGCTGGCCGGCTGCGCTCGTTCCCTGGATGACCCCGCCTGGATCGGGGATCATGGTGGTGCCGGCTGTGGCTGCTGCTTGCAGGCCGGCGACCGCGCCGGCGGCGATGATCGCTGCCGCGGATAGTGAGACGATGAGCCTTCGCATGGGACCCTCCTGGAGTGTTTGCGCTGTCTCCAGTACGGTCCGCCGCGACGGGCAGTCCGCTCTTCCGTGAACCCCGCAATGCTTGCGATGCTTGTCCGATGTGCCACGAGCCGGTCGGGTATGTTGCGTGACGTCGTAATGACGGCCTGGTTGTCGCCGTGTGCCCAGTGACTTATCGTTCGGGCATGCTGCTGGATCGCGAGAGGGAGCAGCGGGAACTCGACCTGCTCATCCAGCAAGCTAGGGCTGGGACAAGCGGGGCTATCTTGCTGCGCGGCGAGCCGGGGATAGGCAAGACCGCGCTGCTCGGTTACGCGGCGGAGCGGGCCGGTTCGATGCGGATCCTGCGCGCGACCGGGATCGAGGCCGAGGCCGAACTCGCCTTCGGCGGGCTGTATGCGCTGTTGCGCCCGCTGGCCGACCGCCTCGATGCCCAGCCCGACCGCTACACGCCGCTGCGGGCAGCTTTCGGCTTGGGGGATCAGGGGGCGGCCCAGGCCCGGCTGGCGGCTGCCGTGGCCACCCACGAGCTGCTGGTAACCGCTGCGGAGCAGGAGTCATTGTTGCTGCTGCTTGACGACCTGCAGTGGCTTGACCGGCCGACCCTCGACGCTCTGACGTTCGCGATCCGCCGCCTGGGCAATGACGCGATCGCCTGCGTACTGGCAAGCCGCCCAGATTTTCCGGCGATCGTCGGCGTTTCGGTCCGTGACCTGACCGGGGTGACGCCCTCGGCGGCAGGCGAGTTGGTCGAGGCGGCAACCGGCATGATGCCCGCGCCAGAAGTTGCCCGGCTGCTGCATTCCGAGACCGGCGGCAATCCGCTTGCGCTGGCCGAGATGGCGCTAGCCATGACCCGGGAACAGCTGACTGGCAAAGATACTGCCGAGGTTCGGCCGCAGCCCGGAGCGGCTATCCGGGAGCGGTTCTCCGCCCGGATTGACCGGCTGGACCCGGCGGTCAGGACAGCGCTGATGATCGCGGCTGCGGGCGGGCGGTGTCCGGTGGCGGCGGTAATAACGGCATCGGCCAGGCTGGCCGGCGGCCGCGCCGAGGCGCTTGATGATGCCGAAGCCGCCGGACTGATCCGGGTGGGTACCGACGGGGTCGAGTTCGCCCATCCGCTGCTGCGCTCGGTCGCCTACCACTCGGCCACGCCAGCCGAGCGGCGCTCAGCGCACCGCGCGCTAGCTGAGGCCCTGGCCAGCAGTGACACTGACCGCGCGGCCTGGCAGCTGGCGGCGGCGACAACCGGCCACGACGATCACGCCGCCGAGGCGCTCGACGCTGCCGCCAGCAGCGCCGCGAGCAGAGGTGCGCCGCTGGTGGCCGCGGCGGCCTGGGAACGGGCGGCTCAGCTATCAGCTGCGCCCGACACCCGGGCCGCCCGCTACGTCGCGGCTGCGGAGGCCGCCCTGCGCGGCGGGGACGCCGACCGCGCCAGGCGCCTGGCCAGCGAGAGCCCGGCTGCACAGCAGCCTCGGTGGCGAGCTAGGATGCTCGCGGTCAAGGGCCGGCTGGACGCGGCGGCAGGAAAGATGACCGCCGCGCAACAGGCTCTCAGGGAAGCCGCCGACCTGATCGCCGACGCCGATCCGCAGCTGGCTGCCGAACTGCTCGGTGAGTCTGCCGCGGCGGCGATGGAGGCCGGGCTGGATGAGGAAGCCAGCCGGGACGCTGAACGGATGTCCAAGCTCGCGGAGCGGTCCGATGAAACAGCGCAGTTCCTGGCCGACCTGACGTCCGGGCACTTGGCGTGGATCCGCGGCGATCCCGAGCTGGCCATGCTCCGCGTGCAGCGGGCTGTTTCCCGGCTGGCCTCCCGCCCTGGGCTCGCCTCGTCCGCCGACCGGCAGCTTGAGGTCGCCGGAGCGTACTCCAGTCGGGGGGATCACCCCCGAGCGTGGCCCTACTACGAGCGGACCATCGAATTGGCGCGCAGCACGGGCGCGATCGGAAAATTGCCGGAGGCGCTGAACGGTGCCGCCTTTGTCGCCGCGGAGACCGGCAAATGGCTCCAGGCGCTGGCGCTTGGCAGCCAGGCCCTGGAGCTAGCCCAGGCCGCCGGGCAGAGCCTTCTGGCCTGTGATGCGCTCGTCACGCTGGCCACTGTGGAGGCCGCACAGGGACGCGCCGACGACTGCCTGCGGCATGTGCACGAGGCGGACCGGCTGGCCAGCGAGCTCGGCCTGCACCTGATGCAGTTGCTGGCGCGCCGCCAGCGGGCGCTGCTCGAGT
>Ga0187890_10002071_pt1 | contig 14098 bp, 4 predicted proteins | sample June2016WEW_21_1_FD_133005 | JGI IMG/M metagenome (GOLD analysis project Ga0187890, IMG submission 133005) | Peatland microbial communities from SPRUCE experiment site at the Marcell Experimental Forest, Minnesota, USA - June2016WEW_21_10 | ecosystem: Environmental > Terrestrial > Soil >... | reverse complement strand
GGAGACAACAGTCAACTTGCCTTGGATAACAGTTATGTGCGGACGCCTCAAACCACGTTGACTATGAACGGAGTTGTCAGTTCGAATTCCAGCGTGAAGGTTCAACTGCAAGCCAAAGATTTAGGTGAATGGGAATCGATCGCCGATAACTTTCGCGCTGCCACACCGGGTCAGACTCTGCAATCCCTGGGGCTGGGTGGGTCAGCTGCATTTGAGGGGATTGTGCAGGGATCTACAACGGCTCCGCATTTGATTGGTCAGTTCACTGCATCCGATCTCGAATACAAGGGAGCGGCCTGGAAAGTCCTCAGGACGAAAGTAGAACTGAGCCCGATGATGGCAAGTTTTCAGCACGCCGATCTTGAATCCTCGTCGCACGGCAGAATTTCATTCAATGCATCGATAGGTCTGAATCGATGGTCGTTTGAAGAAAGCAGCCCGTTTCAGGTCGAGCTCACTGCATCGCAGTTGAGTATTGCCGACTTGACAAAAATCGCAGGTCAACAGACGCCGGTAACGGGAACTCTGAACGCAAGCATTTCGTTGCACGGGAGCGAATTGAACCCGGTTGGAAAAGGCGACGTCTCGGTTGCAAACCTGACTGCCTATGAGCAGCCGGTCCAGTCGGCGAGACTCACTTTCGATGGCACAGGGGATGAGATTCGCGGCGACCTTTCGTTGCAGCTTTCGGCCGGCACAGTGCAAGGCAGAGCTGCGATTCGGCCAAAGGAAAAAACCTACACGGCTGAGCTCACTGCGAATGGAGTCCAACTGGGAAGGTTGCAAGCTGTAAGTGAGCGGAATCTGAATGCATCCGGTGTACTCGAGATAAGTGCAAAAGGACAAGGACGATTCGATAATCCGCAACTGGATGCGACGATCAAGATTCCCTCGCTCACTCTGCAAGACCAAACGATCAGCGGGATCAATTTGCAGATGAACATGGCAGACCATGTAGCGAACGCCACGTTGCAATCTACCGCCATGAATACTGCTATCCGTGCGAGAGCGAAAGTTAACTTGAGCGGGGATTATCTGGCCGACGCTTCGCTCGACACGCAAGGAGTGTCGTTGGGTCCTCTCTTCGCAATCTATGTTCCACATGCATATGGAATGTCTGGGGAGACGGAGGTGAATGCGACACTTCATGGGCCGTTGAAGAATAGAAATCAAATTGAAGCACATGTAACTATTCCTGTTCTCAAGATAGCTTATGGAAATAGGGTTGAGTTGGCAGCCGCATCGCCAATCAACGTCGATTACAAGAACGGCATCATTCAACTGGCGCACACGGCGATTCGCGGGACTGATACAGATCTGCAATTTGAGGGATCCATTCCGACCAACGCCAACGGTGCGATGTCTGTGTTGCTGAAGGGAACTGTGAACCTGGAACTGGCGCAGTTATTCGACCCCGATGTGCGCAGTTCAGGTCAGTTACGTTTCAACGTCGATTCACGGGGGCCCATCAATGGCTCGGAATTCGCGGGCCAGATCGATGTTGTTAACGCGAGCTTCGCCTCGGGAGATTTGCCGATTGGGCTGCTGCACGGCAACGGCGTGCTGAAGTTGACAAAAGATCGAATCAACATCGCAAGTTTCAAAGGTGAAGTTGGAGGCGGAACTGTAACCGCCCAGGGCGGCATCGCATATCGACCTGCGATCCAGTTTGACTTAGGCATGAGCACACAAGGGGCGCGCATTCTTTATCCTCAAGGGATGCGCGAAAACGTGGACGCCAATTTGCGGCTAGCCGGAACGACCGACCAGTCGGTGCTCGGCGGTTCGGTGAAACTGTCTGACCTATCGTTTACCCAGGCCTTCGATCTGAGTAACTTTGTTACACAGTTTTCGGGTGGAGTGCCGGCGCCACCCTCGCGCGGTTTTGCGCAGAACGTGCGACTTAACGTGCAGTTGAACTCCGCTAACACTGTGAACCTTACCAATAGAGTGCTTAGTGTCGGCGGGACAGCGAATTTGCAGTTGCGTGGCACTCTTGCTGACCCTGTAGTTCTGGGGCGCGTGAATCTAAACAATGGGGACATTATTCTAAACGGGAACAGATTTGTGCTCAGTGGTGGCACCATCCAATTCGTCAATCCCTCTGAGACGCAGCCAGTGGTCAACCTGACTTTGACCACACTGATACAGCAATACAACATCAACCTGCGGTTCAGAGGTCCCGTGGACCAGTTGCGCACTCAATACAGCTCTGATCCTTCACTTCCTTCCGCGGATATTATCAACCTGCTTGCGTTTGGGCAGACTACGGAAGCGAGCAACGCCAATCCGACACCTACGAATCAGGCTGCCGAATCGCTTGTCGCCAGCCAGGTCTCGAGCAAGGTGACCAGTCGCGTATCAAAGATCGCAGGCATTTCACAACTGTCCATCAATCCGGTTTTGGCGGGAAGCAGCACGCAAGGGCCGCCTGGAGCGAACATCACCATTCAGCAGCGAGTTACCGGCAACCTGTTTGTGACTTTTTCAACCAATGTCGCGTCGACGCAGAGTCAGATCATTCAAGGGCAATATCAAATTAGCCCGCGAGTTTTTTTGAGCGGCACGCGCGACCCGAACGGCGGCTTCGCTTTCGACACACTTATTAAAAAGAGTTGGTGACTGAGACGATTCGATGGCAGGGTTATCAGGTCCGATCCATTTGAGCCGCTAAACGCCCGCGCCGTGTCTTAGGAATCGGGAGCATAAGTCAACTTTTTTACCCCGCTCCGGAAGAGATTTTCCGGAGGCGTAGAAAAGGGGGAGCATTTGATTGCTCCCCCTTTCCATTTGTTGGAAGTTTTTTTAGTCGTCCAGGTCGGCGCTGGCGGCGGGTGCCTTGCGGTTGAAGGTGCTCGCGGGGAGAACCTTTTTCTCGCCGGGGAAGGGACGCGTGAAGTTGGTGGCTTCGTACCAAATGAGGTGGTTTACGGTGTTCGGATCTTCGGAGTCAGGCTTTTGGTATTTCCCTGCGAAAATCTCCGTCTTCTTTTTCATCCAGCCTGTGCGGAGAGCCTTGATCGCAGGGCTTTCAGCGACGATGGTCTGAGGTTTGATTTTAACTGAAGCGATCGGGGCAGGGATGGCGGTCTGAGTCGGAGTCTCGCTGACGCCCGTATCCAGCGCGATCCCGTTTGGCACGTGAGTCCACGGTTTGAAGTTCTCCGCAGGTGGATCGTCGACGAAGGCCGTCCGCATCGGCGAGGCTACCAGGTCATTCTGATTCATCGGGGTCATGCCGAGAATCTGCTCAATTGTACGAGTCATGTTGACTTGCGTGTAGAAGGTGCTGTCTGTAATCCCGTTCTGAAGGACAAATGGGCTGATGACATAACCGGGGCTGCGGTGACCGTCGACGTGATCGACGCCGGTCTGGGCATCGTCTTCCGTGACGAAGATCGCCGAGTCCTTCCAGATAGAACTGTGGCTGATTGCATCGACGAAGCGGCCGAGGGCCAAATCGTTGTCGGCTTGCATAGCCTGGGCGGTCGGCGGGCCGCCCGTGTGGTCGGAGCTGATCCACATCATCTCCAACTGCGGTACCGCATCCGCGGCCACGTCTCTCTTGAAATCTTCATTCCAGATGTCAAAGCGGAACTGGTCGGGTATGCCCAGGTCGAACTGCGGGTAGTTCGGAACCGTGTTGTTGATCAAGTTGGGAAGCGGGGAGTGCGAGGCGACGGTGTTGTAGTTGTAAAGCTGCTTCTCGGCGCCGGACTCGTAGGCCAGTGTGTCGTTGTAGAAGTCGATCCACAGCGGCTCGCAGCTGTCCGAAACGATAAACGGCAATGCGACGGCTTTACCAGGACCATTAAAGCTGTTCGCTTGCGTTTCGTTGGTTGGAGTGCACCCCTGCGGCGGGTTGAAAGAATTGTATTCGATGTACTCGCCGTAGTTCTTGAACGAGACGCCTTGCTTCGCAGCCACGTCCCACAGATGTCCCTTCTTCTGGTAGGCAAGCGCTTCACCGCCATTGGAGGGATAGTTGCGGAGCCAGTCGGGCGACTGGATGTCGTCGCTGTAGGGCGCCATGGCCTGTGTGATCCAGTTGTGACCGTCGGCCGACTGCCGGCTTGGGTTGTAGTAGTTATCGAAGAGCGGGAAGCGCTGCACCAACGCGTGCGCATTGGGCGAGACCGGCCCGGAGGTCGCGTTGTCGCCGAAGACTGCGAGAGATGCGTCGCCATTTCCAGCGGCCACATCGCCCAGCATCTGGTCGTATGTGCGGTTTTCACGGATGATCAGGAAGACGTGCTTGATCTTCGATGGGTCGCCGATTCTGTTCGGGATGGCGAGTGGCCTGGCGCGCCTGTCGCCGCCTGCCGCCGAGAAGATGTTTTCCGCCAGATCCCAGTGGTTATTCTGGAAGACCTGCTGGGTTAGCGACCACAAGTCAGAGGAAGTCGGCACGGGGACGATGCTCACGGTGCCAAGGTCTTGGTGGGTTTCGAGGCCTGTCACACCAAATTCGGTGGTTTCCGAGTTTGGTGTCAGCGGCGCGTCGGGAACGGTTCCGGCGAAGGGATTCGGGTTGCCCGTGGTTCCCCATCCTTTGTCGTTGGCAACGAGCAGGACGTTGTCCACTGTGTCCAGGACAACCGAGGCAGGCGCGTAGGCAACCGGGATCAGGCCCTTGACTGGATTCCAGCCCCAGTGATTTAAATCCACCACGGCGATGGCGTTGGCGTTGTAAAGCGCGACGTAAGCGATATTGTTCTTGGCATCGACGGCGATCGAATTCGGACCCGCGCCGTAAGCCGAACGGCCTTCTCCGGGTACGCCGATCGGCAGACCAAGGTTGATCTTCCGCTCTTCTTTGTTGGTCGACATATCGATCACGGAGAGGTTGTCGCTATAAGTATTGGCGACCAACAGCCTCTTGCCCCAGAGGGCCATGCCGGTCGGGTGCAGGCCGGTCTCTATGCTGCCGGCGACCTTGAAGGAAGCCAGGTCGACCACGGACACGGTGCCGGTGGCAGTGGCACCGGTCGGGAAAGCGGCCACGACCGGGGTGCCGTTGCTATATCCCTGGAAGTCTCTTTCGGTGGCAATCCGGCCACCCTCATTAGAGACGTATGCTGTCTTGCCATCGGGCGAGATCACCACGCTGTGCGGGATGTTGCCGACGCGGATCTCCGCGCCCTCGACCGGTGTTGTTGCGGTCAGGTCGATCTTGGTCAGCGTGTCGTTATTGTCGAGCACGACGTATGCGGTCGTGGCATCCGGCGAAACCGCGATGCCCATAGGATAAGAGGTGAATGTATCGTCTGAGAAAATCGAGACAGGGTAACCGCATGGGATTAGAAAGCTGCCCGACGTCCCGCCAGGGCTATTCGGGAAGCAAGTGACGTTGGTCAAACGGCCGGTAGCGTCGACGTCCATCGCGACCTTGACTTGCGCGTAGTTGGAGAGCAAACCCGTTGTCGCATTGACGCTGGCGATGCCAACGACGCTGGTCGGGCCGTTCTCCCCGTCCTGGCTGACGAGCAGGTACTTGCCATTCGGCGTGTAGGCGATGCCGGTGCTGCTGCCGTCTGGATCGCCGGACGGTTCGAAGGTTTGCAGGATGGCGCCTGTTTCGGTGTTGAAGACTTCTACAGCTTTGCCGTTTGATCCCGATGTACCCATGACCATGACGGCCGCGGTGTGATTGCCCGTTGGGTTAAGCGCGATAGCCTTGGCGCGGACCCGGATGCCTAGATTGACCTGCTTGCCGGTGGGGGCGATGATTGTGCCGTCGCTTGCGACGAAAGTACCATTCGTCTGCGGGCCGACCTGATAGGTCGGGAACGGTACGGACTGTGCAAGCGCCTGGAGGCTCAGCCCCGCCGCCAGCAGGCCAACGGCCAGAACCGAACGGTTGATCCGAGAGAGTTTTTGAGACATCTTTCGCGACATATTATTTGTTCTCCTTGGGGTTTTAATCACGTAAGCCGGAATCGGCCGTGCAAGTTAAGTCTTGGAACTGGACGTGAGACAGGTTGACGTTTTTCGTTTTGCAGGAGATGACGCGCTGGGAGAGCAGCGCCAACGGACCCAAGTCTAGGACCGAAAAAGGACGCCAGCATGACGCGAAGATTACAAGTTTGTCATTTCGTTACAGGAGCGTGAACGCGCGGGTTGACCATCGATCCCCGCTCGCTCCGAATCTTTTCTGTAAGCACTGATAAGGCGTAACTTTGTCGGTTTGCTCAGCGCTCGCGGCGGATCATCGACGATCCAGCGGAGGTCGCTTTTTGACCTAACCTTAACTTGGGAGTGACCTTCAAATAACAACGCAGGATTACAAAAATGTCATTGAGCATTTTCGAACCGTCGGGATTTGTGTTGATGCGTGGAAGCATTGGATTCGATCGAACGTGACAGTCGCACCAACGTTGAATCCCTCCCCTCATTCTGGTGTTCACTGTTTTCTTTGGGAGGAGCCATGCATCGCAAGAAAAAGCAAGGTCAATTCAGTAAGAATTCCACTCGAATCCATCGCATTTCGATCGGTTTGAGCGCGTCGCTTTTCCTTGCCAGCCTATGTGCTGCACAGGTGGATCGCAGCGGGTTGACCGGCACGGTTTCTGATCCGTCTGGTTTGCGGTTGGCCCAGACGCACATTATTGCCGAGCAGACTTCTACCCAACTGCGGCGCGAAACCATTTCAGATTCGACTGGTAACTACGACATTGCTGAACTGCCTGTGGGAACATTCACGGTTACCTTCGAACACCCAGGATTCCAGACTTTGAAGTTCGTCGATGTGGAGCAGGTAATTGGCCGGACGCACACGCTGGATGCAACGCTGAAGGTGTCGGGCGGTGTCGAGATGGTCGAGGTTTCGATTGGATCGGCGGTGCTTGACCGCAGCACAAGCGCGGTAACTGGCCTTACCGAGAAAACTCAAGCTGAAGAGTTGCCGCTGAACGGCCGCAACTGGTCGGAGTTGACGGCATTCGTTCCCGGCGCCGTCGATACCGGCGGCAGTAACCAGAGGTCAATCCGGTTTGCCGGACGGGGACTTGACGACAGCAACTTCACCTATGACGGCGTCGACGCCACCAACGTCGTGAATCAGACGCAGCGCGCCTGGGTGCGGCTCGCCATTCCTCTGGACGCAATCGCGGAGTTCCGTGTCGATTCGCTGATGGCAACCGCCGAGGAAGGCGCGACTGGTGGCGCTCAACTGAACGTTACTTCACCTTCGGGATCAAACCGCTTCCACGGACGCTTATTCGAATTCTTGCGCAATGACCTGTTTGACGCACCCGAGCCCACTTGGGCCTCCAACGGGGAATCGCAGCAACCACTGCGCCTGAATCAGTTCGGGGGATCTCTGGGCGGACCGATCGAGCGTGATAAGACTTACTTCTTTCTCGCCTCTGAGGCCTATCGGCAAGTCTGGGGTTATCCAGTAAGTGGCGACGTGCCGAGCGCGGCGCTCATAGCAACGGTTCCGAGTTCGTCGCCGGTTTACGGGATCATGAACGCCTACCCTGTAGCGGGTTCGAGGAGCATTGTTGCGGCGACCAGCGACCCCAACATCGACCTGCTGACTTGCTCTTGCACGCAAGTGGTCAATGAGAACTCGGCGATGCTGCGCCTCGACCAGCATTTTTCCGCAAAGACCACCGGCTTCATGCGCTTCAACTACGACCGGTCGGTCGATACACAGCCGCTTTCGGCTGCGGCAACGGACTTGCAGCAAAGGGTATCTACGCCAGTCAATGGTGCGCTAGAGCTGCTGCATATTTTCAATTCCCATTTGGTGAATGAGTCCAAGCTCGGATTCAATCGTGCCACATCGAACAGCTACAACTCCAGCAAGACGGGCGCCATCTATCAGATCGCGATTTCGACAGGGCCGGGGCCCGGGTTCGTCACCCAGAATTACACCTACGACAGTATCTATGTGGGCAACACCTTTTCTGGCATTGACAACCTGACGTGGGTGCATGGCCGGCAGACCATCAAAGCCGGAGGGGAGTTTCGCCACATTCAATTGAACCAGGAATATGGGGAGCACGGAAAAGTTACGTTTTCAACGATTGAGAACCTGGCAAAAAATCTGGTGAAAAGTGCAACTCTGACGGGTGCGCTGCCGACCAACGATTTGCGCAAGAATGATATAAGTGGATATGCTCAGGACGAATTCAAGCCGCGACCCAACCTGACATTGAACCTGGGCGTGCGGTATACAGTCTTCCAGATTTTCAACGAGGCGAACGGGAAGGCCAACCCATTCGATTTCGAGACATGCGGAGCGCAGGGATTCTGTGGTATTGGCACCAGCTTCGGCCAACAAAACTACGGCGATCTCGACCCGCGCGTCGGTCTTAACTGGTCGCCCGGCAAGGACGGCAAGACAGTAGTTCGCGCGGGATTCGGAACCTATCACGAAGATGGCCAACTGGATGATCAGAACCTGCCGGCCAAGAACGAAGTGCCCTCTTACTCCGTGAAAAGCGCCACGAGTATGCAACTGACCTACCCGGTCGATTCGTATCTTACCGGGCCCGGAACCATCTCACCGAATGCTGAACAACGGGACCGCAAAGACTCCTATGTAGAGCAGTGGGATTTGTCCGTGCAGCGGGAGCTGCCTGCGAACTTCGTGAGCACTGTCTCTTACCTCGGAAGCCATGGCGTTCATCTACTGGAAACCGATGTGGTGAATTTGATCGATCCCGCCACGGGGCTAGCTCAATATCCCGCATTCGCTCCGGCTATCGGCTGGCGTGGTTCGGTGGGGATGAGTTCATACAACGGCCTATCCATGACATTGCGCAGGCCCTTCTCTAACGGACTTTTAGTGGCCGTAAATTACGCATACACGCACGAGATCGACAACGGCTCAAACGGCAGCGGCGATGGTGACGAGTTGTCGCCGCAAAACCCGATGTGCCTGAAGTGCGACCGTGCCAGCGGGGCCTGGGACGCGCGCCATGTGATCAATGGCAACGCGGTCTACCAACTGCCCTTCGGGCAAGGTAAGCCGATGCTGAATGAAAGAGGAACTGCAAGCGCCATTGCCGGCAACTGGGAACTGACTACGACCGCACTGGCTCGCGCCGGCTTTCCGGTAAATGTGCTGATGCCCAGCAGCTACACCGCACCGGATGGAGCATCCGGTACGGAACGTCCCGATCTGGTTCCGGGTGTTTCTCTGACGCCGCCAGGAGGCAAGACCGTCACAGAGTGGATCAATCCAGCGGCATTTGCTGCCCCGGCTGGAGAGTTCGGGGACGCGCCCCGTGACCTCGTGCGCGGCCCAGGTACATGGCAGATCGATCTCGGCGCCGCCAAGACGATTTCACTCGAAGAGCGCGGGCGGATTGAATTCCGCGCGGAGTTCTTCAACATCTTCAATCACCCCCAGTTGGGTCAGCCGCAGTCCACCTTCAATCCGTCAAATACTAGCGGCTTCGGCACCATTATCAATACAGTGAATTTGAATACAAGCATCGTATCGCCGATCACCCCGGTGGGGTCGGGAACGCCGCGCGAGATGCAGTTCGCGTTGCGGTTGGAGTTCTAATACCCCATGGATTCCGCGGCTGGACAAGTTGGATGCCGTGGCCTCAGTAAGCTAGTCCGATAGTAATTCCGAATTACAAAAAGGCGCATAACAATGAAGATCCTGGTTATCGAAGACGAAGTCAAAACTGCCACGTTTCTCAAGAAAGGACTAAGCGAAGCCGGTTACGTAATCGACGTGGCTGCCGACGGTCTGGAAGGTCTGCACCTCGCTCTGGAAGTTGATTTCGATCTTGTCATTCTTGACGTGATGCTTCCGGTGCTTGATGGGTGGCAGGTACTCGCGCGGTTGCGCGAAGCTAGTCGGAAGGCCCTGGTGCTGATGCTTACGGCACGCGATGCCGTGCACGAACGCGTGCGTGGATTCGAACTGGGAGCCGACGACTACCTGGTTAAGCCGTTCGCATTCTCCGAGCTGCTGGCCAGAGTGCGCTCCTTGTTGCGCCGTTCAACGCCGCGCTCGCAGGAGACGCTGCGCATGGCCGACCTTGAGATCGACCTGCCGCGCCAACGAGCGACGCGTGCCGGTCAGAAGCTCGAACTCACGTCCAAAGAGTTTCTTCTCCTTACGCTGCTGGCGCGACGAGCGGGCGAAGTGCTGTCTCGGACGATGATTGCCGAATCGGTTTGGGATATGAACTTCGACAGCGACACAAACGTTGTGGACGTCAACGTGCGAAGGCTGCGCAGTAAGATGGACGACCCCTTCCCAGTGAAGCTGATTCGCACAGTTCGCGGAGCCGGCTATGTCCTTGAAGCCGAAACATAACACGCCAGCCGCGCCACGGCTCCACAGGACCCTGGCCTTCCGGATGTCGGCAGCCTATTCGTTGGTGGGCCTCTTGCTGGTGGTTCTTGCCACAGCCAGTCTCTACGTCGTCTTGCGAACGGAACTGGACCGCAGCACTGAGCTCTTCCTCGCCGACAAACTGCACGTATTACGCTCGATGCTTAGCGAACGGCCGGACGATGAAGACGCGTTGCGTGAAGAGATTGAACTCGAATCCGCCGCGCGCCGATATCAGCAGTTCTACATCCGTCTCCTCGATGATCATGGAATGCCAGTCATGACGACGCCCGGCATGGCGGAACAATTGGACCTTATCGAGCTCGCCAGCCGAACCAGGGGGAATTACGAGCGTTCAATTGCGATGACCGGAAAACAGGGAAGACCTTTCAGGGTCGCTAGCGCCACCATTGCGGTCGGCACATCGAGGGCTCACAATGATACGGTTCAGATCGCAATCGACGTATCCCAGGAAGAAGAACTACTGGCGCGATATCGGATGTGGTTCTGGAACATTTTGCTGACGACGTCGGTTCTCTTCCCGTTGCTGGGATACCGGATTGCGCGGCATGGCATTCGGCCCGTAGAAGAGATCGCCGCAACTGCGCGGAGAATCACGTCGACGAATCTGCGCGAGCGGATCGGGTCGGAAGGCTATCCGTCTGAACTTGCGTCGTTGGCAGGTACATTTAATGAAATGCTGGAACGGCTTGAAGAATCCTTCGAGCGCGTCTCGAGGTTCACGGCCGACATTGCGCACGACTTACGGACACCAGTCAACAATATTCGCGGAGAGGTGGAAGTGGCTCTCGCCCGCCCGCGTACGGTCGACGAGTACCGCGACGTGCTGGAGACTTCACTGGAAGAGGCAGTCAGACTTTCCGAGTTGATCGGCGATCTGCTTTTTTTGGCCCGCGCGGAAAGTCCACTGACCGAACTGCATCGCGAGAACGTGAAGGTCGGCGAATTGCTGACCACCGTTCGCGACTACTACGAAGCCTCTGCGGCCAACGCAGGAGTGTCGCTTGTTGTGAATCGCGGGGTCGAATCGCTGAGCGCGGAGTTGGATCGGTCACTGATGTTGAGGGCGTTGAGCAACCTGGTCTCGAATGGCATAGCACATACGCCGCCGGGAGGAAACGTGACATTGGCGGCCGCGATCGATGGCGATTCGATTCGCATTGAAGTCTCTGACTCCGGTGTCGGCATCCCGGCGGAAGCGCTGCCCAGCGTCTTCGATCGCTTCTTTCGCGTCGATCCATCGCGCACCAAAACATCCGGCGGGACAGGCTTGGGTCTGGCGATCGTACAGGGCATCCTGACCCTCCACGGAGGCGGCGCGGAGATCACGAGTCAGCTCGGTAGTGGAACGCGCGTCATCTTACGAATGCCCGCCATCGCGGTCTTAGCTACGACTTCGTCTTTGACTGTACACTGAATCGAAGCCGATTTCATTGTTGCCTTCTTCGATCGCAGGTTCCTTCTGTTTTTCTTATAGCGATAGATAGAGTTCCTTCTCACTCAACCGCCGTCGTAATAACTATTGAGCTGCTTACTGGCATGTTGTTCCGCGACTCGGAGTGCAACATTGCCCCGTCGACCTTTGGCACATCTGAACGTAGTTTCCGCCGGCAGAAGATGAATCGCAATCCTGGGTTGTACGGAAGAAGTTCCCGGTTGAGATATGCTGACATGTCTGAGCAAGATTTCCAACACAGCGTCTTTCCGCGCCCGGCGAGACACACGGAGTATTCATTAAAACGTCGCTTGTAGCGCCGCGTTCGTCCAAGGGTGAGAGATAGGTGTAACTCGGATTGAAGAATTGAGCGGAGTCTGGGTTGAATCCCGCTGGAATGCCTGGAAAATTAGCCACGAAGACATTGATCATGCCGCACTGCGCCAGATGGTTTGCCGATGCGTAGGGAGGTGGTGGGTTGCTGGATTGCGTTATGTCATCTTCCCAGCCAGGAGCTGGAGTCATAAAAGCTTTTAACTCAAACCATTTTCTACCCTGTCCATCGTCAAAAGCCTGTTCACAGTCCATGTCGACGTCGAGCATCCAGTAATTCGCACCAAAAGTGTTCTCGTCAGCAATACCAGTTCCAGCGGTTGAAACATAGGGCTGATTTAGGCCTTCAGCGAGGCTCGTCGTCCAATCCAACGGTGTCCCACCACCATACCTTCCGAGAGGCTGCGCCTGCCCAAACTCACCGCCAACCCAGTCAAGATATGCGTCGCCCCAGCGATAAGTGTCGGTATGTGCGTTGAGCCAGTTACGGTGACGGATGCGAATGGTTCCTCCACCTTTGGACCCGCCGCGTAGAAACATCTCCTGGCCTTGAGTAGGCGGCGCGTAGATGAATACTACTGTTCTGCGCACATCGCGGCTCGGAGTCGAGGAGGGCGCGCCCAAACCATACACGACGATTTGGTTGTCATAAGTCGCCTGATAAACTTTACCGTTAGCCACGAGGGGCGGCGCAAATTTAGTAGCTTCGCCGACTCGATCATTCGGGTCTGTTTCGCTGTCCCAGATGGATTGAAGGGTGCCGCTGCCGACCATCGAAACATCATACGCACGCAAGATGTTGGGTGAGGGGTGCTGGTTGGAATCGGGATCGCCGGGAAGGTTTCCGAATGCTTCGTTGGCCCAGAGAATGGCATTTGAAGTTCCATTGGCAGAGAGCGAGAGGATGCCGCCCGGCATTCCCCCCGGCGATGAGGTGCCCCAGGATGCAGTTTTATTTCCGCGGGCGATTGGAGTCGCGCTGAAGTGTCCGTTGGCCTTGGAGAAGACCCGGACCTTGTTATTCTCGCCTTGCACGAAGAGGAGGTTGTTGAAGTAGACGCCGGTTCCATGGATATGTGCAGTGCGGCCGCCCGAAGCGTGGCCAATCGTAAATGGGTCGGTCGATGTCACCTGATTCAAATCTTCGAAGAGCGATGTGTGTCCATTTGTGGGTTGGTAGTCAAACGAGGCGACGAAAGGTGGATCGAGGAGCTTAGTAAAATCGCGCTCCCCCATGTTGGTGCGGTTGACGTGGTAATACGCTCCATCTTTACCGCCAACGATGATGCCCGCTTCGTCCGGCAACGCGATAACGCCGCCGGACGCAAGGTCTTCGTCGCGATGTTCATCGTCGCGATCAGCATCGCGAAACGGAGTGAACCAATCGGCGAGCACAAGCGAACCAGGATTTCCAGGGGTCCAGACGAGATGCACCGCGCTCTCTCCGACCTGATCAAGTCCCGCTTGCGGATTGTATGGGCCGTTACCGGTAACTGCAAAGATGTCGCCATTGTCGTCGATCGCAGGCGCTGCGTTTGCCATCCACACGCCGCCTCCTCCGCCAGTTCCGGCATTGTTTGTCGGATTACTGCACCACGCATTGGCCTGTGCATTACCCTGGAATAGTTTCGACGTGTCGTATGCAACAACCCAGCCGGGCGCGGTTCCCTGGCCCTCGCCTCCGCCAAATGCGATGATAACTGCCTTGGAGCCATCCGGCTTCGCAGCTATCGCCAGGCCTGCACGTTGCAACTGACTTGTACGTCGGAAGCCGGAACCGCCAACGTTGAACCCGTCAATCAGAACCGACGGAAATTTGTCTTTGCTCAGGTCACTAATATCAAGACCAAATAACCTGAAGGTCGGCCCGGTCACACCATCCTCGTAGCCCCAACGAACAACGTAGATGGTTTTGTTGGCTACATCAATGGCCGGCGTACTGAGGATGCCCCATTCGGCGTGAATTGAGCTGGGCTTGATATTATGCAGATCACTACCCG
>Ga0187890_10002070_pt1 | contig 14099 bp, 14 predicted proteins | sample June2016WEW_21_1_FD_133005 | JGI IMG/M metagenome (GOLD analysis project Ga0187890, IMG submission 133005) | Peatland microbial communities from SPRUCE experiment site at the Marcell Experimental Forest, Minnesota, USA - June2016WEW_21_10 | ecosystem: Environmental > Terrestrial > Soil >... | reverse complement strand
TTTTGGTACAGATCGCGCAAGAACCAGGGATCGTAGTCATAGTACCCAAACACGGCACAAGGGTAGGCGCCCCAGGGAATTTCCACCACAGCGCTCACCTGAAAGTTAAGAATCTGGTTCCTGTAAGGATCTTTTCGGAGTTCTTCGGTTTCGACGATCTCTTCGCAAGTCACTATCAGGTTTTTTGAAGCCTTGGCCTGCTCGATGTCGGCAAACTGCAAGCCCATTAACTGAACGTTGCCCCAGATATCGGCTCTTTGAGCGTGGATAATGGTAATATCGGGCTGCAGAGCAGGCACGAGCACCAGTTGATCTACCCGGCCGGTGACGTTGAACGGGTTGTCAAGGATGAGAAGTTTCTTTGGCGCCAGTTGTGGATTTTGGCGTCTTTCTTCTTCGTCATATCCCCACTTTTTGACAATATCAGTACCCAGGGAGCTGTACGTTGGAAGAAAAGGAACACCCATGGCGCCGGCCATGAACCTTAAGGTCATTTGGTAATTCGAGTAATCCTCTACCTTGATTTCGCCTCTTTCAGCAGCTCTTCTGAAGCGTATGCAGGTCGAGGCGAACCTGCCGTTGCCGCCGTAAGCTATTTCAATGCCCTCGACGCAGCCGCCGCCGATTAATTCATCAACAGCCTGTCCATTGGAAGCCGCCACGACATGAAGGTTTTTGATCCTCCGGCGAATGATTTCGTGGACTGCCGCCATTGGGCATTGGGTGGCGGAAAATCCGCCAAATGAAATCAGGGCCCCATCATGTACATATCGCTCGACGGCCTCTGATAAACCCAATACTTTGCCTCTAAGGTCCATACATTACCTCCTTTCAGTCCGCCCCGGCGAAGTTTGATGTTTTTAAACATCATTTCCCATCTTCATAAGCGTAGAAACCCTTGCCCACTTTCTTGCCCAGGCGGCCTTCGCCTATCATCCGGTCGATTAGTTCCGGGTGTTTGTAGCGGGGGTCCTTCAGGATGGCGGCCAGAGTCTGCATTTTCGCACGATGGACGTCGAGGCCGATAAGATCGAGCAGCTCCAGCGGCCCCATCGGATGATTGGCCCCAAGCTTCATGGCTTTATCGACGTCTTCGGGCGACGCCACCCCGGAGGCCACCAGCCATGTCGCTTCGTTTAGCATTTGTCCCAAAACCCGGCTGACAATCCCGGCTGGGGCTTCGTTCTTACAGACCACCGGGTCCTTGCCGATCTGTTTTGCCAGCGCTGTGACCGCCGTCAAGGTCTCCGGAGAGGTTTTCGCGCCCGGCATGATCTCCACAAGCTTCATTATTGTGGGTGGGTTGAAAAAATGCATCTGGACCACTTTATCCGGGCGTCCCGTGGCCGCAGCGATAGCGCTGATCGAAAGCGAAGTTGTGTTTGTGGCCAATATGACATCAGGCCGGGCAAGCTTGTCCAGCTCCGCAAAAACTTTCCTCTTTATTTCGATGTCCTCCAGGACGCACTCGATCACGAAATCGCATTCCCGGGCCGGGCTTAGATCACCCGCAGCCGAGATGCGTGAAAGAACGGAGTTTTTTTGATCTTCGGTCAGCTTCGCCTGCTCCACCCTTTTCTGAAGCCCCTTCTCTATGCGGGCTTTGGCCCCGGTGGAAAGATCCAGGCTGATATCGCTGATCGCGCTTTCAAAACCCTGCTGGGCAAAGAGCTGCGCAATCCCTGCTCCCATGTTTCCAGCGCCGACGACGAGAATTTTTTTCACAGGCATATTCAACTCCCCTGAATCACAAGTTAGTTCAGTCGCTCGACAACCGCAGCCACACCATTGCCCCCGCCAATACACATGCTCACAGCCCCCAAGGCCGCGTCGCGCTGTCTCATCGCATAGAGCAACGTAGTGAGCAGCTTGGCGCCCGTAGCGGCCACAGGGTGCCCCAGGGCGATCGCTCCTCCGTAGACATTGACTTTGGAGCGGTCGAGGCCGAGGTCCCGCTCGCAGGCAATATATTGGGCTGCGAACGCCTCGTTGAGTTCGACCAGGTCGATATCGCCGAGCATAAGGCCGGCTTTTTTGAGCGCCGCCGGGATGGCTTTCACGGGCGAAATGCCGAAGCGCCTGGGATCGACTCCCACAAACGAATAGCCGCGCAGCAGGGCCATGGGTTCTAGCCCCATTGCCTGCGCCTTCGCTCTGTCCATAAGTACGACGGCGGATGCTGCATCGCACAGGGCGCATGCATTGCCTGCGGTGATGCTCCCGCCTTTTTTGAAAACCGGAGGCAATTTGCTCAAACTCTCAGCAGTGACGCCTTTGCGGTAAATCTCTTCGTCAGTAACTGAGATGAGTTCTCCCTTTTTCCCCTTGACTTCAATCGGGACGATTTCTTCGAGGAATTTTCCTGCCTCAACAGCGGCCTCGGCCCTGTTTTGAGATTCTGCTGCAAAGGCGTCCTGCTCTTGTCTCGAAATGCCTCTTTCCTCGGCAAGCCATTCAGTTATTTCACCCATGAGACCGCCGCCGAGCGGACATCGGAACCCATCCTTGTGCATCAGATCGGTTAATTGGCCGTCGCCCATGCGATAGCCCCATCGGGCCCGCTGCAGTCCGTATGGGACCTGGCTTGAGCTCTCAGTCCCGCCCACCAGAACGGTATCGACGTCACACGCCTTGATTGCCTGCGCCCCGAAAATCAAAGCTTGAATGCTCGATCCGCAGCGGACGTTGACCGTAACCGCAGGGGCCTCGACCGGAACACCGCCCATGACAGAACTGAGCCTGGCCGCATTAGGTCCCACCCCTGCCTGCCAGGCGTTGCCGAAGACGGTTTGATCTATAACCTCGGGTGTGATTCCGGAACGTTTTATAGCTTCCCTGACCGCCGCAGCGCCGAGCTCCGGAGCGGTCAGGTTTTGGAACGATCCTCCGAATTGTCCGCCAATAGTCCGGGCTGCCCCCAGTATGACCACTTCTCTCATAAGCTACCCCCAATTGTTTCCACAGGTTGATTTTAAGTTGGGTGGGCACTTGCGGCCGCCTTATTTGTTGGCCTTTTTTATCCCGAGTGCATCTGTCGCGAGAATCATCTTCATGATGTTCGTGGCACCCTCGAGGATCTTGTACACCTTTCCGTCGCGAAGGATTCGGGCAATGGGGTATTCATTGGAATACCCATATGCGCTCAAGACCTCCAGGCCCAGGTTTGGGACTTCGTCCGCAGCGCGGGATGCATAATACTTAGCCAGTACGGTCTCTCTATTGTTGTTGATCAAACCGTGGTCCTTCTGAATGGCGCATTTCCAGACCAGCGCTCTGGCGGCCTCTGTTTCAGCGACCATCCTTGCGATCACTTCCTGGACCATCTGGAATTCCGCGATTGGACGGCCGAACTGATTGCGTTCGCACGCGTATTTGATAGACGCGTCCAGGGCTGCCTGACAACTTCCAACCGCGCCGGCCGCGGCAGTAAGCCGCGTGCTGATGAGTTCCTCCATGAGGTGGCTAAAGCCTTTTCCTTCTTGACCTATGATGTTGCCTGCCGGGACCTTTACGTCCTCCATAATTATTTCACCGGTCGGGCAGGCCCAGATACCCAGCTTGGCCTTGGTGGCAATAGTGGACACGCCGGGCGAGTGCATGTCCATGAGGAAGGCGCTCATCCCTTTGTGCTTTGCAGCCTTGTCCGTCATTGCGAATATTATCCCTATGTCGGCAACAGGCGCCCAACTGATCCAATTCTTTTGGCCGTTGAGAATGTAGCGGCCTCCGTCCCTCACCGCGGTAGTGGCCATGGACACGGTATCGGAACCCGCATTCGGTTCGGTGATTGCGAAGCAGCCCAGCAGCCTGGCGGACATGAGTTCGGGAATATATTTCTTTTTGAGTTCGTCACTGCCCCATTTCAGGATGGACAGGGCCGTTCCCATGGTTTGCATGTTTAAAGAGATCCTGAGCGAACCGGATACTCTGCCGATCTCTTCGGTTACCAGGGCGTGGGCCAGGTAACCCATATTGTTCCCGCCGTATTCCTCCGGGATCGGACAGCCGAAAAGATTCAGTTCCGCCATCTTGTCCACGAGTTCTCGTTGGAAACGATGGTCATTTTCATCCTGCTCGACAAAGGGTGCAATTTCCTTGTCTGCAAATTTACGAACCATATCCCGAAGAATAATATGGTCCTGGGTCAACTCGACATCATATTGATCGCTCATGAACTTGGCTCCTTTGAAAAGGTTTTGCAATTAACTGGAGGTTCATATGGAAAAAGGCTGGAAAGCCGCTTTTCACACAGAGCAGGAAGATATGAAGATCATCCAGTTCCAGACGGACAAAACTGCTTCTTATGGTGACCATCCAGTTCGAAAAGGGAGGGGAGGCGGCAACATATAACCTGTTGATGACTTCCCAACAGCGAAAAGCGGATGTGATACCAAGTTGCGTTTGAGGAGGCAGCATGTCCTGCCCCTTCGTGCTGAGGTATCGAGGCATGTACGGACCAGAGCATCCGCCCTTCGATACCTCAGGGCGAACGGTCTTGAACGCAACTCAGTATGAGTGGATTGCCGCCTGCTCACCCATTTACGTCATTTTACTTTTTGGTCTCCTTTTTGGACTTCTTTTCGGCCCTCTTTTCCTTTAAGCTCTTGCCTGGCTTTTTCTTCGCATCTTTCTTTGTATCCATGTTTTTAGTCATGATGTTCCCCTTTGTTTCTCCAGCAGGAGCTGGAAGCTTCGAGGCGGTGACGCGGTGAAGAGACTGACCCGAAGATACGGAGACACGGAGACAACCACATCTCCCCTTCTCCGCGTTTTGCAGTTACGGCCTCCCCGCACAAGCAACCCCCGATTTTCCCGCCGGGACGAAGAATCCTTTTTCGGGTCAGAAAAATTTCAGCCAAAAATCCGAATCGCAAACTGCAGGCATCATCCGGAGTTCCCGCACAAGTTTATACTTCTGTCGCTCAGGTTACAAGCGGGATTGAGGGCGGGATGGCGGAGTTTTATCCGGGAAATGGCTCAAAGGGATTTTGCGCTCGTAAGTGAGCGCCATCAAAAAGAGAGGTGAAGCTTGAGGCGGAGACTTTGCGCGGGGACATACCCCGCCGCTGTGCTGTGGGCGGTATTTTTCCTGATCCTATGCAGAGTGGCGCCAACCGAGGCTGCCTCGATCGGGATAGGTTGGGACCCAAGCAACGATCCGGCGGTCGTTGGCTACAGGATACACTACGGGGACCAACCGAGGCATTATACAAAAACAGTTAAAGTGAAAGGACGGTTTACTTCCAGTGCCGTCATAGACAACCTGGAAGAGGGGAAGGCGTATTTTTTTGCGGTGACTGCTTATAGCGCAAAGGGCAAAGAGTCAGCATACAGCGCCGAAATAAGCAATATCAAAGATCCGCAAGGTGGCTTGCCCACCGCACCACAGAGCACCTCGCGCAACGAGGGAAAAGAGGGTAGCGGCCAAGCGGGCCCACAAAACAAAATACCTGCGTCAAGAAATGTTCCCAAGACTCCGGAGGGTAAGATACTGCCTTCCAGGCTGCCCACCCCGGATCAGAGCCTGCCCCGGACCCAGAATCAAGGGCAGGGCAAGCTCTAGCGGGGCGTGGAGTTTTAATGATGGAATAAGCACCAATGTATTGCACCCTGTGTCCGTGTCAGTTTTGACCCGCACGTTTGGCAATTTCACCCTAATCGGGAAATTTCAGGACAACTTCTTCTTCTTTGCCGCCGTCGCGGTCGAGCGTCATTTCAAGCTCCACGCTGCTGTCGCGAATGCCGATCACAACCGGCGACTTTCCTTTATCTCCTTCGATGTGGGTGATTCCCTTGACCACATCGAAAACTTTCCGTCCAATCGCCGTCGAGGGGCTGGGCAGTTCGGTTTTCCGATATTTTGCAGTTACCGAAACCCCTCCCTCGGCGGTGCGGCGAAGAGAGATTTTTTCCGCGTTTCTGTCAATTCCATGCAAAACAGCCAGGGCAATCCATTTCAGCGCGCCCTCTTCTGGATCCTTCTCTTTGATCAGACCGGCCATTTCACCGAGCGGGTCGGAGTTGGCGAAGCAATCGCATTGTTCCTGGACCTTCATGTGCAGCGTGCGTTTATCGAGCATTGTTAACCCCCTCCTTAAAGAAAATCGCAAATAGAAGATACGAGGCGGACAACGGCGCGGGGACACGGCAGTGGCAAGACTCGGAGAAGGGGAGACGGTCTTGTCCTTTCGTCTCCGTGTTTCGGCCTCAGCACATCCGGAAGGCCCGCTGCGTTCCGCGATACGATATTAGTAAAGTTAAGTATTTGCGATCTTAAATCTACACTCAGGGGGTTTGAATTTTGCGGAAATCCGCCACTCGGGCAAAAAGGTCCCGCGTTCGGGTGAGCAGCGCAAGCCGGTTTCGCCGAACCGAGTCGTCCTTGTCCATAACGAGCACGGAATCGAAGAAGGAATCTATCATGGGTTTAAGCCCGGCCATGGATGCCAGGGCGCCGGCAAAATCCGACCGGGCGAGCCGGATGTTCACTTCTAATTGGGCAGACACGAGTTCGCCGAAGAGCAGCCCTTCGGCCGGGTTTTTAAAAAGAGAAGCGTCAACCGGCGTAGTCTCGGGCTCCTTGATGATGTTGGCCACCCGCTTAACTGCGGTCGCCAGGGCGCCGAAGTCGGGCCTTGCTGTAAAGCGGGCAAGCGCGTTGGTCCTTTCGACAGCTTCGAGCAGATCGTCTATCCCCACTGAAAGCGCCGCCTCGATCACGTCGGGTCTTGCCCCCTCGTCGAGGGTTGCAAGGTAGTGCTGAAGGCGTCCTTCGAAAAAGGCCGTTATCTCCCGTTTTACATTTTCCGCCGGTCGGACGAGCTTATTGGAAAGCAGTGCGAGCGCCCTGTCTATGATCTCGCCCAGTGAAATTCGCAGTGGCGTTTCAAGCACGATCCGTATGATTCCAAGCGTCTGGCGCCGCAGGGCAAACGGGTCGGCCGTACCGGTTGGAAGCAGCCCGACCCCGAAGCATGCGGCAATTGTGTCGATTTTGTCCGCGATGCTTATGAGCGAGCCTTCGATTCGCGAAGGGACCGGCCCGCCCGACCGATTGGGCAGGTAGTGCTCGCAGATGGCCTCTGCAACTGCTTCCGGCTCGCCCTGGAGCAGCGCGTAAGTCCTTCCCATTATCCCCTGGAGTTCCGGAAATTCGCTCACCACGCCCGACACAAGATCGGCCTTGCAAAGCCTGGCCGCGCGGCCAACCTCGACCACGCGCTCAGGGGCAACCCGCTCAGCCAGCATCGTGGCCAGTTCGCTGAAGCGCTCCATTTTTTCATAGCTCGTTCCGATCTTCGAATGGAAAACGACCCCCTTTAGCTGTTCGACCCGGTCGTCGAGCAGCGTCATCTGATCTTCCCTGTAATAGAAACGGGCATCTTCGAGCCGCGCCCTCACAACTCTTGCGTTGCCTGCTTCCACCAGTGCGAAATCCCTTGGAACGGTGTTGGAAATAGTCACAAAATATGGGACCAGCGCGCCGGCGCCGTCCGTTAGGGCAAAGTAGCGCTGGTGCTTCTTTATGACCGTAATAAGCAGTTCGGCAGGAAGTTCGAGATACTTGTCTTCAAACCGTCCGACGAGCGGCTGAGGGAACTCGACCAGTTGTGTGACTTCATCGAGAAGCTCATCGTCTGCGAGGACCTTGCCGCCAACCCCTGCGGCGGCCGTTGCGGCGCCCTGCCGAATGAGTTCGCGCCGCTCGGCTGTGTCGAGTATGACGTAGTTCTTCCTGAGGTTTTCGCGATGGCCCTCGAGGTCATGGACCTCGATCCACACGGGACTCATGAACCGGTGGCCCATGGACTTTTTCCCGGAGCGCACTTGAGCGTATTCGCACTCCAGGACCTCTTGAGCGAACAGGGCCACGATCCATTGAATCGGCCTGGCAAAAGTCACACTGTAGGATGACCAGTGCATGGACTTGGGAAATGGAATTTTGGCGATGAAGTCCGGGAGCATTTTCTCCAGGAGTTCTTTTGCCGCAAGACCGGCTTCCTCTCGAAAGACGCAAAGATACTCGCCCTTGGGCGTCTGCTTTATTGTGAGGTCCCCGACGCTTGCGCCCTGTCCTTTTGCAAAACCTTCGGCAGCCCTCGTGGGCTTTCCCTGAGCATCGTATGCGGCGCTTTTGGGCGGCCCGATGACCTCGGTCCTCACGGGCTGCTGGGAATCCGCAACACCGGGCACATTCAACACCAGCCGGCGAGGCGTGCCGGTAACCGTGGGTTCACCGTGCGCTACGCGGTTTTCATCCAGAAACCGGCACATCCGCAAAGACATCGATTCCAGTGCGGCAAGGATGTAGCCGGCCGGTATTTCTTCGGTTCCAATCTCTATGTACAGGGTCTTCGACATCTGTTCACCTTTGAAGAGTTTTTAGTTGTTAGTTGTTGGTTTTGAGTTAATTTAACTAAAAACTAAAAACTCAAAACTCAAAACTTGTTCAAGAGCGGGAATCCCATTTTCTCTCGCTGGGCGTAATAGGCGTGCGCCACATTGCGCGCCATGTTCCTGACCCTGGCGATATAGTTGGTCCTTTCGGTTACGCTGATCGCCCCGCGCGCATCGAGCAAATTGAACACGTGGGAGCATTTGAGCGTATAGTCATAGCTGGGCAGGACCAGTCCGCGCTCGTTCATGCGCAACGATTCGGCCTCGTACATGCCGAAGAGCTTGAGAAGCATGCCCACGTCCGCCTCTTCGAAATTATAATGGGACCATTCCACCTCACCCTGGTGGTGCACGTCGCCATAAGTGACATTGCCGCTCCAGATGAGGTCATAGACGGAGTTGACACCCTGCAGGTACATCGAGATTCTTTCCAGGCCGTAGGTCAACTCCAGGCTGACCGGACTGAGGGCGAGGCCGCCGACCTGCTGAAAGTAAGTGAACTGCGTTATTTCCATCCCATCGAGCCAGACCTCCCAGCCCAGGCCCGAGGCCCCCAGGGTGGGCGATTCCCAGTCATCCTCGACAAAGCGGATATCGTGATCCAGGGGGTCGACGCCAAAGCTCTTGAGGCTCTCCAGGTACACTCCCTGCGAATCGGCGGGAGAAGGCTTAAGAATCACCTGGTACTGATAGTAATGCTGGAGCCGGTTCGGGTTCTCTCCATACCGGCCGTCGGTGGGCCGCCGGGACGGTTCGACGTAAGCCACATTGTACGGCTCCGGCCCGAGGACCCTCAAAAAGGTGGCGGGATTGAACGTGCCCGCGCCGACTTCGAGGTCATAGGGCTGCTGGATCACGCATCCTCTGTCGGCCCAGAACTTGTCAAGGGCAACAATAAGTTCCTGGAATGTCATTTTGATCTCCCTATGGAAAAATAGGTCATATTAGTCCTATAAGTCCATTACCCGTCATTCGGCCTTTGGGCTGTCGATCAGATCGATGCGCCTCTTATGGCGGCCGCCTTCGAAAGGCTCATTTATCCACTCGCGCACTATTTCAAGGGCCAGGTCAACGCCGATAAAACGGGACCCAAGGCACAAAATGTTGGTGTCATTGTGACGCCGGCTCATGCGCGCCTCGAACGGCTCGCGTCCGTTCACGGCCCGCACTCCGGGGACCCTGTTGGCCGCCATGCACATCCCGGTCCCGCTGCCGCACACCAGGATGCCGCGGTCCGCCTGTCCACTCTGCACCGCGCGCGCGACTCGAAGGGCATAGACCGGGTAATCGACCGGGTCGGGGCTGTTGGTACCAACGTCCACTACCTCCATGTCCGCCCCTCTAAGACAGGAAGCCACAAGCTCCTTCAACTCAAAACCGGCGTGATCGGCTCCGATGCAAAGTTTCATAAGAACACCTGTAAATCGGTAAATAAAAGACTCAGGGTAGGGCTCCTGCGACCGTATCCCCTTAATTCGCGCCCGAACTCTATATGAAAAACAATGGCGCGAAAACCAAAAAATCACATCCACATACACGGAGAGGGGAGATGTCACCGTATTCGTCTGCTCCGTACCCGGGATTTTGTTACCCGCCGCCGCCAAACCGATCGGCCATACTTTCGCGGCACGGCATGCAGAACTGCTTCTTCTCCCTTTGTTCCTGATCGCTGAGGGGGAGCCCGACCTCCGCGCCAAGCAGCTTCATGCATTTTTCCTCGAAACCGAGCGGCTCAAGCCCCTTTATCTGGGCTAGTTTCCACCCCGAATCAAGCTTTTCCATTCTTACCAGCAATTTGTTGGAATTCTGCGGATCTCCCAGCAGGTAATTATTTCTGCCCTTACGGGCCGCCTGAACCTTAACGGCGGTCCGGATCAGCGCCCCGAAACCTTCAATGCCGATATCGGGCGCCGAGGTCAATTCGACCTGCGGGTGATCGAATTCCCTGTAAGCCTTCGCAAGAAAGGCCGTCATCAAGCGGAAGTCAAATCCCCACTCATCGCAATACCCGCGCGATATGAACCGGGCGCTTTCCCGCAGGTCCCTGTTCCGGGCAGCCGCAACTCCAGCCTCAATCGTAAGCTCTATGAGGTGCTTTTCATCCAGGCCATTTACTGAAATTGCAGCCCCTTCTTCAATCGAGCCGGGATCGGCCAGAACCAGGTCCCCGGAGCGCAGCCTCTCGGAGCGGACCACAACCTCATCGCCGTGCTCCACCACTCCCGGGTCGACTTCGATTCTTTTTGCCCGAAGCAACTCAAGGCGAAGGACATAGGACTTTTGACCCGAACCCACGCTCACGGTCTTCCTGGGAATTTCCCACAGGTTCTCCCCGGCCTCTGTGATGCGCACCGCCAAAGCGGGATACTCCCTGGGAGTTTCGACCCTTATCCGAAAACGAGACCTGCGAATGCAGGTCGAAACGACCAAGGCAAGAGCAACAAAGACAAGAATAAATTTCATGGGCCTGCTGATTCGCATGGAGTATCTGTTTCCGTGTTTTTTTCAGATTCCCGGTCTGGCTTTTGCGATTATAACATTGAATTCAGGGGTTCATATGGTCGTCGGTGTTTTCCGGATTTTGCCGACGTTTCATGGCCACGAACCAGACGTAATAGAAAAGCAGAAGAGGGAAGGTCGTGTAGGCCCCTTCAAAGTCGCCCCGATAAAGGCATATCGTCCCATAAATAGTGATACCGGCAACAATTGCGAGCTGAATTACAGTCAGGACCTTTTTCACGTATGCTCCACAAAAAGAAAGCCCGCTTTTGGCGGGCCGTAAAAAAAACTGTTTGGGGCCTGGGTAAGACCCTCTAAAAGATTTTTGTGTTTGCAGCGCTAAAAGCCCAATGGATCTCAATCAGGCATATTGCTACAGCCAGGCGGATAGATAAACCATGGTGTGGTGACAGTCAAGAACGATTTCTTGCTTCAGATCAAACAGAAACAGTTGGGTGTGCAATAGGTGAAAGGGTGAGACAGACTCGCCGATTCACCCATTCACCTACGCGATTTTTCAGTCGGCCGCCTTCTGTACGCGAACCGCCTGCGGTCCCTTGGTCCCCTGTTCGACCTCGAAGTTCACACTCTCGCCTTCCTGCAAACTCTTGAAGCCCTGGCCTTCTATGGCGCTATGGTGAACAAAATATTCTTTCCCGGAATCATCCGCGATAAATCCGTAGCCCTTCTGATCACTGAACCATTTTACCTTGCCATGCATTTCGAAAAATCCTTTTGTTAACGTTGCGTAACGTATCCCTTATAGATGGAAGTTAACCACGACTGGACGCTTGAACCACCGATAATTAGTTGGACGTCTTTTCATCACCCTTCTAGGCAGCAACTTCTTCTTTGACCGAAACGGCAATTTTGAAGAGCACCGCGAGGATAAAGGCGCCTGTCGCGTAGACGCCCAGTGCAACCATAATCTCGGGAATGGTCGGGGCGTACTCGACGATCTTATTGAAGGGGTTGGGGACAAAACCCGCAAGGGTGAGTCCCACGCCCTTTTCGAGCCACATCGAAAAGAAGACGCACGCGCAGCCGATCATCAGATACTGATCGTTGTTTCTGAACTTGGGAACGGTGAGAAGGACGAGCGCAGCGATCGCCAGTATTACAAAAAGCCACATGAACGGCACGAGCCGGTGGTGTCCTTCCAGGCCCACGAACAAATATTTAAGCGGTTCCGTCATTCCCGGTATGGCGCTGTAGAAAGCCGTAAAGAATTCAAGGCCCACAAAGAAGACGCTGATGAACATTGCGTAGGTGACGATGTTGGTCAGCTTCGAGATGGCTTGCCTGCCCGGATCGAACCTGGTGTATTTCTTGAGCACGAAGCAGAGCAGGATGAGCAGCGAGGGCCCGGAGCAGAACGCCGAGGCGAGGAAGCGGGCCGCCAGGATCGCCGTCAGCCAGTAGTCGTGCCCCGGAAGGCCTGCGTAGACAAAAGCCGTAACCGTGTGGATGCCGAACGCCCAGGGGATGGAAATATATATGAGCGGCTTGACCCAGTTCGGATAGCTGGTCCCTTTTCGTTCGGCCTCCAGAACATTCCATCCGATGAGGATATTGAGCAGCAGGTAGCCGGTTTGCACGCAAAAACTCCAGAAAAGCACCGAGTTCAGAGTGGGATGGATCAGCATATTGAAGGCGCGCATCGGTTTACCAAGGTCCACTATGATGAAAAGAGGGCATATGCCGACGGCTGCTACGGCCAGAAACTCCCCGAATACGGCGATTCTGCCGAAGTCCTTCACGTTGTGCAGGTAATAGGGCATGACCACCATGACGGCAGAAGCCGCTATACCTATCATGAAAGTGAACTGGGCGATATAGAGTCCCCAGGACACGTCCCTGCTAAGACCCGTAACCCCGTGGCCCTTTTCGAGCACCAGGAGATAGGCGGCAAACCCCAGGCCAATGAGGACGGCCAGCACCCCCAGTAATTTGTAATATCTTGAACTTCCGCTCATTGCTCTTTCAAGCATAACTCACCCCTCAAATTAAATAGAAAACGCCGGGACCCGTCCCGAGCTCAGGTTTACGTCTGATCGAATAGCGCGTGGTGAGGATCTTGCGCACTTCGGAATCGGGGTCCTCGAGGTCTCCGAAATACATAGCCTTGGCGTCCTTGTTGCAAGCCTCGACGCAGGCCGGTCTCTCGCCCGCTGCAAGCCGCTCCTCACAGAAACTGCATTTCTCCACCACACCGGCGTCCCTGGTGGGGAACTTAGGATTGAGTTCTGTCTTGATGTATTCCCTGGGCTCCCAGAAATTGAAGCTTCTGGCCCCGTAGGGGCAAGCCGCCATGCAGAACCTGCACCCTATGCACCTGTGATAGTCCATCATAGTGATGCCGTCGGCCCGTTTGAAGGTGGCCTGAGTGGGGCAAACCCGGACACAGGGGGCCTCCGCACAGTGATTGCAAAGCACCATGACGGGCTTTTGAGCGACGTCGCCGGGCAGGTAGGGGTTGGACATGTCGGCAAAAACGCCCTCAAAGGGCTCGGTCCAGATCCATTTGATCTCCCACTGCGGGTTTCCGATGTCGGGAACATTGTGGATGGTGTGGCAAGCTTCCGTACACTCCCTGCACCCCGGCTTCCCCCGCTCCCAACAGGCTTTCAGATCGATCACCATGGCCCATCTTTTGGCGGTAAGCGCCTGGAGGTTCGCCATGTATTTAGGGGGGGCCTCCGTTTTGCCCAACGCGTCGGCTATCCGCAAAGACCCAAGCCCAAGCGCACAAATGCCGCCGATTTTCAAAAAATTCCTTCTGCCAGTTTCCATCACTTGTTCTCCTTTGGAGGAATGTGGCAATTCCAGCAGTAGGGGTCGGAGCCCTTTTGCAACCCGGCGTAGTCATGGCACTGGTCGCAGAATTGAGACTTATTGGAGTGACACCTCATGCACTCGTTCTGGAGACTCATTTCATAGGTCTTGCCGTCGCTTGCCACATACATTCTCTTGCCGTTTCGGACGACCTGGGTCCTCCAGTCGTTCAAAAGCTGCATATGCCCGGTGATCATTTCTTCCTTGGACAAAACGCACTGTTTGTTTGTCATCTGGCTTATGACCGGGGTATCCAGCTTGAGATCGGGAGGCGGAGCGGCCCTGCCGTGATTGAACCATACCGGGAAGGTTGCCAGCACGATGAAAATGACCAGGCCGACAAGGATATATTTTCCATCATACAGCTT
>Ga0187890_10002069_pt1 | contig 14100 bp, 14 predicted proteins | sample June2016WEW_21_1_FD_133005 | JGI IMG/M metagenome (GOLD analysis project Ga0187890, IMG submission 133005) | Peatland microbial communities from SPRUCE experiment site at the Marcell Experimental Forest, Minnesota, USA - June2016WEW_21_10 | ecosystem: Environmental > Terrestrial > Soil >... | reverse complement strand
GTGCGGCTGCCGTGGCGGAAGCCGGCCAGAAGCTCGACCATCTGGCGCGCGTATTCGACGTCCATGTTGGAGAACGGCTCGTCGAGCAGCAGCAGCTCCGGCGCAGGCAGCAGTACGCGGGCCAGCGAGGTGCGCTGCCTCATGCCCTGCGAGTACTGGCCCAGGATGCGGGTCAGCCCAGGGTCCAGGCCCACCTGGCCGAGAGCCTCGGCCGGCGTCAGGCACGGCCGGCCACGATAGAGGCTGGCGAAGTAGCGCAGGTTCTCCTCGGCGGTCAGCTCGTCGTAGAGCATGGCGGCGTGCGCCATGTAGCCGATGCGGGCGCGGGCGGTATCGGCCTGCGGTTCAAGATCGCCGAAGACCCGAACCGTGCCCAGGCTGGGGCGCAGCAGCCCGGCCAGAATGCGCAGCAGCGTGGATTTGCCCGCGCCGTTCTCGCCGATGACAACGTAGCAGCGGCCGGGTTCGAAATCGACCGAGACCTGGCGCAAGGCGGCAAACGAGCCGAAGAGCTTCGAAACGCCGTCAGTGTGGGCGCAGAGTACGCCGGTCGCGGAAGTAGTCTCTGGACTATTCTGCATCGGCATTGTTTGGATCGGAAGTGGATTTCTTCTGCTTTCGATTCAGGTAGAGCGCTACTGGAAATGGCGCGACAACCAGCACATAGAATGGAATGAACCAATATAACCAATGCACATTAGCAAGATCCTTCGCAACAATTCTCCAGTGCATATGAACTTGAGTGAAGGCCAGGATGAGAGGAAATATAAATAAAACTGTGAGGCATACAAGCAAGTTACGACGAACTTTCCGGTGACCACCGCGCTTCAATTCGTCAGAACCGACCATTCCCATGGACATTCCGGCAACCAAAATCAAACTAATGATGAAAGTGTGGGTGCCGAATGGCGGAGTCCTTCCGCTCAAAATATCCGACATGAACAGGGTAAAGACGATCACTGAACTAAATAGAACTGCCGGTAAGAACTGTCCCAAATCCATACTTTCTCCTTGCAGAAGAAATCTAGCTGGCCGGTTTGGACGGAGGAACAGCCGCGGCGCGAGGGCTGGCGTTGGGCGCGGCAGCCGGTTGCGCCGGCGTAGTTCCTGGTTGCGCACCGGGCTGGCCATTCGGTCCGGCCGGCGCGTACTTGCTGGCGCACTTGGCCTGAAGCACGTTGGCATGGAAGACGCCGTCGCGGCCGTAGGAGCCCTCGGCCAGCGCCTGGGCGTCGTCCTTAAATGTGTCGGGCGGCGGCTCGGAGCCCTTGTAGCTGACCTTCAGCACTCGCCCTGCGGCGGCCTTCGGCGAATGGCTTTCGAACTCGTTGAGCACAAAGTCCACGTGCGGGCCGTTGTGTTCGATGGAGCCGGGCTGGACGAAGCCCTCGACGCGCAACTGGCTGCTGTAGGCCTTGTCGCCCATGCCGCCAAGCTCGGCGATGGTGACGTAGTAGCTCTTGCTGGCGCCATAGCCGGACCAGGCCAGCCAGCCGATGGTGGCGACGATAATGGCAGCCGCGATTCCGATCCGCAAGGTGTTGGGGGAAGTCTTCATAGTCAACCTCTAACGATACGAGCCTGGAGGCTTAGGGTCAACCATGGAAGGATGGAGGCCAGGGCAATCGCATCTTGATCTCCCTGCTTGCTATCCACATCTCCCTGATAGCTATCCACGGTCGGTTTTGTAACAAGGGCACGACTTCAGTCGGGCCGCCACGGAAACATTAGATAATAAGGGCTTTAGCCCCTGCCAACCTCTTCATGTCCCCTTTTGCCGATTGCCTGCCGATGCCGTATGCAGGGGCTAAAGCCCACCGTGCTTCCTTCGCCTTTGTGCGGCCCGACTGAAGTCGTGCCCTTGTTACAAAGCGCATGAATTCAATATTTTGCGCGGTGTTTCCTTCTCCCGTATAGAAGCGAGTTTAGATGCGTCTGTCCTGGAATGAAGACCGTGCGCGGGGTGGTCACAGCCTCGGCCTGGGGAGTGCCTATCTTGATTCGTGCCGTTTAAGGAACCTGCGCCAACTGAAGCCGCAAACTTCCCTACCGGCCTGCGTTAGGCTCAAATTGGGTGAGCTGGCATTTGCATCGCCCAATGGCGCGGTTCGTGCGCAACTCCCCGGCCCCGCCGGGGTTTTTAGAGATCAGGGAAGATTTCCGTCCGCGCCAGGGGGATCGAGGAAAGGGCGACCCCGAAAAGGAGACTTGGATGAAACGGCAGATTCTTGTATGCGCCTTGCTGGTCGCCGCCGCTGCCGCCGTGGGAGCGCAAGGAGCGGGCCAGTCGAGTCAGTCCAACCCCTACCAGGGAACCTCGAATCCCCCTCCGGATGACCAGATCACCACCAGCGGCGTCCCGCAGGCCAAGCCCCCGGCCGGGCATTACGCTCAACCGGCAGCGCCCGCTCAAGCGCAGGCCGAGCCGCGGCCCGCAGCCGCCGATCAGTCCGCCAACCTTCCCGCGTATCAGGGCGATGACAGCGGAATCGTGCGGGTTGCGCCCGGCTCGTCAGCCGCTCCGGCCGTGGCGGAACACGCCGCCCCTTACGATCCGGACGGCGACATTGTGCATCCACGCGCGCTGCGCCCCGGAGAACTGGGCGAGGGAACCAGCATTCGCGTGCGGCTGATGCAGCGGCTTTCGACTGTATCGAGCCAGAAGGGCGAAGCCTTCCGCACCGTTGTGGCCTCGGACGTGGTTGAGGGCGGCCAGGTGGTGATTCCCGCCGGAGCGGAGATCGACGGCCGCGTGATCCAGGTATCGAGCGGCCATGTGGGCGGCCACGGCTTCATGCGCTTGCAGCCGGAGGCAGTGATCCTGCCCAACGGCTCGCGCTTCATGCTGCACGCCGAGACCACCGGAACCCCCGGTTCGCGGACTCGCATGGGGAGCGAAGGCGCCATCACGCCGGACTCGCGCCTGAAGCGCGACGGCATCGAGTACGGCGGAGCGGTGGGCGCGGGCGCGGTGACCGGGGCCATCCATGGCGGTCCGGCGGGCGCTGTGACCGGCGGGCTGATCGGAGCCGGCGCGGTCACGGTCCACCTGCTCGTCAACCATCCGCAAGCCACGCTCGAATCCGGCACGACCATGGTCTTTACGCTGACCGAACCGCTGGATATGGTTCCAGCCCCTGTGAGCGGCAACTGACATCTTCCTTACTAGGTGTAAGGAAATGGGCTATCATGGTATCGGAGGGATCCAGATGGCTACAGCCGCAGTCACTTCAAAAGGGCAGATCACGATCCCGCTTGAGGTGCGCAAGAAGCTGGGAATCAAACCCGGCGACCGGGTGAGATTCATCGAGGGCGAGCACGGCGAGTATATCCTCAAGCCAAAGACAGGCTCCATTATGGACCTGGAGGGTAGCGTGCCTTGGACGGGCAAACCCGTAACAATCGAGGAGATGAACGAGACGATTGCCAAAGGCTGGGCCGGGCAGTTGACCTTCGAGGACTGAGCCGCGCACGATGACGGGCATCGACACCAACATCCTGGTCCGCTTCTTGACCAAAGACGATCTGGAACAGGGCAGCCGGGCCGCAAGTTTCATGCGAACCCTTGCGCCCGGCGCGCCGGGGTTCGTCTCCCTTGTCTCCCTGATCGAATTGGTTTGGGTTCTGCGCAGCAGATACCGCTTGAGCAAGGCAGAATTGATCCAGCGCTTGGAACGAATGGTCAATTCGCCTGAATTGATGATTGAGAGTCATACGACGGTGGCCTCGGCCCTGCTTCGCTTTACCCACTTCAAAGTTGATTTTGCCGACTGCCTCATTGAGCGGTCGGGAGCCGCTGCCGGTTGCGGCGAGACGGTCACATTCGATGAGGATGCGGCCAGGTTTGCGGGAATGAGACTGCTCTGAATGCCGAAATTGGCTGGAACATCCCGCCGCCAAGCCGCGTAATTGTTCTCAGGCACTCGCCTTTCATGCTCCGCCCCCGCGCGGGGCAAAATACGGTTGGTTGCGTCTAAACGTCATGCAGACTTTTTCCGACACTCTCGGCCAGGTCTTCCGCGCCATCATGGCCAACAAGCTGCGCAGCTTCCTGACCATGTTCGGGATTGCCTGGGGCGTCGGCTCGCTGCTGGTGCTGGTGGGCCTGGGCGAGGGCTTTCGCAGCGGCCAGCACAAGAACCTGGCCTCGCTGGGCAACGACGTGGTGATGATGTTCAACGGCACCATCCCCGCCGTAGCCAATCAGCACACCGGAATGCGCCCCTACGAGTTGACGATGGGCGATGAGGACGCGCTGCGCCAACTGCCCGAGTTGCGCGCCGTGACCGACGAGCTGAACCGCAACGACCTCTACGAGGTAAGCCAATGGAACAACGCCTCCAGCCATGTGATGGGCACCGAACCCAACTACACGGAAGTGCGCTTCATTCCCATGGCCCAGGGCCGCTTCCTGGACGATCAGGACGTGGCCGAACGCCGCCGCGTCGCCGTGCTGGGATCGAAGACCGCAAATCTCCTCTTCAATGGCCGCCCCATGCTGGGCGAGGCGATTACCATTAACGGGACCGAGTTCACCATCATCGGCCAGGTCGCGAAGATCGGCCGCGGCAGCAACGACTACGATGACCAGAAGGTCTACCTGCCCATCACCACGATGCTGGAGCTTTTTGCCGTGAAGGGCGACAATGTCCCCCGCGATGCGTTGACCTCCATCCAGTACCAGCCTGCTAAGAAAGGCGACTCCGTGGCCGCCGTGGCCGCGGTGCATCGCGTGATCGCCCAGCGCCACGGCTTCGATCCCTCGCTGAAAGACGCCTTCAACCAGTGGGACTTTGTCGAGGAGGAGCACATAATCAGCGCCATCTTCAATGCCATGGATGTCTTTCTGGGTGGGGTGGGTATCGTGACATTGGGTTTGGGCGCGGTGGGCATCATCAACATCATGCTGGTATCGGTCTCGGAGAGGACGCGAGAGATCGGCGTACTCAAAGCGATCGGAGCCACCAAGCGCGCCATTTTGGCGCAGTTCTTCTGGGAGGGGTTGCTGCTGACCGGCATCAGCGGCCTGATCGGCATTGTTGTGTCGGCGGGATTCATGGGTCTGCTCCAGGAGTTCCTTACCGGCAAGATGCCGGGCTGGGATCCGCCGCGGCTGGTGCCATGGTCAGCCGCGCTGGCCTTGGGATCGCTGGCGCTGTGCGGAGTTGCCGCCGGACTTTATCCGGCCAGCAAAGCGGCGGCGCTGGACCCCATCGAGGCGCTGCGGAGAGAGTAGGGCGGAGTTATCAGTTTTCAGTTGTCAGATCCTAACCCTGCAACGGAGTTTGAGCGCACTTTAGCGAGAGCGGATGTGGTCTCGAAGGCTCGCGATCGGGCCGAGCGTATTGTTTGGGCGGTTTTAGCTGAACACTGACAAATGACAACTGACAACTTTGGAAGGAAGCATCATGATGAAGGACATACTCGGCCAAGCCTGGGAGGCGATGCTCTACAACCGCCGCCGCACGGTTATCACCATGATCGGCATGGCCTGGGGCATCGCCACGGTTGTGTTGCTGCTGGCCTATGGAGCGGGTTTCAGTCACGCCGTCGAGGCGATCTTCGCCAATTGGGGAACCAACAGCATCATGATCTTTCCCGGCCGCACCAGCCAGCAGGCGGGCGGAGAGAAGGCCGGCACGTTGGTGCGCCTCACGCTGGACGATGTCGATCGCATCGGCAACAGCGTTCCCGGCGTCCTTCAAATCTCGCCTGTGTCTTGGAAGGACGCCGCGGTTCAAAACGATCTCCACACCTATACCTGGACCGTGTGGGGAGTCCGTACGGTCTTTCCGAATATCTGGAAGCACGATCTGGATCAGGGGCGCTTTTTCAGCGGCGCCGAGGACGATCAGCGGGCCCATGTCTGCGTCATCGGCTCGGAAGCCAAGACCAAGCTCTTCAGCGGCGGATGGGCGCTGGGCGAAACCATCCGCCTCAACGGCGTGCTGTTTACCGTCATCGGGGTCTTCACTCCCAAGATGCAGGAGGGGGAAGACAGCGATGTCAACCGGCAGATCTATGTGCCCTTCAACACCATGAGCGACCTGGTGGATACAAAGTACTTGGGAGGAATTTGGTTCAATTATCGCGGCGATAATGAGCTGGCGGAGAAGAGCTTGCGCGAGACCATGGCCGCGGCTCACCACTTCCGGCCCGCAGACCACAACGCGATTCATGTGAACAACATGATGACGCAGTTGCACCAGTTTCGCGTGCTCTCCATCGCCCTGCAGGTCCTGCTCTCGATGGTGGGCGCGCTTACGCTGGGCATTGCCGGCATCGGCCTGATGAACATCATGCTGGTGGCCGTGCAGCAGCGCACCCGCGAAATCGGCATCGAGAAAGCGCTGGGCGCGCGCAGGCATCACATCCTCATCCAATTCCTGGCCGAGGCCATGGCCATCACCACCGTGGGCGGCGTGGCCGGGATCGCGTTGGCCTACCTTGTCTCGGCGATGGTGGGGAGAATCACGTTTTACAGCGCCATGGCCCAGAATGCCGATGCCGGGGATATTCGACTGCTCATCTCGCCAACCTCGGTGATTGTGGCCACCGTGATTCTGGTCGTCACCGGCCTGGTGAGCGGCATGATTCCAGCCATCCGCGCGGCCAGCCTGGACCCCATCGAGGCGCTCAGGTACGAGTAGCGGAGCGAGTGCAGCGCACCGTTCATTCCTGATCTCCTGCTCGCTATCGCAGGTTATCCGTCGCCGGCTCGGGATGAATCGTTACCCGCTGCACCTCCGGGCACTCCAGCTTGAAGCGGTCCTCAAGCGCGGTGATCGCCCCGTGCACCCGCTGCATGGTCAGATCGTCGGGCAGCGTGCAATGGCAGGAGAGGTAAATGTGGTCTCCCGTGCGGCCCACCTTGATCTCATGCACATCCACAATCTCAGGGAACAGCGCCGCCGCCGACCGCAGCGCCAGCTCGATCTTGCGGTCCTCCTCGACCATCTCCTCCGGCTGCTCGATGGTCGCCGGTTCGCTCTCGATGTGCGTCAGCACGGCGTCGATCTCCGGGGCCTCGCGCAGAATCTCCGCCTCCATAGCGGTCACAAATTCATGCGCCGCCATGAGCGGCATGTTTTCGTCCAGCTCCAGATGCAGCTCCACGCGCAGCCGCCCATGGTGCGACTGCACGCTCAGCTCATGCACGCTCACATTGTTGCGTGCCGCCACCGCCCGCACGCGGTCGAAGACGCTCTCCGCCCGAGCCTCGCGCGGCACGGTGTGGATGACCACGTCCGCTTGCGGCAGGGCCCGGTGCGCCGCCTCGGTGGCCGCACGCACCAACTCGCCGGTGTGCTCAAAGGTAAACCGCCGCGGCAGCGCCAGCGTCAGGTCGGCAAAGTAGCCGGCTCCAGCCCGCCGCACCCTGGCTTGCTCAACGGCCAGCACGCCTTCCACCTGCGCCACCTCCCGCACCAGCCGCCGCCGCGTCTCCATCGGAATCTCGTCCATCAGCACGGCCACTGTCTCACGCCCCAGGTAGAGCGTCAGCCGCAGAATCATGAGCGATACCACCAGGGCCGCAAACGGGTCCGCGAAGCGCAGCCAGCCAACGCCGAACCGCGTCCCCGCCCAACTGGCGCCCAGACCGCAAAGCACGGCCAGGGTCGACCAGATGTCACTGGCGAAGTGGAAGGCGTCGGTTGCCAGGGCCGGCGACCCGGTCCGCGCGGCTACCATCCGCAGTTGCCGCGACCGCCAGTAATCCACACCGATCGACGTCACCAGCACCAGCGCCGGCCACGCCGAGTGGCGCAGCTCCACGGTGTGGTAGAAGATCCGCTGCATCGCCTCCCAGATGATCCACGCGCAGGAGAAGGCCATCAGGATCGCCTCGCCCAGCGCGGAGAGGTTCTCGATCTTGCCGTGACCGTAGGTATGGTCCTCGTCGGCCGGCCTGTCGCTCACCTGGACGGAAAAGAAGGTCATCGCCGCGCCCGCCAGGTCCAGCCCGGAGTGGGCTGCATCCGACAGCACGCCCAGCGACCCCGACAGCAGCCCCGCCGCCAGCTTCAGCAGCGTCATCGCCCCCGCCGCCAGCATCGAGCGCAACGCCACACTCCGCTTCTCCGCGGAAAATCCGGCCAGACTGGGAACCATTGAATTCACCGCGCTCCTGGTGCTGTGTGCATGAGGTTTCGTAATCAAAGCAGAAGCCCTGGGTGCCCCAGGCCCCTCGTCCGCCGCGGCGGAGGGACCTGGGAAAGCACAAATCATCAAGACACGGCTCCTAGGCTACTGCGGCGCGCACAGCCGTGTACAATCCAGCGATCCCAAACGTATAAGGCTGCCACGCGCACTCCGCATACCCTGTTGCCCGCATCAGCTCCAGCATCTCGGCAGGCGGCGGAAAGTTGCCCACCGAAATGGGCAGATAGCTGTACGGCCCGCCTCCGCCGCCGGCTGCGGAGCCGCAAACCATCCGCCCAATCGATGGCAGCACGCGCCGAAAATACACTGCGTAAGCCTTGCCGGCCAGCCCTCCCGGCTCGCCGAACTCCAGAATCCCCAACTGCCCTCCCGGCTTCAGCACCCGGCTAAACTCCTTGAGGCCAGCCTCGTAATTGGCCAGATTCCTGAACCCGAAGGCGGTCACAATCAAATCCAGCGACCTGGAGCGCAGCGGCAGGCGCAAGGCGTCCGCCTCGATCGGCGTCGCGTATGGCGCTCCAGGCTCGCGCCCGGCAAACTTCTTCGCGCCGCGCCTCAGCATCTCCCGCGCAAAATCCGCCGCCAGAATCGGCCGCGCATCCCTCGGCCGGTGCCTGAGCAGAGCCATCGTCAGGTCGCCGGTACCGCAGCAAATGTCCAGCACCGCCGCATCGGGCCGTGCAAGCACCGACCGAAACCGCCGCGCCGTCCGCCGCCACCAGAGCCGGTCCACATTGGCAGAGAGCACGTGGTTCAGCAAATCGTAGCGGGGCGCAATCGCGTCGAACATCTGGCGCACGGCCTGCGCCGCGCTGGCCTCGTTCTCGGTGCCCGGCGGCTTTGCCCCGGTGGTTGTCATTCAGCGTTGCAGCCTTTCGTCCCTGTTCTATCCCAACCACAAATGCTGGGTGCCCCAGGTCCCGATTTTGGGACCTGGGAAACCACGAACCCCAATCCGGCCACCGCCGGTTAGCTGACTCGCTGACTTGCTGTCTTCTCCCCGGCCCGCGCCAGCATGTATCCCACCGCCGCCTCCAGCTCCGCCGCCGTCACGTCTTCCACGATCCCTGCGTCGCCAATCCCCACCGGCAGCACAAACCGCCTCACTCCGCCCACGTTCTTCTTGTCGCCGCTTGCGGCCGCCAGTATTTTGCTCGCGCGAACCGTCAGCGCCGGCAGCGGCCCGTACCGGTGGATCAACCTCTCCAGCCGCTCGAACTGAGCAGCGGAGATCGTTCCCCGCTTCCGCGCCAAGTAGAGCGTAGCCACCATCCCCCACCCCACCGCCTCGCCATGCAGCAGAGTCTTGTAGCCGGTGGCCTGCTCCAGGGCGTGGCCCACCGTGTGCCCCAGGTTCAGGATCATGCGCAGGCCGCTCTCGCGCTCGTCTCGGTTCACCACCCCAGCCTTCATGCGGATCGACGCCGCGATCACCCATTCGAGAGCCTTGGGGTCGCGCCCCAGCACCTCATCCGCGTGCTCTTCCATGAAGCGCACCAGCGCCCGGTCGCGGATGATCCCCGCCTTGATGCTCTCCATCAGCCCGGCCCGCAGCTCCCGGTCCGGCAAGGTGCCCAGCACATCGATGTCGGCAAATACCGCCAGCGGATGATGGAAGCTGCCGACCAGATTCTTGCCCTCGGGCAGGTTCACGCCGGTCTTGCCGCCTACGCTGGAGTCCACCTGCGCCAGCAGGGTCGTCGGCACCTGCACATAGGGAATCCCGCGCATGAAGATCGCGGCCAGAAAGCCGCCCACATCGCCCACAATCCCGCCGCCGAAGGCAATCAGCAGGCTCCCGCGATCCCCGCCCGCCCCCGCCATTTGCCGCAATAACTCTTCCACGCTGGCCAGGGTCTTGTACTTCTCGCCGGGTTCCAGGAATAGCACTACAGGGGCGTCCGGAAAGGACTGCAGCATGAATTGCCCCCACAGCCCCCATATCGGCGGCGAAGTCAGCACAAAAACCCCTCGCGCCCGCCCGCCGTGGCGGAGCAGCTTGCCCGCAACCCGCTCGATGCGCGGCGCCAGCGTCTCTAACAACCCGCTGCCCGCAATCACGTCGTACTTCGCCGATGGTGTCTCTACTCGTATCGTCTGCACGGTACTCTAATCCTAAAGCCTCCTGGGCGGAGGGCCGGGGACTGCCCGATGGCTTCCGGTCAGCTTGATCCCAATTGCAACCATCTGTTTTGATCGATCTTTGAGCCTGGTCCCCCGCAGGTGCCCCAGGTCTCGATTCTTAGTCCTGGGACTCGCCGGTCTAGCTAGCTACCCGCATCTCTTCCCGGACAATCCGCCGCAGCGTCTCTTCCAGCTTTGGCGCTTTGCCTTCCACGTGCTGCCGCAGCGCCTTGTTAATCAGCGTTTGATAGCCCATCGCCCCGCCCGACGCCTCGGCCTCTTTCAGGAAGTGATCCACCAGGTCTTCATCCAGGCGAATCGTGATGCGCGTCTTGCCGCGCGGCTCCGGCGCCGGAGCGGCAATCCGTCCTCGCGTCCCTCGGCTGAAATCGTATCTCTGCTTCATCTGGACTCCTCGTATTGGCTGCGTTCGTGCGCCTCCGCCAGCCGCGCGGAGATGATGCGGACGTTCTCGCCGTGAAAACTGTAAACCACTACCAGCACCCGCCCCTTCACGCCCGTACCCATCGACACGAACCGCAGTTCGTCCGGGTTGGATTCGTCGTCCGTGATCGTAATGGCGTAATCGTCCTCGAAGACCGGCTCGGTCTCGGAAAAACGGACGCCATGCTTTTGGTAGTTGGACTCCGCCTTTCGAAGGTCCCACTCGAAGCCCATACCACCTCCATTATATGCACATTCTGTACATACCGCACGAAGAATTCTCGATGCGCCCCGCCTCGCCCATTTACCACCCCAGCCAGATCAACGGAAGGAGTCCGGAGGCAGCCAGCCCCAACAGCATCGCCAGGGCCTGCACGCCGGTCTTCCGGTCGGCCAGGCTGTATGCGTAAATCCCCTTCACCACGTTGTTGCTGGCGGCGGCGATGATCACCGCGCCCGCCGCGACCTTCAGAGGCGTCAGCGTGCCCGCTGCCTGGGTCAGCCCCATGATGAACGGGTCCACGTCGCTGACTCCCATGATCGCGGCCAGAGTATTCACGCCCGTTGTTCCCAGATAGGTCAAGGCCAACTGCGTAATGACCAGCATGGCCAGGAACAGCGCGGCAAAGAGAAACGCCGTCAGCAGTTCCAGCGGGTTCTTGGGGTCGGACTCCCGCTGCACCTCCTGAGTGTTCTTATCCGCCCGCCGCGACCAGAGCCAACCGACGCCGACCGCCAGAACGGCCAGCGCCAGAAAAGGTATGTACAGCAGAAGCATCAGTTGGCGGTTGAACAGCGCCAGAAGAACAACCAGGCGCAGGTACATCACGCCGGACGCGATCAGGATGCCGCCGGAGAAGAGGTGGGGTTGCTGCTCGCGAGCCGCCCGGCGCGCCATCACCACCGTGGTCGCCGTGGACGAATAGGCCCCGCCCAGCAGCGCCGCCAGCACGATCCCGCCCTGCCCCTTGGTCAACTTCTGCAAGACATAACTGAGGTAGGAGATGGCGCTGATGGCAACCACCACGAGCCACGTCTTGAATGGGTTGATGTGAAATTGACTGAATTCCTGGTTCGGCAGGATGGGCAGAATCACTCCGCTCAAAAACAAGAACTTGGCGAAGGTGAGAATCTCGCTGGGAGCGATGCGCGCGGCCAGCTTTTCAAGGGCAGCCTTCAGATCCAGCAGCAGCAAGCTGGCAACGCCCAGCGTGGTGGCGATCCATAGATGCCCGTACCAGACGAGGGCTCCCACCAGAAAGGTCGCCAGCCCCGACATCTCCGTGGTGACGCCGGCGGTCTCGTTTGAGGAGATCTTGTGCCAGTAAGACAACAGCAGGAATCCGGCAACAACCAGAAAGCCGGTCGCCAGCGGCAGCATCTGCGGCCCTGAGATGAGAGCGGCGGAATAGCCAACCAGGCCAATCAGTGGAAAGGTGCGCACTCCGCCGAAGGAGTAAGATCCTCCTGCCGCCTTGTGCTCTTCGCGTTCCAGTCCTATCAGGAACGACAAGAACAGGACCAGAACAATTTGCAAGGCTTCCGGCGGTAACTGCCGGTATATCTCCATGCGAGTCGAGCCTCCGATCTTCTCTTCACCCACGCGAAATCCGCGGGTCGCTGCTCTTCAAGGCCTCTTCACCCCGGCGGGGCCATCGACCAGGCAATACGAATTGAACCTGCGCCACCGGCGAAAGAACAGTAAACCATCGGCCAACCTTTGGGCAATCTTGCAGGCAGATTATGCTCACTCACGGCTGAGTTCCCGGCGCAGCGCTTCCGAGCCATGGGACTTGCTCTTCCGGCCAACCCCGAAAGCAGCCGAGCGTTTTCCCCGATTCCGCTCTACTTTGCGTGCAGCTCGTTGAGCCAGTCTTCGATGTGGCCGAGGGCGCGCAGCAGGCTGAGGCGGGCCTTGGCCAAGTCGAGCGATGCATCGAGCGAATCCTCATATTTCTGGCGCTCGTCGATGCGGGCCAACTGCTCGGCTTTGGGCGTGAGTTGCGGCTGGACGCCGGGTCCGGTTTCAGCGCCGTTGCCCAGTTCGAGCTGGGCGAGCACGGTCTTGAGCTGTTCATCGGCGATCTGCTGCTTGAGGCTCGCAACCTCGGCCTGGGCGTCCAACTCGCGCAGGCTGCCGGTGAGCGAAGCGATCTGCACGTCGTTCTGCCGCTGGGCCTGCTCGGCCTCGACCGTAGCGCGCAGCGCTTCAGCCGCGGACTCCCTGGCCTTGGCGCGAAGGGCAAAATCAAAAAAGGGGAACTGCACGGAAAGGCCAAAACTGATGTTGTTGGGAGTGAAGGTGTTGGGCTGATAGAACTTTTCGTAGTCGTTGAACTCGTCGGAGTCGTAGTTGTATACGGCTCCGAATCCGATCTGCGGCCGGCGCCAGGACAGGTCGTCTCCCTTGGCCTGGAACTGCTTGGAGCGCGCGGTTGCGCCGGCGGCGTTGATGCCGGCGAGGCTGCGCGGAGCTTCATCCGCGGTGACGGCGGGGATCTCAGGGATGCTGGCGTGGTCGGGGAGAATGGAGCCGACGGGCATTCCGGTGAGGACCGCAAGCTGCTTGGCCAGCGTGGCGGCTCGAGTTTCGAGATGAAGGCGTTGGAGTTTAAGCTGGGCGATTCTCAGGCGTGTCTGCAACAGGTCCAGATCGGAGTCGACGCCGGCCTCGGCGCGTTGCTGTTCGATCTGGACCAGACGATCGGTAAAAGTCTCCTGCTGGCGCGCTGCTTCGAGTTCGCGGTTGACCGTGTCCAGCTCAACGTAGGTGGTGGAGGCGTCCAGAGCCACCTGCTCCCTGGTGTCCTTAAGGCTCAAGTTGGCGGCGTCCAGGCCGGCGCGGGCAGCCTTGGCGTACTGACGCTGAGAGAAGCTCAAAACCAGCGACTGCATGGTGGCGCTGCCCACCGAGGGCTGGCCCGTCGGGAAGCCATGAGAATAGCCGATAGTGGAGCCGATCACGAAGTTGGGGATATACGCGTCCCGTGTCTGGGCGAGGGCGGCTTGGGCCTTTTGCACATCGGCTTCGGCCAGCTTGACGGCGCTGGAGTTGCGCTGGGCCAGGTCCACCACCGTGGCCAGCGAGACCTGGGCAGGCAGAAGAGCGGGCGCAGCCGCAAGCGCCAATGCCAGGAGGATTGGCGTCCATGCTCGGCGCGGATTGGGTGCGTTCTTCACCTGCGTATTTCCTGTCAACGGTTGGTCTCCTGGCGGCTGCGATCCTGCGCGGGCTTGTAGTCATGCGCCAGCGCCAGGGCCGCAGCCTGTTCCCGACTTGCGGCCGCGGGGTCGCCGAGCTGCTCTTTCAGCCGCGCCAGCCGGATGTGGGCCACGAACGCGGGCGCTTCCTCGGTTTTTGCGGAGCCG
>Ga0187890_10002068_pt1 | contig 14109 bp, 14 predicted proteins | sample June2016WEW_21_1_FD_133005 | JGI IMG/M metagenome (GOLD analysis project Ga0187890, IMG submission 133005) | Peatland microbial communities from SPRUCE experiment site at the Marcell Experimental Forest, Minnesota, USA - June2016WEW_21_10 | ecosystem: Environmental > Terrestrial > Soil >... | reverse complement strand
TGGCGGCGCGTCCGTGGAAGCGAGCGGAGCGATCGACGAGAAGGGCCGTTGGCTTAACGCCAAGATCGATGCGGCGAGGCTGCGCGACTTCGCGTTGCTTGTCCGTCGTGTGGCGCCCGGGCCGGTCGGCGAAATGCTCATTGCTCGATCAGAAGCACTTTCACCCGCCAAACTGACCTTGACCGCGCAATCGTCGAGCGCGAGCGGGGGCATCGTCGCCCTCACGGATTCGCTGGACATCGAGGGCACGGTGGGGGTGACGCGCATCAGCGCCAGATTGGATCAAGCAGCGAGCGACTCGACGCTTCATAGCGCGACGCTTTCGCTCGATGCGCCCGACACCGCACAGCTTTTGCGGCAGATCGGGTTGCCGGCCGTGTCGCCCTCAGGATCGGGCCGCGGTCACATCACCGCCTCGGTCCATGGGCGCTGGGGCGAGGATCTTGAAGGGCAAGTCGGCGCTTCGCTCGCCGGCGCCGATCTTGCTTGGCGAGGGCGGCTGTCGCCCAAAGCGTTGGACGCCGATGACGCTGTCCTTCTTGAAGGCGGGGGCAGCATGAAGGCAGGCAATGCCGCGCCGCTTTTGGCGGCCTTGGGAGTTACGTCGTCCGGTTTGACGTTGGCGATCCCGACCGACATTTCGGCGCAGCTGAGCTGGCGCGGCGCCCAACTCAAGCTTTCGCAACTGAAAGGCGCGCTCGGCCGCGCTCATTTCGCGGGTGAATTGACCTATCGACTGGCGCCGCCGCAACCGATCCCTTTGATCCCGACCGATCCCGATCTGGCGCTCGCCCAGGCCGTCGCGGACGACAATCCAACTGCGCCCGCCCCCCAACCGCAAATCGAGGGCGCGGTGTCCGTGGACCGATTGCCGCTCTCCGCATTGGCCGGTCTTGCGCTGGGCCCGCCACAGGCGGCCGCGGCCGGCGCGCTTTGGTCCGACGTCAAGTTCTCCACCGGCCTCGCCAACGCGCCCTCCGCGGACATTGCGCTCACGATCGCCGCGCTCGATGTCGCAGATAATTCTGTCGCCTACGACACGAGCGCTCGGTTGAAGCTTGGGCAGGGCTTCGTCAGCTTGGAGGATTTGTCGACGCACGTCGCTGGCGGCGTTGTCGCTGGCCGCATGACCATTCGAAGAGACGGGCCGGACGCGTCGCTTACGGGGCGATTCTCGATTGAGCCCGTGGCTGTCGAGCGGCCGAGCTTCGTGGGGCGCCTTTCAGGCGGGATGGATTTTGCCGCCACGGGGCAAAGCGTGAGCGCGCTGGTGGCGGGTCTGGCGGGAACGGGCCAAATTCGGATAACGGGCGCGCGAATCCCGCATCTCGATCAAGGGGCGGTTGGCCGAATTGTCGATAAAGCGCAGTCCTTCGACTATGCGATCGACGAGACGAACGTTAATCACGCGCTGGATATCGAGCTTAACAAACAAGCGTTGCGCATTCCCGACGCCAACGCTCCGGCGTCGCTTACGGCGGGGATTGTGCGCCTTGGTCCATTCGAGGCGCGGGGCGCCAGGGATGCTGCGAAGGTGGATGCGAGTTTGGACATCCGATCGCTCGTTCTGGAGATTCGCGCTGCTTTCACTGAATTGCAGAGTCCAAAGTTCTGGAGCGGAGCCCCTCCGGCCGTCACTGTCGTCTTGAAGGGGTCAATTGAAACGCCGGCGCGCGAAATCGATTCCAGCCTTTTTGTGGCCGGTTTGTCGGCTCAGGCCATCGCGCGTGAAACTGAGAGAATCGCGACGCTGGAATCGGACATACGCGAGCGCGCGTTCTTCAACCGGCGGCTGAAGGCCGATCAATTCATGCGCCGCCGCGAATTGGAGCTGGAGGCCTATGCGGCGGAGAAGGCGCGGCTTAAGTGGGAAGAGGATCGTCGGCGCGTAGAAGCCGAAACATTGAAAGCCGATGAGGAAAGACGCAGGGCCGCGACTCCCGATCCGTCTCTGGCGCAGTCGCCGCCGGCGCCTGCGGCGATTCCGCGCGATCCCCTGCAATCAGCCACGAGCACCTTCTCACCGCCCCAACAAGCACCGTTGCCTGCGCCGCGTCCGCCCCAACAAGTCGATCCAGCCGCGAGCGGGTTCTATTGAATTGCGCTTGCCAGCACGAAGAGGCGGATCGCCGACGAAAGGTTCACCCGCCCGCGACCGGCGTCGATTTCGGCGACGAGGGCATTGATCGACTGAGAGCGCTGTTTGGCCAAGTCCTGAAGTCCGCGCCAGAAAGCATCTTCGAGCGAAATGCTGGTGCGGTGGCCGGCGACGACGAGAGATCGCTTGAATACGCCAGCTCTTGGCGGCACGGATCCGCCGTGGACGAATTGAGGCGCGTCAATCGACATCGCCTCGCTCCGGCCTCCGATGCGCTTCGAGACGGCGGTCGGCTGCGGCGCGTTCGGCCGTTGCTTTGCTTTTCGCGCTCTTTGATGCGCCAAATAAAATGCGATTGGCTACCGCCTTCGCCTCAGCCTGCGCGCTCGCCTGACGTTTTCTCGCTCTGCGAAGGTTGATGATGTCGCCCATAGTCGCGCTGCGTCGCCGCCTCACTTCTTGCGAAAAGCGTCGATCGAAACGACCTTGGCCGGTTCGGCTTTTTCGGCCGTTTTGGGGGCTGCGATCGGACCTGTAGAGGGTTCCGTGGGTTTGCTCGTCGCCGACGCCCTTGGCGGAGATGTCGGGCCCTGAGCGCGCTTGGAAGGCGCCACCGGCTCGCTCTTGCCACTTGGCGCCAAATTGGGGCTCGCCACCGGGGCCGCCTTCGCCAGTTCGGCGACTTCCGGCACCATAAACTTGAAGCCGAATGTTGGCACAGACGGATCGCTGAAACCGGTTATCGCGGCGAACGGGATGGCGAGCCGTTCCGGCCTTCTCGAAAAAGAAAGGCTGACCTCAAAGCCGTCTCCATTGACCGCCAGATCCCAGAATTCGTGCTGCAAAATGATGGTCATTTCGTCGGGGTATTTCTGGCGCATCGCCGCGGGGACCATCACTCCAGGCGCCCGCGTCTTGAAGGAAATGTAAAAGTGATGGTCGCCAGGCAGTCCATTGCGGGCGGCGTCGCCGAGCACCTTACGCACAACGGAGCGCAAGGCGTCCTGGACCAGAAGATCATATCGAATATGGTCGGTCGGCATCGTACGTTCACGCTCGCGCCTCTCAGCCAAGAATTAGCGGAGTGAGGCGACCATTGCAATTGCGAGCTGTTGAAACTCAAGGGCGCTGAAAAAAGTGGAGGCTTCTGTTGCCAGGCGCCTCCGAGCCCCGCCTAAAGGTGCGAACCCTCAGGACTTGATTTCCAGTACCAGCGCCGCATTACGCGGCGAGGGCCACCGGGGCATAGTTGTCATTAGCAACTATAGGTTTGACCCGATAACGGCGGTATCATGCCGAGCGAAAGAGCACCCTTTACGTCCCCCGTCGAACCTATTTCGCCCCCACCGAAGCCTGCCTTTCGCCGCCAAGAACGCGCCGCGGGCTTTGGTGGAGGCGCCGGGTACCGCCCCCGGGTCCGAAAGACTTATTTCGATGTCCATTTATCGCCATAGCCGTCTTGCGACGGCGACACCAACATAGGCGCGCCGCCCCCCCTTGGGAAGAGCCTGTTGGAAATAGTCCTCAGTTTTGGGCTGCTTAGTCCACGCCAGCTTTGACGAGCTTGTAGTTGATCGCGTCGACCAGCGCCTGGAATGACGCGTCGATGATATTTCCAGAGACGCCGACCGTCGACCAGCGCGCGCCCGTTGAGTCGCCAAATTCGATCAGGACTCGCGTCACAGCGTCCGTGCCGCCTTGAAACACTCTCACGCGATAGTCGAGTAGCTCAAGATCCTCGATATAGCGTTGATAGACGCCAAGATCCTTGCGCAAGGCAAGATCAAGCGCATTTACCGGACCATTGCCCTCGGCGGCGGAAATCAGCGTCTCGCCGCGAATTTTGATTTTGACGACGGCTTGGGACGCGGAGACGAGCGCGCCGCTCGCGTTGAACTTGCGTTCAACATTGACGCTGAAGCCTTCGACTTCGAAGAAGGCCGGAGTCTCGCCGAGCGAGCGCCGCGCGAGCAATTCGAAGGAAGCGTCGGCGGCTTCATAGGCGTAGCCTTCCGCCTCTTTGGCCTTCACCTCGTCTAGCAGGAACGACAGTCTCGGATCGTCGCCGCGCACCGCGACGCCAAGGCGCGCCAGTTGCGCGACGAGGTTCGACTTGCCCGCTTGGTCGGAGACCAGCACGGCGCGGGCGTTGCCGACGCTTTCGGGCGACACATGCTCGTAAGTGCGAGGGTCCTTGGCCAGCGCCGAGGCGTGAATGCCTGCCTTCGTCGCGAAAGCCGAGGCGCCAACATAGGGCGCGTGACGGTCGGGCGCGCGATTGAGCAGCTCGTCGAATGCGTGCGATATCTTTGAAATCTCGCTTAGCGAGTTACGGGTCACGCCGGTCTCGAAGCGCTCGCTCAATTCCGGCTTCAACAGAAGTGTTGGGATCAGCGACACCAGGTTGGCGTTGCCGCAACGCTCGCCGAGCCCATTCAGCGCGCCTTGAATCTGCCGCGCGCCCGCGCGCACGGCCGCCAATGAATTGGCGACCGCGTTCTCGGTGTCGTTATGCGCGTGAATCCCGAGATGGTCGCCTGGAATTGCGCGGGCGACCTCTCCGACGATGCGTTCGATCTCGTCGGGTAAAGTGCCGCCGTTGGTGTCGCACAGCACGATCCAACGCGCCCCCGCCGCATGCGCCGCGCGGGCGCAACTCAACGCATAGCCGGGATTGGCCTTGTATCCGTCGAAGAAATGTTCGCAATCGACCATCGCCTCGCGGCTCGCTCTGAGCGCCGCTTTCACGCTTGCGTCGATGCCCTCCAGATTTTCATCGAGCGTGCAGCCCAGCGCCACGTGAACATGATAGTCCCAGGACTTGGCGACAAAGACAATGCAATCGGCGTCGGCGGCCAGAAGAGCCGCCACGCCCGGATCATTCTGGACGGATCGCCCGGGGCGCTTGGTCATGCCGAAAGCCGCGAAACGGGCGCGCAATTTTGGTTTGCGCTCGAAGAACTTCGTGTCGACCGGATTGGCGCCGGGATAGCCGCCTTCGATATAGTCGACCCCCAGACGATCGAGCATGGCCGAGATCTGGCGCTTGTCTTCGAGCGAAAAATCAACGCCGGTCGTCTGCGCGCCATCGCGCAGGGTCGTGTCGAATAGGTATAGGCGTTCGGGCGTCATCTTGATTGGACCGCTAGTGAGGCTTGGACGTGGGTCGGTGGGCGGAATTGGCCGCCGCGAGCGGCTTGACCATGGTCGTATTGGCGAGCCATTCGCCGCCGAGCTGGATCATGTTGCGTCGCTGCGCGACAAAGCCCTGACGCTCGAAACTTGCCCGGGCGTTGTCGCTGACCTCGCTTGTCAATCGCTTGGCGCCGCGCGCTGTCGCGAGCCGAGTCAACGCATCGATTAAAGCCGCGCCGACGCCGCGCCGCGCGTACTCGGGATCTACATAGAGCATGTCGATGACGTCGGCGCCTTTCAGACTGCCAAAGCCGACCTGCTCTCCTGACATCGTGGCGACCAGCGTAAGCGCCTGTGCGAGACGCGCGCCAAAGGCGGCGATGTCATCCGCGCTCGCGGCCCAGACGCGGCGCTGATTTTCGTCGTAGTCATCGCCCGTCAACGCCTGGATGCTGGCGCGAAAGATCGCCGCGCAGCGGAGAGCGTCCGAAGCCAGGAATGGGCGCAGAGAGGATGCGGCGGAACGATCGGAGATCATCGCTTGAGCTCCCAGGTCGTCGCGCCGTCCTTGTTGTCCTTCAATGCAACGCCCATTCTTGCGAGCTCGTCGCGGACGCGGTCGGATTCTTTCCAGTCCTGCCTCGCACGGGCAGCAATGCGCCGTTGGATTAGCGCCTTGATTTCCCGCTCAAACTGCAAGTTTTCCGCAGTGAGGGCGCTAAACGTTAGCGAACCGTTTTCGTGAATCTGCACGTCGGCACCTCGGTCTCGAACCGAGGAGACAATTGCCGAGATAGCTTGAGGAAAGCCATTGGCGTAGGCAGCTTTTAGGCGTTTGCTCTCGTCCCTAAATCGTATCGCAATCATGTCGGGACCGCTTGTAACGTCGTATGGATTGTGAACTCCAAGCCTGTCTAGGCGCAGCAATCCAAGAAAACAAACATCCCGCGCAAATCTCACAAGCGCTCTCGGATCAAGACTTCGCGTCTTGTCATAGTGATTGCGCAAGACGGCCAGAGCCGCGGGCGTGTTTAAGTCATCCTGCAAGGCGTCAATCAGTTCGATAGATGGATTTGCCAAATCAGGCTCTCTTTGAGCCCAAAACACTAGGGAGCCTTCGGATACTTGCCATAGCGCCGTGGACCAATGAAGAAGCTCCTCGCCGGCATCATTCAACCCCTTCTCTGTCCAGTTTATCGGCTGGCGATAATGCGAAGACAGCATCGCAAGGCGCAGCACTTCGCCCGGCCACTCGTTCAGAAGCTCTCTGATCGTGATGAAATTGCCGAGGCTCTTCGACATCTTTTCGCCTTCGACCTGCAGGAAGCCATTGTGCATCCACACATTGGCCATGCGGGGCGTGTCGAAGGCGCAGCAGGACTGCGCGATCTCGTTTTCATGATGGGGGAAGACGAGATCGATGCCGCCGCCGTGGATGTCGAAAACATTCTTGACCGGATCGTCGCACGCGAGTCCGCCGCCAAACGGCGAGAGTAGCTTGGCCATCGACATCGCCGAGCACTCGATATGCCAACCTGGCCTCCCAAGAGGGAAAATGCCGCACGGGCTGCGCCAGCCGGGTTCATTCGGCTTTGATGGCTTCCACAGGACAAAATCCATCGGATCGCGCTTGTAGGGCGCGACATCGATCCGCGCGCCGGCGATCATCTCGTCGAGCGAGCGTCGCGCCAGCGATCCGTAGCGTGGAGCGCCGGGATAGAGATTCATCGCGGCAGGCGAAAAAAGCACATTGTCTTCGGCGATATAGGCTAGGCCGCGCGCCACGAGCCGCTCGATGATCGCAACCATTTCGGCGATGTGGCGCGTCGCGTGCGGCTCTTCGTTCGGCTCCAGGCAGCCTAGCGCGGCGGCATCCTCATGGAACTGCCGTTCCGTCGTCCGGGTAACCTCGCCAATCGCCTCGTTCAAGGGATGGCCGGGAAAATCGCGCGCGGCGCGGGCGTTGATTTTGTCATCGACATCCGTGACGTTGCGCGCATAGACGACGTGATCCGCTCCGTAGCGGTGGCGCAACAGGCGAAAAAGAACGTCGAAGACGATCAGCGGGCGCGCATTGCCGATATGGGCGTAATCGTAGACGGTGGGGCCGCAGACATAAAGTCGCACGTTCTCAGGGTCGATGGGTTCAAAGACCTCCTTCGATCGGGTCAGGGTGTTATACAGCCTCAGAGGTCTCGACATTTCGTTTCCATCAGCCACGCGATAGCGCACTCGGGCTGGCCGGACCGTCGCTTTTCATGACTTTGGTTGAAAAAGACGCGCGCCGGCCAGCACTATTGCTAGCAGCAAATAGTGATGATCCGGCAAATGCGGGATGAGCGCGTCATGCGCAACCATTCTCGCGGGCGAGGCAAGAAGTCAAGCCGAATGGATTGACCGAACCGCCGAGACTTTGTTAACCGCGCGTTCATCGTGCGGCCTCAGGATTGAGCCAATAAACGGATATCGCGCCACACAGATTCCCGAAATCCAGAGCCAACGCATGCGTCATTACAAGGTGTGGTCGGTAACCGTTCCGTTTCTTTTGAGCTTCGCGTTGGGCGCCGGCCAGATGAGCCAAGGGCTGGCGGACGAAGGACATACTTTCATCATAGCCGCCGCGGACGGTTACGGCGTCGAGGACTGTCTGGCGGAGGGCGGCGAATGTGGACGCGTCGTCGCTGACGCGTGGTGCGAGGCGCACGGCCATGGCTCGGCCGTTGCGTTTGGTCCCGCCGAAGACGTGACCGAGGCTACTCCCGTGGGCGTTGCCGCCAACAAATCGCAACGCCCCTACATGGTTCGTTGCGGCGACTGAAATCAGGCGAGCGGATCAGCGCAAGAAATCGCCGCATTTCTGAACGTCGCCACTGGTTCCCCAAGGTTGGATCGGTACGCTAGACGTAGAGTTCTTGGGCGATCCCTCAATCAGCTTGTCGGTATAAGCCATGTAGACCAAGACGTTCCGCTTGACATCGCATCCCCGGACGATTTGCATCTTCTTGAAGAACAATGAGCGGCGCTCGCGAAAAACCACATCGCCCTGCTCAAATTTCTCCTTGATCTTGATTGGTCCGTACTGGCGACAGGCCAACGACACATCCGACGTCTGTTCCGCCAGGCCGAAAGCTCCCGCCAGTCCGCCCCTTTCTGGCGCCGTGAAATGGCAGGCGACGCCCTCGATCGCGGGGTCGTCGACGCCGTAGACCGCGAGCTTGTCGTTGGGGGTCAACAATTTGAACGTTGTCGATTTGCGGAAAAGGAGATCGGGCTCGCCTGGTTCGGCCTTGGCGGGGGCAGCCAGGAGCAGCGAGAGGGCGAGTCCGACATGAACATGAGAAAATATGGATTTCATCAGCGCGACCCCGACGTGATCGCCGGCGCGACATGTCCTGCGCCGGGCTCGATCGCCAACGTCTCCAACCTCGGAGCGCCCGCTGACTGCGCAACGCCGCCCGAGTAAAGACAGATGCTTGTCCAGGCTTCGGGTGCAAAACACAAGGGGCCGGCGAGACGCTTCGGTTGATGCCTGGCCCATCCTCGCCTAATGAAGGGGCGAATGCTTTGACCAAACGGGCCCTCGCGCGCCACGAGACAGGCATGAACGTTTTGATTTTGGGCGCCGGCGCAAGGGAGCACGCGCTCGCCCTGGCGCTCTCCAAGTCGCGCTTATTGACGCGGCTGTTCGTCGCCCCCGGCAATCCTGGGGCCGCGACCGTTGCGCAGATTGTCGAAGTTGACATCGACGACCACGGCGCGGTGGCGCGACTGTGCCAAGCGCTCGCCGTTGGCTTGGTCGTGGTCGGCCCGGAGGCGCCTCTAGTAGCCGGGCTTGCCGACGATCTTTCCGCCGCTGGAATCTGTTGTTTTGGCCCGAGCCGCGCCGCGGCGCGGCTTGAGGGCTCGAAGGGGTTCGCTAAGGACTTTTGCCGAGACTTCGGCATCCCGACCGCCGCTTACGGCCGCTTTGATCGGATGGATGCGGCGCTTGACTTCGTACGCGCCAAAGGCGCGCCGATCGTCGTCAAAGCCGATGGTTTGGCCGCGGGGAAGGGCGTCGTCGTCGCCCTAACGTTGGCGCAGGCCGAGGACGCCATCCGATCGATGCTTGCGGGCGATTTCGGCATCGCCGGCGCTTCGGTTGTAATTGAGGAATTTCTCGCGGGTGAAGAAGTGTCGTTCTTCGCGCTTAGCGATGGCGAACGGGTGGAGGCCTTTTCGTGCGCTCAGGACCATAAGCGCGCCGGGGATGGCGATACAGGGCCGAATACTGGCGGCATGGGGGCTTATTCGCCGGCGCCGGTCGTCACGCAAGAGATGAGCGAGCGCATCATGCAGGAGATTGTTGCGCCGACGATCGTCGGCATGCGCGCCCGCGGCACGCCATTTCGAGGCGTCTTGTTCGCGGGGCTCATGATCGGCGCGGAGGGGCCCAAACTTATCGAATACAACGTCCGGTTCGGCGATCCGGAGGCGGAGGTTGTCTTGGCGCGGCTGGAGAGCGATCTACTTGAGCTGTTGCTTGGGTGCGCGCGAGGGCGCCTGCCGCCGGAGCCGCCGAGGTTTTCAAACCAGGCGGCTCTGGCCGTGGTTCTCGCGGCGCAAGGCTATCCCGGCGCGGTGATGAAAGGCTCGGAAATCCGCGGAATTGAAAAGGCCTCCGAGCTTCCTGGCGTGACAATCTATTACGCTGGCGTTCGCGCCGAAGGCGCACGACTTCTGGCGAACGGCGGACGGGTTCTCGCCGTCACCGCCAAGGGCGAGAACGTGGCGCAAGCGCAGTCGCGCGCCTACGCGGCCGTGGACGTCATCAATTGGCCGGAGGGTTTTTGTCGTCGCGATATAGGCTGGCGAGCCATTGCACGCGAACGCGGCGGCTGAGCTGCGCTGTCGTTGAGGCTCTGGAAAACCAGGCAAGCCTGCGAAGTTTGCCGAGACGACAAAAGCGCCGCGCCAGGATGCGGCGACATTCTCGGCGGGATCGATTTCCCGTCCAAGAAGACTCGCACGAGGCGATGAATCCGCGGTTTGCGTTTCTTTGAGGATCGGAATGGAGCCAAAGAGGCACAAGACGAGGCAATCTTCTTCGCCCTCTCTGGCCGTGGCCCTTGGGGGCGGCGGAGCGCGCGGCATCGCGCATATAGCGATACTCGAAGCTCTTGACGAATTGGGCGTGACGCCCGTGGCTCTCTCCGGCACTTCGATCGGCGCCATCATTGGCGCCGCATACGCCTCGGGAATCGAAGCCAAACACCTGCGCGCTCACACGCTTGCCGTCATGCGCAATCGGTCGGAAGTGATGGCCAAGCTATTGAGGGCGCGCGTCGGCCGGTTCACCGACCTAGTCCTGCGCGGGCACGCAAATCCGATGCTGCTCGACGCCGAAATCTTCCTTGAGCTCTTTTGGCCCGATATGGTGCCAGAACGTTTCGAGGATCTGGTGATCCCGCTTCAGGTCGTCACGACGGACTTCCGCGACCGGTGCGAGGCGATTTTCTCGTCCGGTTGGCTGGCGCCGGCGGTTGCCGGGTCAATGGCTATTCCGGGCCTGATCAAGTCCGTAGAAACAGGCGGGCGCGTGCTCATCGATGGGGGTGCGGTTAATCCTTTGCCGTACGACCTCCTGTTCGAGGCCGCCGACGTCGTGATTGCAGTCGACGTAACGTTTGGAGGCTCGCGGGAGCGCAGAAATCCCGCGCCGTTTAATGCGATGTTCGGCGCCGCTCAGATCATGCAAGGCGCCATAACGGCGCAAAAACTCAAACTGCGGGCGCCCGACATTCTTGTCCGACCGATGGTTGAGCAATTCCGTGTGCTTGATTTTTTCCAGGCGGCGAGAATATTGCGCGCAGCCGAGCCGACCAAGGAAGATATCAAGCGAAGGCTCGCCGCTCGGTTCGAGGATTCGTCGGCTAGATAAATTTGGCGCCCGGCGATATTTTCGCGCCTCGCTGGAATTCCTCGCCAGTCATTACGGTTCCGCCGGCTCGCTGCGCTTCAAGAATTCGTATTGCGCCACGACCGCAAGCGATCGTCAACGCTTCGTCGATCAAAGTCCCTGGGGGCCCCGCGCCATCGACCACTGCCGCACGAAGAAACTTGAGGCGCTCCGCTCCGCGGCCCAGATCGATCTCGGAGTGGGCGCCCGGATTGGGGGAAAGCCCGTGGATTTGATTCCGCAAGGCGTCCGCATCCAGGCGCCAATCGACCCGCGCCTCGCTCTTTTCTATCTTGCGCGCATAGGTCACGCCCTCAGCGCTCTGGATGCGAAAGGTCAGGCTGCGGCGCGCCAATGCAGACAACGCGCTTACCATCAGCGAGGCGCCGATATCGGCCAAAGCGTCAGTGATTTCACCGGCGGTCGCGCTCTTGTCGATCGCCAGACGCTCTTCCAGACCGACGGGGCCGGTGTCCAACCCCTCGTCCATCCGCATCACGCTTACGCCGGTCTCAGCGTCGCCGGCCATAATAGCTCTCTGAATTGGCGCGGCGCCACGCCAACGCGGCAAAAGAGACGCGTGCAAATTCAGGCATCCCAACGTCGGCGCCGTCAGAACGCCCGGCGGAAGGATCAGCCCATAGGCGACCACTACGGCTACGTCGGCGCCATGCTTCCGAAATTCCTCCTGGGTTTGCGCGTCTCTCAAGCTTATTGGGGTCAGTACGGGTATCGAGAAACGCTCGGCCACCCGATGAACCGGAGTCTTGGTCGGCTCCAGACCCCGGCGGCCCGCTGGCTTCGGCGCGCGCGTGTATACCGCGACGACTTCGTGCCCCTGCTTGATGACGCCGAGAAGGGTTGGCGTCGCGAATTCGGGAGCGCCCATGAAAATGATACGCATGTTGCGAGGGCGATAGCATCGGTGTGGCCGACCGTCAAAATGCGATCGCTCGGCGCCTCTATGGAAATTCGCCACGAACTCGGCTCAATTGCCGCTCCAGAAGCCTTCACCTTCGGCGCCGCGATGATCGATCCGAAACGCAATCCCAACTGCTCACAATCCGGGGGCCGTCAGCTCATTGTGCGCGTCTACTATGAGGACACCGACTTTTCGGGGCGCGTCTATCACGCTTCTTATCTGCGCTTCCTGGAGCGAGGCCGAACGGAATGGCTGCGGGCGCGAGGTCTCGAACAGCGTGAACTTGCGGCGGGCGGCGCGGTAGTTTTTGCGGTGCGTCGCATCGAGATCGACTATCTCAGGCCTGCGCTGATGGACGATCTGTTGATGATCGAAACGGCAATCGTCGCGGTTGGCGGCGCGACGGTCGATTTTCGGCAATCGGTCGTTCGCGGCGAGGAGAAGGTCGCCGAGGCGGTCGTCCGCGTCGTCGCCCTGTCCAACGGCCGTCCCGCGCGCTTGCCCAGAAACATGCGCGCGCAGTTTTCCGTTCAAAAATGACCGCGGCGACGGAGGCGCGCAGATTCAAATCCCGCGATTCTCAATCGCCCGATCAAATCGCGCGGCGAGCGTTTCAATGCGCTCGCCGATGTGAACTTCCAGATCGCGGAGATCGCCGCGACTTGGCAGGGCGCTGATTGTCTCGCGTAGTCGATAATGGTCTTCGTGGATCTGCGCCAGTCGTTCCGACAACCGAAGAGAGGCGGCCTCGTTCGCCTCCTTATTGGTGTCGAAGTCCAAACGTTGATGATCGATTGAATTTGACAATCGCTCCAGGCGGGCCATTAGACGCCAAACAAATGCGGCGGCGCTCACCGCCAACGTCGAGATTCCCGTTACGAACCATTCGACAAAGCCCCAAGGCGGTTCGCTTACAGCTGGTAGACCCATCCGACGCCCTCGAATTGTTTCAGCGCGCGGTGCGCATTGATGGAGCACGCGTTGTGGAGGCTCAAGCCATGTCCGACAATCGAACGGTCGCCGCGATTGGCCGGCAATGCGAACTGACCGTATTGCCGCCGCAGCGGCGCCGGCTGATCGGAGCTCGGTTGGAAAGCTCGAGACTCGGCGACCTTGAGATGGATTCGCCGTCGGAGTTGATGGCGCCATCACCGCGGCGGCCCTCTTGGCGGCAAGCCTCCGTATCGTTTTCGTCGTGGCGCGATGAAGCGCGAGCACCGGGTTGGCGTGCTCAACGCCTGGAACTAGCGCGCCGTTGCTTTGCGCGCTGGAGCGCCAGGAATTGGAACGACAGTCATTGCGCCGTGGATCTTCGCCTGAGCCGCGCCGATCGCTGTGAGTGCGAGTCCGACGAACCTCGCGTCGGTGACGACGCCTGGTCCGGCGGCCGCCGCCGCGCACACCTTGTCGGCCGCACGCACAATGTCTTTAAGCACGGTAGATTTCGAGAACACATCGCCGACCGCGTCTACAAGGGGGTCGGTCGCCTTGCAGAGCTTGTTGAGGTCGATGACGGCGCCGTCGACGTCGGCAATGACGGCGCCCGTCGTCGTCGCGACACCGGTCAAGCCTGCAACCTGCGCACCGCCAAGAAAGGCGACGACCGCGACAACGGCAGGAGCGGCCATGTCATTTCACCAGCGGCTTGAGTACTTCGTAGGCATTGAGGATGTCGAGCGCGGCGACCACCGCGTTGGTCGGCGGCGGATTGGGCGGGCAGACGCTGACCAGCAGCGAATCGGCCGCCTGGCTGTCGGCGTCGGTCGGGATTTTGGAATGGACCGCCGCCTCGACCGGACAGGCGATCGCCAGCGCCTGGGCGATGTCGGACTGCGCGGCCGGCGTCAGCGAGCCGGTCGAGGTACAGGCGGCGGCCATCGCGGCGAAGGCGATGGCGGCGAGCGGGGGAACGGCGCGCAACCAGCGGAGGTAGTGCATGGGGACCTCGTTTTTGAGTGGAAATCGAGCGGTTTCGAGCCTTGGCCCGCTCAGGTGTGCGTGAGGAACGAATTGCCG
>Ga0187890_10002062_pt1 | contig 14120 bp, 10 predicted proteins | sample June2016WEW_21_1_FD_133005 | JGI IMG/M metagenome (GOLD analysis project Ga0187890, IMG submission 133005) | Peatland microbial communities from SPRUCE experiment site at the Marcell Experimental Forest, Minnesota, USA - June2016WEW_21_10 | ecosystem: Environmental > Terrestrial > Soil >... | reverse complement strand
CGGACCACACGCAGCGGCATGCTGGGCAGGCGATTACGACAGCGAAGGTCGTGAGGGAATCAGTGATCAAACAGTTCGATTTGGACGTGTGAACCGGTACGGCGATCAAGCGCCGTTGATGACTTTCGTTACCATGTAGATAAGTTACTTCAGCCCGCAATCTGCACCGTCTGCGAGACTTTAGAGAGCGTGCCTTCGGGCTCGCGACGGCGCACAAGGAACCGCATCGTTCGAGTTCCGTCGCCAGGAGTGACTGTGAGCACTGGGACAATGCCGGCCCCCATGAAAAATTCTTCCATGAAGCCCTTTGCGGGATTGCCGCAGCAGGAGGCAGTCTCGACTGGCGGGCTGAGCTGGTATTTCTGCTTCTTTTTCGCCTCCGGATTCTGCAGCATCCTCTATGAACTGGTCTGGTTGCGGCTCGCCATGGCGCAGTTTGGCGTCACGACTCCCATGGTCTCGATCGTCTTATCAAGCTTTATGGCGGGGTTGGGCGTCGGATCGCTGGTGGCTGGACCGCTCGTGCGCAAATACGCTCATCGAATCACTTCATCGCCGCTCCATCTTTACGCTGCTGCCGAGATATGCATTGGCTGTTCTGCCGCGGTCGTGCCTTTGGAGCTAATGGCTGGCCGCTGGGTGCTGGAGCATGTCGGCAACAGCCTGTCGCTGTCGTCGGCCGGATATTACGTTGCTGCCGGCATATGGCTTGCGTGCACGATGATTCCGTGGTGTGCCTGCATGGGCGCGACAATTCCGCTGGGCATGTATGCGATCCGCAGCAACAAGGCGCTTGAGTCGAAACGATCGTTCAGCTTTCTTTACCTTGCGAACGTGCTCGGCGCGGTAGCCGGCGCGCTGATTCCGCTGCTACTGATTGAAGTTCTCGGCTTTAGCGGCACGCTCAAGTGCGGGATGCTGCTGAATCTTCTCATCTGTGGCGGGGCGCTGAGATTGGCGAAGAAGCAAGCTCCGCAAACTGGTAGCGATAATTTCACAACCACGAATGACGAGAGCGAACAGGATGCCGCTGCCTCGGCCTCACTTTCACCCCGGAAGATGCTGGGGAACGGCACGCTCTGGCTGCTCTTTGCCACCGGCCTGACCAGCATGGGGATGGAAGTGGTCTGGACCCGGGAGTTCACGATTTATGTCGGAACATTCGTCTACTCCTTCGCTACCATTCTCGGCGTTTATCTGGCCGCGACTTTTATCGGGTCGAAGATCTACCGCGTTTGGAGCCGCACGCACAGCCATGAAGGGCCACTGGTCTGGTTGTATGTCTGGCTGGCTGCGCTCATTCCTCTGCTGACTGCCGACTTGCGTCTTCCGATCGCTCCGTGGCTGCGGGTGCCGCTGGGAATCGCGGCCTTCAGCGGGCTCTTGGGATTTCTTACTCCGCGCCTGGTTGACCGTTTCTCGGAAGGCGATCCGAACCGCGCTGGCGTCGGATATGCGGTGAACGTTGCCGGCTGCATTCTTGGTCCGCTGGTCGCTGGATTTGGTCTATTGCCTTATCTGGATGAACGCTATGCTCTGGCGACACTGGCTCTTCCGTGGTTGGTGGTCGGGGTGGCGTTTCTACTATTCGGGCAGACTGAATTCACAAAGGGCGTGGCTGTGTCGCGTGCGATTGCTGCCAGCGCGATTCTGCTGACCTCGGTCGGTCTAATCTTCGTAACGCAGAGTTATGTACAGCGCGTTCCGGGAGCGCAGGTGCGTCGGGACAGCACTGCGACCGTTATTGCAGCGGGACAGGGAATGGAGAAGCAGCTCTACGTAAACGGCGTGAGCATGACGATTCTTACGCCGATCACCAAGGTGATGTCCGCGTTGCCCCTGGCGTTTCTCGATCACACTCCGCAGAACGCATTGGTCATTTGTTTCGGCATGGGCACGACGCATCGGTCGATGCTGTCCTGGGGAATTGATTCGACGGTTGTCGATCTGGTCCCCAGCGTCCCTGCACTTTTCTGGTACTACCATGCGGACGCCGAGCAGCTTTTGAAGTCGCCACGCTCGCACGTTGTGGTTGACGATGGGCGCCGTTTTCTTGAACGCACGACGGATCAGTACGACGTGATCGTGATCGATCCGCCGCCTCCGATCGGCGCGGCGGGATCGAGCATGCTGTACTCGCGTGAGTTCTACGCCGCTGCTCAGAAACATCTGCGCGAGGGCGGCATTCTGCAGCAATGGTATCCGGGCGGGGATTTGGCAACGACTGCTTCGATCGCACGCGCGTTGAAAGAGTCGTTCCCATACGTTCGCGCATTTGGTTCTATTGCAGGCTGGGGCATCCATTATCTTGCCAGCCAGCAGCCCATTCCGGATCGATCGGCAGCAGATCTCGCAAAACGTATGCCGCCGAGCGCAGCCGTTGACCTGGTGGAGTGGGGGCCGTTCTCAACTCCTGAGCAGGAGCTCGCGGCGGTTCTGAAGAACGAAATGCCGATTGATTATGTGATCACTGCTGACAAGAATGCGCCGGCTATGCAGGACGACCGGCCTGTCAATGAATACTATCTGCTGCGGGATGCCCGCGTCTGGCTGCACTAATCAGCACTTCGTCCGTACTGCGGAATTGGATACTCGCTGAATTTGTAAACAAGCTGCGGAAAAACTCACGAACGCCTGCGCTACTAATGTCTGCGCTACTGTGGAAGAGCGGCCCTTCCGGGCCGCGTAAGCCGTTTCTCTCCAACCCGGGCGTAAGCCCCAGTGGTCGTTCTTGAGGCTGCTAAAATCGCACTCCAGAACCAAGCAGACTGTAGAGCAGAACAGCGAGCACGATCAGCGTGAATGTGACGTACATCCGGTCGCGCTCCAGCGCAAATCCGATGATGGAAAAAGCCACGCGGGCGATGGGCGTAGCGATCAGCAGAAGCAACCCAAGCTGGATCCAGCCCCGCCCATGCCCACCGATCGCGCTCTGGATGACTCCGGGGATAGTGCGGTACTCGGAAGGTTCGCCGCGAAAGATCTTGTAGTCAGCTGGTTCATGGGAGTGACGCCAAAGATAGATGCAGGCGCCCCACAGCACGACGGCTGCTGAGAGCATCACCCCCGTACGCAGCAGATTGCCGAGAATAATCTCAAGCTGTTTGTCGGACCATGCCGGGCGCGGGACCAGACCGGGACGCGGCGGATTCGGAGGCGGGGTCGGAGATGGAGTGGCGTTCATCAGATGTGCCCCCACAATCCTTTGTAGAGCATCTGCAGGCCGAGCACGAGAATCACGATGCTGAAGACCAGACGCAAGGACGTGGTTTGCGCTTTCACGAGGATGCGGCTGCCGATCAGCGAGCCGACTAGCACGCCCAGCATGACGGGCATGGCGAGCCCGGGGTCCACATATCCCCGGCTCAGGTAAACGCCCGCGCTGGCCGCGGCCGTTACGCCAATCATGAAGTTGCTCGTCGTGGTCGAAACCTTGAATGGGATGCGCATGGCCTGATCCATGGCCAGCACTTTGACGGCCCCCGATCCGATGCCGAGCAATCCGGAGAGGGCGCCCGCGCCGAACATCAGGCTGAATCCGGTCGGTACATGTTGGACGTTGTAAGTGCGTTCCCCGCCGAAATCCGGAAAGCTGCCGTTCAGCTTCAGGCGCGTGGCTAGCGGATCCGGCGGAAGATTGCGTTGCGCCGGCGGGCGCGGCCTGCGCGAAAGATAGGCGGAGTAAAGCAGCACCGCGCCAAAGATGGTGGCGATCGCGCTGGTCGGCATCCAGGTGGCGACAAAGGCACCCAGCAAGGCTCCGAAGGTAGTGGCAATTTCCAGAAACATGCCAATGCGGATGTTGGAGAATCCCTCTTTGACGTAAGCGGCAGCAGCGCCGGATGAAGTCGCGATCACGGAAACCAGGGAAGCTCCGATGGCATAGCGGATGTCAACGTGGAAGAAGATCGTCAGCAGTGGCACCAAGACAACGCCGCCGCCGAGGCCGGTAAGCGATCCAAGCAGTCCCGCAACAAACGACACGATCGCAACCACGGCAGTGAAGGTAAGGATGGTCATCAAGTTTTTCTAAGGGTAACATTTTTGCGAAAAATCGTAGGGCAGGCGCTTCGGTGGCGTAAAAGGGATCGGAGGATGTTCGTTGCGAACTAGTAAATGCGTGGAGGCCGATGATCGTGAAGGCCGCTCGTTCGAGAGGCAGAGCGGATGTTCCTGATGAGAAATTACGAAGCCACGGCAGAGGTGAAGAGCGCGGACCGGCATGTCCGCGCCTCAGATGCTAGTTTTCCCAAATGACGCGGGCTTTCTTTACCTGGGCATGCTGCTTCTTGAGTTCGCGTGCGGAATCCCCGAGAGGCACAGCGGTCGCTTGTGGGAAGTCGGAAGCCGGGCGGTCGCCCCGGGCAAAAAACATTCCGCCACCACCGACAATGCCCGATCCGTCGCCGATTTGCGAATAGGACGCGTGGGCCGGATGATCGGGAATGTGGTAGACCTGCACCTGGCTGTCGACGTGGTTGCCGATGTACTGGCCAAAGGCGGCGCTCGTCGAGAACAGCAATAGAACCAACAGAATGTTTTTCATCGTCGTCTCCCCGTGCTGAGAAGCAGGACTATCGGCGGATCGCCGGGGATCCCAACTCCTCAAGCCAGGTAGGAGCAAGCCCTGTGCCAAAAACAGGGGTGTGTAAATGGCGGATTGGCGCGCTTTTCGCGGGCTCTGCGCAACTCATTGCACACTTGTGGAGGGCACCCGGATGGATATGGAATTCGTCTGCCGGCAGAGGCTTGTATAATGCCGTTTCCGGCGGTATTTGTGGGGTATTAGGCCGAAATCGGGCGTCCGAGCCCGGTCTTGGGCGCCATTGTAGGAGAGCTATTTTCAATTCGATCAGGGGATGAATATGCGAAAAACAGCCTGGATTTCTTTGATGTTTCTGGCAGCGGCAGCACTTGCGAGCGGAGCGGACTACAAGGTCACGCAGACCTGGAAACTGGGCGGCGAGGGGGGGTGGGACTATCTCAATGCAGACAGCGCCAGTCATCGCCTTTTCATTGCGCGAGCTACGCGGGTGATGGTCGTTGATACGATTTCCGGCAAACAAGTGGGAGAAATTCCCGATACGCAGGGCGTTCATGGCATCGCGTTCGACGAGAAGAACGGGCTCGGATTTACCAGCAATGGCAAGGAAAACACGGTAACTGTCTTCAACCTGAAGACCCTCGCCGTGGAGAAGAAAATCAAGGTCGGCAGTGGCCCGGATGCAATTCTCTACGATTCCTTCTCCAAGCGCGTTTTCACGTTTAACGGAAAAGGCAAAGACAACGATGCAACGGCCATCGATGCGGTCAAGGGCGAAGTTGTGGGCAAAGTCGATTTGGGTGGACAGCCGGAATTTGCGGCGACCGACGAGAAAGGAACGGTCTTCGTGAATCTCGAAGATAAATCAGAGATTGTCGCCTTCGATCCGACGAAACTCGAAGTGAAGTCGCGCTGGAAGCTGGAAGGCTGCGAGGAACCCACGGGCCTTGCGATCGACCGCAAGCATCGCCGCCTTTTTGCGGGCTGCGGCGGAAACAAGAAGATGGCGGTCGTCAACGCCGATAGTGGGAAGATGGTTGCGACTCTCCCGATCGGCGAGGGATGCGATGCAACCAACTTCGATCCGGATTGGAATCTGGCCTTCGCTTCGGCCGGCGACGGAACGATCACCGTAATCAAGGAAGAGAGCCCTGACAAGTTCAGTGTGGCGCAGACGGTCACGACCCAGAAGTCCGCGCGCACCATGACTGTCGACGAGAAAACGCATCAGCTCTTTACGGTTGCCGCCACCGTAACCGGAGCAACCCGCGAAACCAGAAAAATTGAGCCGGATTCGTTCGTGGTGATCGTGGTGGAGGGGAAGCGCTAGATGGACAGGTGCTCAAGGTTCCTGCTTCCCGTGCCATGACTGCGTGCGGAAAGATCGAATCACCGCGTAGGCTATGGTCAGGCCCACCAGCATGGCGAGGCCAGCGATCAGGTTGACCCGGGAATCGATCCATGTCTTCCGACGGCGACCATTGTCATTTGTCCCGCGGTGAGCTGGTGGCGCAGGCCGGACTCGGCGGTCGAGTAGGAGCTGGACATTGTCAGTGCGAACTAGATCTTCGTCATCGATGCCGGCTCTTTACTTCAGGCACTTATCCATGAACGTCACTAGATCTTTTTTCATCTTGTCGTGTTCGGCTCGGTCTACGTAGACCATGTGACCTGCGCTGTAAGTGGCGTAGGAAACATTCTCCCGGTATTTTGCGTCGAGATTAAGGTGGTCCATCGTCCAATTTGCCGCGGCGAACGGCGTAGCCAGGTCGTAATAGCCTTCCATCACGAGCACTTTCATATACGGATTCTTGATCATGGCACTGCGCAAGCCACCAGCCGTGCTGGGAAAGCCCTCCACTGCTTCTCCCCATTCCCACTTCTGGAAGCCAGGATCGTCGTAGGCGAAGACGCGGTAAGGCATGTCGACCTTGTAGTTCAAATCCGTGCGCAGGTAGTTGTTGAAGGCCGAAGTATAGGGCGGCAGAATAGCGGCGCTGGTTGGATCGAAGAAGCGCTCATCGCCGGGATGCGGGCTGGTGAAGCGGCCATCGAGACGTCCCGTGACCAGTTTTTGATCGAGCAACAGTTCGCGATCAAAGATTCCGACGTCGATGCGCAGGTCGTTGGCTTCGATCACTTCGGGACGGATCCCGATGTAACGCGATAGCTGGTCGACAATCCTGCGGTGTTCTTCGGGCGATAGTCTGTCACCTTTGGCCAGCGCTTGCGCATAGTCATTCAGCGACCAGCGGACGACTTCCTCGCGTGTCTTGGCCATGTCCTGCGTCAGATCGGCCGACAGTTTGTGATGGTACCCAGCGATCATGCTGAACGTGGGGACCAGCAGGAAATAGGGCATGTCGTTCGACTTATTCCATTCCAGGGTCGCGAAATCCACCGCCATGGAAAGCAGCGTGACACCGTTGAACGCGATCCCATGATCGGCCAGATAACCCGAGATTCCGGCAGCGCGCGTCGTGCCATAGCTTTCGCCGAGCAGGAACAGCGGCGAGCTCCAGCGTTCGTAGCGCGACAGGTAAAGGCGGATGAACTCTCCGAAGGCCTGCACGTCGCCTCGCACGCCCAGGAATTTCTTGGCGAGTTCGGCGGTCGCGGCGCGCGAGTAGCCGGTGACCATGGCGTCGACCATGACGATGTCGCTCTTATCGAGCAGCGTGTCGGGATTGTCTTCGGTCCGATAGGGCGCTGCAGGCATGAATCCGTTCGGCTGGAGAACGACGCGCTTCGGGCCGAGCGCTCCCATATGGAGCCAGACTGAGGCAGAGCCTGGGCCTCCGTTGAAGGCGAAAGTCAGCGGACGTTTGGCAGCATCTTGCCCGTCCAGCGTATAGGCGACGAAGAACATCTCGGCTTCGATCTTGCCGTCAGGACGCTTCAGCGGAAGACGGCCTGTGGTTGCCGTGTAAGCGAGCGTCTTGCCATTCACCGTGATCTGGTGATGGGTGACCACGGGCGGAACTTCGCTGACGTCGAAATGCTCGTCCTTGTCTTTATCGGTCGCTTCTTCGGACTTGGGCGGCTCGGCCTGCTTGGCGGTTTCGGCGGATTTCTCTGGATTCGCCGCAGGAGGCTGCTCCTTCTTGGCTTTTTCCTTTTTTGCAGCCGCAGGTTTCGCGGTGTCCGTGGCCGTTTCAGTGGACTGCCGCGCAGCAGCAAATGGAATCGTCAGAATCGCAAGAAGCAAAATCGTGAATTTTCGCATGCCGTTCTCCGAAGAAAAACTTTGGAGAAGAATCATACAGGATGTTCAGGATGGTCGGCGTCAGGTGCGGCGCGAAATGGCCAAGTTCGGAATGCACACTCAGTGTGGGCCTTAATCTCCCGCTTGTCCTGCTGCTTCGGTCGCGGCTGCTTCGTTATACAAAACCTGAGCTTCCGGATCGCGCGGACGTTGCAACCCGCTCCCGAAGACGGCTTCTTTGATGAGCTTGAAGATGGTGCGACGGTTCTGGAAGATCACTTTCGGCCACGCCATGCGACCCATCATCGGGAAATAGATTCCGCGGAAACAGATTCGAGCGAGAAAGATATTGACCCGATATCCGAGCGGTTGATCCTTTAGAGAATCCACGGCCTTCGCCAGAGCCTCTGCGCTGTAGGACTGCGCCCAGCCATATTTCACTTCCGAGTGTGCTTCTTCGATGGTCATCTTAAGAGGAGTGTGAGCCATGGCAAAGGGGATGAACTCCTGCCAATGTTTGGGACGCGTGAGCCGACCTGCGGTGTCGAGGCGCTTGTAGAGCGGAGTTCCAGGCAGCGGAGTCAGCAGCCCAAAGATCGGCAGGCCCGGAGGCCAGGTGCGAACCTGTTCCAGAGTGCGCTCGGCCGAACCGACTGTATCGTTATCCATGCCAAAAATGAAAGATGTGATGGCGTAGACATTACGCTTCGCCAGTCGCTCCAAGACGGCTGCGTATTCGCTGGGCTTGTTGAATCCCTTGTTGACGTCTTTGAGGTTCGCGGGATCGATCGACTCCATGCCGATGAAGATCCATTTGCCGCCCGAAGCCGCGATCAGGTCGACCAGTTCTTCATCGCGCAAGAGGTTGGCGCTGATCTGCGCAACCCAATTGCACTGCGCGCCAGCGGCGATGATGTCGCGCAGCAGCGACTTCGTGCGCTTCACGTTGATAGCGAAGTTGTCGTCGATGAAGAACACAGCCATCTGGCCGCGTTCGCTGCGCGCGCGCTTCTTGAGAAGAAGCAGTTCATTCACCACGCTCTCATTGGTGCGGAAGCGGATTGAATCTCCGAAGAATCCCGTCACGGTGCAGAACTCGCATCCGTAAGGACATCCGCGGCCGGACTCAACCGGAATGATGCGGAATGTTCCCCAGCCTTCTCCGACTTTGTTGAGCAGGCGCTTGGCCGCGTTCGGCACAAGGTTGAACTGGTCGAGATCGATGGACTGCCAGGGGATTTCGGGGTAGTCCTTCAGCGATGGCTTCTTCTCCTGTCCGAAGGCATCGACCGGCGAGTAAATCTCTTTGAGTTGTCCGCGTGCTGCATCGTTCACGATCAACGGCCAGGTCTCATCGGCTTCACCGAGCGCGACTGCATCGGCGTGACTTGGACCTCCATCGCGGCCGAGCGCTTCGTCGGCCATTTCCGTGACGTGCGGACCGCCCATGACAACGGGAACTCCAGTAGCTCGGATGGCGTCGGCGACGCGATAGGCTTTCGCAATCATGCGGGTCATTGCGCCGATGCCGACGAGGCCAATCTTCTGGTCGCGCACGTATTGCGCGATCTGCGCTTCATCCATCGGTTGCGCGTTGCCGTCGATCAGAATGACTTCATGTCCAGCAGGGGTCAGCGCCTGCAGAAGGAACATCCACAGGTGAGGCATGAAGTTACGAGTGACACCATTGTCGGGGTTATAGAGCAAGATCCTCATGACTGCCCCCTTTCGCGAGCGGCAAAGCACTTCGCCATATTTGGAGCCGTCACAAGCGATGCCAGAAGCGTGGCATCCTGACTGTATTTACTGAGCTGATTTTGAGTTACAGGGTTGCAGGGATTGTACTCCTATGTCGCCTGGAACGCGCAAAAATGTGCGTTAACGAACGGGCAGTTTATCTCTGGATGAGTAGGACAGAAGCGATCCGCAGAAATTTGCGTGGACTGACACAACGCATCTTTGCTTTCGTCAATCTTTTCTGGCTGGCTATGATTGCAATCCTTCTGTTGTGGCCAAAGCGAAATGCCGATTGACCTGATGACGTTTCAGTCTGCACTGGTGGTTCAAACATCGCGATTTCAGTCATTGACCCAGCTTCGAGTGCAGAGTTGGCGGGCTGGAGCTCGGAAAAAGATTGTGAGTTTTTGTAGTTTCTGGGATCAGTGTTTCGATTTGGGAAATGCCGGCTCTCAAAGGTAATGGCACCGTAACAAGCAGTGCGTGCTCTTTCGACAAACGACCCGAGGCGCTACAGTCAGTTCATGGCCGAGCGAGTGATGGTTTCGTGGAAAGCGGGAAGTCTTGTACTGCTATTTTTCGGCTTGCTGGGCGGCTTCAAATACCTCTTCGACCTGATCGAGAAGAACAGACGTCGGAAGCGTTAGGAGCTGTGCAGCAACTTAACGGTTGAAATATCGCGATAGCACGCAGCCATCAGGCGCATTGCCATCCTTGTTATATTCACATGCGCCACGCTGGCAGCGTTCTCGAATTCTCGCGCAAGCCCAGACACTCGCCGTTGGATTCGGCGTCAGCACGACGTTAGCGCTTTCACCGCCTTTTACGCACGGTGCTCTCGCTGAACCGAGTGAGTTCTATTGGAGAGCATTCCAAGCCAACAATTACCTGCCGGAAGGGCAAAATAAAAAGGACAGCCCGGAGCCCCCCAAGGCCGTCCTAATGAACCCTCCCGGTTAGAAGGGCAACTGAGATGGAAGATAGCGCCGGGACGTTGCGGGAGTGTTGCGAGTTTGTGAAATTCCGATGAATTCCGATGAATTTCGCCAGCGCCTGTTTGAAGGGAGTGATGTTCGAGCGTTTCCAGAGAACAACTTACACGTCTGAATTGTTTGCCCGTCACAGGTTGCTGTGATTGACTGCGCTGCGGACCTCCCGGTAGGCGCTGCTATATTGATTTCAGAAGATTCGACCTTATTGCCTCATCTGTGGAGGAACCGTGGCTCGCAAAACTGAGCAATCCCGCAAGTTGCAGAAACGCGCCGAACAGTTGATTCCCGGAGGTGTGAATTCCCCCGTGCGCGCGTTTCGCTCGGTGGGAGGCGACCCGCTGTACATCGTGCGCGGCCAGGGTTCGCATATCTGGGATGCGGATGGCAACGAATATGTCGACTACATCGGATCATGGGGCCCGCTTATTTTGGGTCATGCCGCTCCGACCGTGATTGAAGCTGTGATTTCCGCAGCCCGCAGCGGGACAAGTTTTGGGGCATCGACTCCCACGGAAGCCGATCTGGCGGAGCTGGTTATTTCGGCGTTCCCGCACATGCAGAAAGTGCGGTTCGTCAGTTCGGGCACCGAAGCGACGATGTCGGCGATCCGGCTGGCGCGCGCTTATACCAAGCGCAAGTACATCGTGAAGTTTGAAGGGTGCTACCACGGTCATTCGGATGGGCTGCTGGTGAAAGCGGGATCGGGCGTGGCGACGCTCGGGATTCCGGGATCGGCGGGCGTTCCGGAAGAATTCACCCAATTCACGCTTGCGCTGCCCTACAACGATACGGATGCGCTGGAGCATGCGTTCAAGAAGTTCCGGCACCAGATCGCGTGCGTGATCGTCGAGCCGGTGGTTGGCAATATGGGCTGCGTGCCTCCGGCGCGCGGTTATCTCGAAGCTCTGCGCGCCGTGACCTCACGCGACAAGGCGCTGCTGATCTTCGACGAAGTGATGACCGGCTTTCGTCTCGCCTATGGCGGAGCGCAAGAGATGTTTGCGATCCAGCCCGACCTGACGACGATGGGCAAAATCATCGGCGGAGGGTTGCCGGTGGGCGCTTACGGCGGGGCCAGCGAGATCATGGACATGGTTGCGCCGCTCGGACCCGTTTATCAGGCGGGAACCTTGTCAGGGAATCCGCTGGCGATGGCGGCCGGATACGCGACTCTGCGTTACCTGCGCGAGCATAAGGATTTATACGCAAAGCTCGATAAGCTGGCGGGTGAAGTGGTCAACGGCGTGGCCGCGGTTGCCAAAGATGCGGGAGTTTCGCTGTGCCACAACCGGGTTGGGTCGATGTTTACGTGGTTCTTCGCGCCCGGGCCGGTGACGGATTGGAACTCGGCGGCGAAGTCGGATACGGAGGCGTTCGGGCGATTCTTCCGCTCGATGCTGGAAAGCGGGATTTATCTACCGCCTTCGCAATTCGAAGCGGCGTTCGTGGGGGCGGCACATACGGATCACGACGCGCAACAGACGATCTCGGCGGCGAAGCTGGCGTTTGAGGCGGTGCACGCGTAATAGCTGTCAGCTTTCAGCTATCAGCCGTCAGTTAACGTCAGCGCGTGTACTGGTTGCGCTTCTTGTCTTCGTGGCGCTCGATGCCCAGTTTGATCAGGCGGTCGATCAATTCGGGATAGGGCACGCCGGACGCGGCCCACATTTTCGGATACATGCTGATGGCGGTGAAGCCCGGCATGGTGTTGATCTCGTTGACCCAAATTTTGCGCGATTTGGGATCCATTAAGAAGTCGACGCGCGCCAGGCCCGAGCAATCGACGGCTTGAAACGCAGCAATCGCCAGCTTTTGGACCAGCTTCATCTCGGTCTTCGTAATCTTCGCGGGGATGACGGCTTCGGAACCTTCCGATAGATATTTCGCGTCGTAGTCGTAGAACTCCTTGCAGGGAACGATCTCGCCGGCGATCGAGGCTTTCGGGTCATCGTTGCCCAGCACCGAGCATTCGATCTCGCGGGCCTTATTTTTCTTACCGCCAACGCCTTCCTCGATGACGATTTTGCGGTCGAACTTTGCCGCTTCTTCGATGGCCGGGCCGAGTTCTTTGCGGTCGTGCGCCTTCGAGATCCCCACGGACGACCCCAGATTGGCGGGCTTCACGAAGACCGGATACTTCACCTTGCTTTCGACCAACGTCTCGACCTTCCTGGGGGCAGTCTGCCATGCCGAGCGCAGGACGGTCGCGTGCTTTACGATCGGCAAACCGGCTGTGCGGAACAAAGCCTTCATGATGTCTTTATCCATGCCGGCAGCGGAGCCAAGGACGCCTGCACCGACGTAGGCGATGTCGGCGAGTTCGAGCAGACCCTGGATGGTGCCATCCTCGCCAAACGTGCCGTGCAGGACCGGGAAGATGACGTCGACGTTGATGGCGCGATCGGCGGCGCGGCGCAATTGAGCATCGGGAAGACTTGCGTGAGTCTGAAATGGTGTGAGTCCGGCATCGCGCTTTACGGGCTCGGGAAGAACCACGACTGATTCGCCCGAGGCGAGGACCGCTGCGCCGGGAGTTGTTCCGGGGTCGCCGGCACGCAGATGCTTGTCTTGTGCGGTGCCTGACTCGCCCTTCAGCAATCGCTCCGCATGCTCGGCGGTAAGCCATCGGCCTTCTTTGGTGATGCCGATCGGAACCACTTCATATTTTGTTTTGTCAATTGCGTTCAGAACAGACGCGGCGGAAAGCAGCGATACTTCGTGTTCACCGCTGCGTCCTCCAAAAAGAATGCCGACTCGAAGTTTTGCCATAACAGATCAGTCTGGCGGGATACGCCTTGGGCGTCAATCGCAGGCTTGGTACGTCAGTCTGAATGGGGTGAGCGCTCTCCCACAAACACCAGGCAGCCGTTCGGCTCGTCAATGTGGAACTCGGTCATTCCATATTCACGATCGACTAAATCCCAAAGAGCTGGATGCTGGAAACCTCGATGTAGATTTCGGTATGCCCACGAACACACCTCATCACCTCTTCGGACTCTGCCTTCTGGAGGCGGGATTCAAACTGACCCACTACCGACCTCTTCAATTACTTGACAGCGAGGGAAATCCGGTGTGAAATTAGCGATGCTTCGAAGGCCGGTGCCAGCCCTTACCCCGAAGGGCACTCGACCGAGGAGCGCTCATCGAAACATACACCCGCGGGAACGCACGCTGCTTGCATTGTGCGTTGGCCGTTCTGTTTGTTGGTCGTAGGCGAAAAACGCTTCGCATCCTCTGAGGAGTCGCTCATGAATTCGAGTATCAAGGAAAGAAATATTCTTGTCGTATTGTCATTGGCACTGGCCGTATTCACGCTCACCGCCTTGGCAGCTGCTGGGAACAAACCTAGCGCCCCGGCTTCGCACCCGGCTCCAGCCGCACATGCTGCTCCGGCGGCTCACGCGGCACCGGCGCAACATCCGTCGGGTGGCGGCCAGCGTCCGGCCGCGGCGGGCGGAAATCGTGCTCCCTCTGGCAGCAGTGGGATGAACCGCGGACCGGGTGGAAACGCCAGTCACGGCGCCACCGGCCAAAACGGAATGAATCGCGGCCCCGGCGGCCAAAACAGCATGAACCGCGGACCGGGAGGCAACAGTCAGGCGAATCGCGCGGGCGGCAACCAGACCGGTAATCGCGCCGGCGG
>Ga0187890_10002058_pt1 | contig 14139 bp, 11 predicted proteins | sample June2016WEW_21_1_FD_133005 | JGI IMG/M metagenome (GOLD analysis project Ga0187890, IMG submission 133005) | Peatland microbial communities from SPRUCE experiment site at the Marcell Experimental Forest, Minnesota, USA - June2016WEW_21_10 | ecosystem: Environmental > Terrestrial > Soil >... | reverse complement strand
TGGCCGCGGCGCTGGCGACCTCAGGGGGGCGCGCCGTCCCCTGGATGGCGGTCCCCCTCGTCGACTCGACCGGGACCCGCAACCGGGCCATCGTCGTCCTCGGCCGCGAACGGTCGTTCAACGCCGAGGACGAATCGGTCCTCGTCCTGCTGGCCCAGATGGCCACCGTGGCCCTCGACAACGCCCGCCTCTATCAAGCCGTCCAGGGCAACGAGCAGCGGCTCCAAGCGGTGGTGGAGTCCTCGCCGCTGGCCATCGCCGAGCTCGACCTCTCGGGAGCGGCGCGCTGGTGGAACGGCGCGGCGGGATCCTTGTTGGGATGGGGTGCACCGTCGATCGACGCCGTGTCGGACCGCGTCCTGCGCATCCCCGCCGCCGACGAGGCGGCCGGCGCCGCCCTGGGGCGCCTGTGGGACCGGACCCGGCACGGCGAGGCGACCGTGGGTGTGCAACTCGGGGCCCTGCGCGACGACGAGCTGCTCCAGCTGTCGGTGTCGACGGCGCCGCTGCTCGACCACAACGGCTCGGTGACCGGGATCCTGGCCGTGGCCGAGGACGTCACCGAGCGCCAGCGCATGCTCGAGCAGTTCCAACAGGCCGAGCGGCTCAGCGCCATGGCCCGCCTGGCGGGGGGCGTGGCCCATGACTTCAACAACCTTCTCACCGTCATCCTCGGCTGCAGCGAGATCCTGCTCCGCCAGATCGACGGGGGGGACCCCCTCGTGACCGAGGTGGAGGCGATCCAACGGGCCGGGCACCGCGCCGCGGCGCTCACGAGCCAGCTGCTCGCCATCGGCCACCGCCAGGTGGGCCAACCCGGGGTGGTCGATCCCGACAGCATCGTGCGGGCCATGGAGCCCATGCTCGTCCGGGTCATCGGCGAGGACGTGCAACTGGAGTTGGTCCCCCCCGAGCCCGGTGGCCGCATCCTCGTCGACCCCGCCGAGATCGAGCGGGCCGTGTTGAACCTCGCCATCAACGCCCGCGACGCCATGCCCAGAGGCGGTCGCCTCGTGATCCGCACCCGCGTGGTGGGCGCGGATCTTCCCGTCCCCCAACGCATCGTGGCCCTGGCGGTCTCCGACACGGGGACGGGCATGGACGAGGAGACCGCCGAGCACTGCTTCGAGCCCTTCTACACCACCAAGGGATTGGCCAAGGGAACCGGGCTCGGGTTGGCGGCCGTCCACGCCATGGTGACCCAGGCGGGGGGCCAGGTGAGCCTGGACACCGCGCCGGGTCGGGGCACGACGATCACCTTGTGGTTCCCCGCCGTCGAGGACGAGGACGGGGCCTACGGGGACGGGGCGCTCGAAGACCTCTCGACCGGCGGCGGCGGCGACGAGTTGGTGCTGGTGGTCGAAGACGAGGACGAGCTGCGTCGGCTGGCCGTGCGGGAGCTCGAGGAACTGGGCTACCTGGTGTTGGCGGCGGCCAACGGTGTCGAGGCCATGGGGGTGGCCCGCTCGCTCGAGCGGCCCCTCGATCTCCTCGTCACCGACGTCGTCATGCCGGAGATGAACGGTGTGGAGCTGGCCGAGTCACTGGTGGAGCTGTGGCCCACCGTGGCCGTGCTCTTCATGTCGGGCCATCTCGACGAGGGGGCGTTGGAACGGCATCCCCTCGACCCCGAGGCCGATCTGCTGCCCAAGCCGTTCACGCCGGACCAACTGGGACGCCGGGCGCGTCACGCCCTCGACCGTGCCGCTGCCAATCGCAAGGCCGGGGTGCCCAAGCACCTGCGGGCCGAGGCGACCGGAGCCTGACTCAGGGCTCGAAGCGGTATCCCACGCCCCGCACGGTCCGTACCCACCGGGGGCTGTCGGGGTCGACCTCGATCTTGCGCCGGATGCGGCGGATGTGCTCGGTGACGGTGCCGGCGTCCTGCCACTCCGACGAGGAGTCCCACACCTGGGCCAGGAGCTGCTCGCGGGTGAAGACCTGTCGGGGCGAACCCGCCAGGAAGGCCAGGAGGGCGAACTCCTTGGCCGTGGTCTCGACGAGACGGTCCGACACCCTGATCTCGCGCGCCATGGTGTCGATGACGAGGTCGCCGAATTCGAGCGTCCCGTTCGACGAGGCCGAGCTGCGGGTGGTGCCGCTCCGGCGCAGGACCGTGCCCACCCGGGCCGCCAGCTCGGCGGGCGAGAAGGGCTTCACCACGTAGTCGTCGGCGCCCAGCTTGAGGCCCAGCACCCGGTCGGTCTCGTGGCCCTTGGCCGTGACCAGGATGACCGGCACGTCGCTGGTCCGGCGGATGGCCGCCAGGACGTCGAAGCCGTCCTCGGTGGTGAGCATGACGTCGAGGATGACCAGGTCGGGCTGGCCGCTGGCCAGGCTGCCGATGGCCTCGGCGCCGGTCATGGCCTCGGTCACCTTGTAGCCCTCGACCTCGAGGAGGCGGCTGAGCATGCCCCTGACCTCGGGGTCGTCGTCGACCACGAGGAGCTTGCCGCACGACCGACTAGGCACCGTCGTGCTGCGTACAGCTTCCGTCGATCCCAGTTTCGTCACCACCGTGTCGTCCTCTCCCACCACTGCCACCACCGGCCTTGCCACTTAGCGTAGCGGCACCCTCCCTCCTAAGTGAAGGGCTCGGAGCCACTTTTGGAACCCTATCGCCCGCCTGTGCCTCGGGCTCCCCGTGCCCCTCCCCGGGCCAAGTTGGGAGGGGGTTGATCGGCTGTAGGCCAGGTAGTGGTCTACGTATCGCACACTCGGGACGTGGCCGCAGCTTTGAAATCGAAGAGGAACGCCCGCCTGGCGACGGTGCCCGAGGGGCCCCCGGTCGAAGAAACCCGTACCGAAGCCCCCACGGTGCTCGTGGTGGGCACCGACGAGTGGGCCATCGAGCAGTCGGCCACCGAGCTCGAGGCGGGGGGGTGCCGGGTCCTGCGGTGCCACGAGCCCGGGGAGCCCGCCTTTCCCTGCAACGCCCTCGTCCAGGGGCGGGTCTGTCCCCTCGACGTCGGGTTCGACGTGGTGGTGACGGTCCGGGCCCGGCCCTTGAGCGAACCGTGCCAGGCGGAGCTCGGCGTGATCTGCGCCCTGCACCGGGGGACCCCCCTCGTCGTGGCCGGTGTGGCCTCGGAGCGGCCCTTCGGGCCCTGGGCGTCACTGGCGGTCGAACAGGGTGGTGACGTAGTTACCGCATGTGAGAAGGTGGTGGATGCGACGCCTGTTGCAATCGCCACGGGCGCTCGAGCGCATCGTCCCGAGGAGGACGTCTGCCATGCCCAGTAACACCGCTTCCTAACAGCAGGCTCCGCTCATGCCCACCAGCCGCAGTACCGCGGACATCGACGCCTGGCTCGAAGAGCTGTGGAACGTGCGCGGGACCGACCTTCTGCTGACGGCGGGCGCACCACCGCTCATCCGGGTCGACGGCGAGATGCGCCCTGTCACCGGCGGTCAGATGATGAGCCCGATCTCGGTCGAGCGGGTGGTCAAGGGCGTGGTCGGCCCCGACCTGGTGGCGACGTACGTGGCCGAGCGCGAGATCGACTTCGCCTTCAGCTGGCAGCAACGGGCCCGACTCCGTTGCAACGCCTTCCACCAGCGCGACTCGTGTTCCCTGGCCCTGCGCATCATCCCCTTCGAGATCCCCGGGTTCGCGCAGCTGGGCCTGCCCTCGATCGTGGAGTCACTGGTGGACCTGCCCATGGGGCTCGTGATCGTGACGGGCCCGACAGGCTCGGGGAAGTCCACCACCCTGGCGGCCATGATCGACCACATCAACCGCTACCGACGGTGCCACATCGTCACCATCGAGGACCCCATCGAGTACGTCCACGCCAACCACCGCTCGGCGGTGAGCCAGCGCGAGGTGGGCACCGACACCGAGTCCTTCACCCGGGCCCTGCGATCGGTGTTGCGCGAGGACCCCGACGTCCTGCTGGTGGGCGAGATGCGCGACCAGGAGAGCATCGCCACCACGCTCACCATCGCCGAGACGGGTCACCTCGTGTTCGCCACGCTCCACACCAACGACACCGCCCAGGCCATCGACCGCATCGTCGACATCTTCCCCTCGGACCGGCGCGAGCAGATCCAGGTGCAGCTGGCCTCTACCCTCGAGGGTGTGGTCTACCAGCGCCTCGTGCCCCGCCTCGACGGTGGGCTGGTGGCCGCCTACGAGATCCTCATGGCCAATCACGCCGTGCGCAACCTCGTGCGCGAGGGAAAGACGCGTCAGCTCCGCAACATCGTGGCCACCCACCAGCAAGAGGGCATGCAGACCCTGGAGATGGGCCTCAACAACCTCATGGCGGAAGACCTCATCGAGTACGACACCGCCCTGCGCGTCAGCCTCTACCCCAAAGAGCTCAACCGGCCCTCCAACTACGCGGGGGTGCGTCAGTTCGTGTCCGACGGTTCGTCGGCGTTGGCGACCGAGGCTCCCCGGGTGACGTCGATCTGACCCGGTGGCCGATGAGGGGCAACCCGGGGGTGGGGTCTCACGACCCTGAGAAGGCGAGCGAGGAGGCCGGTGCGGCGGTGCGTCACGCCTCGGAGACGGGACTGCCGGTGAGTAGGCGCGGTCGCCTCGGCGTCGGTGGCGACGCCGGCTTCACCCTTATCGAGCTCCTCATGGTCCTCGTGCTCCTGCCGCTCGTGATGGGGGGTGTTGCCGAGGTGATCATCACGAGCTTGCAGGACTCCACCGGCCTGACCAACAAGGTCTCGGACTCGGCGGACGCCGAGATCATCTCGACCAACTTCGTCCAGGACGTCCAGAGCGCGGCACTTGTCACCAAGTACGTGGGCGCCACCATGCCGTCGCCCTGCAATACGCCACCTGCCAGCGGGGCGACCTTCCTCCTCGGCCTGCAATGGGCCCCAACTACCGGTACCACGACGACCGTGTCGTACTGGGCTACCCCCTCGTCAACGGCGCCGACGGCCGGGCTCGTGCGTCAGATCTGCAATGCCTCGACGACCCACGAGTTCCTGTCCCAAGATGTGTCATCGGCGACCGATCTGCCGACGGCGACGATCTCTCCCCCGACTGCGCAGGCGTCGGCCCAAACCGGTTGGGTCGCCAGTGCCGGTGTCTCGAACATCGTCCTCTCCTCGGTAGAGCCCACCAGTGGATACCAGTTCAACGTGCTCGCCGTGCCCCGGGCCTGGTCGTCGGGCTCGGCCAGCGGGGGAACGCCGTGAGGATGCCGTCGGTGTCGAGATCGGAGATGGGAGAGACCCTCATAGAGGTGCTCATGGCCGTCGTGATCCTCTCGCTCTCGGTCGTGGCCCTCATGGGTGCGCTCATCACCTCGATTACCAGCTCGGGTGAGCAGCACAGCCTGGTGACACTCGACACGATCCTGAGGAGCTACGCCGAAACGGCGAAAGAGCAGATCCAACTCCAGACCACCGACCCCACGTTCTTGAACTCGTGCTCGGCCGACGCGGCGAGCTACAACCCGATCACCCTCCCGGCCGGCTTCACACCCTCCGGGTTCGGCACGCCCGCGATCTCCTCGGTGGACTTCTTGAACCCGACCACCAATGCGTTCACCGATGACTCAGCGGCCTGCGCCAGTAACGGTGACGACGCGTCGGTCCAGCAGATCACGGTCACAGACACGGCGGCCAACAATGTGAACGACACGCTCAGCTTCGTGGTGACCGACCCCAAGTACATCGCCACGCCCGTCGTCGTGGTGAGCGCGTCGCCGACCGCTCCCACGCTCGGCCAAACCGTCGTCCTCACCGCGACGGTCACCGTCCCGAGCGGGGACCCCCCACCGACTGGTGCGGTCACGTGGACCGTCACAGGCCCGGGCCCCCCGATCACGTGCGGAGCCGCTTTCACCTGCACCCTCACCTTGCCCCCAGTGGGCTCCTATACGGCGACGGCCAGCGTGGCCAAAGACGCCAATTACAAAGCATCGGGGCCCTCGGCGCCCTTGGACTTCGCCGTGGGCAGCGCCACCCCGACGGTGACCGTCACCTCGGCGGTGTCGACCGCGGCCGGGGTCGACACTCTGACCTTCAAAGCCGTGGTGGCCGGCCCGACGGGAGGTCCACCGTTCAGCGAGACCCTGGGCTGGACCGTCACGGGACCATCGGGCCCGTTGCCGTGCGGGACGGGCTCCACCCCGTTGAGCGGGACGGCCAATCCGGACACGGCGACCTGTGCGGTCAGTCCCACCGTCCCGACGTCGATGTACAGCGCCACGGCGGCCTATCCCGCCGGTGACCCGAATTACACCGCCGTGACGTCGACTCCGTACACGGCGGCGGGATGAAGGCGCCCGGTCACCCCGTGCTGTTGTCTCGGGACGAGGACGGGGCGGTCTTGCTCCTGGCTCTCGTCTTCATCGTGGTCATCGCCGTCGTCCTGTCGTCGTTGTTGACCCTCACCGGCAACGACCTGCTCAACTCGTCGAACCTTCGTACGCAACGATCCGTCGAGTACGCAGCCGACGGCGCCGCCGATGCCGCCGTCCAGGCGGTCCGGTACTCCGAAAGTGCCTATATGGGAGCGCCTCAGGCGTGCCTGCCCAACACTCCGCCCGCTGGCCCGCCGACTTCCATCACGGTCGGCGCGCCGGGAAGCCCGGGAGTGCAGATCACGGTGGATTGCGGCAACGGTACTCGCAGCCGGCGATCGTGTCTCTCGAGGACTGTGCTGCCATGTGTGACCCGCTCGGTGAACGTCTACGCCTGCCAGGGGCCCGGCACGTGCACGGTTACCAGCGCCCATCTCCAGCTCCAAGCCCTCGTGGCGTTTGACGACTACTCGACGACGACGAACGTGCTGTTGTGCAACAGAACGAGCACCGCCACGTGCGGGACGGGCATGGCGGTCGAGAGCTGGGTGGTGCGAGGGTCGAACTCCTAGCGGAGACGGCGCTCGACTCGAGGTGCCCGCTTCTGTCCGCGGTGAGTACCGTTGCCTCGATGTCCAGGCCGAGCTCGCACCGGGGGGCGCAACTCCCCTATCGCACCCTGGCTGGCGTGGTTCCCTGCCCGACAGGGTGGCTGGTGGCGTCAGCGAAGCTCCAAGGCATCACGATGGCGCCCGAGGACCCTCAGGTCTTCTCCTCGTTCCTCGAAGTACTCGACTACAAGCCCGCCTTCCAGGTCGTGGCCCTCTTCTGCACGGTGGGCCTTTCGGACGGGCCCAGGGCCGGAGGCAGGCAATGCGACCGGGATGCCCGCCGACTCCTGCGTTGGCCGAGGTCCGGCGCCATCGTCTCTGCCCCCGCACATGACGCCCTGATGAGCTCGACCTACACCGAGGCTGCCGCCGCCAACGGCGGGAAGTTGAGCGGGGTTGGTTGGACTCTTCTGAAGAGGGTGGCGGAAGTGAACGCGGCCGTGGCGCCCTACTGGCAGCGAACGGTGTTCGAGGTACACCCCGAACTGAGCTTCTACCAGCTCAACGAGGATCGTCCCTTGCAATTCTCCAAGCACAAGGCGGCCGGGAGGCAGGAGCGGCGAGCGCTGCTCGAGGCTCGCCTGCCGGGGATCGACCGCATCCTCGATGCTCGGATCGCCCGGGTGAGCTCAGCGCACCTGCTCGATGCCACGGCGTGTCTGTGGACGGCCCGTCGCATCGTTTCCCGGTCCATCAATCGAGTGCCCGAGGATCCCGAATGGGACAGTCGAGGGTTGCGCATGGAAATCGTCCGGTGATGGCCCGCCCCGATCCATCGGGTCCCCGAGAGAGGCCTACGTCCCGACCCCGGCGGTGACCGGCTCCGGGACGGTCAGTCCTGCGACAGGGGCAACGTCCGGTTGCTCTTCCTGTGGTCTCGGGCGCTTCGTTGGCCACACCGTTCCCAGGAGCGCGGCGATGATCCCGGTCATCATCAGCCAGTACGCCCAGTCGCCATGGTGGCTGAACGCCATGACGGTGAGCCCGGTGCCGGCCATGGCGCCCAGGATGAAGCGAACCGGGCGGTTGCCGGAGCCGGCGACGAGCGCCAAGGCGACGCAGGGCATGACGTAGTAGGGCGTCATGACGGGGTCGAAGACACAGCGAGCGGCGAGGGCGACAGCCAGCAGCCACAGGAGTCGGGCCGGGTCCTGGCGCCGAGCCCGGGCCCAGACCCCCGCCCCGACGGCGACGAGGAGTCCGATCGTGCGGGTGGGTCCGCCGGCCACGTTGCCATGAGAGAGCTTGGGCGACAGACCCACCCACGGGGTCGCGTGATTGACCGCCGGGGGAGTGGGTTGCTGCAGCAATGTGCGCACCGAGTCGTGGAAGTCGGGAATGGCCACGGCGACGAAGAGGAAGCCGGGAAGCATCGCCGCCCGAGCCAGGAGGGTTGCACCCTTGCGCAGCCCCACCACGGCCAGGAGCACGGGAACGGCGAAGACCGCGAAGAGCTGGAAGGCGATGGCCGCGCCGAGAAGCCACCCTGCCGCGGCCTCTCGGCCTTCGAGCAACTTGCGGAGGGCGAGGACGAAGAACCCGGTGGCCAGCACGTCCTCGGGATGGCCCCAGAGTGCCACGGCGGGAAAGATCGCTCCCGCCTCGAGTACCAACAAGATCTTTCGCCGGGTGGTGGGGACGCGCATGTGCCGGGCCATGGAGTCGAAGGCCCACAGCGCCAGGCCTCCTGACGCCATCGAGACCGGTCCGATGAGCAGCCACGCCTGAGGATGGAGGTTGGGCAGGAGCCCGGGCGCGTTCTCCGAAAGCCCCAGAGCAGACGACAGGACGACGAACGGTGTCAGCAGGACCTCGAAGCCGGGCAGCGTGATCAACTCCGACTGGGCGTTGCTGTAGACGAACGACAACGAGCCCCACCCGATCCAGTGCGCGGTGCGCACCGAGTACCAGATGTCACCGGGGGTGATCCAATACTCCTGGTGTCGGACCACCGGAGCCCACCACAGGCTGTAGACCATCCCGATCGCCACCACGGCCACAGAGACGACCAGCACCCAGATCACCAGGCTCGGGGAACCGGTCTCGGTCTGGTGAAGCGAGTGCGCTGACGTCCGGGGTGTCCCCGTCATCGGGCGGGGGCGACCGACGGCTTCGGGGACGGGCGTGTCGCGAAAGCCGTCCAGCGCTTCCGCAGACACGTCCGCTCCCGTCTCGGATTCGAACAAGCTCGACCTAGGAGGCTTGCGCGACGTTGCAGGCCTGGTTCGGGTAGATGTCGATATCGCCCGACGAGGTGTATGAAAGGCTCGAGCCCGGGCCCGTGACCCATACAGAACCCAAGGTGTTGAACGAAATCTGATAGTCGGCGGTTCCCGGCCATGTCTTCAGCCAGGGACCCACGGTAGCGCCGTCCACGGAGTCGGTCTGCAGGAGTTGGCTCGAGTCGGCTGGGTACCCGATACTGCCGGTGGCGTTCTGGACACCGGGGTGCTGTGCCTTGTAGTCCTCGATCGCTGTCTCCACCGACTTGGCATCGGACAAGCACGACGCCTTGGCCGCACTCTGGCTCGTGTTGCCGACGGCAAACACGACGATTGCGGCCAAGATCGCCAAGATGATGATGACGATGAGGAGCTCGATGAGGGTGAATCCGCCCTCATTTCTCTTCTGCTTCATTCTCTCTAGCATTTTCTGCTCGTTTCTCCAGGATTGCCTACCGGTCGAACCGGCTTGAATGGATCCGATCTGTTCAGAGCGTGGGGGAAGTGGATTGGATCAGCTATGTCGGTACCCCCTCGCCGACTGCGGCATGGTGCGTCGCTTGTTGGACGGGGCCGGCATCAGATGTGCACCTGGCGGTAGATCCCGTACATGGCCGAGATCAGTGCGATGGCCACGAAACCGACGATCAGACCGACGAACACGATCACGATCGGCTCGAACAACGCCGTGAACTGCTTCAGCTTGTAGTCGAGCTCGCGATCGAAGTAGGTGGCCGCCGAATTGAGCTGGTCGTCCATCGTTCCCGTGCTCTCGCCCACGAGGAACATGTGCCGGGCCGCGGCCGGGAAGAGGCCGGTGGAGGCCAGGGGAGCCGCCAACCCCTCACCGCGCATCATGGCGGCCCGGGCCACGAAGAGCCCCCGCTTGTAGACCGAGTTGGTGGTGGCGTCTCCGGTCACCTGCAGGGCCTCGGGCAACGGCACACCGGCGGTGACCATGGCGTGGAGGATCCGGCAGAAGCGCTCGAGGATCGATGTCTTCATCAGATCCCCCACCACTGGCAAGCGCAGGAGCAGCCGGTCCCGTACGGCGCGACCCTGGTGAGTGGCAATGGCGAGAAACACCACGACGGCGACGGCGCTCAGGGCTCCGACCAGGATGTACCAGTCGTTCTCGATGAAGTTGGCGACGCTCAACAGCATTCGAGTGGGCAGGGGCAGTTTCGCGTTCAACGTCGCGAAGAAGGTCTTGAAGCGGGGCAGGACGTAGGCGGTGATGATCACCACCGCCAAGATGGCGAAGACGAAGACGATGCTCGGGTACATGAGGGCCGAGCTGATCCGGCGGCGGGCCTCGAGGTCCCGGTCGATGTATTCCGAGAGCTGGTCGAGGACGGTGTCGAGATTGCCGGTGAGCTCGGCCGAACCGAGGATTCCGAGGTAGTACCGGGGGAAGGCTTCGGGGTGCTGGCTGGCGGCGCCAGCGAAGGTCTCGCCCGACCGCAGCGAGTCCGCCATCTCCGCCATGACCCGCTGCAGGACCTTGTTCCCGGTCTCCTCGGTCATGATCTCGAGGGCTTCGAGCACGGGGATCCCGGCCTTCATGAACACGGCCATCTGCCGGGAGAAGTACATGAGCTCCTTGCGAGGGACCTTCTCCCGGGTGATCTCGTACTTGAGGATGCTCTTCTTCTCGACGACCTCCAACGGCGCCAGGTCGCGACCGATGAGCGCACGCCGTGCCATGTTGGCGGTCAGGGCGTCCTCGATGCCGCTGACCGTGGCGCCCTCCGGAGTGATGGCCCGGAACTTGTATTTCCCCATCGTCTTGCCTGTGTCTTCGTCTTACGCCGTGTAGATCGATCGGATGACTTCGGAGATCGTGGTGACGTCGTCGGCGATGAGCCGGATGGCCTCGTCGCGGAGCGTGCGCATCCCCTGGGACACCGCCATGCGTTGCAGCTCCTCCTGGGTGGCCCATCCCACGATCAACCGCTTGAGCTCAGGGGTGATGCGCATGAGCTCGTACACGCCGATGCGGTCCCGGTAGCCGGTTCCCGCGCAGAAGTTGCAACCCTCGCCATGGAAGAACTGCGCCTTGGGAAGGCCGCCGCTCTCCTGGTAGAAGGCGAGCTCCTCGTCCTTGGGCTCATACGGTGTCTTGCACGTCTGGCAGATGCGCCGGACGAGGCGCTGGCTCACCACGGCCAACACCGAGGAGGCGACCAGGAACGATTCGATGCCCATGTCCAGGAACCGGTGCAGGGCGGCCGCCGAATCGGTGGCGTGGAGCGAAGAGAGCACGAAGTGGCCGGTGAGCGCCGATTGCACGGCGATCCGAGCGGTCTCCACGTCGCGGATCTCCCCCACCAGGATGACGTCGGGGTCCTGGCGCAGGATCGACCGCAATCCGTTGGCGAAGGTGATCCCGGCCTGGTCGTTGGTCTGGATCTGGTTGATGGTGGGAAAGACGTACTCGACCGGGTCCTCGACGGTCATGATGTTGCGGCTCGGGTCGTCGATCTCGGTCAGGGCGGCGTAGAGGGTGGTGGTCTTGCCGCTCCCCGTCGGTCCCGCGCACAGGACCATTCCGAAGGGTGTCCCGATCAGGCGCGTGAAGATCTCGTGGGTTCCCAGAGGCATCCCCAGATCGCCCATGCGGAAGAGGGACCTGCTCTTGTCGAGCACACGCAGCACGCAATTCTCACCCCAGATGGTGGCGACCGTCGAGACCCGGATGTCGATCTCCCGGTCGTCGACCACCATGGTGATCTGACCGTCCTGGGGCCGGCGCCGCTCCACGATGTTCATGCTCGCCATGATCTTCAACCGGCTCACGAGGGCGGGGGCCATGGCCAGGGGCAGCTCCACCGCATCGTGCAAAGCCCCGTCGATGCGGTACCGGATCCTCAGGACCGAACCCTGCGGTTCGATATGGATGTCCGAGGCGCGGTCACGCATGGCCTGGGTGATGAGGAGGTTGACCACCTGCACGACCGGGGCGTCGTCGGCCATGGCCACTTGCACGCCGGTGTCGGCGGTGACCCGGCGGGGGCTCTCGGCGGTCTCCTCGAAGGCGCGGACGTGTTCCTGGATGTTGCCGAGCGCTCTATAGGCGGTGTCGATGGCGCGCTGGATGTCCGATCGCGGCGCGATCACGAGCCGGACGACCTGGCCGCAGGCGTTGGCCAGGATCTTGGCCAGCTCGGGATTGGGGTCCGACACCGCCACCGTGAGCCCGTTGGCATCGCCGACCAGAGGGACCGCCAGATGACCGCGGCTCACGCTCTCGGGCATCAGCTCGATGGCCTCGGGTGTGGGTGTCTGTTGTGACAGGTCGACGAGCGGGACATGGAGCTGCGTCGACAGGGCCCGGGCCAGGTCACGCTCGTCGATGGCTCCGAGCTCGACCAGGAGGGTGCCGATCCGCTTGCCCGAGGTCCCCTGCTGCAGCAGTGCCTGGGCCAGCTGGTCGTTGGTCACGAGCTGAGCCCCGACGAGAAGCTCACCCAGTTGGGTGCGGGAGCTGGTGAAGTCGCGTCCCAGCGGTGCCTGAGGCGATACCTCCGGGGCGACTTCCTCCCCCGTCGAATCCTTCCGCAACTTCATACCCACTCCCATCAGTGGACTCCGGTTCATGAGGAGGGCTTCAAGGCCGCTCTTCGCCGCCGGCGATCACGACCCCGCGCCTCCACCCCGAACAGTAGTGGGTGACTAAATGGCCCTGAGCAGGGACTTTCCCCTGGATCCGGCCTGTTTTGAAGCCCCCCACTCTCCCCGCGCAGAGTCCTTGCAGGTTCACACCTGTGGATTGTGTCAATGCATGGTCACCGGGCTCCCTATGGGACCTCAACAAACGAACAACTGCCCAGGTGAAAGGCATGACGCGCCTCATCACAATGTGCAGTTTCGGTCAAGATCTCGCGAAAAGCGCTCACCGAGTCACTGATCGTGCGACTGTGGTCCGCAAGCCCCGACAGACGGGGCGCCAGCCCGAGCAAGCCGGCCTGGGCGAGGCGTCAGCCGCCTCGGTCCCCACGGGGCGGCGTCTGGATCTCGGACTCCGAGGAGGCACCGGTCGGTGGCGACGTCCTCTTCTTCGATCGAGGTCGGAGGCGCCGTCGATCAGGTTCGGAGGGTGGCGTCTGTTTCTCCGGCGAGGAGGGGTGTTGCGTCCCGTCGGGATCCGACGGCCAACTTGGTGGCAACACCCAGACCCGCCGCGCCATGCGAGCCCTCCTTGCTTCATGCCCCGGCGCCGGTCACCTCCGTGCCCCGATGGGCACAAGCGGGATCAGCGCGCGCGCCAGGCTGCCCCAGGTACGAAGGTCTGTCAACGGCGCCCGGGAAATTCAATGCTGCCAAAGGTCTTTTCGCCCTCAGGACAGGAAAGGCGACTCCTGTCGCCACGTGAAATCGAGAGCCGGGTTGCCCGAGGTCTCGACGAGGAGTTCGGTCATGCTCGGGTCACCGCTGTAGCCGGTGCTGTCCCACCCTGTCCCCATGACGCACACCGTGCACGTCAGCCTCATGAGAATGTTCTCGCGGTGACCCCAGCACCCGCTCTGGTTGGTCGGAGTGCAGTCGACGTTGGTGGTGCCGGCGCCGTCGTCGTACATCCAGTAGTAGATGGCCTCGAGGGGGTTGCCCACGGCTCCGGCCCAGTTCGACCCCCACTGGGTGTACGGGAAGCCGGCCGGCGGGGGAGGGTCGATGTTCTGGGCGGCCCCCTGAGCGGCCGCCTGGTCGAGGCTCGTCGCCATGGCCGTCAAGGGCGGCAGCCCCCGGACGGTGCGTTCGAGGTTGGTGGCCACGAAGATCTGCTGCTGGGGCGACAGCTGGGTCCAATTGGAGGGCAGCACCATCGGAGCGAGCCCCTCGTGGCTGCGGCCGTTGGCGATCGCCTGGAGCGACGCGGTGACGCACCCGGCGGAGTCGTCGTACTGGGCCCCTGAGCAGCTTTGGAGGAAGTTGGGTTGGGGGGCGATGTTGGCCGGCAGGGTCCCCGCGGCGGTGACGACCTGAGCCGGCGCCTTCGGAGGCGTGGTGGGGGTGGGGACGGCCCGAGGC
>Ga0187890_10002055_pt1 | contig 14160 bp, 18 predicted proteins | sample June2016WEW_21_1_FD_133005 | JGI IMG/M metagenome (GOLD analysis project Ga0187890, IMG submission 133005) | Peatland microbial communities from SPRUCE experiment site at the Marcell Experimental Forest, Minnesota, USA - June2016WEW_21_10 | ecosystem: Environmental > Terrestrial > Soil >... | reverse complement strand
GGACAAATCGTCATCCCGAAGCAGGTTCGGGAAGCCCTCAATCTCACCGAGGGATCCAAACTAACCCTAGAAGTGCGCGGGCCGGAAATCGTGCTATCGAAGGGTGATGCCTGGAGAAAGCTTCAGGGAGCCGGTCGCGACATGGTGAAAGACTTCGGAGAGTTCAGGAAAGAGGAGCGCGCACTTGAAGACTCGCGCTCTTGATTCCTGGCCTATTGTGGAGTGGATCAAGGGTAGACAACCGGCAACCGACATGGTGAAAGGGCTTTTGGCGGAGGCCGAGGCTGGCACAGCTCGCCTTTTCATGAGCGCCATCAACGTAGGCGAGGTCTATTACTACGTTCGGAAGTATCAAGGCGAGGGGCTTGCGAAAACCTGGCGTGAGTCGTCACGGGCGCTGCCTGTAACCATCGAAGTACCGACGATGGAAGAGGTTTGGGATGCGGCTCTCCTGAAAGGACAATATCCCATAGCCTACGCGGACGCCTTCGCCGCGGCGCTGGCGCGCAAGTATCGGTGCCCGCTGGTAACGGGAGATCCTGAGTTTCGATCGATTGCAGAACTGGAGCTGGACTGGGTCGGCCTTACGGCAAGATAGGTCAAATCATCTGTGGAACTTGAGTCCGTTCCCTGTCGTACCTTCATCGAGACTTGAATCGAAGAGGATCTGTATGCCCTTGCCTATTCGCCAGATCGTTGTTTCTCCCGCCGCAAGCGCTTTCTTCATGGCCATGCTGTTCTGTGGCGCAATCTCGTCCTACGCGCAGAATTCCGGCTTGGATCTTTCGCTGCATGCCAATGACCATGCCACCGCGTCAGATATCGGGCTGCCTAGCTATCCCGGCGCCTCGCCTTATAAGGAGCTGGACAACGACGCTGCATTCGATCTGGGATTCAGTTCTGGCGACTCCCACTTCAGGCTGATGGTCGCCAATTACATAACCAGTGACTCGCCGGCGGAGGTTCTGGGCTTCTATCGAAAGCCACTGTCTCGCTATGGCGAGGTTCTGGAATGTAAGGATGGCAAGCCTGTCGGTAAACTGAAGATCACCCGTAGCGGACTCACTTGCTCCGACGAGAAAAGCGGAAACTCGCAGGCTAACGGCCACGCCGATTCCACCGATCACGATTTGCGCGCCGGCAGTCCCCACAATTTTCGGGTCGTCGGGATTGATAAGTCTCAACCAAAGTCCACCCACTTCGGACTCATTTACGTTCAGCTGCCTAAGGACAACGATACGAACGCGAAATCGAAATAGCTTCGAAGGCGGTCAGATCGAGCTCATGCCAGGTATTTCGCCAGCGGCTCCGAGTGATTAGCCTGCCATCCGGTTGCCAGATGCTTTGCCATGCGCTGCCTTGACAAAGCAGTACGAAATGAACGCGACGCGCATCTCAGGTTAGGATGAATCTGCTCTCTAGCCTGTGGCGCATGCACCGCGACTCGTCTCATTCCGCCGTCATCTCCCACCCCACTGCGGTCCTCCTGATCGCGTCCACGGCTGTCATTTGGGGACTCGGTTTTCCCATGACGCGCTTTGCCCTCGACGGCGGCATCTCCGTCGGCGCGCTGATGAGTGTGCGCTTTGTGCTGGCAGGTCTGCTGATGCTTGTGATTATTCGCGCCAGGCGCATTCCGATTGTGCGGCGCGGCGTGCTGGACGGCGTCTGGCTGGGACTGGTGCTGGCCGCCATCTTCTGGTCGCAAACCGACGGCATGCGCTTCACCACTACGGCCAAGTCCGGCTTCATCACCGGGCTTTACGTGCTGTTCACGCCATTCATCGCCATCGTCGTAGGCCAGCACGTCAAGCTCGCGTCCACAGTGGGAGCGATTATCGCCAGCTACGGTCTCTACTTGCTGGTGCATCCCGCTGGCGGATGGGGCGGCGGACACGGAACGTGGAGCGTGTTTGCGCAGATGAATCGCGGGGACCTCGAGACCCTGCTGTGCGCCATTCTGTGCGCGGTACACATTGTCATGATGGGAGTGTTTACCCGCCGCTCCGACGCCTGGCTTCTGGCGGGATCGCAAGTCGCCGTCTGCGGCGTGGTGTCTGTGGCACTGTGCGCGTGCTTGCCGGCGCCCTATGGCTTCCAAAATCTGGCGCAGATGCTCAGACAGCCGACGGTGTTCGGGCCCGCAATCTACCTGGCGCTGTTCTCCACCGTCTTTGCCTTCTGGGGACAGGCGCTAGCCCAGACCCGGCTTGGCCCGGCCGAGGCCGCTGTGCTCTTCTGCATTGAGCCGGTGACCGCAGCGGTACTCAGCGTTTTCTGGCTGAAGGAGCTGATGACGGGGCAACAGGTTTTCGGTGGAGGACTCATTGTCGTCGCGATGGTTGTCGCCTCGGCGGTGCCCTACATGTTCGACTGGTGAGACCGGACCGGATGCGGCTCACGCTTCCTAATTCTGCAAGAAGATTGGTCGGGACGGGCAGATTTGAACTGCGTGACGCTGCTGCACAGCGGACCCCTCGCAGTCTTTTTTCGTGTGCAGCTCGCTCCGCGGCTGCACACGATTGGGGTGCTCGCGGTCGGCCTTACGAACCGGTGCCGGGCGCCGCGCAGGATTTGAAGGAAAAATTGGTCGGGACGGGCAGATTTGAACTGCCGACCCCTCGCACCCCAAGCGAGAAAAAACCAGATCGGGGCCACGAGCACGGGATCAACGCGATACGCGATGTTTCTTCCGAGTTGAAATTCTAAGGCAGGGGGTCAATCACCGCAAGAAAATTGTCGGGCCTGCTCATGTGGGTGACCCGAAATGAAACGCCCCACGGAATCCACAGAGCAACGCGAGGACTCAACTACGTTTAATGGGTGCGACTTGGCAGCCGGTTAGCGGTTAGGGACTCCAGCACGGCGCGCGGCATTCGTCTCGTTTGCCGCTGTCCGGTGCCATTCAACGGCGGGAGCACGACCACTCCGCGTGTCCTTTTCATCATTAGTCGCGCGGGACTCCAGGGTAATTCCGAGGGCGGAGGCTACCTCGTTCGTTTTCAGAAATCCGCTCACATCACATGCTGGCTTTGTCATTTACTGGACCTCTTCAACCGTGACCACGTTGAGCCGCTCCACAGACTCCCGGCCCTTCTTGTCTGTGACCTTCACCCTCAGTGCCTTGTCATCCGCTTTGACCACCTCGTAGTCTTGGCCCACTTCAAAGTGATAGAAGCCCCATGACGCGAGCTGCTCTAGCGTATAGCGCCGTTGCCAACCGTGCCGGTGATGATGTTCTGATTAAACGCGGTGTGATAGGTCTTCTCATCATCCAGCGTTGCTTTGTGAATGGCTGTGACATGGAAGCTATCGGCAGCGAAGGCCACAGCGCTCAGCAATAACACCGTGACTGCGATTAGACGTTTCATCGAAGTGCCTTGCGTGATTCCTTTTGAACTACCCTCCGAGCAGTTTACATCGCAAGAAATAGAGCGGGCGTTACAATCCGAATATGCCTTTTAGGACGCAAAGCGGTGAACCATGCGCGATTCTGCTAAAGCTCGGGCAGAGGGAGCACCTGGAGATGTTGCGGAAGGGGCTGCTTTACATGAACACGCTGGACTACTTCCCCAAGCTAGAAGCGGACCCAGCGCGAAGCGACCCATTCGAAGGTACAGACAGAATTACTCAGCCGCAGCATATCCGTCATTTGATCCTTGACGCGGACATGCCGGGCAGAACGCCCCACGCTGTTCACCCCAAGAGTCTCGTTGGTCCCATCCGAGTAGCCCGGTGCCGAACGTCTGCCTGCAATATCTTTTGCATGTTCTCCATCACTGAGCCCATTGTTGGGCCGGTCTTCCCAGAAGGTCATGCTTGGCCCGGTGACCACTTTGTTCTCTTCACCAACACACCGGAGTTTCTCACGAGGATAGCGCGGGCTGCGAATAGCCAAGGACTCTTAGCTGTCCAGTGTGGCATGGTCAAATACTATGACGAAGCGGAATACTCGGGGGAGACCGGCAGGTTTCGCAAGCGCAGCAGATTTGCGTATCTACGTGAGTTTCGCATCGTTGCGGAGCCGGGTCTTGATGGGCCGCGCCACTTTGAGATAGGGGACCTGACCGACATCACTTCTGAAGTGACACCGCTTTCAGTCGCGGATGAGGTGCTGAAATTCAGTCCAGAGGACGCGATAGCCGCCGGGCTGAGTTGGGACTGAAAGCGCGGCAGTGCCAAGCGACCTTCACCGCTTACCGTACACGGTGCTTCGCCTGATTAACGGCACCACGGCTTCAAAACATCCCGCTATTTCGTCTTCGCCGCCCGTGAAGCTGAAGGAGTAATCCATGCGGAAGTTTGCGACCGTGCTTCGGATTGTCTCCATGTCAGTCACGGCGGAAGCCCGAAACTCATGGACCATTACGTCTAGCTTGTACTCCGCTTCCGTGGCCTCCGTAAACGAGACCTCATCAAATTCAATCTCTGTGCCGGACGCGAATCGAAGATGACACGAAACCGAGCGGAGATATGCGCTCAGCTTAAATGGGACGCTTGAGCGGTACAGCAGGTAACTCTTGAGCCTCAGGGACACACGCCCATCCTTCCGGCGATACATTCGGATGGAGGTATCCGCTAGTGTTAGCAATCTGACCGCCCATATTGCCGTTAGGCTAGCTTCTGCGCGATTTGCTCATCCAAAATCTCCCGCACGGTGAGCGGGGTTATGACCGTGTGCTCACGCCGATGACATCACCGGGCGACATATTAAGCGCAAGTCGTGACTACTGCAATCTCTGCGCTGTCTGAAGAAGTTGTTGTTGCTTGCTGCGTTCATCCTGGTAAACCTGCTCAAGGTGCGCGAGACCGGCTGACACGGCACTGAATTTCTGTCTGAATGGGGTCACGGCGCTTTCAAGCCGATCACAGGCCGCATTGACGTTTTGGACCTCTTCCGGGGTCAGATTGCCGCTGTTCCGCGATACGGCGTCGCATTGCTGCTCAAAAGCCGTCGCGTAGTCCGCCATCGGCTTCACATTCGTTTCTAGAGACGACTGAAGCGACTCGCCCTGATTGTGCATTTGCTCTGTCTGAATTGCCGCTTGGTTTGCGGCAACTGAGAGCTGTCCACGTATAACCGACGCATTCGGGTTTCCGGCATACTGGCGCTCTCGTGCAACGTATCCCTCAACCCTTGCTGTGATTGCCTCATACGCTTTCTCCGCACCGGGGAACCTGCCAAGGTGAATGTCTGCCTCTGAATCGAATTGCGCAATTCTTCGGGTGAGCTGTTCAATCTGCGAAACAAAATTTGCCTGTGCCTGAAACGTTTTCTTCTGAGCTTGGGCAACTGCCTTCGCTTGGATGATGCTTTTGGACCGAGCGTTCAATGCATCCACCTTCGCCTGAAACTCAGCGGGCGTTGAGCGCGTGAAAGTCAGCGGAATGGATTGCGCTCCGGTCAGTGTCAACACATTCCCGCTCAGCGTTCCCGAGAGGACAAACGACTCCAAGCCAAAGAACCGGCTGCCCTGGATTGTCACGTTCTCCCCGTCAACGGCCCCGGCGATAGGTACGGAATTTTGTTCTATGCTGCCGTCCTGCTTTAGGACGTTTGTTGCAATTTGGCCTGTCAGATGGTTGTCTGGCGTCCGAACGACCTGGAGCCATACCACGGCGCTGTTGTCACTGGCGAGATAGGACCCGGAGACGTTGCCGTGACAACCGGCCATCAAGACCACGGCGAACGCGCCGCACGCGGGCAGCAGACCCGACAGAAGCCTCTTGCATCTGACGCGCTCATAGACATGGCGCGGTATGCGGATGACGGGATAGCGCCGCTTGTTTAGGGCGGATGGCCGCCGCGTGTTTGGCGGTGGTTTGGGGCATCGCTCCCGATTCTACCGTGATGGCGCAAATGCGAGTCAGTGACGCGCCGGTTTCCTGGCAGGTTGTGCCTCTTCAGCACGCTTCTGTCTTTTCTCCAGCTTTCGTTTCCTCCGCACTCCCGCAAGATGGGCGCACGCCCGGTCGTGATACTCCCTCTTATGCTTGCTCGTAATCGCGAATGGAATCCGGCAGTCCTTCCTCTTGCAGACTTTGAAGCGGATGCCACGTGCCACGTCCGCCAACACAGTTGCGAAAAGCATATGACGCGCATTCGTGATCGACACAACACCGGCAGCCACGTCCGACAGCTCAAGGCGCAAGGAAAAATCGTTAGCCGACGGGCGCGCGTACAAATCAATCCAAGTTTTTGGGTTGGACAGCATCGGCGCAACGATTTTCTGAAACCTTGTTCGATCAAGTAGCGCGTCTTTCAGGTCCTCACGGAAAGCCCACACATCATGCGCTCTAACGACTGCGGGAAACGTCAGCGCGTGACCTGGAGTGCTTAGATTTGGTGCGTCAGATGAAGGCCACGCGCCTACTTCAGTTAAGAAGTCCGCGAGTCGTTCAAGATTGGTTTCCGGCAAGCCGAAAAATCTGTCTCGCCAGTACCAGCCGTCTAGCTCTTTCAGAACCTCAACATTGGCACGTTCGATTTTCCTCATCTCGCCGTACAGCACTGGGCCTTTGGTCTGAATCCGATTCAGCACACCGCTCACTTTATAGGCAGTCAGCTCTTTGCCGTCCTTCCTGGCATACGCCTTCAACTGCGCGGCACGCAATTCCTGTAGCCGTTCGCCGGAAACCACTGTCCACGTGACCGGCAACCGCGTAAATGCAAAATGTATCGGAATGCTTTTCTGTGACACCTTTTGTGATCTTTTCAGAGGCACAGATGGAGCTTAGTATTTCCAAGCATGAAAGGCAAGCAGTAAGTCGGAACGGCTTATTTGACGGTGGATGATGCCGCGCAGCTTGCGGCCATCTCGCACTGGACGGTGCGGAGTTGGCTGCACAAGAGCCTGCTCACCCGGTACAAATCGGCGTCGCGCACCGTTGTAAGTCGCACCGAGCTGCTTGCACTTCTGAAACCAAGAAAGGCAGAGCAATCAAAATGACTCCTACTGACGCAATTGATGAGCTGGTAGCACGGTCCAAGAATCACCGCGAGTTGCGGGCCTTCCACAAATTTCACAAGAAGCACCCAGAAGTCCTGGACTTCCTTGTCCAAGAGATTCGGTTACGCATTGAGCACGGCTTCAAGGCGTTTTCGTATCACTCGCTTTGGCAGTATGCGAGGTGGAAACTCGAAATGGAGAAGGGGCCGGGGGATACGTTCTTGATGAATGACCACCACACCTCGTTGTATAGCCGGGCAATTACCGTGCTGCATCCCGAGTTCAACGGCCTTGCCGAGTTCCGCGATGCGCTGGCGGATGAACTTTTCGGCTTGCGGATCGAGCCCGGCCCAGACAAGCGTCCTAAGAACTACGCAAGGCGGTTGCAATGGGCAGACGGCACCGCGATTCAGGACGGATGGCGTCCTAGCATTCCGCATGTGGTCAATCACGCCGTAAACCGCAAACCCAACATTCACGGAGAGGGGGAGTGAGCAAATGACCACGATGTTAGAAGTTGCACTCACATCTATTAAGCTCGGGTGGTTTGTCTTCCCTTGCATACCGCGCGCCAAGAAGCCACTCGGCGGCCTCGTACCCAATGGCAAAGATGACGCCTCAAACGATGAAGCCACAATCCGCCGTTGGTGGGGCGTTAAGCCGGACGCCAATGTTGGGATTGCGTGCGGCCCGTCCGGTCTTGCCGTCCTGGACATTGACCACGGCCTTGCGGATGACAACGCCGCGCTGCTGTGGCTTGGCCGCAACAACATCCCCGCAACCTATATGGTCCGCACCGGACGCCGCCCGGAGTTTGGACTGCAAGTCTACTTTCATGGTGCTATGCCGGACGTGGGCGCGTGGGAGCTGGACGGTTGCTCCGGTCAGATCAAGAGCCTTGGCGGGTACGTCATGGCGGCGGGCAGCATACACCCGGACAGCGGCAAAGAGTACATGGTCAAGAATGACGCGCCGCTTGCTTCCACGCCGGACGCTATCCGCGCACTCAAGAGCGTTGACTGCTCCGCCGCGCCGTTGGAGCCGGGCAAGAAGATACCCGAAGGCGCGGGGAGGCATGATGCGCTCATGCGCGTTGCGTGCGGGATGCGCTCACGCGGCCTTGACGGTGACACTATCTATGCGGCAATGCTGCCCATAAATGACGCAATGTGTGAGGTCCCCATCTCAGACAAGGACCTTACGGAGATGTGCCACGGGATAGAGAGGCGCTATCCAGCGGGTAAGCAAGAGCCTAACGTCACCCTTGGCGGTAAGAAGGTCCCCGCTGAGCCGGAGCCGCCGGTTGAGTGGCGGACACACTACCACACCGCGGGAAGAGATGGAGAACGCTCCGCCCGCCGCTTTCCTGATTGACGGTTGGCTCCAGGTTGATGCCATCACCGCGCTAGCCGCGCCGGTTGCACAGCGGAAGTCCCTCATTGCCCTCAACGTGGCGCACGCGCTATGCACCGGGGAACCACTGTTTGACCACTTCAAGGTGACACAGCAGCCGGAGCGGGTGATATACCTCTGCCCGGAGATGGGCATCCGGTCCTACACTGACCGGCTAAAGAACATCGGGCTGTTGCCCTACGTGGGCAAAACGCTCTTCTGCCGGACCATGAACATGGAAAAGCTAGAACTCACTGAGCTGACCACGGAAGAACTGACCGGGGCCGCCGTCATCATTGACACCGCCGTCCGTTACCTGAAAGGGGATGAGAACAAATCGGAGGACATGCGAGTCTTTGCGGAGTCCGTCTTTCGGCTGATGAAAGAGGGCGCGGTCTCCGTGCTCTTGCTCCACCACTCCGCCAAGGGCACGAAGGACACCGGCGAGCTGACCCTTGAGAACGCAATGCGCGGGTCCGGTGAGCTAGGCGCGTTCCTGTCGTCGTGTTGGGCAACGCGGTTGCAGGACCCCTCAGAGCCGTACAAGTCCGCGTCCTTCATTACCAACGTCAAGCAAAGGGATTATCAATCGCAGCCGTTTGAAGTCACGTCCGGGCCGGACTGCCGCTTGCATATCGTGGCGGACCCGGCTACGGCTACGGTGACCCTCCAGTCCCGCGCGGCATTCAAAGGCAACAAGGATGGAAAGGACGAAGCTGCACTTGCTTTCATCAAAGCCAACGTCAAAGTCCCCAACGCCAAGTTGTCCGCAATGCTCAAGGACGCGGATATGCCGCGCTCAGCGGAGTGGGTGCGGCGGCACAAATACGAGCTGCTTCAGGCAAATGGCGGCATCATGCCGTAACCACACACGCGACAAAAACAGACCTCACACTATCTCTCTCCCGAAGGGAGATAGTGGGAGTGTTTGTAGAGGGACAAGTCACCACACACGCACATATATATAAGCGTGGTGTGGCGTCCCCGCGAACAAAGTGCCAAATTGTGCGAGTCGGGGCAAGGTTACGCGGTCCAATGGCAAGTACTATCGGGCGTTCCAAAGACGCACAGACAGTAAACTGATGTTTCTAAATAGGTTTTGGAGGGTCCCGAAAACCCGGTATATATCTTTGCGCCGGTGCAACAATCCAGGCCGCCGCAGAGGATAAGACCAGATGACAAATGCCCAAAGAGCCATGCAATTTTGGCCTGTGCTCGTGCTGGCCGCGAGAACACAGCAAGTCCTTAGTTACGACACGATGGAGAAGATGACGGGACTCCCCCGATGGACGATGACTAGGCCATTAGGGAAGATTCTAGCGTACTGTCAGCAAAACGAGCTACCGCTCCTCACGTCCATCGTTCTTGAACAAGGCACCGGGAAACCTGCTGACCCCTCTTTCAACGTACCTACGCTGGACCTTGCGGCGGAGCACCGGCGCGTCTTCATCTTCGACTGGCTCAGAAACGGCTGCCCCACGCTGGGTGCTTTCGAAGATGCCGCCGTGGAGCTTGAGGCGGTAGTCACATAAGCCAAAAATGGCCGAATCATCGGTACGCACACGCTCACATCAGGTGTGTGTACCGATGAAAACGCCACTTGCACGGCTTCGTCTCCGCCCACACACGCGCCGGGGAGGGGCCGGTCAAAATGCCAGACACTGATTGCAAATAGCCCGCCACAGCCCAAGAACCGCTACGAACGGGAAATTTTCGCATTCTTGGCTTTTGTTGCAATGGCGAATGAAAAGCGAACATTAGCTGTTCATATAGAAAAACGGATTGCGGCGCTCTTTTTGAAGCAAGTGGGCAAGAAAAAACCGCCTCCCCCCTAGAAGGGTCGTGGTTGCAGTTTGCTTTCCACAAGCAGTGATGGGACGTGACGGGCAGGCGCGGGCTGTGGCAGGATGGGGCATGGCAAAACGAAAGCTCCGGATCGTCGAGCGCCGCAATAACATTCCAGTGCTCGGAGTGTGCGAGTTCTGCAACATGCAGTTTCACATAATCCGCCAGCCCCAACGCCCAGGAGCAGGCTTCCGCCGCATCGACGCATGGGCGGGTGGGTCGTCAGAGGCACAGGCTCAAATCCAACAGCAGTTCAACGCGCACAAGTGCAAGCTCCAGGACTTCGCCCAAAACGCCGCGCGCATCGTCACTGAAGCTACGGAGAAAAAGTGATTTCGGCTTGTGGCGATCTTGGCAGATAAAACAGGACAGTGATAATCCACGTGCCGGAAAGCTTGCTAACCGACAAGTTTGAACAGGACTGTAACCCACCACGTCCTCTTTTGAGTTAGCGCTTCGGCTGTCGCCCTACGTCTGATTTGTTCGCGCAGCTCTCGGAGCAGGTTCATCCAACGAGTGTATCCTCTGGGAATCAAACTGCACCACTACCCTAGAAGCAGGGGCTTATCAGACTGCGCTCTCAAGATGTAAGCTGTAATCTTCAGTTGGTTCGCGCGCACGATCACAGTGGGCGGGAGGCTTTTCAAATGCAGATGTTACGCAGTTTCTTCGACGCCGAGCTTTGGCAACGCAGGGCTTTGGATGGCTTCTTTGAAGCGTGGGGTGGTGACACGGGGTGGCTGAGTAGAGAGTTTATGGAGCCATATGCAGCATCCTGGCTGGCCTTCGATCCGTCATCCAGCACAGATGAGGCGTTGCGGGACTTCGACACGGTTTACAACGTGCTGGCAACTGATTTCCGAGTCTTCCGTCCTCAGAGTCCTTCGGACTGCTGGCCGCCACAGAAGATTTTCGAGACGATCAAGCGCGAGTTTGTGGAGTTTTCGTGGCGTGGCCCAGTCAACCTCCTGAATTTTGCCAAGAGCGGAACCGGCCCTCATCTCGAATCCTGCCTTGCTAAGTTGCAAGGGATAAAGCCCAAGAAACAGTACCCACTGATGCTGGTATCAAAGTTTCTCCATTTCTACAATCCGAGCCTGTTCCCCATCTATGACAATGCGATGATCTGGGAAAGAGTACTCAATGCTCGCTTCAAGGAAGAGTATCGTCAGTTCTGTCGGCGTGAGAGGATTCCGGACTATGTTGCTTTTGAGGCAGACACGGCAGTCTGGCTACGGCACTACATGAATTTTGCAAGCTCGCTTCTCTCCATAGCTCATGGAAAGTTCATGCAAGTGTTTGTCGAATGGCTCGCCCGGCAGCCCGGTGTTGATCTAGCCCGCCAGAAATTCGATGCGGCGACTCTGTACGCAACAGCTTTCGAGTTCACGATAATCGGCGCGACCGCTGCTGAATCAGCCGCCACCGCATCACGATAAAGGCATAGGTCAATTCCTTGCCCTCGGAACGGCCTTATAATCAAGAACGGCTAGGCCCTAAGCAGGCTCACCCGCTCATGCACCGCCTGCAAATCCGCCGTCACAAGATTCGCGTACCGCCGCGTCATCTCAAGCGTGCTATGTCCGAGCACCTTTTGCAGATGGAACACGGACCCGCCGCGCCGAAGATAGTTGACCGCGAATGTGTGACGGAATGCGTGGAGCGTGCGAGCGGGCGGCAGGAATCCGAGACGGTCACAATGATTTTTCACGGTCCGCAGCATCACTCTTCTCCCAAGGGTCGTTTCGTTGCGCGTCGCCAGTAACATGCTCTCCGGCCTACGCTGAAAATCGGAGATGTAGCGGAACATTGCCCGGCGAAGTTCAAAGGAAAACGGCACAACGCGCTGCTTGCCGCCCTTGCCGTCCAGCGTGAGCAGCAGATTATCGAAGTCAATTTCCCGCACTCGAATGCTCAACGCCTCGCTGATTCGGCAGCCGGTGTCGAGCAGGAAGAGAATCAGCAGATGCAGCCGCCGTTGCCAAAAAACCTTGGCCTTCGGCTTCCAATTCACAAGGCGAGTAACCTGAGCCGTGGTGAAGGTGGGCAAGATTAGCTGAGGCTCTTTCAATTGCGCGATGCGGAGGTGCTTGCACGCGGGGCTGCACTTCACGTCTGCGCCTGCGGTGCTCCAGTGCAGATACGCATTGATGGCGCGAATGGCGGAATTGCATCCAGTGGCCTTCAGGCCCTTCTCTCGCATCCTCAGCACGGCGGCTTTCAGCTCGTCTTCTGTGGGCGATTCCGTGCGCAGCCACTTGAGGCTGTATTTGTACCATTCCAGCGTTGCGGGTGAGACGTTCGTGAGGTACTGCCGTTCGCGGATGAAATGCTCAAATTTCGGTAGCATCGGTTTCCTCCAAGGCGAGTAGTCATCTAGCGGAGGAAAACCGCGTAAGTTGTTGATTGGTCGGGACGGGCAGATTTGAACTGCCGACCCCTCGCACCCCAAGCGAGTGCTCTACCAGGCTGAGCCACGTCCCGACTGAGTGAGCAAACCGATCCGTGCGGATCGGTGAGGTTTCGAGGTCAGAATCAGTTTATCACCCGACAGCCGAGGATGGACACCGCAGCGGCGCTCCCCGCTGGCTAACGTGTCTGCTGAAAAGCCCAGAAAAGCAGATCCCTCGTCGGGCTAGAAGCCCTCCTCGTGATGACAAGAAATCGAGGGTTTGCAACGGCGCATCCAGCGTCGTTTTCTACCGGTTGACGGCTTTGAGCGGCTGCACGGCTTCGCTGCTGAGCGCCGGGAGCATGATTTCCAGTATCTTGCGGATATCGTCGAAGGTATAGTCGGCGTGGCATTCCGAGCGCTTCGCCACCACCTGGTCACGCAGCAGCCCCTCGGTCATGCCAAGGATGGCGGCGCGTACCGCGTCCAGATTGACCTCCGGGTGAATGTGGCCCTGATCGCGCATTTCGCTCAGCAAACCATGGACGATCTCGGCGAACTGCTGGTAGCCAAGGCTCAGCAGCACATCGCGATTGTCCTTGCGGACGCGGCGGGCCTCCAGGGCCATCAACTCCTTCAGGTCAGAGTCGTTGTCCACCTCGATGATCATCGCCTGCAGCGTGCCCATGAGCCTGACAGCGGGCGAAGCCGTGCGATGCAACGCTTGCACGCGTTCTATGATGCCGGCCCAGCCCCGATCGAAGATGGCCAGCAGCAGCCCTTGTTTGCTGCCGAAGTGCTTCATCAGTTGCGATTCGCTGGTGCCTGCCTCGCGGGCAATGGCCACGGTACTGGTATTTTCGTATCCGTTGCGGGCGAACAAACGCTTCGCCGAGCGCAGGATGCGATCATGCGAGGACACGGAGGGCATGGCTTCCACGGCGTTAGTGTCAGGTGTAGTATCCGGCATAATCCTATCCCGGTGATAGCAACCCAACGACTAACGGGAAGTTGCGTGCATCCTGGAACAGCCCCCGGGAGTGGACAAGCTGGCCGGCGGAACTAGGCAGGCTGCTCAAAAAGTCGGTCTGATGCCTGGCCCAGGTAGTGCGGGTCTTTAGGCCCGCGTTACCACCGGTCAAGACGATTCGGCTTTAGCCGCCGAGGTACTTCGTTCGGACCCGCTAGAAGAGCGGGGTTTCACGATTTCCCGGTATGTACCTTAGAGCCTAAAGGCTCCTTGAATGGTTAACGCCTGACGCGGCGCTGAAGCGCCGCACTACCAGAACCGGAGCGTCCCAGACTTTCTCCGCAGCCTACTAGATCTTAGCCTAGTGACCGCTCCCGGCCTTGTGCGCTTGCGTTGCGGCGCCGGCTTCCTTCATTACCTCGTCCAGCTTGGTATAGAGCTGGGTGAGGTCGGGGACCTCTGTGACCGTGGCGCCGTGCCCTGAGTCGCTGACGATATAGATGGTCGGCGTGTGGTCGAGAGGAATGCGCTTGCCAAGATCACGATCAGCCTCGACCTTGGCCGTCAGAGCGCCGGAGGGATCGACCACGAAGGGCAGCACGACCTTGTGG
>Ga0187890_10002048_pt1 | contig 14189 bp, 13 predicted proteins | sample June2016WEW_21_1_FD_133005 | JGI IMG/M metagenome (GOLD analysis project Ga0187890, IMG submission 133005) | Peatland microbial communities from SPRUCE experiment site at the Marcell Experimental Forest, Minnesota, USA - June2016WEW_21_10 | ecosystem: Environmental > Terrestrial > Soil >... | reverse complement strand
GTAGCTGATCAGGCGGCGGAGAACGGTTAGCGTTTCCTTTCTTGCAGTCGTTTCCACTCCAGTTCTGAAACTTCTTCGATGAGCTCCTGCATTTTGTGATAGTCACTGACGGCCTGCCGTACACGCTCCTGCCAGGCTTGCGGGACGCAGATCTGGCGCAGCTCTCCGTCCTGGCTCTGTACCAGGTACAAGGACTTGTGCAGTTGGCCGCGGGCGCAGCGGCAGTTGGGTTTGCCGCACTTGCCTAAGCGTTCCGACAGAGTGCCGCGAAGGAACCAGCGATGAGGGCGAGGCGAGCCAACTGGGAGCGAAAGTTGCGCTCGGCGGGGGAGAGTTTGGCGCGATGGAAATCGTCACGCATAGATACGGATAATTTTATACCTTATATATATACACTATGCAAGATTCACATGCGCAATACAACCGCAAAAATGAATGCGAATCTGCTCCTGAAAGAATGGAAGCTCAGAAAACGAATCCCATCAGGCGCTTCTCTCGGCTGCGAATTCAGCGTTGCGGAATTGCTGCGCGACGAGGGGAGAGGAGCTGGAACAGGGAAGAGGCCCACCTTTGCGAAAAGTGCAAAGATGGGTGCTTCCGCCCTGTGTCTGGCCCCTTGGAAGAGCGAGATAAGCCCCGGACGGCTGGCGACCTGTCGGCCTCGCGAGCTTACGAGCGAGATCCGGCCTGCGTGCCCTCTCTTCCACTCGTGGGTCACTTCACTTCGATGTCCATGCGCATCCAGGGATGGATACAGCACTCGAAATGATGTGTACCCTTCGACAAACCCGTGATCTGGACTTGGCTACCCTGAAGAAGCCGGGTCTTGGCCACTGCGACCCTCGAAAAACCTCCGGCACATTCGGGAACCGGTTCCTGCCCGGCATTGAGTTGCGGTATGAAGCCTCCGCCGAAGTTGGCTACCTCGGTGAAGGTGTGCGGCTCGCCCCCCTGGTCAACTACGCTGACAACAGTTCCTTGCTTGATCTTGAGCGTGTCCGGCTCGAAATCCCAATTGGGGTTCGGAGTTCCGGCCGCTGCTTCCGCAAACAAGTCGGACAATGTTGTGGAATATCCAAGGGCGATATTTTTGCAGAAGTCAGGCCCAAGCGCCGCATTAAAAGTGGTCGGATCGCATTCGTCCAGAGCAACGACCTGCGCGACGCGTGGTGAATCTTGATGTGATCCTTGGGCGTACTCTGGCTTTTCTTGGGCAAGCGCGAGCATCGCAACGGCGAGCGTCAAACCACCGCCGACTAGACAGAACTTCGCTGCAGTAGTTCTCATTGTGATCTTCTCCTTCGCTATTCAGGATTGTGCGCTCGCCACGGCACGGCTGACTCGCCCACCTGGCGGGCAGGGCCGGCTCGTACTCGAACGCCAGATTCCGTAGCGACTCTTGCTGGAAAGCTCGAAGGAGTCAATCCCTGACATCCCAATCAATCCCCAAAGTTTTCTCCACTGCCAAGTTGTTGAAGAGAAAAAGCGTTCTCCGCCCATGAGGACGGGGTTGCGGGAACCGGGAACTGTGATAGGCTTGCTGAGTTTTTGGGAGTCTCGCATGGCCAGTACCGCCCCAGTCACCCACCGGCTTCGGTTCGACGTTTTTGAACTGGATGTCCGGGCGGGTGAGCTGCGTAAACGTGGTATAAAGCTGCGCCTCCGAGGCCAACCACTGCAAATACTCGCGATATTGCTGGAACGCGCCGGCGATATCGTGACTCGCGAAGAACTTCAGACGCAAATCTGGCCTGCTAACACCTTCGTCGACTTCGACCATAGCCTTCACAATGCAATTGCACGCATTCGCGAAGTGCTGGACGATTCGCCCGAGAAACCGCGCTATATCGAAACCTTGCCGCGCCGAGGATACAGGTTCATTGCGCCGGTGGAGGGGGTTGGAATTCAGGTGCTGCAACCCTCTTCCGGAAGTGACCCAACCGGCGTAGCGCCGGTTCCTCTAACTCGAACCAAGTCTGCCGCTGCCCTGGCCCTCACACTGATAGCGGTCGTTGCCATCGGGGTGACTCTCTGGCCGGCATCCCTGACTTCGCACCAGACCACTGCAGCTACCACCATTCGCTCCATCGCTGTCCTGCCACTCGATAATCGATCCGGCGATCCATCACAGGATTATTTCGTCGATGGCATGACGGATGAGTTGATCACTGACCTCGCCAAGATTAGCGCCCTGCGAGTCATCTCTCGAACTTCCGTGATGCGGTACAAACTCACAAATAAAGGTTTACCGGAGATTGCGCGAGAATTGAACGTGGACGGGATAGTAGAAGGGTCGGTTCTGCGCTCGGGGCAACGAGTGCGAATTACGGCCCAACTTCTTCATGCACCCACTGATAAGCACCTCTGGGCAGAAACGTATGATCGCGATCTTGGCGATGTCCTCAAGCTACAGAGTGAGGTAGCGCAGGCGATAGCGCAGCAAGTGCGCGTGCAGTTGACGCCGCCGCAAGAGGCCCAATTCCGCTCGTCACGCCCAGTGAATCCAGAGGCTTACGAAGCTTATCTGAGGGGACGTTATTATCTGTCGAACCAGTTCACGATGGCGCAACCACTTAACGCTGCCAGGAGCTACTTCGAGGAATCCATTCAAAAAGATCCTGGCTTTGCGCTAGCGTACTCTGGATTGGCAGACTCTTATGCCTATTTGGGTTTTTTCCGGCAGGTGTCGCCGGATGGCGCCTATCGGCCCGCCAAGGAGGCCTTAAGGAAAGCTCTGGAACTGGACGACAGCATCGGGGAAGCCCACGATACGCTCGGTTTGCTGAGTTGGACGTATGAGTGGGACTGGGACGCTGCCGAACGAGAATTTAACCGCGCAATCGCGCTGGCTCCAAGTTACAGTTGCGCTCATGAGGATCGCTCAATCTATCTCGGCTTCACCGGCCGGCGCGCTGAGGCTCTGGCGGAGATCGCCAAGAGCAGCGAGTTGGATCCTGGTCCCAGCTCCGCGATGGCCGAATCGGAGACGTACTATCAGCTGCGAGACTTCGCCGGTTTGGTTGAAGCAAGCCGAAGAGGCGTGGTTTCGCACCCCAATGAATGGTTTGAACACTACGGTCTCGGGGTCGGTTATGAGGGTACAGGAAAACGCTTAGAAGCGATCTCTGAATATCAGAAGGCAGTTGAGATGTCGGGTGGTGATCAGGACGCCGTCGCTTCGCTGGCGCACGCCTATGCAGTGATCGGGAGGAGAGGCGAAGCGAAAAAGATCCTTCACGACTTGGAGCGAAAATCGAAAAGTGTCTATGTTTCTCCGTATGCGATCGCAACCATATACGCAGGATTGGGCGAGAAGGACAGAGCGTTCGAGTTCCTGGAGAAGGCCTACCTGGTGAGATGTTTGGAGCTTTCGTCGTCCCTCAAAGTTGATTTACGGGTTGATAACCTGCGCTCCGACCTTCGTTTCCAGAAGCTGCTTCGCCGCATCGGCCTGAGCAACTAGAATTCTCGCGCGGCTAGGTGCTTGATCGAACGATCTCGGGTACCAGCGACCTATTCCTGGTTGTATAATCCAGCGCACCTGCAGGAGCAAAGCCTACTATGAACCGGCGCACGTTTCTGTCGCAGTCGTCGCAGTTGTTCGTGGCCGCAGGTTTGGCTCCAAGCATGTTCGGCGAGACTCCTCGGGCGACGGACTACAAATTTTGGATCGGACAGTCGGTTTCTCACTTTCATCCGCTTGGAGTTTTCCAGTACACTTTTGTGCCGGTTCGTTACTTCCACGGATACAACGACCCGACGGCGTTTCATCTTCCGATTTTGTGGGACAACCGTGAGCACCCCTTGTTCAAGGGCGTGGAGAAGTTCCGCTTTGCCGACAACCACGCATTCGATTTTCGCGGCGAATCGGATCGCACTCTTCCGCCGAAGGGCCGTACGCTCGCGGACAGCAACCAACGCGCCGGGAAAGGCTTCGCTCTACTTACTCCTTCAGTCGCGACTTTGGCGGACTCGTAGGTCGATTCAAGCTGGATTGGATCTTCGTCAAGCCGTTCATCGACGATCCGCGTCGCACGGGACAGAGCTACCGGTTGGCTCCGCACTTCCCCGTGACAATGCGGGAACTCAACGATTCGGTTGAAGATCGCATCTCCGATCATCCTCCTATGACGGTAGACCTGCCGCTGACAGAACCGACCAAGCTGGCGCGTTGAGGAGGTGGAAAAGAGAACACTTGGAGCACGGGCTGCTCGCTGCGGTCACGCGGTTTTGTGATCACCGCGACGGAAGTTCTCGATTACATGCTCGGAAGTACGCAGCGAGAAAGCCAGAATGCTGATGGTGGTGGTTTTGTCGGTGCAGTTCAGAAAGACGCTGGCGTCGCACACATAAAGGTTCGGCACATCGTGCGTCTGGCCAAAGCGATTCGTCACAAAACTCTTCGGGTCGTTTCCCATCCGGCAAGTTCCGGTCTCATGCAGGCTCCAGCCGGGAATCTCCGGCGCGTTGCCGGACCCCTCGAACTCGCCACCGGCCGCGCGCAGGACTTCGGCGCACACCTGCTTCGCGTGCTCCCACATCTTCAGCACATTTTCATCCCACTCGAAGTGCATGCGGGCCACGGGAATTCCGTAGGGATCTTTGACCTCAGGATCGAGATCCACGTAGTTCGTATCCGACCGGAGAGATGGCGCCTGAATTCCGAAGCTTACCGGCGTGGGATAGCGCCGCTTGATCTCTCGCTTGAAGGACGAGCCGAATCCGTCCATTCCGGTTGCGAAGCTCGGGAATTCCTCGCAGCCACCGTCCGGATAGACGGAATATCCGCGAATAAACTTTTCTTCGTGCGGGTCTTTGAGATTCTGCCAACGCGGCATCCAAGCGATGGTGCTGTCGGCCACGTGATCAGGAAAACTGGGCTGGCCTAACAGTTGCGGCAAGTATCCACGGGCCGACTCGCCGTAAAGATGATCGCAAAGGTTATGGCCAAGTTGCCGGCTGGAGTTCGCGACGCCATTAGGCCAGAAACGCGACTTCGAATTCAGCATGATGCGCGACGATTCGATGCACCCCGCCGCCACCACCACAGCACGGCCGTATACTTCCACCTCCTGTTTGGTTTTGCGGTCGACATAGGCCACGCCGGCGGCGTGACCGTTCGCATCTACCAGAACATTTTTCGCCAGAGCATTCGTGCGCAAGTCCAGATTTTTTGTGGCTTCTGCCTTGGGTAACAGGAAATACGCCGTAGAAAAAAATGCTCCCACATCGCAACCCGTGGTGCACTCTCCACAGAAATGGCAGGCGGGATGCCCTTCATGCGATTGCGTCAGTTGCGCGCATCGATCCGGAAGATAAGGCACACCAAGCTTATTGCAGCCGGCTTCCAGAATGAAGTCGAGGCAGCGGAACTTGAATGGCGGCAAGTAGGAGCCATCCGGATTGCTCGGCCGGTTCTGCACCGTGCTGGCCACGCCAATCATTTTTTCCACGCGCGTGTAGAACGGACTGATGTCGTCATAGGTCAAGGGCCAGTCCACATCGTAACCATCGAGCGAAGCGGCCTTAAAATCGATATCGCCAAAGCGCGCCGAGCTGCGCCCCCAGAAGTTTGTCTTGCCACCCACGGCATTGCAGCGCGGCCACATCCACTTCATTCCCGGAGCGGTAGTGAACGGAATCTCATGATCCCAAGCAGCCTTGGTGTACTCGTTGTCCATATAGCCGAAGGACTCGGCGCGCCGCTTGGGATCGTCCAACCCGCGGAACTTCATATCCCATGGCATGCGGTGGTAGCGGAAGTCCTTTTCCGGATCGAGCCGCCGACCTGCATTCAAGGCGCACACCTTCAGTCCCGCCTCGCAGAGGGTCTTGATTGCCATGCCACCGCCGGCGCCGGTTCCAATGACGATCACGTCGTAGATTTTCTTGGCCATGTTCTCAGAAATCTTTCAGGAGTCTATCGGCGAGAGCTGCCCATGTTCCCGATCCTCTTTATGCGGACACTCCGGCGATTCGGAATAAAGCTTCAGCGCCGGATTGTCCAGTTCCTTGAAGCCGATCTCACTGGTGTAGAAGCCGGTCACTGTGTATTCACGCATCAGGCGGAAGAATCGGCGTCCGTCTTCCTCCCCAAGTCGCGCCTTGTCTTTGAAGCCAAGAGGATCGAGCAGGGAAATCTGTTGCTGGGGGCTGATCTCCATGAATTTCCTTCCGGCAGTTTGCTCACTGTGCGCGTCCAGCCAAGTAAGCCCGGTGCGGAAGCCATATTGTTCATCCGGATCGCTGGCCACCATGAAGTCGATGAACTCCGCCACGCCCGCTTCCTTCGCGCCCGGCGTGCTGTCGCTCGGAATGATGATCTCCGCAAGCCGCTCGACCATCGCATATTGGGGTGCGGTAAAGAATTGCGGGTGGTACTCGGCGGGCTTAATTGCCAAGGCTGCATTGCCGATATGCCCGCAGGCGAATCCCCATTTGCGGAAGCCGGGAAACTGAGCTGCCGCTGCTGCCGTTCCCAGAATCTGCAAAATCTGCCGCCGTCCCACGCCTTGTCCTGCCATGGTCTCCCGCTAGGAAAGAAATCCGATCGTCTTCTCCACCAACTCGGCGGTGGGTTTATAGGGATTGCCCGGCGAGTCGTATTCAATCGAGCAATATCCCCTATATCCGTGTTCTTTTAGAATGCCAAACGTCCGCGCCAGGTCCACGTGCACAGCCTTGCCTGGTTCATTGGCCTCGCCATCCTTCACGTGGCAGATACCATAGGCATGCGCGAACATGGCGTCGATGGCGCGATACGCATAATCTCCGTCGTGCGCCGCCAGCGTGTTGCCGAAATCGGGCAGGGCGCGCAGCCACGGACTGTTCACCTTCTCGACTACCTGGACGAGGAAAAAAGGATCCTCACTCACTGGATCGTCGTTTTCCAGGTGGACCACTACATTCTTCTTCGCTGCATAGTCTGCGGTGCGCACCAGAGTATCGGCCGCGCGGGCCACGTCTGGCTTCGAATCCTTCGCTGCTTGCACGTGCGTGCGGATGCTGGGCGACCCGAGAGCCGCACCCACGTCGATCCATTGCTTGCTCGATGCGAGCGCCCTCTCTCGCTCCGCCGGATCGATGGAGTATTGGCTGTACTCTCCGTCCACGGCGATGTCGACGACCGCAGAGCCAGCTTTCTCAACCGCGCCGCGGAACTGCTCGAGATATTTCGCATCGGTCGAGGGAAAGACGCGGCTCCACGGCTCAATCTTGTACACATTGAACTTCTCAGCCACGTGCGCCGCAAAGTCCTTTAACTCCATTCGCGGCGTCGGAGGAACCGAACTGGGAGACTTGCCGTCCCCTCCCTTCCAGCCCACGATGAATTCGCGAAAGGAATATGCGGCCACCGCAACCCGTTCCCGCGGCACCGAAGGAAATTTGATGGAAGGTGCTGATTTCTCCTGCGCGTCAGCCAGTTCCGGCAAAAGATAAGCCCCAGTTGCCGCTACGGCACACTGACCAATGAAATGTCTTCGGGTCGTTACGGTCACACGCGCCAGTGTAACAGAGAAATCTCTTGGGCCTTGTCAGTCTCACCACGAATAATGCACCTGATACGTCACCACCTTCTCGCCATCGGGAGGCACTTCGACCACGAACGCCGCGGTCTGCGCGTCCACTTTTTTGAACGGATCCGCACTCTTGCTGATATCCCAGATGTTCCATCGGTACAAGTGCTCCACGATCCGCACTTCCGCCGGCGTGCTCTTGTGATTTCTCACCTTAATTTCAAAACTTTCGTCCACCCACCGCGCTTGCGTGTTCAGTTTGTAGTCGAGACGGCGTCGCTCTCCCGTCAGGTCAAACGCATTCCCCGTGTAAATCCGGATGAGTTCGTCCTTGGGCGTGTGATCGATTTCGTTCTCGCCAGTGAACTCGAGTTGTCCATCGTCATCCCGGCGATAAAACCGCACCCTCCCCTTCGGTAGGGGAATGCCCAGGTGATTCTCGGCGCTGTTCTTGAATTCCTGCATCACCCAGACTTTCGAATTGGATTGTGTGCCAAATGCATCCTGCGTGCGAATCGTCTCCATCGTCCAGTTTCGGTAGTTCGCATCCACCTTCCAACCGTCGTAGACATAGACCGTCTTCGATTTCACCCCCGCCGCGCGCACGAATTCCACCTGTTTGGTTTCCCTGTCGTGCAGGGTCGTGGGCCGTTCCAGCGTGTACAAGTGATATTCATCAAACGCCTTCTCTGTGACTTCTGGTCCTCCTGCCATCACACCGCCGACCCCGTAAGACTGGCTTTTCGCCATGTACATCTCATTCGTCTGAATCTTGTTCACATCTCCCGCCATCAACTTGATCCGCGCGTCCCGAAACGTTTCACCGCTCTGGTTGTCCAGCGTGACCCAACCGACCAGATCCAGATCCGCTCCCTTGGTAGGCGAAACCACGTTGTAGCTCGCTTCCCAGTTCATCCCGCCCGTAACGTAACTCAACTCCGCAGTCGCCTTGCCCGCCTTGTCCGTTTCCAATTCCCACGATAGCGTTGGCTTCAGGACCGTGTCATCGCCCAGTGCTGGAAATAAAGGCTGCCCAGGCAGTGTGAATTGCAGCTTGCCATTTACCTCGATAACAGGCTGCCCGGCTCCCTGTTGTAGGTACGCTCCCTGTGCCTGGTAATACCTCTGACCGTACGTCACCGTAGCGTGCGGCACAAACCCGCTGCGAATAATCTTTCCCTGGACGATCGTTTTATCTGGGGTCAGAAAATCGATGGTCTTCCCTTCGTATAGCGACAACAACAATAGCTCGGACACCGGATCGTTGCGGTAGTTCTGCTCCAGAATCCGCAAATGCCGACTCTCGTCGAGCGATCGCAAGAATACCGAATCGGGTTCCACGTGCCCCGTAATGTCGGTCACCGCAACGTGGTTTTGCCCTGCGTTCAAGTCAAGTGCCAATCCGTGCCGTACCACTGCGAATTGCTGGTTGTAGATGGTCAGCGCGGGCGCCACAGCGGCATCGTTTCGGGCTGCTTCCTTCGTTTGGGCGGCGGCGTTTTCGCCGCTCATCACCTGCAGAGCGAGCAAACACCACGTCGCTGCGAGGCCCGCACGCTTCCTCATGATTGCCCTCCAAAAGTGCCGTTTTGCAGTTAGAACGATCCGATGGGCTCATCTTACGTTGGGTTGAGGCTGCCTCTTGCAAGATTTCATCCCTCCGTTACCTTGGGAGTACTGATCCTCGAAGTTGACCAGTCGCCATCGTTCCGCCTCTATACTGTCTTGACGGACACAATGTCGCAGCGGTTCCCAAGATTCGTGGGATTTCTACTACTCGCGTGGGGGTCTCTCGCGCTGGCGAGAGATACGTTCGAAGCGCAGCATCTGCAAGCACTTGCCGCCAACCCTTCAGATGTCCACCTTAAAATCTCCCTCGACTCCGGCCAAGCCACTTTCCACATCGGCGACACCATGCGCCTCAAATATGAATTCACCGCCGATTCCCCCGGCAACTACGTTGCCGGTGCGCGCTTTCTCGATGACGGCCAGCGTTCAATCCTCGAATCCTTTTTCACCGATCGTCCCGCCGATGCCCGCGATCCTCTTGGCGAATACTGGGACTTGCACAGAGCCATCGATGGCAACATTTCTGCCCCACGCGAGCCAAACCTCAAACTTGAATCCGCACCGCAATTCGATTCCGTCGAGGTCACTCACTACCTGCGGTTCTCCAAAGCTGGCCGCTATCGCATTTATGTCGTCACACATTCCGTTCTCCCGCCTGGCGCACCCGTGAAAGAGGTAGGCGGTCCGGCCATCGCTTCCGAGAACATCCTGACCATTCACATCCTGCCGGAGGACTTCGACGCCGCGTCTCGGGAAGTTGATGGAATTGTCACCATGGCCCACCAGCAGCCACTACCGCGCTTCACACCGCTCGAAGCATTTCGTCTCTTCGAAATCGCAACGCCCAAGGCCCGCAAAGCGGCGGCATCTCTGTACACCCGCCGCAGCAATCAGCCTTGTTCTCAAGATATTGCTCTAGCGACTATCCTTGCGGCCCCCACTCACGCGGAAGCCATCAGTTTGCTCCAGGCGCGACTGAGGGATACCAGTCTCGTTGCCGATGAAACTCTGATCCAGGAATTGTCTCTTCTGCAATTCGCGCAAAAGAACCCCAAGCTCACTGGCTCCATTGTTCGGGTCGCAGACCGCACGGCGCTAGCCGCCTGGCGTGCGCAATTGGCCACTCAGATCGTCGCCAATTGGCAGATCGTCGCCGCCACCCTCGCCCGCCGGCCTCCTGACATTGGCGCCTCCACGCTTCACGCGCTCGACCATCTCAGCACCTATTATTTCGGCTCCGAGCTGCTTCCTGTGCCGGTCGCCGACCGCGATCGCATCCGCTCTCAGCACCTCGCCGCACTGCCCGATCTCCCGCCTCAGGAGCTGGCCAATGACCTTCTAAACTTTCGCTGGAGCAAGACGCTTCCATCGGATGAGGTTCTCTCCATCCTGACGCAGATCTATTCGACCCCTCCGGTTCAAAACGCCTCCTTCATCCGGGAAACGGCACTCAAGGAAATCGCCAAGCTCGATCCACAAAAAGCCGGCGTTCTCTTTCGCGAACGCGTCCTCGCCTTCGACACGCCTCTCGACTGGAACCGCATCCGCTCCATGAACTTGCCGCCCAGCGCAGACCTCGACGCCGAACTCATCCGCATACTCGAAGACCGCTGGACCGAACGGATGTCGCGCGTCGCGCCCCTCATTGGCCTCTATGCCACTGATTCGATCTTGCCTCGCGTGAAAAATGTTTATGAGATCTACGGACCAGATTGGCCCTGTTCCATCGAAGCGGGTCTCCTCACTTATTTCCTACGAGTCGATCCCGCCTATGGCACCGAAAAACTTGAACCTGCTCTCTCTGCTTACTACGACAAAGGTGGCAGCGACTGCCATCAAGCGGGTTTGCTCGGCGACCTCGCTATCCTTCGCAATGGTCCTGAATTGCAACCCTTCGTTTCCCAAGCGTTATATGATCCTCGGCCTCTCGTCGCCGCTGCCGGGGCCCAAGTCACTGCCTTTGGCGATCAGGCGAAGATTCCCCTGCAAGCCCTTGTCAAGCGCCTTCGCCTTCTTCACGACGAGTGGCCGGACTATGACGCGCGCGGCGGCACCGATCCCGAATCTCTGAAGAAATGGAATTCCGGTTACAACGAACTGGAACGAAGCCTCGCCATTGGCTTCGTCAATGCAGCAGACTCCCCTGAAAATGCCGTCATTTGGAAACAGGCCTTGGACCTGTGCATCACCGATCTCTGCCGCAACCACCTCCGCCAACGCCTGGCCCGCAGCAAGTTCTGACTGCCGTAGTCGCGCGTTTCAATGCTGCTTCCGCCACCCATCCCCTGAGGGTCAGCGTATGATCTGCTCGGTGGCGAGCGGTCGCTCATCGAAATACCCTGAATTGGTCACAGCTTGAGACGCATCAACCGTCCAACAGAGTGTTACCGCACTTGGAGATCACTTGGACCATGGCGTCCGGATCAGAGATTTCCACACTCTCCACAGGATAGGGCTCATTTTCGACGTAAATGGAGGGCTGTGCTGACATAGAATAGCCGTTTGGCAGGTCTGTACCGATGAGTACTTTGATCGACATTTCGAAGAAGTGGGAAGGCCGGCTTATTGCGGGAAAGTTCCCGCTACAGAAGTGGCTCGGAGGATCTGAGCATAGTGCGGTATTTCTGACCGAGCGGAACAGCGGGAATGGAAGTCAAAAGGCGGCCATCAAACTGGTTCTGGCGAAAGCTCTTTCCGCCGAGAAACTCGAAGAAGAAACTGCGTTATCTCGCTGGGCTGACGGCGCAGGACTCTCTCATCCTCATCTACTACGACTGTACGAGTCAGGTCGCTGCCAGCTTGAAGATGAGCGTTTCTTATACGTCGTGATGGAATATGCCGACGAAGATCTGGCACAGGTCATTCCGCAGCGTTCGCTCTCACCCGCTGAAGTCAAAGAGATGCTTCCGCCCACGGCTGACGCCCTCAGTTTCCTGCACAACGCCGGATTTGTGCATGCTCATGTGAAACCCTCGAATGTCATGGCGGTGAATAATCAGCTAAAGATCTCCGCCGATCACCTTCGTAAAACTGGCGACCGTAACGGCAAGGGGGTTACGGTCTACGATGCGCCTGAAGTGGGCAGCATCGGCTTATCCCCAGCGGCGGATGTATGGTCACTTGGTGTGATGCTGGTTGAGGTTCTGACTCAGCATGAGCCTATGCAAAAAGGTAGCGATGGTGAACAGATCGTCATTCCCGATAAAATTCCACAGCCCTTTCACGACATCGCAGAGCGCTCCCTGCGCGTCGATCCGCAGCAGCGCTGTTCGATGAACGAGATCCTCAGCAAGCTGACGGTTCCGAAGCCAGTAGCTGCAACTCCGCCAGCGCCCGTGCGCAAATCAATCGAAACGCCGATGCCGATAGAGCGTAGGAATCGCTGGGCCATCCCCATCGTCGTCGCTTTATTGCTCGCGCTAATCTTGGCTGGCCGCCGATTCATGGTTCAACACCCATCTTCTCCGTCGGCGCAGAGCCCAGCAAACCGTCAAGCAATAGGATCCCCGACCGTTTCGGGGAAGGTTACTCCCGCTGGATCCCCTTCTACGCCATCCGCGATTTCGAAAGCCTCGCAAACCGGAGACAGTCCAGGCAGCGTGCTTCACCAGGTCATGCCTGATGTCTCGCGAGGTGCGCTAAACACGGTCCACGGTCACATAAAAGTGGGCGTTCAAGTTTCGGTGGATACTTCCGGGAACGTTTCTCAGACACATTTGATCTCTGCCGGACCAAGCAAATATTTCGCAAATAAGGCACTCGCTGCAGCACGAGGTTGGACGTTCACGCCGCCGCAGACAAATGGGCAAGCCTCGCCCAGCAAATGGATTCTGCGATTTCAGATTGCCAGATCTTCGATTCAAGTTTTTCCGGCAGAAATCAAGCCTTGAACAAAATTCGTCAATCCTTTGGGGGCTCGCTCCGTTTCATCTTCCAAATCATCTGCCGCAGCATGCCGAGCAGGAACTCCGCATCCCCCTGCTCCATGTGCAGCCGCCGTAAGACGCGCCGGATTGCGGCGTGAAACGACTTCGATGTGGTGAGCTTCGGGTACTGGCTGGCTCGAAGCGCGATCAGCAAAGTGTCGGTGATGCGCTCCACCTCCGCGGATGAAGCGAGATTTCTCTTCCGCGGTTTGACTACCGCGTTCGCATCGCGCACTAATTCGTACAGACAGACTGCGACGGCCTGGCCTAAATTCATTGAACTGTGTTCATCCCGGGTGGGTATGTGCATCAGCCAATGACAGTGGCTCATATCCTGATTTGAAAGGCCAAATTTCTCCGATCCGAAGAGGAGAGCGCAAGGGGCCTCCGCGAGATGGCTTCGGATATCGCCGGCGCCATTCTCCAACCGCACCAGCGAGTGCTGCAGGTCGCGATGGCCGACCGCCGTGGTTCCAACGACCAGCGAGCAGTCGGCAACCGCTTCCGCCACGGTCTGATAAACTTCCGCGCTTGCCAGCGTGGCCGCCGCGCCCACCGCCGATCGCGCATCCTGAAACGCTATGTCATAAGGATTTACCAAGCGAAGGCCAGGAAATCCAAAATTGCTCATCGCACGCGCAGCCGCACCGATGTTCAGAGGATTGCGCACGTCCACCAGAACGACGCGGAGGTGATCCGAGTTAGTAGGCGGAGGCAAGTAAACTATTTTACGGCAGCGATGCTCAGGGCAGGGTGGAATGCACCTCGCACCGCTGCGGCCGCCGCCCTTCGCTGAACAATCAGAAAGGCGCGCCGGTGAGCACGTCTCGCCTGGTTCACTTCATTTACCACCACTTGCCAAGTTTTCAAGAGCCAAAGCGATGTCGCGGGAAGCGACCACCAATCTAGCGATGTCCGCCTCCTCCGGAGTGTCCACCGCCGCCACTTGAGTGGCCGCCCCCAGAGCTCGGAGCGCCGTGGGATCCACCACTGCCATAGCCCGGCGAGCCGTGGTAGCCCCCATCGCCTCCGGAAGATCGCGGCTGCACGATAGGCTGCCTCATGTTGAGTTGCGGACGGGAATACCCGCCTCGCCCGTAACTGTTCGAACTAGCGCCACGCGAGTAACTGGAACTCGGCGCTGTGCGATTCCAGTAGCTGCCGCTCTCGCCCCGGC
>Ga0187890_10002046_pt1 | contig 14195 bp, 10 predicted proteins | sample June2016WEW_21_1_FD_133005 | JGI IMG/M metagenome (GOLD analysis project Ga0187890, IMG submission 133005) | Peatland microbial communities from SPRUCE experiment site at the Marcell Experimental Forest, Minnesota, USA - June2016WEW_21_10 | ecosystem: Environmental > Terrestrial > Soil >... | reverse complement strand
CATTTGCAGTACGAGCGATACATTCTGCACGAGTTGGTGCCGTTTATCCGGTGGAAGAATCAAACGCCGCGGCTGGCGGTGACCGGATGCAGTTTTGGGGCGTATCACGCGGTGAATTTTGCGTTCAAGCATCCCGATGTGGCGACGCACTGCGTGAGCATGAGCGGGGCGTTCGACATCCACCAGTTTCTGGATGGGTATTATGATGACGATTGCTACTTCAATTGCCCGCCGGATTATCTGCCGAACCAAAACGATGAGTGGTTCCTGATGCGATACCGGCAGATGAAGATTGTGCTGGGGTCGGCGGATTGGGACATGTGCCTGGACCAGAATGTGAAGCTGTCGGCGATCTTGAATGGCAAGGCGGTGCCGCACTGGCTGGATGTTTACGGGGACAATTCGAAGCATGATTGGCCGTTGTGGCAGAGGATGGCGGGGAAGTATTTTTAGGGCAGTGGTTAGTGGGCAGTATGAAAATTGCGATACCAATCATCGTATTTGTTCTAGTCGCACTGTGGCTCGGCATAAGGCTTCGGGCTCAGACCTCCCCACCGGTGACGAAAACAGAGACAGGACAAAAGTCGCCAGCAGATCCGAAGGACGTCTATGTCGGCTTGCGGAATACGATGCTGCAAGGCCCGAGATCAAAGTTCGGTCTGGCCGCACCTTCCACGCCCACGGAGCCGTGGGGCGTTTTGATGGATTGGGGCGTCCGAAATGGCACGGCGACCGTAGTCGCGTCGTCGGACGGCTCTGCCAGCGTTTACTTCAGTAGTGGTGGCGGATACATTGGCGGCAAAGGTCAGGAACCTATCCGAGCTGCCGCGCAGAAGGCCGTGGAGATCGCCCGAACCGTGAAACTGCCCGAGCGGCCGACTGCGATCTACCCGCTGCCCGAAACACACGGCGTGTTTTTCTACTTCCTTACTGATGCTGGCGTATTCATTTTCAGGACAAGCGAGCAGGAACTGAATTCTCCAGCGCACCCCTTGAGAAAAATAGGCGACGCGATGCAGGGAGTCATCACTGAATATCGCCTATGGGATCAAAATGGCAGACCGGGCGGCGGGGGAGAACTCAGAAAAACGCCATAAGCACGGCCGATCAGTGCGGTTGCAGTCGCTTGCTGCGAAATGGCCGGTTTGGCAGAGGATGGCGGGGAAGTATTCTTGAAGAGCGTCGTTGGTCGTTGGTCGTTAGCCGCCCGGGGGACGCATCGGGAGAACGCCTTGCAGCGGCAGCTAAGTGGGCCGGGAGTGCAGGGGTCCTTCGACTGCGGAAGTGCTTCGCTTCGCGAACCACTTCCTCCGCTCAGGATGACAGGGTTTATTTGGAGATGAAATCGTGAAGAAGATCGGGATTTTGTTTGGGATGGAAAATACGTTTCCGCCGGCTTTGGTCGAGAAGATCAACTCTTTGGGCGTTCAGGGGGTTGCCGCGGAGTTTGTGAAGATTGGCGGGATTCGGATGGACGAGCCGAAGAAATATGACGTGATCATTGACCGGATTTCGCAGGATATTCCGTTTTATCGGGCTTATTTGAAGAATGCGGTGCTGCACGGGACGATCGTGGTGAACAATCCGTTCTGGTGGACAGCGGATGACAAGTTTTTCAATTATGCGCTGGCGCACAAGCTGGGCGTGGCGATTCCTCCGACGGTGATTCTGCCGCACAACAAGCATCCGGAGGGAACGACCGACCAGTCGATGCGGAATTTGATTTATCCGTTGAACTGGCAGGAGTTGTTTGATTACGTTGGCTTCCCTGCTTTCTTGAAACCTTATTCTGGGGGCGGGTGGAAGCATGTCTATCACGTGCATTCGCCGGAGGAATTTTTTCAGCATTACAACCAGACCGGCGATTTGTGCATGACGCTGCAGCACGGCGTGGTATTTGAAGAGTATTACCGGTGCTATGTGGTGGGGCAGGAAAAGGTGCACATCATGAAGTACGATCCGCGGGCGCCGCATCATGAGCGGTATGTGAAGGGGAATCCTCCGCCGTCGTCGGAAGCTTTAAGGGCTCGGATCGAGAAAGACGCGCTGACTTTGTGCCGCGTGCTGGGCTATGACTTGAATACGGTGGAGTTTGCGGTGGAGGGTGGAGTGCCGTATGCGATTGATTTTCTGAATCCGGCGCCGGATGCGGAGATTACTTCCGTGGGGCAAGAGAATTTCGATTGGATTGTGAATGCCGTCGCGGAGATGGCGGTGAAGATGGCGCAGAGTGGGGAGAATCCGGCAAAGGAGTTGCGGTGGGCTAGTTTCCTGAACGGAACGCCGGCGAGGAAACCAGAGCGCAAGGGCGAGCCGGCTTGGGTGGCTGAGCGGAAGCGAGGGAAGGCGAAGTAGGGCTGTTGGGCTGCGCTTGAAGGCCGGGGGAGAGCGGCCGCCCCAACCCTGACTGCTATAGTCTTCCGGCGATTTCCCTCCCTTCATTGCTATACTGTTCTAACTTGTTCGCCCATCCTCTCGCACGGGACGCGAAAGGATGGAGCGCCTGGGGTGCTGGTTCGATTTCGCGTGCGGAGTGCCCACGCCACATTCCATGAAGCCTACTTTCAATATCGGGATCGAAGAGGAATATCAGACGATAGATCCGGAGACGCGGGATCTGCGATCGCATATTCAGGTCGAACTGCTGGAGAAGGGGAAACTGATCCTGCAGGAGCGGGTGAAGGCGGAGATGCACCAGTCGGTGGTCGAGGTGGGGACTGGCGTCTGCAATAACATTAAGGAAGCCAAAGCGGAAGTGAAGATGCTGCGGCGGGATATTGTGAGGCTGGCGAAGGAGAATGGGCTGCGGCTGGCGTCGGTGGCGACGCATCCGTTTGCCGACTGGCGCACCCAGGAGATTTATCCCGACGACCGTTACAAGAACATTGTCGAGGACATGCAGTTGGTGGCGCGGGCGAACCTGATTTTCGGGTTGCACGTGCACATTGGGATCGAGGATCGCGAGACGGCGATCCACATGATGAATCATGCGCGGTATTTTCTGCCGCACCTGCTGGCGCTGTCGACGAATTCGCCGTTCTGGCTCGGGATGAATACGGGGTTGAAGTCTTATCGTTGCAAAGTGTTCGATAAGTTTCCGCGGACCAACATTCCGGATTACTTTCCGAGTTGGGGCGAGTACGAAAACTTCATCAAGCTGCTGATCAAGACGAACTGCATCGATAATGCGAAGAAGATCTGGTGGGACATCCGGCCGCATCCGTTTTTCAATACGATCGAGTTCCGGGTATGCGACATTCCGATGCGCGCGGACGAGACGATCGCGCTGGCGGCGCTGATTCAGGCGACGGTGGCAAAACTCTACAAGCTGTATTCTGCGAACCAGGGCTTCCGGCTGTACCGGCGCGCGCTGATCATGGAGAATAAGTGGCGCGCCTCGAGGTACGGGATGGACGGGAAGTTGATTGACTTCGGCAAGCAAACGGAGGTACCGGCGCGGGATTTGATTCTCGAGTATCTGGAATTCGTGGATGATGTGGTGGATGAACTGGACTCTCGCCAGGAATTGAACTATATCCACACGATGCTGGAAACGGGCAGCGGAGCGGATCGACAGCTGCGCGTGTACCAGGAGACTGGAGATTTGAAGAAAGTAGTCGATTACATCATCGAGGAGACGGAAACGGGGCTGGCGGATGAGGAGCCGGCTACCGAGCGAAAAGTAGGATGACGATACCTGGAAAGGAAATCAAAACCCCCACCCTCCCCCGAAGAACGGGGGAAGGATGGGGCACCCGCTCCAATCACGTTCCTTTTGATCCTGAATTTTCGGTTGGAGCGCGCAATGCCGTGCAGGTATGCCTGCGGGTGCAGCCGGAGGAGAAGGTTTGCGTGATCACGGACGAGGTCACGCTGGAGATTGCAGCGGCGATCGTGAGCGAACTGGATAAGCTGGGCGCGCCCTACCGCGCGTGGGTGCTGGAAGATCTGGCGGGGCGTCCGCTAAAGGATTTGCCGGCGGAAATTCTGGAGGATCTGGAGACGAGCCAGGTTTCGATTTTTGCGGTGCAGGCGCAGCGGAACGAATTGCGCTCGCGCATGCAGATGACGGATGTGGTGAACCGGCGAAAAATCCGGCACGCCCACATGGTGAACATCAACCGGCAGATCATGCTCGAAGGCATGCGAGCGGATTTTAAGAAGGTGGACCGGCTGAGCGCTAAGGTAGTGGCAATGGCGCGCAAGGCGAGCCGGATTCGAGCGAAAACCGCGGCAGGGACGGACCTGACGGCGGAATTGAATCCCAATTACCGCTGGCTGAAGACGAGTGGGATTATCACTCCGGAAAAGTGGGGGAACCTGCCGGGGGGAGAAATTTTCACGACGCCGGGCGAGGTGAATGGGACATTTGTGATTGATGGGGTGGTGGGAGACTATCTGTGCGCGAAGTTCGGCAGTTTGCAAGAGAATCCTCTGACCATCCACATGAAGCGGAATCGCCTTACCGAGGCGCACTCGGAAAATCGCGAACTCGAAGACGATTTCTGGAAGTACACGCACACAGATGAAAACAGCGACCGGGTGGGCGAGTTTGCGATTGGGACGAACATTGATTTGAAAGATGTGATTGGGCAGATCTTGCAGGACGAAAAGTATCCCGGAGTGCATATTGCGTTTGGAAACCCATACGGGGCGCACACCGGGGCGGAGTGGGACTCGTCGACGCACATTGATGTAGTGGGAAGGAAATTTAATATCTGGGTGGATGACGAGCAGATTATGCAGGATGGGAAGTTTTTGGTGGAGGCGTAGGTGGCAACTCGGGAAATCCCCGGAGTCACCGTCGAAGAACGTGAGTTCGCGGTGCTCAAGAAGGCGTACGAAGCGTTCAACGCGCGTGACATCGATGCCGCTTTGGCGGCCATGCAGCCAGACGTGGAGTGGCCGAACGGGATGGAGGGCGGCACGGTTCACGGCCATGCGGGCGTTCGTGAATACTGGACACGACAATGGAGCATGATTGATCCGCATGTTGAGCCCGTGAGTTTCGAGCGGGATGAAGCGGGCCGCGTGATAGTGGAGGTTCACCAGATGGTAGGCGATCTCTCCGGACAAACATTGCTGGATCGGATGGTCGGGCACGTTTATGCAATGGAAGGTGGGCTCATTCGCAGTATGGAGATTCGCGAATAACGCTTGGAATTGCCGATTCCGGATCGAGTCACAGCCTTCCAGATTCGATTGCCGCTGATCACGGCGTTGGAGTATGATGCTGCCGTTCGCTGATTGGGTCGACCCCTGCCACCTTGTTTCCGGGCCTCGTCCGATTCTCTCTGCTTTGGAGGTACCCTCCGATGAAATACAAAGACCACTCGCTCATCCTGGACGCCCTGACGGCCCTGATCGCCACTTTGATTTTCGTGGGCGGCTCCCTTGCCGATGGGCAGGTTCTTTACTCTTTCAAAGGTAAAGACGGCTCGAATCCGTCGGGAAATCTGGTCGCTGACCAGGCGGGTAACCTTTATGGGACCACCGAATACGGAGGAGAGAACGGCTATTACGGGACTGTCTTCCAGCTCGCGCCCCCCGCCGGCCCAAACCGCCCGTGGACATTCACGACACTCTATGTTTTCGACAACACGGGCGACGGAGCGCGGCCTGCCGACGGCCTGATTTTCGACAGCAAAGGAAATCTCTACGGGACAACCAGCGACAGCAATGCCGGAGGGTATGGGGAGGTTTTCCAACTAGCGCCGCCGACTGCAACAGGGGGTACGTGGACCGAAACCGTCCTCTACCATTTTCAGGGCAATACGGATGGCGCCTATCCATTGGGCGGTCTGGTCTTCGATGAAGAGGGCAATCTTTACGGAACGACGGATTATACGGTCTTCGAATTAAGCCCGCCCGCCCAGTCAGGCGGGGCCTGGACGTTTAGTTTGCTCCATGAGTTCACGGGTGGGACCACCGACGGTACGTCTGCCCACAATGGCTTGGTTCGCGACCGGTGGGGCAACCTCTATGGAACGACGTTGTGGGGTGGCTACGAGGGCAACGCGGATTGCGGTCAAATTGGTTGCGGGACAGCTTTCGAGGTGAGTCCTCCGGCTTCCCCAGGGGGCGACTGGACAGAGCGGGTTATCCACTTCTTTGGCGTGGGCGATGATGGTTTTAATCCCGAGGGCGGACTGACCCTCGACGCGAAAGGCAACCTCTATGGAACGACGTATTCGGGCGGATCACCGGTAGCGGGAGGTGGAACGGCGTTTCAACTCACTCCGCCTAACCGATCGGGGGGCAACTGGAGGGAAACCATAATTCACAATTTCAGCTACAGCCTCCAGGACGGAGCCGCCCCGGTTGCCACGATGATTTCGGACGGCGAGGGCAATCTGTATGGGACTGCTTTGTTCGGAGGTAGCCCCTGCGAATACAACGGTGCGGCCTACGGCTGTGGAGTGGTCTTCAAACTATCCCAGCCGGATGCAGACGGCTCCGCCTGGCACGAAAGCATACTTCAATTCTTTCAGAGGAATTTGGGCTCTCCGAGACAACCTGGAGCCAGCTTGCTTCTTGATAGTCACGGAAATCTCTACGGTACTTCCGTTGACGGCGGCTACGACGCCGACTGCGTTGTCGACGGCGGGATTGGGTGCGGAACGGTCTTCGAGATCGCCCGCTAGGAGCCAATCGAAAACTGGCCTGAAGTGGCGAGAGCACGGCCTGTTTTCTGCCCGCGGTCATGGTAGTTATGCGGCATAATCTTCTACCATGATCCCTTCCCTACGAAAGCAGTTCAACGCCAGCTTTACTCCCGAACAATATCAGAAGTTCTTGCGGCGGATTGATGAGGCTTGCGGGACGCATGTGTCGTTCCGGCTATCGGAGACTCCCTGTTTCTTTCCGAAGGCGCTGCTGGATCGGATGGCGGAGGATGGGAAGGAACTGATCCGGCAATTGGTGGAGAGTCCGGAGTATCGGGCGCGATCGGAGGAGTCGATTCCGGCGGAGTATCGGGTTCCGAACGAACCGACGCATCCCATGTTTGTGCAGGTGGATTTTGGGCTGGTGCGTGACGCGAGCGGCGAGTTGGAGCCGAAACTTGTCGAGTTGCAGGCGTTCCCTTCCCTCTATGCCTATCAGGTGACGCTGGCGCAAAGTTACATCGATGTGTACGGGCTGGATCGGGTGCCGGCTGCCGGCTTTCGGCTTCCGGCTTCCGGGAGCCCGCTGCTGAATTTTTTCCTGAGCGGACTGGATGAGAAGTCGTATCGTGAACTCTTGCGGCGGGCGATTGTGGGGACGCATGATCCGGAGAACGTGATCCTGATGGAGATCCATCCGCAGGAACAGAAAACGCTGCCGGATTTTCTGTTGACGGAGAAGATGCTGGGGGTAAGGACGGTCGATATTGAGGCGATCAAGAAGCAGGGGTCGCAGCTTTATTACGAGCGGAACGGAGGGCGGGTTCCGATCCGGCGCATCTACAACCGGGCGATTGTGGACGAGTTGCAGCGCAAGGGAGTGAAGCTGGGGTTTGATTGGCGCGACGATCTCGACGTGGAGTGGGCGGGGCATCCGAACTGGTATTTCCGGATCAGCAAGTTTTCGATTCCGTATCTGCGGCATGAGTCCGTGCCGAAGACGTGGTTTCTAGACAGCCTGGAGCGGATTCCTGACGACTTGGAGAATTATGCGTTGAAGCCCCTGTATTCGTTCGCCGGGTTGGGCGTGGTGATTGCGCCGAAGAAAGAAGACATCGAAGCGATTCCGGCGGAGAAGCGCTCGGAATACATTCTGCAGGAGCGGCTGCACTTTGAGCCGGTGATCGAGACTCCATTTGGCGCGACGAAGGCGGAAGTGCGGGTGATGTATGTATGGCTGGAGAAGTTGCAGGCGGTGCTGACGATTATCCGCATGGGACGGGGTTTGATGATGGGCGTGGATCATAATAGGGAGATGGAGTGGGTGGGAGCGTCGGCGGGGCTGTGGGTGGAATCTTAGCCGATTCGTTTGATGATGGTGGTTTGGAGTTCGCGTCCGTTGCGGCGGCGGAGGTAGAGTTTGTCGCCGGCGAGGCGAACGGGAATGGCCTCGCCTGGTTTCCATTCCCCGGGAGTGTAGCCATCGGCGGAGGTGGATTCGTATTCCCCGGTGTAGACTACGCCTTGGATGTTGACAACGACGGCACGGCGAACGGGGTGAGTGGCGGATTCGCGAAGGATCTCGGCTTCGGCCTGGTACCAGTTGTCGACGTCGTGGCCTTCGACTGCGCCGCCCCGCCGGTAGAGTTCAGTGGCCCGGCGGCGGATGGCTTCTTGTACCTTAGGAGAATAGTTCCCAGACATCCGCGCCATACCAGGGCCCGCCTCGCTCTTTCGGTGTTGCTAGCTTCATAGTAGCCCTCGCAGCGAGACTTGGAACCAGAATGTGCACACAAAAGGGCGGGGTGGTTCTCGGTTCGGGAACGCATAGTTGCGCTCAGGAAGCGCAGTTTCAGAAAAACCGTGCGGAGTTAATCCGGCAAGTGCGGCTGGGCGCGCGACAGTTGACCGGAGTCGCCAGCGGAGCCTAACATTACCGCGGTCGGGAGCTTCGTCTTCACATGATTGGCCAGACAGTGTCCCACTATCGCATCCTGGGGAAACTCGGGGGTGGTGGCATGGGTGTGGTTTACGAGGCGGAAGACCTTAAGCTAGGACGGCACGTTGCGCTAAAGTTCATTCCGGAAAATCTTGCGGGCGACCCCAAATCGCTGGAACGCTTCGGGCGGGAGGCGAGGGCGGCGTCGCTGCTGAATCATCCCAACATCTGCACGATCCACAGTATTGAAGATAACAACGGGCATCCCTTCATCGTGATGGAGAAGCTGGAGGGCGAGAGCCTGAAGCAATGCATCTCGGGACAGGCGATGGCGATTGATAAGGTGCTGGACATCAGCATCCAGGTGGCGGACGCGCTGGCGGCGTCGCATGCCAAGGGGATCGTGCATCGGGACATCAAGCCGGCGAATATTTTCCTGACTCCCACTGGGCAGGTGAAGGTGCTGGACTTCGGACTGGCCAAGCTGCTGCACAACGTCGGGACCGACAGCGACGGAATAGCTCTGGATCAGTCGTTGACCGCGATAGGGGTGATTCCCGGGACGGCGGTCTACATGTCGCCGGAGCAGGCGAGGAGCGAGGAAATCGATTTCCGGAGCGACCTGTTTTCGTTCGGGGTGGTGATGTATGAGATGTCCACCGGCAAGAAGCCGTTCACGGGTAAGAACTCACTGCTGACGCTGGATGCAGTGCTGCATGATAAGCCCGTTCCTCCGGGAGAATTGAATCCGAAGGTGCCGGTGGAGTTGGAGGGCATCATCGGCAAGGCGATGGAGAAAGACCGCAAAGAGCGGTACCAGAGTGCTACGCAGATGAAGGCGGATCTGCAGCAGCTAAAGCGTGAAACTGAGTCGGGGCAGCTGAAGAGTGGATTTCACACCGCGAAGTTGCGGGTTGCGAGCAATACGTTTGGACGAACGGGGAGCCGGTGGCAGTTCTGGCTGTTGTTGGGAACCTTGGCGCTACTGGTGACGGTTCTAGCGGCGGTGGGAGCGTACTGGCTGAAACACCGGTCGGTGGCAAATGCGGCGCAGCAGAATGCGATTGCGGTGTTGCCGCTGCAGAATATGAACGGGGATTTCAGCGTCGATTACTTGCGCTTCGCGCTCGCGGACGAGTTAACCAGCGTGTTGACGTATTCGCGTTCACTGGACGTGCGGCCTTCGTCGGTGACGAGGAAGTATGTGGAATCAGACCTGGATCCCCACAAGGTGGGGCAGCAATTGCACGTGGGCAAGCTGCTGACCGGGCACTTTATGCGGCAGGGCGAACAGTTGACGGTGACGTTGGAAGCGATCGACGTGTCCAATGACCGACTGCTGTGGCAAGGGAGCGCTTCCGCCTCGGTGAATGACTTGATTTCGCTGCAGGGACAACTGAGCACGCAGGTGCAGCAGGGGCTGTTGCCCGCGCTGGGCGTCGCGGGAGGAACTTTGACCACGGCCTCGCGTCCGAAGAGTCAGGAGGCCTATGACCTTTACCTGCATAGCCTGGCGCTGCCGCATGACCCCGAACCTAACAAGGATGCGATTGCGGTGCTGGAACACGTGGTCGGAGAAGACCCAGGCTACGCGCCGGCATGGGAGGCGCTGGGGCTGCGATGCTATTACGATTCGTATTTCGGCGGAGGCGGCGAGGTGATGTTCCAGCGCTCGAATGCCGCTTTCGAGCGGGCAATCTCCCTGGACCCGAACCGGATGCTGGCGGCGAGCCATCTGATCACGAACCGGGTGGAACGGGGCGAACTGGGCCGGGCTTATGATGCGGCGACGGACTTGGTGCGCCGACGTCCGCAGAGTGCCGACGCCCATTTCGCGCTCAGCTTTGTGCTGCGTTATGCGGGCATGCAGGAGAAGGCAACCCAAGAGTGCAATACCGCCCGATCGCTGGACCCTGGAAACTTTGATTTCCGGTCGTGTGCGTGGGCGTTTCTGGAACTGGGTCAGACGGATCGAGCAATGGATTTTGTGCACCTGGATGCGGGCTCGGAATGGGCAGCATGGGTGACGCCTTATGTTTATCTGGCTGCGGGGAATGTCGCGCTGGCGCGAGAGAGTGTGAAGAATGTGGCGAAGGCTCCCGCCTACCACCGGGAGTTGCTGGCGGCATGCACGGCGGCGCAGCGGCCTGGCGACATGGAGCGGATTGTGCGCGAAGCGGAAGCATCGGCGATGACGGAACCTGACCCGGAGGCGTGGTATCACGTGGGGGCGCTGATGGCATATTGCGGGCAGAAAGAGACCGCATTGCGTCTGTTGAAGGCTGCGGTTCAGCAGAACTATTGTGCGTATTCGGCGCTGCTGGGAGATCCGTTGCTGAAAGACTTGCGCAAGGAGACGGCCTTCAACGAGGTGCTGACGGCTGGGAGCGCGTGTCAGGAGACACTAAAGGAAGGTCGGGGACAGTAGAACCGGCCTCCCGCATCGGCTTCTGGCGTCCGGCGCGGACGGATCGCTTTTCACGTTCGCGGCGGTCCGATGACCCTGAGCCGGGAAAGAATTTGCGTCCGACCGCGGTTAGGCCCCATCCTTGTAGGGTGAAATATTCGGGACCTCGCAATCTCCTAGGCCGGGTGGAGCGACTCTTACGGCGTTTTGTGGCAGCAGCGCGCGCCCACACTCCATCTTTATTGATCCTTTTGCTGTTTCCGATCGTGCTGATGGCTTCGCCGCAGCGGGCTGGGGAAAAGTCCGCGCATCCGGTTGGTGGGGCATCAGCTTCTGAAAATCAACAATCACTCGAAACGAATTTTCCTCAACTCCCTTATCAAGGAACTCCTCCCGCACTTCCGCAAGATCAAGGAACGGTCGGCTTGCGGTTGGAGTTGCGTCGACTGGGCACGACGGCGCGCCTGATGCAGACGGTGGCGCATCCGGATGACGAGGATGGCGGGATGCTGACGCTGGAAGCACGCGGGCAGGGTGCGAGTGTGCTGTTAATGACGCTGAACCGCGGCGAGGGCGGGCAGAATAAGGTCGGCAGTAATTTGTCCGATGTGCTGGGCGTGCTGCGAACGGAAGAACTGCTGGCGGCGGACGAGTATTACGGCGTGCAGGAACGGTTTTCGCGCGTGGCTGATTTCGGATTTTCCAAGAGTGCCGACGAGACGTTTGCGAAGTGGGGCGGGCACGATGTGGCGCTAGCGGATATGGTGCGGGTGATTCGCACATTCCGTCCGGATGTGCTGGTCGCACGGTTTTCCGGGACAGAGCGCGATGGGCACGGGCATCACCAGGCCTCGAGCATCCTGACGAGAGAGGCGTTTCGGGCAGCCGCCGATCCAAAGCGATTTCCGGAGCAGGTCGCTGAAGGATTGGAACCGTGGCAGGTCAAGAAGCTTTATATCGGCAACGTGTGCGGCTTTGGGGCGATGACCTGTCCGGATGCGAACTGGACGGTAAAGCTAAATACCGGTGAGCCGAGCGGGGATCTGGGCGGCTCGTATGTGCAATTTGCCATGCAAGGATTGCGGCATCAGCTTTCGCAGGGAGCGGCGAACTGGAATGTCGAGCCGGGAGACCGGTTCACGTTCTACAAGCTGGTGGACTCGATAGAGCCCGCGAGGCTGGACAAAGACGGCCATGAAAAAGACTTGTTCGATGGGATTGATACGTCATTGCCGGGACTAGCGGCGCGATTGGGAACGGAAGAATCGAAGCTGCCGCAGTTGCGACAGGAATTATCCGCAATTGCGGGCGAGGTTATCGACGCCAGTGAGAAGGCGAAGGGGAACGATTCACCTGCGGCTGCGGCGCCGCTGATGGGAGTTGTGGCCGGGTTGGAGCGGGCGCAGGCGGAGGTGAGAAAGAGCACTCTGGACGCGGTGGCGAAGGCGGATCTGCTAGCGCGATTGGAGGAGAAGCGAGAGCAGGCGGAAACGGCGCTCAATGAGGCTCTGAATGTGACCCTGACGGCGACGGTGGTTTCCCGGGCGGGGCCGGAGGGTGAACCGGTGAAGGAACCCACGAAGAAAGAGGCGGACGCGTTGACGACCGTCTCGCCTGGACAGGAGTTTCTGGTCGCGGTGGATTTTCATAATGGATCGAAAGACCGCGTGTTCATTGACGGGTTGAAGCTGGAGGTGCCGGAGGGTTGGGGCACGATTTCTGACAAGGTGAGACGCGTCGCCATCCGACCGGGAGCGCACGAGCGTGCGATTTTTCGACTGCGAGTGCCGAAGGATGCGGCATACACGCGGCCGTACTGGCATCGCGATGACCCGGAGACGGAGAGCGTGAATCACATCGACGACGAGAAGTATGCGACACTCCCGTTCCCCCCTCCGATGCTGCAGGCGCGGGTGGAGTATTCAGTTGCGGGCCTGGGCGAGTCAGCGGTGAAGAATGGCGTGGGTGCGACCGTGGTGACGCGGTTTGTGGACGATGCCGGGACGGAACGCGCCCGTCCGGTGGCCGTGGTTCCGGAGTTTTCGGTAGCGCTGGAACCCGGGACGCAGGTGATCTCGACGCACAACGGTTCGAGTTCGACGGTGACGGTGGGCGTGACCAGCAATCTGAACCGCGAGCAGCGAGGCGTGTTGCGGTTGGAATTGCCCGCAGGTTGGAGATCGGAACCGGCGCAGCTTGCAGTGGAGTTCACGCGGCGTGGAGAGAAGCGGGATTTCCAGTTCATGGTCTTCCCTGCTGGCTTGCAGGAAGGACGAGCGAAGATTCGGGCTGTACTGGAGGCGGACGGCGAGAAGTTCAGCGAAGGCTACACCCTGGTCACGCGGGAAGACCTGGGCAGCTTCTACTATTATCAGCCGGCGGTACAGCGGGTGAGCATTGTCGACGTAAAGGCGCCACATGATTTGAAAATTGGCTACATTATGGGCGCGGGCGACGACATCCCCACGGTGCTTAAGCAGGTGGGGATGGATGTGACGTTGATTGCGCCGGAGAAATTGGCAAGTGAGGAATTGAGTGGGTACGCAACAATTGTGCTGGGAATCCGCGCGTACGATACGCAGAAAGATGTCGTCACGAATAACAAGAAGCTGCTCGACTTTGTCGCGGCTGGGGGAACGCTGGTGGTGCAATACAACACCGGCGTGGGAGATTTCAACGGCGGGCACTTCACGCCGTATCCGGCGGAACTGAGCCGGGCGCGGGTTTCCGTGGAGGAAGCTCCGGTGCAGATTCTGGCGCCGGAAGATGGAGTGTTTCACTATCCGAATGCGATCACGGCTCGTGATTTTGACGGCTGGGTACAAGAACGCGGGCTCTATTTCATGGACAAATGGGATGAGCATTTCAAACCGCTCCTTTCTTGTCACGATCCAGGGGAAGACGCCCAGAAGGGTGGACTGTTGCGGGCGCGATACGGCAAGGGAACTTATATTTATACGGGATACGCGTTCTTCCGGCAATTGCCGGCAGGAGTGCCGGGAGCGGTGCGGCTGTACGTGAATTTGCTGAGCGCGGGGTATGAGAGGCAGCAACCAGTTGCCAGTAAAAACTGAAGTGGTTTCAGGGCGGCGAGAAGGGCACGTAAACACGTAACTATGATGCGCGCGATTCGCATTCACTCCTACGGCGGACCCGAGGTCATGCAGTGGGAAGAACTGCCCATGCCGGTTCCCGGCTCGGGGCAGGCTTTAATCCGGGTGGAGGCTGCGAGCGTTAATTTTCT
>Ga0187890_10002043_pt1 | contig 14204 bp, 12 predicted proteins | sample June2016WEW_21_1_FD_133005 | JGI IMG/M metagenome (GOLD analysis project Ga0187890, IMG submission 133005) | Peatland microbial communities from SPRUCE experiment site at the Marcell Experimental Forest, Minnesota, USA - June2016WEW_21_10 | ecosystem: Environmental > Terrestrial > Soil >... | reverse complement strand
GCGGAAACCCTGTACCAATAAATTGTAGTAAGCGTCTGCTGCATTCAGACGTGACCATTCCGCCCCGCCCAACCGGCCCATGTAGGCGTACCCCCCGACGACCGCCACGCACACTGCGGCCAGGATTCCGCGTTGCATCCACGAGCACCTTGCTCTGGATGCCTCCGCCTCGCGGCCATCTGACCGGCTGTCGATCATCTTTGGCAGTGATCGTTAATCGGAAGATATTTCAGCCACCTGATTCGAGCGCGCCCTCCACTCCGGATGGTAACGGGGCCATTCCGGGCAAACAAGGGTAAACTGACGCCCCCGCCCTTGGCAGAACCGGCCGACGCACTCCACCCGCCAAGCGCGCCACACTTCAATTGGAGGGGCATGGCATGAAAAGACCGTGAAACTTTTCACTTGACGCGTCGTGGCCTACGATATATTTCTGAGAATATAACGCGAGGCAGAGGCGGGCTTCCGGCCCGGTTGATCGAACAAGTCGTTCTGTTCCCCCCTGCCATCGTGCGCCGTTGCCGCGCCTAAAGTGCGCCGGAACACCAGTAAGAGAAATCGAACAAACAAGTGAAATGGGATCGGAAAAGAAAGGGATCAGACATGTGTAACGCAAAATACTGTATTATTGCCACCATCGTGGCGGCTCAAGCCGCCGGCTCCGCCGCCTGGGCGCAAACCACATACTCCTATCAAATCACCCAGGACACCTATCTCGACAACCGTAGCGCCACGTTGAATTTCGGGACGTCCGGCTCGGACAAGGTGGTCGACAGCACCACCCCCTGCAACACGCTGTTTCAGCTTCCCGCGAACCTCTTCTCGTATTCGCCGGGTACCATCCAATCGGCCGTCGTGTCCTTCTATGCGTTTGGTCCCGCTCTTCAGCCAGGTGCCAACACCGTGTACCTCTACCCCCTGACGCAAGCATTTGTCGCGGGGACCGGTACCAAGAACGGCACGGCCGGGGCCGGTGCCACATGGCTTACCTATGACGGGACAAACCCTTGGGCAACCCCTGGTGGCGATTATGATGCCGCCAACTTCGTGGCCGATATCACCGCCTCCTCCATCGTCTATAATGGGTCGCCCGTGAGCGTCCAAGCCGGCGACGCGCCAAATGGCGCCGCTTTTTTCACCTTTGACATCACCTCCCTGTTGAACAATCCGACAACCGAGGCAGAACTGCAAGACAACGGCGCGCTCCTGACTCTCGGTAGTGGGGCCAGTCCACAAAGCTATGTCACGTTCGTGAGCGCCGACACGACGTCCGCCAACGATACGCCGCCGTACCGTCCGCTCCTCGACGTGACCGTGCCCGAGCCGTCCTCGCTGATTCTGGTCGTGGTCGGTTTGGCTGCCCTCACGTGCTTCCGGAAGAAGCGCTAGGCGCGGTGCTAGCGCGAATCGAGGTGGCGGCAAAAGTTCGACGAGGTAACCCCATCAAAGACTGTGCGCGACGGCTCCCTCCGGAGTCTCCGGCATTCACGCTGGTGGAATTGCTGGTTGTCATCGCGGTGATTGCCATTCTCGCGGGCCTTCTGTTGCCGGCGCTGTCCAAAGCCAGGGCCATCGCGATGGAGGCAAAGTGCGCCGCCAACCTGCGCTCTTGGGGCCAGGCGTTCTACCTCTACGCCTCCGACTACAACGGGTACCTGCCCCACACCGATGATGAGGGCAGGAATAATCCTCCATTCACATATAGCCCCAACCATCCGGAGCACGAATGTTGCTATGTCGATGTGCTGCCCCCCTACATGGGCCTGCGTCCCTGGCGCTCGTTTCCCAACGGACAGAAACCAACCGGCGGAATCTGGCAATGCCCGTCGGCCAGAGCGCTACCGGATTCGGCCTACAGCGCCTCCTTCAAACCGTCCATCCAGGGCTACCACAGCTACGTCATGAATTCCTACCTTGAACAGGATTTCCTCTTCGGCCTGCCCTTCGGCGCGCCGCTGCAGCCGAGCTTCCTGAAATTGGAGCATTGCTCCGCCACGTCGAAGACGATCCTCATGTTCGAGCAAACGCTCGACCCGAGCCAGGGCTATGGTCAGGCGGGTGGTTTCAACACCGCCGGTTTTTACACCGCCGAAGATGCCCGCGCCGAGGGCGAACGCCACAGGCACCTCGGCGGCCTCGGTACCAACGTCCTGTATCTCGATGGACACGTGGATTGGCGCAATGACCTGTGGGACAGAACGCTCGTTAACCCCCAAATCCCCACACGAGGAGACTTGACATGGTTCCCTTACTATTACTGATGAACGCAAGAACGCGACAGGATGCCCGGCCCGCGCTGCGTCGTTGCTTCCAAGCCCCGGTGATCGGGCTGGCCATCGCCTCTCTCGGCCCGTCCCTCCAGGCCCAAACCTTTGTTACCAACATCGCCACGACGACGTATCTCGACAGTTGGGTGATAAACCAAACGAACAACTACGGACACGCCCATACCGTCAAAGTCGTCATCGACGGCATGGGCCAGTCAGACCCCACCAAAGATGGCTCCATTTGTCGCGGTTTGTTCCAATTCCCTCCGCAACTCTGGTCTTATTCGCCAAGCGACATCGTGTCGGCCAGTGTGTCCTTCTATGTGTGGCAGGACTACACGACAAACCGAAATGTCACGCTCTATCCGCTGACGAGGAGTTTCGTGCAGGGAACGGGGGACGGAACCTACCCGCCCGACGGCGCGACCTGGTTCACCTATGACGGCGTCAATCCCTGGACCAACCCCGGCGGCGACTTTGACACGAATTACTCGGTTATCGCCGTCAAAGGACCGATCCTCACGGACGAGAACGACCGCTTCTTTTATTGGGACGTCACCGCGTCGCTTCAAAATCCGGCAAGCCGGGCGGAACTGCAAAACTATGGGGCGATTCTGAGAATCGATGAAACCCCGGTGCCCACCACCGGCATGCCCCGCGCGCCGTTTACCAGCGCCTACGACCCCAGTTACACCCCCGCCTACTGGCCGACTTTGCAATTGACGGTCCGACCCACAGTGTTCAATGTGGTAATCTCGGGCGGGGCCATTTCCCTTGGTATCACCAATCTGACGGTTGGGGTGACCAATACGATCGAGCGATCGTTTACCTTGGCAACCAACGGTTGGACGGCGGTTACGAACATCGTGGCAACCGGCATCTCGACCAATTGGTCGGAACCAATCCAGCCGGGATGGACGAATGCGTTTTACCGGGTTCTCAGCCAGTTCTAAAGTGCCGGTTGCACCATAACGTAACGCCACACAGGATCGCTTCTGACATATGAATCCAATTCAAACCGAAACGCGCGCCGGGTGCCTGGGAACAAGACACTGGGTTTTTATCGGCTCGGTTGTGGCCCTTGACTTCGCCGTTGGTCAACTCTCCAAATCCCTGCTCCACGCCTCGGGAGTCACCAACTTCGTCCGCCTCGACATGTTCCTCCCCGTCGTTTTGTGGATGCTCACCCGGCTGATCGTCGACCGTTTCGGGGTGCTGACGGCTTACCAGTTTGCATGGGGTACGCTGGCCATTTTCGCGTTCCCCGGCGCGATGCTGCCCGGACCGCTCAAGCTCATTCCAGCCGTGATCCAGGGATTGCTCCACGACGCGGGTTTTTCCCTGTTCCGGCGCTTTCCTCGTGGACGCGTCTTCGTGTCCGCCATCGTCGGTGGGTTCCTGAGCAACGTCGCGATGATGCTGCTCCGCGTCCAAGTGCTGGGGCTCCCGTGGACGAAGGTTACCCAGGCGCTGTTCGGAATGCAGGCCGTCACGTCAATAGTCCTTAATGCGGCGGCGGCGGCCCTGGCACTGGTTGTCTGGGCTCGCATTCGGAATCTGCAAATCACTCGCATGCTGAGGGTGCAGACCTGATCCGGACCCAACAGTTGAGCTTTCAGGCCGCCGGTACGGACGTGCCGCTGCTGGAAGACGTATCCCTGCAAATCCAGCCGGGGGAACGCGTGGGAATTATCAGCCCCTCGGGCTCCGGCAAGACAACCTTGGGTCTGCATCTGGCGGGGCTGCATCGAGTCGCCTTGCTGGGACACACCTCCGGCCGCTTCTGGCTCGATGGACGCGACTGTACCCAGAATGGTTGCGAGGGATTCGCCGGCGTCGTGCTTCAGAACCCCGAGATCCAACTCTTTGGCGAAACAGTTACCGAGGAAATTTCCTTGAGCCTGCAGCAGCGGACGGGGGACTTCGACCGCGAGCGCGAGTTGGACCGCTGTCTGAATCTCTTCGGTCTCGGGCCGATGCGCGACCACGCCGTGAGCACGCTCTCGTTGGGATGGAAACAACGTCTGTCTGTGGCGAGCATGTTGGCCCTCGACCCGAAAGTCCTGTTGCTCGACGAACCCACCAGTTACCTCGACGAAGCGACGGCCGATCTTCTGTTCGACGTGCTGGCTGCGCAAACGGAGCACACCGGGCTGACGGTGCTGCTCATCGAACACGACCTGCCCCGGCTCGTGCCTTGGGCCTCACGTTTGGTGTCCATGCGGCAGGGCCGGATCGTGTTCGACGGTTCACCAGTAGCCTATTCACCACCACCCAGATTGTTCATGGAACCTGCGGACGCCGTCGGGACGGGCCGTTCCAGTTGTGATAGAGAGCGCGTCCTCGCGATCGAGCGGGTCAGTTTTGGCTACAACGGTTGCCGGGCCGCATTGGATAATGTGTCGCTCTCGGTCGCCGCGGGCGAGATCGTCGCCGTGGTCGGCCCGAATGGATCAGGCAAAACCACCCTGCTCAATCTGGTCAAAGGACTGCTGGAGCCTGACAACGGGCGGATCATCTGTGCCAGCCCCGCCAACCGCATGGATGCCGTGGGCTTGGTTTTCCAAAACCCCGACAGCCAATTGTTCGCGCATTCCGTCTTCGAAGAGTGTTCCTTCCTGCCGCGCAATCAAAACCTCTCCATACAGGAAGTCTCCAGCCGAACCCGGCAGGCATTGGCACAAGTGGGACTGCAATCGCAAGCCGAACGCGTTCCCTTTTCGCTCAGCTACGGCGAGAAGAGGCGTCTCACGCTGGCTTCGACGCTGTCGGGGCGATCAACGGTGCTCTGCCTGGATGAGCCGACGGTCGGCCTCGATTGCGATTGCTTCGGCCAGATCGCCGGAACTCTCAGGCAATTCAGCGCCCAGGGTGGAGCTGTGCTGCTGGCATCGCATGACTCCAATTTTGTGAAGGCCGTGGCCACTCGTGTGGTAACGCTTCGCGCCGGCCACATCGTGGATGATACAGCACGACAGGGAGACATTCCGTGACTGCCGCCTGGTGGACAAAGCTGCATCCGCTGACACGACTGGCGTTGTTTCTGACCGTCTGCTTGCACGCCGCCTTGGGACAGGAGTTCCTGCCTCAGTTGCTGTTGTTTGTCGGGCTTCTTCTGCTCTTGTTCACCTGCGGAGCGGCCGCGTCTCACTACCGGCTGCTCATCTGGGCTCACGTGTTGGGATTGCCCGGAACACTACTTCTCTTCATCGCCATCGGATACGAACACGCACATTTGTGGTCAGAGGCCCTGTCTTGGGGCGTGGTTGAAGGCGCGAGATACGCCTTGCGGCTGGAGTGCCTCTTCCTCGCCAACCTCGTGTTCATCAGCATCACCAGCACGCGCGAGATCATCTCCCTGTTCTCGCACCGATGGATGCCAACCGCCGCCGGGACACTGCTGTCCACCGCCGTGCGCTTCGTACCCCTTTCACTGACAGAAGCCCGGCGGATCTACGACATCCAACGCTGTCGCGGGTTGCGCTTGCGCCCGTGGGCGCCACGGAGTTGGTTGCCCATCATTGTCCCGTTGTTCGTATCCCAAATGTGCCGGGCGCATGACACGTCGGTGATGCTCGTCGTGCGGCGCATGGCGCCAAGAACCGGGGCCGCATCGCCCCGAAAGCTCGGATCTGCGGACTGGCTTGTCCTCGGGCTGGCCCTTGCCGTCTGCATCCAAACATTGCTCTAAAGGAGAGACCACATGCCGATCAACCGACAAATCCTGTCACGCCTGCTGGCGCAACTGCCTCAGCCCGCGCCATGCCTGAAAGACCTGCATATATTTCTCCATTGGGTAATCGCCAATTGCGACCGACCTGCCCTGGCAACCTTCTTCCGACCCTACAACGCAGCCGACACGTGTTACCAGAGTTCCTATCTCGGGGACTTGCTCGGCCGGCCAGTGACCGAAATCGCCGAGATGTTCGCCGACTCCGATGATGCTCTCCGATTGGCGGCGGTCAAAGCCTGCCTCAATGGATCGCTGCCGATTCCCACGGACATCTTCGAGGCCAACGCGGTGGACCCATTCGCCGAAATGGTCAAGCACTGCCGGAGCTGCTTTATCGGACACTTCACACAGGCGGAAATCTGGCGCGCACAGGGATATCCCGTGACCATCATCGAGCTTCAGCCGCGCCCCGGCGATATCCACTGGAATGACTCCAAACCTGCGCTCCGCAACACGGAGATCGTCTTCATTACCGGTTTGACGCTTATCAATGACACCTTCTTGGAAGTCGTCAGCCGTACGCCCCAGGCCAAGTACCGTGTCTTGCTCGGACCGACCGTGCCCTGCAACCCGCTGTTCTTTGACTATGGAGTTCACCTCATCGGATCAACCCTGATATCCGATGTCGGTCTCGCGATCCGCTACTGCCAACACGGGGGAACCAGCGTCCGCCACGCGCCCCCCGGCGCCTTGCGCAGGGTCAACCTGACGAACCGGCCTGAGTTGAAGGCGGAACTCGACCGCGTGATTCACGCCTCCTAATCCCCCGCCAACGTCTTCAACACTTTCTCCAGCTCCACCCGCTCCGAAGGCCACGTTGACTCCGTCCCGGAGTTTCACGTGGTCCACCGTCCAATGGGCGTTGGATATTGGATATCGAACGTCAATCCGTTCCCAACGCCCTCAGAACATTTTCCAATTCAAGTCGTTTTTGTTCAAACTCCTCATCGCTCAACCCTGCCGCCACCACCATCGGCGCCCCGATCCGCAACGTCGCCCGCGCAAACGGCAGCGGCACCATGAACCCATCCCAACTCTTCATCGTGATCTTCCGCGACACATCCCACGACACCGGTATAATCGGCGCCTGCGTCAATTGCGACAGGCTGATCGCCCCGCTCTGGCACACGTACCTCGGCCCCCGCGGCCCGTCCGGCGTGATCCCCGCGTCGTACCCGAGATTCACCATCTCCGTCATCTCCCGCAACGCCGCCTTCCCCCGCCGACTGCTCGACCCCCGCACGCATATCAAATTGAACTTGTCCAACACACCCGTCAGAAACTCCCCGTCCTTGCTCGCGCTCACCAACACCGCCACCCGGTCCCGCTGCCGCGAATGCCAGTGCTTCCGAAACAGGTACGGCAACAAAAATATCCGATTGTGCCAGAACGCAAAGATACACGACCGCTCCGGCGTGTCCTGCAGCAACCCCGACGGATCTTCCACCCGCCAGCGCAACGTCCCGCCGATCCCCGACACCAAAATCCTCAACACCCACCCGATCATGGAAGGCAACCGCACTCGTTAACTGCGTTCTCTCTCATCCCCAAAAATCTCGATTCTCTACCCTCCCAGTCTCCCCATTCGCATTCCCCGAGTCAAGGCCCCTCCGTGGTAGCCGCCCCGCTGTAGCCGCGCGCGACGAGCGGGGATCCTTCGCCTTCGCACTTGGTGGTGGCGGTCGGAGCCTGTCCTGAGCTTGGTCGAAGGAACCGCCGTCCTGTCAGCCGTGGCGTCAGTGGAGATAAGAACGAGGTAAATTGCCTCCCCGCGTTGGACGCTTGGCGAACCTTGCGGTTTGAACTAGCAAGGTAGCGCACCTAAAGCTTCAAGGCGTCCTTCGCATCCCTTTCTAGGGAGAACGACATCCTGAGCGTGACACACTCTCTCACAAATCCCATGGCGAAGTAAGCCACGGCTCCCGCCAAAGTCCTTCGATACAGGACGTCTGCGGCAACAAAAAAACAAGCCACGCATAACAAAAGAAAGACGAGGTACAATTTCCCCCACGTCGTCGATGTGAGGGCCCGCTCAACGCCGAAAACAGATCCCGAAGCCAGAAATACCCCACGCGATTGCGCAACGCTTTGCAACTGCATGTAACCGCCAAGCGCCCCGCAGCAAGCTCCCGCAATCAGCAGTGACCAAGGAAATGGTCGGAATACAAACCACAGGGCGGCGACGACTGAACCCCACATTGCCACGATGAATATGTTTGTTTTTCCTTTGAGGAGTGGATTTACGTCACTTGACCGACTCGATTTACTCATCCTCGGAACCATTGATTGCTCGCAGTCTTTCGTAAGCTATCAAGTACGCACCGCATTAAACCCCTGTTGAAACCGCGAGGGAAGCACAAAATAGGAGTTCACTACTACCTAGAATTGCCGGCCTCGACGGCCCCACCCCCTCAGGAGAGGTTCCCCAGTTGAGCCTTCTCAAGATGGCTCCCCGCTTTGGACGGTTTGCGAACCTTTACGGTTCAGTTGCCGAGACGACGCACCACGCGGCTCCGCAGATAACCACGGCGAGAGCAACACAGGCTAGGACACCCTCATTACGGGGACGAGATACGATAGTAGCGTGCGCCCGTCGTCGTGTTCGTCGCGCCGCCCACGTCCAGATAATTGGTCGTGGCGGTGGTGGCGACGATACTGGCCACGTTCGCGAAACCGTTCGTCGAGTAGCTGCCGTTCGCCGTGCCGGTGGTGACCTGCACATGGTTGTTCGTCGTGCCGCTCGTGTTCCAAGTGATCAAGAGGTCGTTGTTGCCGTCCACGCCGCTATTGGTGACCACGATGGACGTGATTTGGAAGGGAACTGGCGCGATGGCAACCCACACGGGAGCCACCAAACCCGATGCGAAGACTGAGCCTTTCCCGCTCGGGTCAAATTTCAAAAGGTTTCCGTTATCCGGGCACGCTACAAACAAATTGCCGCTGCTATCGAAGGCGAGGCCAAACGGAGACGCGAGCAAGTTGGTCGATGTGAAGGTCGATACTTGTCCGCTCGAATTAAACTTCAGGATTGTGCTGTTGCCAGCGTTCGCGACATAAAGGTTACCGTCAGAAAAGGCGAGACCACACGGGCCGGTTAGACCTGTGGCGAAAACCGTCCCGGTTCCCCCGCTCGAATCGAACTTCTTGATGTTACCGCCGGCTTGGTCCGACACATACAGGTTCCCGCTGCTATCAAAGGCAAGTCCCATGGGCGCGGTTATACCTGTGGCGAAGACCGACCCGGTTCCCCCGCTCGAATCGAACTTCTCGATGTTGTTGTAGGCATAATTGCCGACGTAAAGATTGCCACTACTGTCGATACCCAGACCGAAAGGTACGTTCAGGCCAGAGCTAGAGTCGGCAAAGAGCGATGAGTTTCCGTTCGAATCGTACTTGTAAATTGTGTCGCCTGCCCTTACCGCGTAAAGACTACCGGCAGGATTGAAGGCGATCGCGCCCGTGTCGCCGGCAGCGAAGACCGACCCGGTTCCCCCGCTCGTATTGAACACCATAATACCGTTGGTTGGATTGCCCGGGGAGATCCCGATCGTGACGTAGATGCTATCAGCATGTGTACATGGGATCGTAACGCAGAAACCCAGAAGCAATGTGAACAGGCGACTTGTGGCTCGTTTCTTCAAGCTCTTACCCTGCCCCGCTGGGACAATAGTATATCCTAACCATCCCCAAAATCGCAAGCCCCGATTTGGCTGCCCTAGACACCCACTTGAGCAACGCCGGCCTCGACAGCCCACACCCTCAGCAGAGCTTCCCCATTTGCGACACTCAAGATCGCTTCCCACTTTGTACGGTTTGCGAACCCTTCAGCTCAAAATCCCAAGGCGGTCACGCCGACCGCCTACGCAATCGCCAGCCGCAGAGCAGGGCACCTAACCCCAGAGCCACCATTGTCCAACTCGCCGGCTCCGGAACCTCCACCGCAAGAAACGTTGGATCGTCCAACCCCGTGTCGGCAAACAAGGAGCCGACGCCATTCGTCCCAAATTCCTCGATCGTGTTGTTCCCATGGTTTGCCACGTACAAGTTACCTGCGCTGTCAAACGCCAGGCCCACCGGGCCATCCACGCCCGTGCTGGCGAAAACCGAGTCGACCCCGTTCGTCCCAAATTTCTCAATCGTGTTATTCCCACGGTTTGCCACATACAGGTTGCCGGAGCTGTCAAACGCTAAGCCGGCTGGACTACTGACACCGGTACTGGCGAAAACCGAGCCGACCCAGTTCGTTCCAAATTTCTCAATCGTGCTGTTTTGTAGGTTCGCAACATACAGATTGCCGACGCCATCGAACGCCATGCCTGCCGGACCGGGCCCGCTACTGGCAAACAGTGACCCCACCCCGCTCGGCGCAAACTTTACGACCGCGTCGACGCTGTAGTTCGCCGCATACAGGTTGCCTGCGCTGTCAAAAGCAAGCCCTAATGGTCCATTCAGACCGTTCGTGGTGAAAATGGAGCCGACCCCACCGGAGGTGAATTTCTCAATCGAGCTATTGCTATAAACCGCTCCATCGACGTTGCCCAGATTCGCCACGTACAGGTTGCCCGAGCTATCGAAAGCCAAGCCCTCCGGACTATCCAGGCCGTTCGCGGCGAAAACCGATCCGCTACCACCGGACGGTATCTCCTCGATTGTGTTGTTGTTCTCGTTCGCAACGTAGATTATGTCCGCACGTGCGCTGAGGGGACTGATAAGCAAAACAGGGCCGAGCACTCCAACCACGAGAGCCGTCGTTTCGATAGCTTTCCTCATATCTCCGCGCCCCGCCTTACACCACAAGGAAAACCTGCGTTTCAGCCTACATCGTAACATCTACACGCCTCAACTTCCAAGCAAAAAAACTCTCGAAACGAAACCTGCAGCCAACCAGAAGGTAACCACCTCCTCAAGTAAGACTCGAACCGACAGTGGGTGCGATATGCGGTCTTGCCGGCTTCTCCGGTTTTACCGGTTCTAACGGTTTTTCCGATTTACAACGCTTCCCGCCTCACCCCTGAAACTGCAGGTCGTGCAGCCGCTTGTACACACCGCCCCGCGCCACAAGCTGGTCGTGCGTCCCCTCTTCCACCACGCGCCCCTTCTCCAGCACGATGATCCGATCCGCGTGCTGCACCGTCGATAACCGATGCGCAATCACCAGCATCGTGTGCGACTTCTGCTTTCGTCCGCCCCACATCAATTCATCCAGCGCCGCCTGCACCACCCGCTCGCTCTCCGTGTCCAGCGCGCTCGTCGCTTCATCCAGCAACAGAATCGGCGGGTTCTTCAATACCGCCCGCGCTATCGCCAGACGCTGTCGCTGTCCGCCCGACAATTTCATCCCCGCCTCGCCAATCACCGTGTCGTACCCGTGCGGCGTCTGCAGGATGAACTCGTGCGCGTGCGCCCGCCTGGCCGCGCTGATGATCTCCTCGCGCGACGCTCCCGGTTTTCCGTAGGCGATGTTGTTGGCCACCGTGTCGTTGAACAAGAACGTTTCCTGTGTCACCAGCCCGATCTGGTCCCGCAACGATTTGAATGTCCCTTCCCGAATGTCCACCCCGTCGATCTTCACCGCGCCGCTCGTCGGATCGTAAAATCGCGGCACCAGATTGAACAACGTCGTCTTCCCCGCCCCGCTCGCGCCCACCACCGCCACCACCGATCCCGCCGGCACCTCGACGTTCACCGACTCCAGCGCCGCCCCGTCCCCGCCGTAGCAGAAACTCACGTTCTCGAAACGGATCGACCGCTGCAGCGGCTTCAGTTCCCGCGCCTGCGGCGATTCGACCACCGTCGGCTTCGTGTCCAGCACTTGGAAAATCCGTTGCGCCGCGCTGAGACTTTCCTGCAATTGCATCTGCACGCCGCTCAGCTTCTTCACCGGCTCGTACAGGAAAAACAACCCCAGCGCCATGGTCACCAGCGTGCTCGGCGCCATCCCCGTCCGATACGCGTACAAAAACACAAATGCCGCGCCCACCCCCGAGATCATCTCGATCAACGGCGTGGAAATCGCCTTGGCCCGCACAATCCGCATCCGCTGGCCGAAGAAGTCCCGGCACAACTTCCGAAAGTCCGCCGCCTCCCGCGCTTCCATGCCGAACGCCTTCACCACCCGCATCCCCACCAGCGCCTCGTGCAGCACCGATACCAGCGACGCCTGATGTTCCTGCATCGGCCGCGCCGCCCGGCGAATCCTCCTCCCATACACCGTGATCGGCACCAGACACAGCGGGAACAACACCAGCGTAAACAGCGTCAGCTTCCAGTCCACCGCCAGCAACGTCGCCAACACGCCGATCAGCGTGCACGGCTGCTTCAAAATGTCCGCCACCACGATCGTGATCGAGTTCTGCACCGCCCCCACGTCGTTGGTCGCCCGCGAAATCAATTCGCCCGTCTGCGTGTCGGTAAAATAATCCAGCGACAACGTCTGCAAATGCTCGAACAATAGCGAGCGCAAATCGTTCACCACCCGGCCGCCGACCCAGTTCATCAGATACGTCGTCCCGAAATCGCACACCCCGCGCACGATCATCACCAGCGGCAACAGACTCGCGTACGCCAGCGCCTGTCCCCACCCGATGGTCTGGCCCTGCTCGAACACCCCCGACCACACCTTCTTCACCACCCCCAGTGTCGCCGCGTTGCTCGCGCTGTACGCCACCGCCAGCAAAATCCCCATCACCAACCGACCCCGGTACGGTCTCACGTACCCGAGCAGCCGACGGTACAACGGCCAGATCTCCAACTTCGTTCTCATCCCCCGCCGCGACTATACCACCCGCCCCTGCGCGGATGGAATGGGAATATGGCACCGCAAAATCAAAAGGACTCACGATGTCACCTGAGCTTTATCCGCCATAGCCTTGGCGATGGCAGATTGTCGAAGCGTCTCGCCGTGTTGTATGGTAGGGACGCCTCTCCGAGGCGTTGACGCCCGCCGCCTTCAGGTTGTGATAATTACCGGGTGCTCCGCATTGGGCAGGTCGATCATCAGCGGACTTGTCACTTATACCACAACGTGTCGTCTGAAGTCTTGCCTACGAGAATGCATCCGGCTCATTTTGCCCCGGCGGCGAGCCTCGTGACAGAGTCTACCAGTTCGTCGTCTGCTGGAATGAATGCCCCAATTGCTCCATGCCCGTCAGTAATGACATTATTCAGCGCCCAATTATCGTCGTCTCGCCCGTTGTTGTGCACCGCCCAAATATACGAGGGGCCAACGACAAACCACCGGCCTCCGCCCGAGTCGTCCTGACCATGACCAAGCGGAATAACTTCGCCCTCCGGCTTGTTCTTGCCCGCCGGTCGTTGTCCTTCCACGAAGATTCTGTCGAAGATCTTCTTGAGCTGTTCGTACATGAATCGGCGCTGCTGGTCTTGTTGTTCTTGACGCGCCAGAACCTGTGCGGCCCGTCGCTTGAGCAATTGTGAGGACAGCCATACAGCCAGAATCAGTACAATCAAGCCGCCGGTGGCAACCCAATACCAGTTCCGGGCAATCCACGATTCGGGTGCCACCACAACCGGCGGATTCTCTGCGGCTGGCGGCGGCGGTGGCGGCGGCGCCGCAGCGGGCTCCTCGACCTTCGCGACGACTGGCTTTGGCGCCTCTTGGGATTGAGCGACCGCCATTTGGTAGGTCTGTTCCGCCCTCGGGATCTGGGATTGTTGGATGTCGGCAATTTGAGAATCGAGTTTCTGTAGTGCCGCCTGTCCCTGGTTAATTTGTTGCTGACTCAGTTGTATTTGGTCTTGAACTGCTGCTCTCTCAGGATTTGGGACGGTTTGATACCCAGTTATATATCTCGACTGCGTTTGGTTTGGCCCCGATGACCGAGGCCCCTGATAAGTGGGAGTCGCCGTCGTTCCGTAAACCGGCACTTGTGTGTCCTGAAGGGTTGAAAGTCTTTGCTGTGCGCTGGCCAAAATCCCCTGCGCGACACCAATATTCTCAACGAGTTTGATTCTTCGTCTTTGAAAGTCCGCCAATCGATCTCTGAGCGATTGAATGGTATTCTTTGCGACGATAACACGTTTCTCTTGAACGGTCATCCACCGATTGCCGAACTTGACACTCCCATCAGCCACGCTCTTGCTTTCGGCCTGACACAGTTCCATATAGCGTTGAACCGTGGGATTCTTATCGGAAGCGGCGTAAGTATTGAGAAACTTCTGAAATACCCCAATCCATTGGTTAT
>Ga0187890_10002041_pt1 | contig 14206 bp, 17 predicted proteins | sample June2016WEW_21_1_FD_133005 | JGI IMG/M metagenome (GOLD analysis project Ga0187890, IMG submission 133005) | Peatland microbial communities from SPRUCE experiment site at the Marcell Experimental Forest, Minnesota, USA - June2016WEW_21_10 | ecosystem: Environmental > Terrestrial > Soil >... | reverse complement strand
GTTTGCGTGTTTTCTGGCCGTATATCTGCTCTTCTATGCTCTGCCATTTCTTGTGCTACGGCTGATCCCGCTGGCACGTCTACCGGGTTCGGTAGGCGACTGGTGTTTCATTCTTCCTGCATGGGCGTTTCCCTTCGACAAAATGTCGTGGGAAAATGACACGAGCTACTATGTTTTTGGCGAGGTCACAGGCTGGCTGATTACGGTAATTTATCTTGCATCACTGGGTCTGTTGTTTTCAAAGCTGACTCGGCGGTTCCAAAGGTTACGATGGATCATCCCTCTTGCGTGCTTGTTTTCTGGGGTCTCAATCGTTCTTATAAATATAGTCTTTATGGCTTGCGGCATTAGTGTTTACGTTAATGCTCCATGAGCAATGTGCCAACTAATAGCAGACGGGATGCCGGGTGTGGCTAGTCGTCGGATGGCCACCATTAGACTAGGCGTGAAGATGAGATGCTAAATCGCGCGAAAGGCTTGATCGTCGATGGTCTATTTTTGCTTGCGGCGATTAGTGCTGTCTACGCGTTTCCCGGGGAACAATCACCTTCCGTTAATTCTGAGTCTGGCCAATTTCAACCGTGCACCGAGCCCGAGCGTGAACTCAATCAGATGCTTCGCGGAAAGGACGAGGACATTGATTTGGCAATGGCAAACTGGCTAATTGTGTCTGACATTCCGCGGTTTCACGACTTGTCACGCGAGGCGTATTTCGTGGAGTTGGACGCCATGACGGAACACGTGCGTCAGGACATGGAGAGGATGCAACGGGCTGGATGGCATGGCACGAATCCCAAGGACCCCGACACTCGCTGTTGCAGATTCTGCAGCGCCATCATCAGGCTGCGCTTCACCTACTCTGAGGAATTTCGGCAGGAGGATTTGACGTCCGCACAGATGAAGACGCTGTATGCCGATGCCAATAACATCTTCCTCGCCGGTCTGCTTCGCACTCGACGCGGCTCGTGCGTTTCCATGCCGCTGGCTTACCTTGTCATTGGCCAACGGTTGGGGCTACCGGTTCACTTGGTGACTCTCGGCAAGCATTGTTTCATCCGTTGGGAGCAGCCGGGGTATCGCATGAACATCGAGCCAACCATCACGGAGAAGATTGCCATGACGCCGGATGATTCGGTCTACCTCGATATCGAGGGAATGACGCGTGCCCAAGTCAGCGGGAACCAGATGCGGAACCTGACTAACCGTGAGGTGATGGGCAATCTGTTCTACACGCGCTCGGCTTATTGGGCCACGAAAGGCCCAGAGCACATGGCGCAGCAGCGATCCGATCTGGCCCGCGCGCGCCACCTGGCACCTGACGATCCTGCGATTAAGACGACGCAGCAAGCCGTCTTCAATTCTTACGGCATTAAACCGAAATAATAGGAACGGGTTCGAACATGAAAAAGAGGATAGTTCCGGGCGCATTACTGGTGGCGGCGCTTCTCTTCGTACCTGGAACATCGCAGGCGCGTTGGATGAACGCCAATACCGGGCGCTTTCAAACAATGGACTCGTTTGAGGGTGGCCAAGACGACCCGCTGAGCTTGCACAGGTATCTCTATGCCGCCGATAATCCCGTCAATCGAATAGACCCGTCGGGACATGATGACATCTGTAGCATGATGATGGCTATGGATATCAGCGCTTCTTTGGACGCTCTCCCGAACATCACGACTATACAAGGGGCGCTCTCCGGTGGCGGCACGCCCGGTCCAGATGTTACTAAAGCAGTGATTAACACGATGAACGATGTGGAACAGACATACCTCCACGCGTCTTATCCAACAAAGGTTTACATTGCTGCGGAGACGCCGTTTTGTATGGGAAATGGCTGGGATATTGCTAAATTAGTAGATCTTGGTTTTCCTAATGGCGCACCTGATTTCGGCAATGGCTCCACTCTTGGAACCGGGCGAGGGACCCAGACTGTGCAGTTCGGAAATCCTCCGAAGGTCTATTACGGTGGCTCTGTCAATTACATTCTGTGGGGTAAAATGTTTTCTCTGCTTCATGATACCTCCCGCAACCCTTTGAGTGGCGCTGGCGACCCAGAGTATAGCCAGTTTGCTGCGGTAGCAGAAGCTTGGTTGTATAAGACATTTTTTTGGCGTGATTTTGGAATGACTAAAACAGAGGCTGACGCATTTGTTAGGTTTGGGTACAGCGCAACCGACCCATCGAGCACGGCCTTGCCGTTGGCACCAAACCCGAACAATATCGCTGCATCATCCCGCCTTAAATGGAAATGGATCGGGCTGCATGACACCGAGCAATAGGTTATGAAAAATATAGGACGTGTGATGCTCATTGGTTGTGGAGTCCCGCTGATTGTAATCACACTTCTTATTGCTGGTCTGTTTCTCTGGGGATGGATTGGTCGCAGTAGAGAACTGAATGAAATTAAGCCGTGGGGCACTTACTCCACAGCAATGTATCTCGCTTCTCGGGGGTGTGGCGACTATAAACAACAACATGGAGTGTGGCCTGATTCTCTCGATCAATTATGTGCGTTCCGGGGTGATATAAATGAGCGGTGCAAAGACGCTTGGGGCCGGGATTTTGTATTTGTTCCATATAATAAGTCTCTCGGTTACGGGCAAATCATCAGTTACGGACGCGATGGAAGGCCCGGAGGCACTGGTCTCGACAATGATATAGTGGTTCGATTCCCGACAGAAGCCAATACAAACTGGAATGAGCAGATAGAAGCGGGACTTAAAAAACCACGATTCAACCCATAGCATGACGCCTCACGCCTTCTCAATCGGCATGATGGAGGCTGATCGTCCATCGGGGAACGTGCCGATTACTCTTCATTCGTACTGTGCCAATCAAACGGAAGTCGTAATCCATTGACAAAATAGGAGCCCCGCCATGCGATGGCGGGGCTGTGTTGGTTTTGGGAACCATCACGATGAAGCAGTCGAACACTACGCGGGTGAAGACACAAGCTCCAGTTCCGCGTTCACCATGGATTGGGCTGTCGCGCTGCCAAGGATGAAATCGGCAGCTTTCTGCGCTTGCGCTGCCGCTTGAACGACAAGGGTCTCGTCTTTGCGCAGTTGTTTGAGCCAGCCATCAATGTACGCCGCCGAATTGCGGATCGTCTCTTCCACGATCTCCGCGTGAGCACAGAGGAATGCCGCACCCATTTCGGCGATCAGTTCCTCCTTGCAGTACGGATCGCGACCGTACCCCGAGATAAAGGTCAGCGGTCGATTCAGCCGTCCTTTGTGGCCGGTCGAATGAATCAGTTCGTGGAACAGCGTGGAGTAATAGGCTTCTTTCGTGTCGAACCGTTCCCGTGACGGCATTCCAACCACATCATCTGACGGAGAATAGTATGCACACACAAACCCATGTTTAATCTCTGGGGGCGTGGGCATGCCAGCGACGATGGCGTCCGGGTTGCCGTAGAGAAGTTCCGGTCCGTCGGAGCCGATAGCCGCCGGTGGCGTGTCTCCAATGCCGTTGCACTGGGCCGTGTTGAAGACATGGTAGTAGCGCAAAAGCGGGATCATCCGCTCCATACCCGATTCCTCGTCTTCGATGGTCATCGGTTTCCAGAAGACGATGGGGCAGGCCTTCTCGCCCTTTCTGACCGTTCCGCCAAGCTGTGCCGCCTGTCGGAACGTGAGCCAGAAAGGTGATTCGTAGCTCATGGCAAGCAGCAGGAAGACATTGATTCCCCGATACGGCTTTTTCGTCACCAGATTCCGTGGCATACCGGTGCGCGCGTTCCACGGCTTGTGCCATGGGGATATCCCTTGCTCTAGCAGGGCAACGATTCGTTCTGTGATGCGTTCATATGCAGTCATAAGAGATTTCTCCTTTGGTTTGGTATTGTGAAAAAGGAACGTGTCTGCCAGAAATGGTACAAAGCGGTAATCCCTTGCAAAGGCTGGTATTCTTGAGCAAAGCGGCAAGGTGGAGGGGAGGGCGCATCCCTGTATGAACAAAAAAACGAGCGACTCCAAATGAATCGCTCGTGTACTCGTACATCGTGTCCGCTCATGCGATCACAAGGAACAGTAAACCGCAGCTTGCAGTTCAATGGCCTTGTCAAGGAAAGCGAGCAATTCCGCTCGTTTCTCAACGAAGTACTGGCGCCAGGCTTCGACGCTGTTCTCGCTAGTGTTGCCTACGCGCGCGCCGCGCTCGGTTAGCTTTTATTTGGTGGGGAGCGATTGACAGGCGCCAGCCACTTGGTCGCGGAACCGCTTCAGGTTGTCTCCAGTCAGTTCCCGATCTTTGCTGAGCAAGGGGGTGACATCCCGCCACCACGACAGCTCCAATGTCCAGAGCACGTTGGTCGCGTTGTACGAGTCGCGGAAGTATCCTTCCGAGTACATCAACTCATAATACTTCTCGACTTCGTGTTGCGCAGTGTCTTGTTCCTTCGAGTCCCTCGGCAGGGAGTCTCTGTGCCGGACCGCCTGGTCGAACAGTGGTTGGTACTTCTCAATGGTTTCAACTCTTGACACTTGACAAACGAGGAGGTGGCGTCCGCCTTCTTTCGGGCTTTCGTTTTTGTCCTTGATCTGGTTGGTTGCTTTGCCCCGAAAGCTTTCGGGGCAAAAAGTTCACGCGGCGACCGCCGACGGCCCCTACAATCGCTCCATCAAATGTGCGAAAGAAATCCCACGGTGTCCGGCGGATTCCCGCTTGTGCCGGGGTTGGGGAAGTTGCTAAGACTGCGGGGTCATGGGAGCCCAATGGAAACAAAAGGGGCGCGAGATCAGCGCGCTGAAGCGCGGCCAGCTGTTCGGCAAACTGGTGAAGGAAATCGTTGTCGCCGTGAAGTTGGGCGGTCCGGACCCCGATTTGAATGCGCGATTGCATGCGGCGTTGGAGACCGCGCGGAAACATTCGGTGCCGCGCGACACGATCGAGCGGGCCATCAAGAAGGGCGGGGGCCAGACGGGCGAGGCGGTCAATTATGAACTGGTCACCTACGAAGGGTTCGCGCCCGGGAAGGTGCCGGTCATCGTGGAGTGCCTGACCGACAATCGCAACCGCACGGCACCGGAGATTCGGGCGCTGTTCAAGGCCGGGCAGTTCGGGTCGCCGGGCAGCGTGGCGTGGCTGTTCGAGCATGTCGGGCTGGTGGAGGCGCATCATCCGACCGCGGGCCAGGACCTGGAAGCGGTGGCCATCGAGGCGGGCGCGCAGAACGTCGAACCGCTGGTGAGCGACGATGTGCCGGCGGGCCATGGCGGGGCGCGGTTCTATTGTGACCGGGGCGATGTGAACGGCGTGAGCCAGGCGCTGAAGAAAGCGGGGTGGACCGTGACCACCGCCGAGATGAGTTACGTGGCCAAGAACGCGGTGGAAGCGCCCGCCGGCCAACGGGCGGAGATCGAAGCGTTCCTCACGGCCATCGACGAGCACGATGACGTCCACCGCGTGTACACCGCGATGAAGTGACCGGGGCGGCGGCGCGGGGTTGTCGCGGTTACGTCGCGGTTTCCAACCCTCGCAAATACTGGAAGGAGTAAATCCCCGAGGCATGGCCGTCGGCCCACTGCGGCTGGATGGCGTAGCCGCCGACGTATTGCCAGCCGCGCAACTCGAAGCTGGACGGCGTGAGGGTTTGCGGCGGCGGCTTGTATTCGACCATCACGTTGGTTTCGCCCTTGCACATGGCGCACGGACAGGCGCGGCGCAGGGCTTCGAGCTCGAAATAGCTTTCGTGTCCATCATCCCAGGCGATGGCGAGGATATTGTTGACGACTTCGATGGTCCTGGGCTTCACGATTTTCTGGCGGCCTTGTTGATGTTGACGCCGACTTTCGGACAAAGGTCGTTGACCGAGCAATTCGGGCAGTTCGGATTTCTCGCCAAGCACACGCGCCGCCCGTGAAACTGTAACAGATGACAGAACCTCGTCCAGTCCTTCCACGGGACGATCCTTACGAGGTCGGCTTCGATTTTGTCGGGGTCGTCCTGGGTCGTCAACCCGAGCCGCTGCGACAGTCGCCGGGTGTGGGTGTCGACCACGACGGCTGGCTGGCCGAAGGCATTGGCGAGGATGGCGTTGGCGGTTTTGCGACCGACGCCGGGTAGTTTCAGGAGGTCGTCCATGTTGTCGGGGACGTTGCCGCCGAAATCTTTTACCAGCATCGCGGCGGCCTTTTGGATCGAGCGCGTCTTCTGGCGGAAGAAATTGATGCGGCTCACCTGCTGTTGCAGCGCGGCCTCGGATTCGCCCGCGTAGTCGGCAGCCGCGCGATACTTTCGGAACAGGTTCGGCGTCACGAGATTGACAAGGTCATCGCGTGCCTGGGCGGCGAGGATGAGCGCGACGAGCAGATCGAGCGGTGTGGTAAAATCCAGCGCGAGTTTCGCATCCGGATGCGTCCGCTTCAGGACGGCAATGATCTTCCGGACGCGAGCCTGCCTGGCGGCTGGGAACTCCCGGGCCATGACGGGTCAGGGCGACGTCACGAGCTGCTCGAATTGCGGGTTGCCGCGCAACGGCGCGAACGCCGGGTCGTTGGTGGCCTTGGCGCGAAGGCCCGGCATTAGTTGGAACGCCCGTTGCAGCAAGGCAATCGCTTCGCCGTTGTTGTGTTGCATGGACCGGACCATGGCAATCGAGTAGAAGGAGCGCGGATCCTGCGGGTATCGCTGCGACATAAGTTGCAGCGCGGCGACGGCGGCATCGGGTTGGCCGAAATTCATGTAGGTCTGGGCGGCCTGCAGCATCTCGTCCGGACTGATGCCATCCTGCGTCAGATAACTTTGCAACAGCGGCCCGACGCGGTCGCTCCGGCCGGCTTTCGAGTACGCCTGGCCCAGTTGCACCATCGTGTTGAAATCGCGCGGGTTGTTGGAATGGGCGGCTTCCAATTGGGGAAGCTCCGATCGCGATTGCCGGAGGTCCCGGATCTGGTCGATGGCCGAGGATATTTTTGAATTGAGCGGGTCGAGCCGCTGCAACGCCTCGAGAGTAGCCGACGCGTCCTCGGGCCGGCCCAGTTCCATATAAAGTTGCGCGAGACGGAAATTGCCTTCGGGGCTCTCGGGGCAGAGGTCGAGGGATTGCTTGAACGCGTAAATGGCTTCGTTCGCCATGTGGCGATAGGCGTAGATGCCGCCGATCGCCGATCGCAGTTTGGAAAACGTCTTTTGCGCATCGGGGTCGCCGTGGAACTCGGGCCGCGCCTTGAAATCCTCGACCAGTTTGTCCCAATACTCCTTGTCGCGTTTCACGATATCGGCCCAGAGTTGTGGGTCCTTGTCGGGAGCCGGCAGTTCATCGTGATTGATCTTCATGATGATGCCGAACGGTGTGAGATACGGGAACATCCAGGGAATGACGTAGCTTTCCTCGATGTAGAAGGCGTGCTTGTCCTTGGCGTGATCGAAAATCCACCGGGTGAGGATGCCGTTGATGTTCATGACGCCCTGCACGCCACGGACCTGGACCGCCCCGCCCTCGATGGTGACCCGTTCGTCGGCGCTGAGGTGTTCCCCGTGCGCTTCGCGAACTTGCACATCGTTGATGTATTCCTGGAACGCGCGTTGCGTGTCCATCTCGCTGGGAATCCAGATCGGCTCTTTGGGATACATCGAGTCGCGATGAAGATGATGCCATCCCCAACGGAAAAGCGCGCGCTGCCATGGCAAGCGGCGCTCGAGCGTCTGGGGATTGTTGGGATCGGGCCGGGAATAATCGTAGTGATCGCGGATATAGGACATGTACGTGCTGTCGGCCAGTGCGTTTTGGGTGATGATATACACGTCGCGGCGGTCGAAGCTCGGGCCGCCCTGTGGATCAAAGTGCGGGTCGCGGTAGCGGTCGCGAGAGCTGACCCGACTCTCGCAAAAAATCATGTACGTGGGGACAAACCGGCCCGGATCGGTGCCGCCGTAGAGAACCGCGTCCTTGTCCATGTCCGGATAGCCGCCGCCCGGCACGAACATGCGGTAGCCGAATTGATAGCCGAAATCATGGCCGTACAGGTTGCAAATCTTTAGATTGCGGGACAGCGGGATCACCGGCAGGGCCAGTAACGCCACGCACAGCGCGCGCATGATAACGCGCGGAAATTCCCGCCACCGAGACAGCACCCACGCTGCGGCCAGCGCCATGCCGAAGCCGATCATCATCGCGAAGAAGCCATGGGCTGGGGCAAAAAACTTTTTGTTGATTTCCTGGTTCTGCATGTCGAGGCCGGGATTGATAATGAACAGCAGGCCGATACTGGTAGTCACGAACGCTGCCCACACAAAAATCAGCCAGGCGCGCGCGCGCTGGTTAATGGATTCGCAAATGCAGATCGGCCAGACCGCCAAGAACATTAGCCCCAAACCAAATGCGAGCACCTCGAGATTCAGCCAGCCTTCCAGATGTGACACCAATAGCACCAATCCGAAAAACAACAGTCCGCCTCCAAATGCCGCCCACCGTTGCCTGCGAGCCAACATCCAAAGAGGCAGCACCCAGGTGAGGAGGGCGAACAGACACAGCGGCGTCGAGTACTGCTGAAACATTGCGAGCGCGAATAGTTTTATCTGAATGAAGAACGCCGGACTCAGCGGACTCGCGATGTTGAGTCTTTCGTACTGGCCACGCGTGATGTGATGCAGGAATCCCTGCTTCGTATAGGAGTAGCCCCAGTTCATCGGCGGATTGGTCGAGGATGCCACCGGCATGTAAAAGTAAAATGCCGCGCCTGCCAGAAACATTGCCGTGCAAATCAACGCACGTCGGAAATTGAGCCAGCCGCGCTGTCCGAAAAAGAATATCATCGCAACCCCCGCAGCCCACGTACCGATTGTCCACCACGTGTACGTGTGATCCAGCAGTGAGTGACCGGGCGGTGTCTCCAGCCACGCCCACAGCAGCAAACCGGCGCCGGCACTGAAAAGCACTGCTACGAACAGTTCCCAAAATGCCGACAACGCCGGCATCACCACGGCCATCTGGACTGGCTGCCGTTCCCAGACCGACAGGACGGTCACCGCCAGCGCTCCCACCATGAATGGGACGGCCATCACAGCAATCGTCTGATGGTTCGAGATGCCGAGCGCGTACAGCAAAATGGTCGCATACAAGAATGCGTGCCGTTGGGGGCGCATCATCCACGCAAAAAACGTGCACGCCGTGATAATGAACATGAACACATTCAGCACGCGCATTTCGGGCACGCAGGCCCACAGCCAGACCCCGCGGTTGAATCCAAACAGCAGGGCCACGGTCGCCCCAATCGTCAGAGCGATCCAATGCTTCATCGAGTCTTCGATTTCCCGCGCCCACGTCACGGAGCGAAGCAGCATCTCGATCGAACGCGTCATTAGCAACGTCAGCACGCCGACCACCAGCGCGCCCGTCAGCACCGACATCAGGCAAATGCGATAGGCGGGATTACCGAACGGCACAAAATGTCGCCATACCCACCCGAGAAACGCCCACAGGGGATACCCTGGCGGATGCGGCACGCCGAAATTGAACGCGCCCGTGACCAACTCGCCCGAGTCTTCCAAGGTCACTTCGGGCGACATGAAGTGGAGAAAAGCCAAACCCGCAACCAGGAATGTGACTGCGGCTGCAACCCAATCTTCGGGTGTAAAGAAATGGCGCAAGGCTTGCGGTGGTTCCGGTGCGACTGCTGGTTGCGGTGCGACCGCGACCGCAACAGGAGCGACAGCGCGAGCGGTTGAATTCGTCGGCCTACGGTTTTTTTTACCCATAATAGTGGCTCGTCAGTATCACAATTGAGGCGTTAGCGTCGGATTTGAATATTCGTCAGTATGGATGGGGAGCGCAACACGGCAACTGTGTTTCTACCCATCGGGTAAGCCGCTGCGAGTTTGGTCTCCCACGAAGTCGACGACGGTAGGAGCGCGGTACCACCCATCAGCGCTATCGTGTCTCCGCGAGACGTCGCCCGTGATGACCGGGGAAGCCAGTTCCATCCCACCACCAGCGCCAGGGACAATGCGCCGGCCAGCGCGACCTGAAAACCAGAGTGGTGACCGAACAGCCAAGACATTGACCTGGATTGCGTTACCGGTCGATCCATCTCATGCTGAATGCGCCGCCGCGCTGGCGACGGCAGCGGCGATGGCCGGAGAGTATTGAGTTGATCCTCCAACACCTCGAATGGTGTCCTCATGGTGTGCCTTCTTTCGCAAGTAGTTGCCGCAATGCGGCGAGCGCCAACCGATAGCGGGAGGCGACCGTGTTCGGCGATTCGTCCGTCACAGTGGCAATTTGCTGGAATGTCAGTTCACCCCAGACCTTCAACGTGAGGACCTCCCGCTGCTCAACGGACAAACGGTGGATGGCCGCTTCCAACCGGGCGCGCTCCTCAGCCTGTTCCAGAGACGATTCGAACAACGGCGGTTGGCCGTACAGAGACTCCCCCGCGGTGACCTCGCGCCGGTGTCGACGGGCCGCTTGTCGCTGGCGGTCGAGCACCGTATAGCGCACGGCGGCGTAGCAAAGGGCCGGCATATCCGGTTCGGTAACGCCGTTGTTGGCGTGTTTGCGCCAGACGCGGAGGAACGCTTCCTGCACCACGTCCGCGGCGTCGGCGTCGTTGCGGCACAACTGCCGGGCGTACAAAAACAAGCCGTCCCCACACCGGTGGAGCATCCGATGCCACATGGTTCGTTCTGTTGCGTCGTCGGTCACGCTGCTGAGGCTTTGCCAAAGACTAATCGTCGCCGAATGCGTCATTTGTCACCGCCGGCGCGATTGATCCAAAGGCGTTTCGGGTTGTGGAACGGGGTTGTCACAGGGATTCCTGGTTTTCCACCTGCTCCAGACAGCGCATCGCCTGCAGGTTTTTCACATAGGCCTCGAGCCGTTCTTCCTCGTCCAGTATGTTGCGCACACGCAAAATCGAGCGCACCCGCACCATCAACTCCAGCGCGTGGATCGGCTTCGCGAGAAAATCGTCCGCGCCGGCAATGATGCTTTCCTCCAGCGCCCGTTTGGCGTCCACCGCGGACACCACAATCACGCGGATATCGCGGGTGCGCGGGTCCGCACGCAACTGTCGGCACACCTCGATACCCGAAAGCTCCGGCATCATGATGTCCAGCAGGACGAGGTGTGGCTGCTTCGCCACGGCCAGTTCCAACGCCTCGGTGCCGTCGGCCGCCGCCAACACTTCGTGACCCAGCTCGCTCAACAGAGCGGTCTCGTATTCACGAATCGCCGGTTCGTCATCGACGATCAGGATTCTCGCCCGCGTTGGCGCCTCGTTCATGTCGTTTCTCATGCCACCCTAATGACGGAAGTGTCGGATGCCCGTGAAGACCATTGCCAGGTCGCGCTCGTCTGCCGCGGCAATCACTTCGGCGTCGCGCACGCTGCCGCCAGGCTGAATCACCGCCGTCGCGCCTGCTTCGGCCGCGGCGATCACGCCATCGGCGAACGGAAAAAAGGCGTCGCTGGCCACCGCGCTGCCGCGGAGATCAAGCCCGGCTTCTTTGGCTTTCCATACGGCTATTTTCGACGAATCCACACGGCTCATTTGACCCGCCCCGATACCGAGCGTTCGACTGGTTCGACCATCGGCACGCGCAAACACGATCGCATTGGATTTCACGTGCTTGACCACGCGCCACGCGAACAGGATCGCGTGCCGCTCTTCCTGCGTCGGATGCCGTTTGGTAACGATCTTCATATCCGCCGCGGAAACCAGCCGTGTATCACATTCTTGCGCCAACAACCCGCCGGTGACCGAACGCAGCGTCAAACCGTCGGCGGCCGGCAGCAAATTCTTCATGAGGCGCAGGTTTTTCTTTCGTTGCAAAATGGCGAGCGCCCCTGCCTCAAAATCCGGAGCTACGATCACCTCACTGAAGATCTCAGCGATGGCCCGGGCGATCGCTGCATCCAGGGAGCGGTTGACGGCGATGATCCCGCCGAACGGCGCTTGTTTGTCCGTTTCGTACGCCAGATGCCAGGCGTCGAGCAATGTCGCGGCGCTTCCCACTCCGCAAGGATTGGTGTGCTTGACAATGGCGACCGTGGGCTCGTCAAACTCGGCCACCAACTCGGCGGCGGCCGTCAGGTCGAGTATGTTGTTGTAGGAAAGCTCCTTGCCGTGGAGCTGACGGAAGTGCTCGAAGAACCCGCCGTACAACGCCGCCGCCTGATGCGGGTTCTCGCCGTAACGCAGGTCCTGCGCTTTTCTCAGCGAGAGGCTCAGCGTCTCCGGTAGCGGCGCCACCGTTTCGGCCTTCGTCTTCATCCGTTCGGCGTGGAGATACTGGGCGATGGCCCCGTCGTATCGCGACGTGGTTTCGAAGACCTTCACCGCGAGCTTCCAACGAAACTTTTCGCAGGTGTTGCCGCCGTGTTCCTTGATGTCGTGGAGCACCGCAGCGTAATCGGACGGGTCAACGACCACGGTGACGCTGGCGTGGTTTTTTGCGGCGCTGCGCAACAGGCTCGGCCCGCCAATGTCGATGTTCTCGATGGCTTCGTGCAAGGAGACATCCGGGTTGGCGACGGTCTTCTCGAATGGATACAGATTCACAATCACCAAATCAATGGGCTTGATCCCGTGCCTGGCCGCTTGCGCCTCGTGGTCCGGATTTCCACGAAGATACAGCAACCCACCGTGCACTTTCGGGTGCAGCGTCTTGAGGCGTCCATCCAGCATTTCGGGGAAGCCGGTAAACTCGCCGATTTCGACCACGGGAATCCCTGCGTCCTTCAGGGAACGCGCCGTGCCGCCCGTGGAGACGATCTCAATCCCCAGAGCGTGCAATTCTTTTGCGAAATCGACCAGCCCCGTCTTGTCCGAAACACTTATCAGGGCCCGTTGAATCTTGGCCATAACCAGCCAAGGGTAGCGGATGCGCGGTCGAGCTTCAATCGAATTTCAACTCAGGGGATTCGGCCCGGACAAGCTCCCAAATGGAGTCATTCTTGCGAAAATAGAGGCGAAATCGGTCTTCTCGAGCCTCGCTGTCGGACAGGCTGCCGCGGGCTTTGGCGATGATCTTGGCAATGAATACGGCCTGGGCTTTTTGGTGGTCGGGATCGACGGTCACGGTCAGGTCACTAATATGGATGAAGATCGGGTCATATTGTGTCCGGTAGGAATGCACCGCGCCGAGCAGGGTAGATTTGTCCAAGCCCCAACTGTCGCTGTAATCGCTGGCCAATGCGTTCGACAATTTCACGATGTCGCCCTTTTCCACCGCGCTGGTCATGGTGGAAATCTGGCGTTGGATGCGCATTTCATCCGTCACGAAGAGCCATTGCCAGGCCCGCCAGAGCGCGAAGACGACCATTGCGGTCACGGCAATTCGCAGCGCCCATTTCATCGTTTCCACCTCCAATGACCGATCATCCACGCTTGCACGAGCCGCGTGGCCACAAGCCCTTGAACGTAGTCCTCACGTTCGAGGTCGCGGTTGTCACCGCACACAAACACTTTGCCCGCAGGCACCGCTATCGATTCCATCTGCCAGCCGGGGTTGGCCTTGGTGTACGGCTCGGGAAGCGGTTTGCCGTTGATCATGAACACACCGTGGTTGATCGAGATGGTTTCGCCGGGTACGGCAATCACGCGTTTCACAAAATAGAGCGGCGGATCGTCCGCCGTCCGGAAGACCACGACATCGCCCCGTCGTGGTTGGTAGTGTCGCACGCGTCGCATCAGGCAGAAATCCCAAGATTTCAAACCGGGCGACATGCTGTCGCCGATGACCACGTACGGCGTGACGACGAATTTCACCGTAAGGAACACGCCCAAAACGACGATCCCGCCCCAGACAACTGATTTGACGCGGCGTTTCACTCGATGACGACCGTGGGCTTGCCTTTACGGATTTCGCCGATGACGAAGGACTTCACGCCCTGGCGCGTGGCGATTTTCTGCACGGCGGGAACGGATTTTGGATCGACGATGAGCACCATACCGATGCCCATGTTGAACACGTGGTGCATTTCCTCGTCGGTTACGCCGCCGGCTTCCTGCAACAGTTTGAAGATCGGCAGGACATCCCACGAGCCACTGCGGATGACGGCCATGCAATTCTTTGGCAACACCCGCGGGATATTGTCGTAGAACCCGCCGCCGGTGATGTGGGCCGCGCCATGGATCGGGGTTCGGGGTTCACGGTTCGCGGTTCGGAGTTGTTGGATGACTGGCCAATAGATGCGGTGGACCTTGAGAAGTTCTTCGGCGAAGGTGCAGCCGAGCGCGCCATGATAATCATCGAGCCG
>Ga0187890_10002032_pt1 | contig 14232 bp, 9 predicted proteins | sample June2016WEW_21_1_FD_133005 | JGI IMG/M metagenome (GOLD analysis project Ga0187890, IMG submission 133005) | Peatland microbial communities from SPRUCE experiment site at the Marcell Experimental Forest, Minnesota, USA - June2016WEW_21_10 | ecosystem: Environmental > Terrestrial > Soil >... | reverse complement strand
GCTCCGCGTCCAGCCAATCAGCAAAGCTCAGTAGCTCCGGACGAGATAGCGATCGAGCAATCCACGCCCGCGTACTAGCGCATAAATCCAGTGACATGACGATCTCCTGTTGTGGAAGGAGATCTGGAACCTACTCGTCGGTGTGCACAAATGTTAAGTGAAAGTATGGAAATCTCGCTCCCACGGCTGTGAGAGCGAGATCGCTCCACATATCAAAGAAGTCCCGATTCTTCAAGGGTAAAGACTTTGCCAAGACGGACTTTGAGCGCCGCCCAATAAGTGCCGAAGGCGTAGAACGTCAGGCAAAAATGTCGAGCAGTGTGCCGAGCATGTTGTTCGATGCTCGAATCACGTCAGCGCCGGCCTCGGCAAGCAGATTCGATTGGCTCAAATTCGTCAAAGGATCCAGTAGATCCTGATTGCCGGGGTTCGCTATCTGTTGCGCATCCCGGTTGAGCGACTGGCTGCCGTTCGCAATCGCCGTGCTGCCGCTGCTGACCGCGCTCGGTAAGTTGATCGAGGAAAGTGCGCCGCTGATTGAGTTCATCTTAGGTGTATCGGCAACGAAGGGCCGAACTTTAAAGTCGGCTCCGATTTGACAGATTGCGGGGGATGGCCGCCCCACTCCGCACCGGGAGCGGGGAATGAAGGCGGGCGCGTCAGCTCGTTAAAGAACTTACTTACGAACCAACTGGGGATTATGCGGTCGCGCCTCGGCCGAAGCCGGCGCGTTAGCTCACGCTTAGCAAATCCGATCGTTATTTGATCGGCGCTGCTCGGCTCGGAGTGACTCGAGTGGATTTCGGAGAAGCGCCGGCAGCCGGCGTTTTGGTGATGGCCGCCGACCTGTCGACTTTTGCGGGCATCGGCGTCGTTTCGCCAGCTCGATCGACGGCGCTGCCGGTGGCCGTTCTATTGACGGCCCCCGCCGGCGATCGTTGTTGTGACACTGCGTGGGTGGAGTCGCCTTTGCGCGGCTCAGCGGAATAGCCAAGAACACCTCGAGAAGCTGGGCCGGGCACTGACTGCGCGTAAATATGATGCGCGACCGCGGCATCGACGTGATTTATCGCGCTGTTGTAGGCGAACGAATGGCCGATCCAATGACCGCCCGTGTAGCCATTTCCAAAATAGCCATATCCGTAATTGACCCCGCCGTAGAAGCCGACGGTCGGACCCCAATGTCCGGGATGAAAGACGAAAACGGTACCGGCCTTGCTCCAATATGCGGGAGTCCACAGAACACCCACCCGGGGCGGTCTCACCCAGACACCGGGAATCCAAACGTATCCTTGATCCCGCCAGTACCAGTACCCCGGCGTCCATAGGGAACCGTCGTCAGAGAGCGCGGGTTGATCCTCTTCAGGCAACGGCGGCGGGGTCGCAATGCTACTCACGGATGCGACGGGCGCCGAGTTGAGATTCGCGGCGGTCTTGCCGTCGCGCTCGGCATTGTTGCCCGGCAGAGTATTTAGCGCCGTGCCCCAGGAGGCGTCGATCCCGCTGGTGGGCTTTCCGTTGACCGTGACACCGATCAACCGGTCGTTGGAAACCTGCCCCGCATAGATCACATCTTCGCTGTATCCGTTCCAATCGGCGGGTGCGTCATGTCGATGCAAGACAATGGCATCGGAGGAAAAGGTCTCCACTGTCCAGCTCTCCGCGGTACCGTCGGCACGGCGATACACGCCATTGTCTAGAATCAGCGTGAAGCAGTTGGTCCAGCAGAAATGCAGTTGGTTAGGCGGAAAGCGTGCATCGTCGAGCTGCACCACGCTAGATTGCGACAGGGAGGGATCGAGATGATCCGAGTACACCACCTTCCCGTCCGCATCGATCGATTTGTAGATTTCGCCTGCCTGCACCATACCTGCAGCAGTTGCCAGACCGAGGATGCCCAAAAGAAGTGCGTTTCGGCGCATGCGGCAATGTAGCCTGAAGGGCCACGGGTTTGGCCGACGTCAGTCACAGTCCTACTTGGCCAGATTTCGTCAAAGTCTGTCCTGGGAGACAAGAAGCAACGTGGCGTAACCCCAGACAAATTGAAGCGCGCGACTCTCCGACCCTGGCATAGCATCTGCAACGATTGCCGGAACTTGTCTAGGGATCGTGCGCGCTCTCGTCCGTGGGGTCGATTAACCTCAGGCCACGGAAGCGACGAAAGTCCCTGTCCACGGAGCATAAGGTCGCGCCGTGCTCGAGGGCGAGTGCAGCCAGTGCTGCGTCAGTCACAAGCGGTCCTGTGACCTGGGCTTCGAGTATTTGGTCTTTCAGAAGCTCCCAGAATCGATCACCTGCGCCGATCACGCGGACGTTGGGCTGATCTAACCAGCTGCTGACGATGTTGCAAGCCTCCGCACTCTGTAGAGGCTTTCTCGTCGCGCGAGGATTGGTGGAGATGCGAACGAAGGCGAGCAATGTCTGCCATGGCAACGCGACGATTTCATCCGAATTAAAAGCGGCTTCTAACCAAGAGCGACAAACCCTATGGTGAGCGGAATCGCTGTCATAGGCAGACAGCAGAACGCTGGCGTCGAGCAGTTTCACCCGTGACGGGCGCCTTCAATATCTTCCAGAAGTGACCCGACGTTGTCATAGGAGAACCCGGCGGGCGGACCCCCCATTGCTCGAGGCTCGACCTTGAAGGGCTTTCGCCTTTGTACCGCGGCGCTCTGGGCAAGAGCCATTCGAAGGCGTTCGTTCACCACCGTTTTGAACGGACGGCCGGTGCGCCGTGCCTCAGCTTGCAGACGGGCAGCGACATCATCGTCCAAGGTCAGCGTCGTTCTCATACATCATGATGCTATCAAATAGGCATCTTGATGTCTATGCAATACAGTCCCGTATGCGAACGGCGTCGCGGCCGTCTAGCACTCGCCCGCACCATCAGGAGCGGCGTATCAAAGGGCGCAACGGCCTGATGAAATCCGCGTTATCCGGACTTCGGCACAAACTCCTTCGGCTTCTCCGACCCCTCGCCAAAGAAGAACTTCTCCATCTCCTTGACCAGGAAAGCTCGAGCCTTAGGCTCGATGGGGGTCAATCGATTTTCATTGATGAGCATGGTCTGGTGCGCGACCCACTGCGCCCAGGCTTCCTTCGATACGTTGTTGTAGATGCGTTTGCCGAGCTCGCCCGGGTAAGGCAGATAATCCATTCCCTCTGCCTCGCGTTTCAAAATCACACACTGAACTTTGCGTGCCATCGGTCAATCTTACGCTACCGGTCGAGCGTTGAGCATGCGCTCGAAAAGCTGATGGATCGGTCGGGGCAAACCCACCTTGGGTGGGGAGCATAGCGGGTACCAGATCCGGTCATCCGCCTCGCGCACTTGGGACGAGGGCGTGAAACGCACGCGCAGCGGCTGCAAGCGCAGGTCGAAATGCGTAAACCCGTGCTCGATCGGCGGTAAGGATTCCATGTCCTCGACATCGCCGAGCTCGCGCCGGCACCAGGCGAGCGCCTCCGCTTCGCTCAAGAATTGCGGCGGAGACCAGAGGCCGCCCCAGATGCCGGCCGCGGGACGACGCTCGACGAGCACTGAGCGCGAACCTGCATCGCCGGTCTCCGCGATCAAGAGTACGGCCTCTCGCGAAGGCCGCTCGCGCCGCTGTTTGACTCCCGGCAACTCGGCTTGCCGCCCTGCGCGCGCGGCGAGGCAGATCTCGACCAAGGGACACACGGTGCACGCGGGCCGCGAGCGCGTACAAAGGGTCGCACCCAAATCCATGATCGCCTGGGTGTAATGCGCGACGCGGGTGTGCGGGGTGCAATTTTCAGCCGCCAACCACAGTGTCTTGAGCACGCTCGCGGCGCTCGGATCGCCCTCGATGGCAAACACCCGCGCCAGACATCGCTTGGCGTTCCCATCGAGAATGGGATGCCGCTCACCCCTCGAGAGCGCGAGGATGGCGCCGGCAGTCGAGCGGCCGATCCCGGGCAGAGCGGTCACCGCCTCGATATCCGTCGGGAAATCCCCGCCATGGCGTTCGACCAGCACTTTCGCGCACGCGAGCAGATTCCTTCCCCGTGCGTAGTACCCGAGCCCGGTCCAAAGATGCAGCACCTCATCCTCGGGCGCTTGGGCGAGCGCCTCGACGGTCGGAAAGCGCGCCATGAAACGCTCGTAATAGGGAATCACGGTCGCGACCTGGGTCTGCTGCAGCATCACCTCGGACACCCACACCCGGAAGGGAGTGGGACTTTGCTGCCAGGGAAGGCTCTTGCGGCCGTGGGTATCGAACCAGGCGAGGAGCCGGTCGGCCAGGCGCTTGGCTTTCTCAGGATCGATGTCCATCAAGGGCTCCGCGGGAGCGAAAAATCGAGGCGCATCATAGCTCAAGGCGCCCCGGATCCGGCCGATAAATGACGTGAGGGCGAACGCCCAGACGAGCTTGGATGACGCATGGAGAGTGGGCCGATTCGCACCAAATTGATCGCCGTACCGCTGGCAGTCCTGCTCGTGCTGGGGGCGGTGCCGACGTTGCTCATTGTCGCACCGCGCCATGCGGTCGTCGCGGGGGTCGTGGCCTGGGCTCTTTCCCTCGCGATGGCGGGGGCGGCGTTCGCCTCGGCGGCCAAGGTGTCGCGCCGGGTGCGAAGATTGCGGGCATCGCTCGCCTCCTTCGTGGATCCGGATGCAGTGGCGGAGGCCGGGGCCGATGAGCTCGATGCGCTCGCGGCGGGCGTGCGGCAGGTCTTGCGCTTCAGCCAGGCGCGGGAGTCGGAGCTTCATCGCTCGGCGGAGTTTCTGCGCTTCGCGCAGTGCGCGGGGGGATTTGGGATTTTCGATCTGGATCTCGAGAGCGGGCTCATCGAGGCGACGCCGCTCTTTTGCGAGATCGTGGGAATTCCCTCGCACGGGATGGCTTTCCACCGCGACGACTGGCTGGCGACGGTGCATGGCGAGGATTTCGAGGCGGTGGTACACGCCCTGAGCCAAGCCATCGCGAGCGGCCTCAACTTCGATGCCGAGTATCGGATCCCGACACTCGACGGCGGCGTGCGCTGGGTCGCCTCGCGCGGCGAGATCGCGCGCGGCGCGGACGGGGAGCCAGCGCGGCTCATCGGCACCATCACCGACGTGACGGTGCGCAAGCAGCTCGAGGAGTCGCTCAAGCAAAAGGCCGAGTCGCTCAGCATCGCGCAGGCCGTGGCAGGCATCGCCACCATGGACCTCGACATCCCGCGGCAGCGCTGGATATGCTCGGAAAACCTTCACGAGCTCCTCGGCCTGCCGGCCGGGATAGCGCTCGGTGACTGGGACGGGCGGCTGCGAAGCATTCACCCCGAGGATCGCGAGCGCATTTGCCGCGCGCCACTCGAGACCACGCCCGAGAACCCGACCTTTCGCTGTGCCTACCGGATCGAGCTCAGCGACGGGCGCGAGCGCTGGATCGGCGAGAAAGCCGACGTCACATTCGACCCCGACGGCAAGGCGGTGCGCATCACGGGCGCGCTCATGGACATCACTCAGTTGAAGCTCGCCGAGGCCGCGCTCACCTCCACGGAGAAGCGTCTCGCCCGCACCATGCGCGGCACGCGCGACGGCGTGTGGGAGTTCGACGTGGCGGCGGGACAGTTCTGGTTCGGGCCGCGCTTCGAGGAGCTTCTGGGATTCGGCGGCGGTGAGCTCGCGCGTTCGCACCAGACCTTCGAGCGCCTGATCCATCCGGACCATCGCGAGGAGGCCCTCACTGCGATGGACCGTCACTTGACGGAGGATCAGCCCTTCGATGTGGAAGTGCGCGTGCTGCACCGCTTGGGTCATTACGAGTGGGTGCGCCTGCGCGGCCAAGCCGAGCGGGATGGCCACGGGGCGCCCGTGTGGCTCGCGGGCTCCATGCAGGTCGTGACGGACAGGAAGATCGCGGAGCAGGCGGCGCTCGATGCGAAGCTCGCCGCCGAGGCGGCGAACCGCGCGAAGAGCACCTTCCTCGCGAACGTGAGTCACGAGATCCGCACGCCCATGAACGGCGTGATCGGCATGTCCCAGATCCTCGCCGAGACCCGGCTCGATCCGACCCAGCGCGAGTACGTCGACATCATCTTGGGGAGCGCCAAGTCCCTCCTCTCCCTGATCAACGACGTGCTCGACATCTCGAAGATCGACGCCGGGCAACTCGAACTCGAGAATGTAGAGTTCGATCTGCGGGACGTGGTCTACGACACGGCCGCCGCGTGTGCGCTGCAGGCCGCTGTGAAGGGCATCGAGCTCGTGATCAACATCGATCCCGACGCCCCGGTGCGCTCGCGCGGCGACCCCGTGCGCCTCGGGCAGATCATCATGAATCTCGTCGGCAATGCCGTGAAATTCACGCACGAGGGTCATGTGCTCTTGAACGTCGGGAGCGCGAGCGCGCCGGACGGCGCCGCGCTCTTGAAGCTCGAAGTCTCGGACACCGGCATCGGCATTCCCTTAGACCGGCTCGACCGGCTGTTCAAGAGCTTCTCGCAAGTCGATTCCTCCACCACCCGTCACTACGGCGGCACGGGTCTCGGGCTCTCCATCGTGAAGAGCCTCATCGACACCATGGGCGGTGCGGTGGGCGTTGACAGCGAGCCCGGACGAGGATCGCGCTTCTGGGTCACTCTACCTGCCGCGGCGGCGCGTAAGGAACGCGAGCCGAGCCCCTTGGGCGGCAGCCGGCGGGTGCTCGTCGTCGATGACCTCGAGGTTTGTCGCGCGAGCCTCAGAACCAAGCTCGAGCTCTTCAGCTTCGTGCCCGTGACCGTCGGCAGTGTGGATGAGGCGCTCGCCCTGCTCGAGGCAGGCGAGTCGTTCGATATCGTGCTCGCCGATGAGCTGATGCCGGGGAAGGGCGGGCTCGACTTGCTCGCCGCCCTGCGCGCGAATCCCCGCCACGCGAAGCTCCCTTTCGTCATGCTCTCGCTGTTCGGCGCCGATCAAGCCGCGCTCGCGAGCTTGCCCGAGCGCCCGGACGCCATGGGCTTGAAGCCCATTCGCGCCTACAAGCTCGCGATGCTCTTGCATAACGTCCTATCGGGTGAGCTCTTGTCGGCGCCGAGCGCCGACACCCCCGCGTATCCGGCGGCGAGCCTGCGCGGCTACCGGATCCTCTTAGTCGAGGACCATCCCGTGAACCAGCGCGTGGCGCAGCGGCTTCTCGAGAAAATGGCCGCGGATGTGACTCTCGCGAACAACGGCGCGGAAGCCCTCGAGCGATACCGTGAAGGCCCCTTCGATGCCGTGCTCATGGATTGCCAGATGCCGGTCATGGACGGCTTCACGGCCGCATCGCGCATCCGGGAGATGGAGGATCAGAACGGCGACGGTAGGCGCGTGCCCATCATTGCACTCACCGCGAACGTCATGAACGAAGACCGCGAGCAATGCCTCGCCGCGGGGATGGACGCGCACCTGGGCAAGCCCATCGTACCGAGCCAGCTCGCCGACTGTCTGGAGCGGCACCTCTTCGGACGAAAAGTCCTGCACGACGTGGACCTCAAGGCGCTGCGCGAGATCACCGGCGGGGATGCCGAATTCGAGCGCGAGCTCGTCAAGACCTTCGTCGCGAGCGGCGACAAGTGCCTCGCGGACATCGTCGAGGCCCTGCGCACGGACGACTACGAGACCGTCGGCAAACGCGCCCATGCGCTCAAAGGCGCAAGCGCCAACATCCACGCCCATCGCCTGAGCGCCGCCGCCTCGCACCTGGAGAGTGCCGCACGCGCGATGTCACTACGCGACATCGACGGTCTGGTGCGCGAGCTCAAGGAAAATCTGAGCGCCGTCAACGCGCAGCTGCGCGAGGTGGGCTGAGTTCAGCCAGTCGCCGACTTCGCGAGCGCCGACGGAATCTCGATTCCCGTGACGCGGTTGCGCCCCGACTGTTTGCTCGTGTAGAGGCACTGATCCGCCTCGCGCATTAGCGTCTCGGTGTTCATCAAGAGGTCCGGTCCGTGCGCCTCGGTCGAGGCCACACCGAAGCTGCTGGTTGCCGATAGATCTCCCGCGCGGGTCACGAACGGCACGCTGGCGATGATGGTGCGGATTTTCTCCGCTACGAACACGGCGCCCTCATAGCCGGTCTCGGGCAGCACGATCACGAATTCCTCGCCCCCGATGCGCGCCACCCAATCGCTGTTCACGCGTATCGATTTCTGCATGCGCGCAGCGAATTGCTGCAGCATATCATCTCCGGCACTGTGCCCCTTGACGTCGTTCACTTGCTTGAAGTGATCGACGTCGCACATGATCACCGACAAGGGATTGGCATAGCGGCGGCAGCGCTCGAGCTCGCGAGGCAGCTGGTCCATCATGTAGCGGCGGTTGAATGCACCCGTGAGCGGGTCGGTGATAGAGAGGATGCGGTTGCGCTCGTTCGCGGCACGCAGCGAATGCTCGAGCGCGAGAATGCGCCGGCCGGTATTCAAGCGCGCGACGAGCTCGGGCTCGTGCACGGGCTTGACCAGATAGTCGTCCGCGCCCGCCTCGAGGCCGGCGATGATGTGCTCCTTGGCGTTGCGCGCGGTCAAGAGCAGCGCATAGACGTAGCCGTCGAGCTGCAGGTTTCGCACCGCCTTGCAGAGCTCGATGCCGTCCATTTCCGGCATTTCCCAGTCGGTGACCAGGAACGGGTAGTAGCGCTGCGTCATGTGTTCAAGCGCTTCGGTGCCGTCCGCGACGGCATCCACCTCATAGCCCGCCTTCTTCAGAAAGCGCGTCATGAGCATGCGCGTCACCGGATCATCCTCGGCGAGGAGAATAGCCGTCGAGCCGTCCTGTGTGATTTCCGTCACAGCACTAGTCATCGCGCGACAAAGACCCCGAAAAACCTGAGTATCTAATTATCGGCGCATTGCAGTGCGACTTGATTATCACTCGTACCATTCTAAAGAAATCAGTTGAACAAACTGTGCTCCAGGGCAGACGGTGCGCCCCGAGGGGACGTCTACCATATCCTTCCGATGAAGCCTCTGAAGTCCGATCCCCTACAATCTAAGGCATTCCCTTATGCCCGGTCGAAGGCGACCAAACCGGGCATGCGCGCCATGGATGCGTGCGGCGATGGATTCTGGGAATGCGATTTGATTGCGGGCTCGGCCTGGTTCAGCGACTGGTTCTACGAGAAGCTCGCCTGGCCGCGCGACGTCAAGCACTCGACGTTAGGCGACCTGCAGCCGACGCTGCGACCCGACGCCTGGGATCGGCTCATGCGGACGTTACGCGAACACCTCGAGAAGGGCTCTCCGCTCGATCTCGAGATCGAGGCGGAGCTACCGGGCGCGAGCCTCGAGCGCTGGCGCATGCGCGGCGCGGCGGAGCGCAACGGCGCAGGGCAACCCGTCTATATCGCGGGCAGCATGCGCCAAGTGAGCGAGGCGCCCGCGCATAGCGATGCGAGCACGCTCGCCTGTCTCGCCGGCGCCTTCGATGCGCTTCCGGTTGCGGCGGCGCTCTTGGACAGCCACGCGACCGTGATCCTGGTCAATCAGCAGTGGCGCGATGTTCCCGAGGCCCTCTCGACCCAGGCGATCGCGCGGCTCAAGGCCGCGAACAGTCAGACGGCGATCGAGTTCTGGCTGGATGAGACTGAGCACCCGCGGACGAGCGGGCGGCCTCTACGCGTGCGCGCGATCGCCTTCCAGCACGAGGGCTCGCGGCATTTGGCGGTGACGCTCGAGGACCGGCGCAGCGACTGAAGTCCCGCCTCGCCGGGCCGGGATCCGCGCCTGCTACGCGTCGGGCGAGGGCGCCTGGGTTCCGCCGGGTTCGCCGTTGGCGCGTCCGCGGCCTTCGCGACCGGTGAACCAGTTGACCGCGTATTGCACGAGCTGCGTGCCCGTGGAGAGGTTCAACTTGCGCTTGATGCGCTGGCGGTGCGATTCCACAGTCTTGATGCTCAGGTTGAGCGAGTGCGCGGTCTCGCGCGTGCTCATACCCTTGCCGATCATGTGCAAAATCTGCAGCTCGCGATTGCTCAGCCGATCGATGGGATTCGCCGAGATGTAAGACCCGCCGGCGGCAAACTTCTGAATCATGTTATTGCCGACGGCCTCGGATACATAGATGCCGCCGTCGAGCACGCGCCGCAGCGCCACCAGGAATTGCTCGCTTGCGGCTTGCTTCATGATGTAGCCGTTCGCACCGGCGGAGAGCATGCGCTCGGCGTAGATCGCCTCATCGTGCATGGACAGCACCAGAATCGGCAGCTGGGGATGGTGGGCGCGCACGTCGCGCACGAGCTCGATGCCGTCGCCCTGCTTCAGACTGATGTCGGCGATGATGACGTCGGGATTCTGTTCCTTGATCAAGGCGCGCGCGTCGCGCGCGGTCTCCGCTTCGCCGCACACCACGAGGTCGTCCTCGTTCTCCATGACGCGGCGCAATCCTTGGCGCACGATCGGATGATCGTCGACGATGAGCACGCGGCGCGGCTTGCGCTTGCCGCCGCTCACCGGGGATTCAGACGCCGCCGAACGGATCCATGTATTGCTAGCGCCCATATTCATTTCCTCCGTAAATCGCGTGACTCAAATGTAAGCCGCTCTGCCGAGGCGGCTGCTCTCCAGACACTTTAACTACCGTACCGTGGGGGACGCTCGAGCCGATTTCAATCTTGGCGCCGATCATGCCGGCCCGATAGCGCATGATCTTCAAGCCCATGCCTGCAACCGGCTTGGCCGGAATTTCGATTCCCACGCCGTCGTCCGTGATGCGCAAAAGGAAAGAATTCCTGTTCACCACCAACAAGATATCGACCTTAGAGGCGCGGCCATGACGCGCTGCATTAGTCAGCGCCTCTTGTGCTATGCGGTAAAGATGGCTCGCACTCGCCTCGGTCAACGTAATCTCAGGCCATATCTCGGCGCGAAAGTTCACGGTGAGCCCGTACAAATCGCGCCCACGCGCAGCAAGCTCGCGCAAGGCAAAGGGCAGTCCGCCGCTCTCGGTGCGTACCGGCAAAAGTCCGCGCGCGAGCGAGCGCGCCGTCTCGATCGATTGGTTCACAAGGGCGACGATCTCGTTGATGCTCGCGACACCTGCGGCGCTCTCGTGCTTGAAGCGCGTCGCGAGACTGCGCAGCATGAGCGCGATCCCGGTGAGCTCCTGGCCGAGACCGTCATGCAGATCGCGCCCGATCGACTGCCGCTCCCGGCTCGACACATCGAGGATTTCTTGCTCCAGCCGCTTGCGCTCGGTGATGTCGGTCACGCTGATGGAGATGCCCGTGCCGACACCGTCATCGTGCACCAGCACGGCGCGGTTCTCGAAGTACTGAGGCTCACGGCCCGCCTCGCATGACTCGAACGTGTAGGTCGCCGTCTCGCCGGTGTTCAAGACGTGCCGGAGCTTCGCGACCACGACGCCGCGCGCTGCCTCCGGCAAGAGCTCCGCGATCTCGCGGCCCACGATCTCATCGATGCGCAGATTCCCGTTGCCGCGATTGATGAAGCGCACGTTGAGGTCGGTGTCGACCAGGAGAAGCGTATCCGCCGTATTCGCGGTGGTCGCGCGCAGGAGCTGCTCGGAGCGCCTGAGCTTTGCCTCCGCTTCGCGGCGCGGGGTGACATCCTGGGTGACGCCGACGAACCCAATCGGTGTGCCCGCGGCATCGAACAACGGTCGCGCGATGGTCGCGTAGGAGCGATAGCTCTCGCGCCGGGTGCGCAAGCGAAACTCGGTCTGCAGCTCCGTGCGCGTCTGAAACGACTCCTCCATCGCCCGACTCACGTGCAGGCGATCCCGCGGATGCAGGCGCGCCATGACCTCCGCCATGCTCGGGAAGGTGCTCGGCAGATGCGTCCTCTGGTGATCGACGATGGCAAACTCGAACGCATCGCGCTCCTTGTCCCAGCGCCAGGCATGCATGTGCGCCATTTGCATGGAGAGCTTGAGCCAGCCCGTGCTCGTCTCGAGCGCGAGCTGCGCGAGCTTCTCCTCCTGGATGTTCTGCACCGATCCATACGAGCGTATCGGTCGGCAGTCGAGCATCTCGAAGTGCGCGATGCAGCGCACCCAGATGCGCCGGCCCTTCAGGGTGATGATCTCGACCTCCATGTCGAACATATGGTCGGTCAATTCCGCGCGTCGCCAGGCCTCGTGAAACCGCGCGCGCGACTCCGGCGTGCACCGCGCAAAGGCCGCGTCCCAGGATGGGACGAACTCCGCAGGCGTAGTCTCGAAGATGCGGAAGAGCTCCTCGGTCCACGCGAGGTCGAGCGTCGTGTAGCTATACTCGAAGCCCCCCATCTGCGCGGTGCGCTGCGCCTCGGCCAGAAGGTCCGTGAGCCGCTTAATCTCGGAGACATCCACGCAGCACCCGATAGCCCGCACCGGATCGCCTTGGGCATTCCGCTGTATGAGGCCGCGCTCGAGCATCGAGCGATAGCGCCCGCGGGCATCGCGGACGCGATAGCTCGTGGCCCAGCCGCGTCCCTGGATGAGCGCAAGACCGATCTGCCTCGTCGCCGTATCGAGATCGCGCGGATGAATCCGCTCGCGCCACGCATCGACCACGGGTGCCAAATCCTCGGGCTCGATGCCGAGGATCTCGCGCACGCCGCGCGAGCGGTACACGGCGCCCCGCACCAGGTCCCATTCGAAGATGATGCCGTCGACCGCCTCGGCGGCGAGCCTGAAGATCTCCTCGCGCTGCGCGAGCCGGCTCTCGGCGTGCTTGCGCTCGTCGATGTTGTGCGATGAGACCGTGACGCCATTGATCAGAGGGTTGTTAAATGCGGCGAGGTAATGCGATTCGAGCCAAAGATAAGTGCCGTCCCGCCGCCGCACCCGCTGCTGTTGCGAGAAGGCGTGGATCGCCCCCGTCCGGAGCTCGTGGAACTTGGCGCGGAGGACCGCAGCATCGTTGGGATGCAGATGATCGAAGATGGACGATTGCCGATTAGCGGGGTAGCCGAGTACCGCATACGCGCCGCGGCTCGCGTACATGAGCCTGCCGTCCGCCGAGGCGACGCTCAAGATGTCCATCGAATCCTCGACGAGCGATTGCAGGTAGCGCTCCCCCTCGCCCCGAGCGGTCTTCAGCACCCCCTCGTCGAGGTCGCTGCACATGACGATGACGCCGTCTACTCCCGCGCTTCCCTCGAGCGGTTGCACGTCGATCACGAGGTGTCGCTCCGCGCCCTCGCCGGGCAGGCGCATCCCTTGGGAGTGGCTCTCGCCTGCGAGCGCGCGCTCGAAAACCTCGCGACTAAACGCGCTCGTGGGACTGAGTGTCAGGGCCGAGCGGCCGATGATGCCGCCGCTCAGCCCGCTCGAGCGCACGGCGGCTGCATTGGCATAGGCGACGTTGAGATTCCGGTCGAGGATCAAGAGGCCGATGGGCAACTGCTCGACCGCCGGCCCGATGTCGAGTCCCGGCCGCTGCGGGTCGAAGGTCAACATCACAAGTCGCTGATTCTGCGAGGAATCCAGGAGCTTGAGCTCAGTGGAGAAGCCAACCTCGCCTCGAGTAGGCCGCCAGGTGAGTGGCTGAGTCACGGCAGGATCGGTCTCGGAGAGGGACGCCATGATCGACTCGATGACCGACGCTGAGGCCGCCCCTAAAAAGCCGTAGAGGGACGACTCGGCGAGGCTTGCGGAATCCGGAGGCGTCAGGCAATCCCGGGCCGCCTGATTGGCGAGTACCACCGGCAAATGCTTGGGCCGGGCATCGACCACCAGCACCGCTTCCCGAAGACCGTCGAACGCGGCTTCGGCCAAGGTGCGGGTCGCGTTGGTGGCGAGACGAAGGTAGTCGGGCGATCTCGCCATCCGTTGCTTTCCCTCAGTCCTTCGAAGGCAAATGTTCAGCCAGTGGAGAATGTATACACAAGAGTTCAGTAGCGGAAGTCAGCGGACCCCATAATGAGGGAAACCCCTACCCCGCTTGGGGCCCAAATCTGGGCGGCGCGGGGTCCCGGAAATGGTGCCTCCGCGCAGTAGGGGGGGCTCGCGACCCGGACTACTTGCGAAATAGATCGTCGAGAGCAGACCGGGCTTTCTCGACTTCGGCGGTGTTCTTGGGGACATAAGCGCCTTCCTTGGGCTTAAAGTGGTCGCAAAAATTGGCCTCGTCCTTCTTACGGACCTCCTCAGCCGTCGGCTCCTTGCAGTGCTTCGCCTTCGAGGTGTCGTACTCGACACACATTTTACAAACGTGCAACTCGGCGTTGCACGCCTTACACACGTCGAGGCGGCGAAGGGGAAGACTCAGTGCGGATAAGGAGGCTCCGCAACGCCAGCAGGCTAGGGAGTGCGCCATG
>Ga0187890_10002030_pt1 | contig 14238 bp, 8 predicted proteins | sample June2016WEW_21_1_FD_133005 | JGI IMG/M metagenome (GOLD analysis project Ga0187890, IMG submission 133005) | Peatland microbial communities from SPRUCE experiment site at the Marcell Experimental Forest, Minnesota, USA - June2016WEW_21_10 | ecosystem: Environmental > Terrestrial > Soil >... | reverse complement strand
TAGCTGCCACCTCCGATGATTGTGACCTGCATGTCTTCATCCTTCCACCACGACGGGGCGGCCGGGCACCTTGCGTAGAACAGGTTCTATACTCGGCCCTCTCAGAGCTGTGCGCCCAACGCCGGAATCTCGCTCATGGCGGGCAGCTCGCGCAACCGGACATCCGGACATCTTTTCGGATTCTCTCTCGGAGGTAGGGCAAATGGCACGACCGGTGATCGTCGAGGCGGTTCGCACCCCCATCGGCAAGCGCAACGGATGGCTGTCGGGGTTCCACGCCGCCGAGCTCCTCGCCACGGCCCAGGTCGAACTGGTCAAGCGGGCCGGGATCGAGCCCTCCGAGGTCGAGCAGATCGTGGGTGGCTGTGTCACCCAGGCGGGCGAGCAGGCCTCCAACGTCACCCGGACCGCCTGGCTGAGCATGGGCCTTCCCTATGAGACCGCGGCGACCACCATCGACTGCCAGTGCGGATCGGCTCAACAGGCCAACCACTTCGTCGCCAACCTCGTGGGGGCGGGTGCCATCGACGTGGGGATCGCCTGTGGGGTCGAGGCCATGAGCCGGGTCGGTCTCGGTGCCAACGCCATAAACGGGCCCGGCAGTTCACGCCCGCCCGACTTCCCTTGGGACATGCCCGACCAGTTCGGGGCGGCGGAGCGGATCGCCCAGAAGTACGGCATCACCCGCCAGGACGTCGACGCCCTCGGGCTCGCCTCGCAACACAAGGCGGCGCGCGCCTGGGAGGAGGGTCGCTTCGACCGCGAGGTGTTCGCCCTCGAGGCGCCCGTGGTGGGCCCCGAGGGGCCGACCGGCTCGCACCAGCACGTGGCGCGCGACCAAGGACTGCGCGACACCACCGCCGAGGCGCTGGCCGGGTTGAAGCCCGTGCTCCCCGACGGCATGCACACGGCGGGGAACTCCTCGCAGATCTCCGACGGGGCGGCCGCGGTGCTGTGGATGTCAGAGGACCGGGCCAAGGCGGGCGGACTTCGGCCCCGGGCCCGGATCGTGGCCCAGGTGCTCGTGGGATCGGACCCCTACTACCACCTCGACGGGCCCATCGCGGCCACCGAGAAGGTCCTCGCCAAGGCGGGGATGACCGCGGACGACATCGACATCTTCGAGGTGAACGAAGCCTTCGCCTCGGTGGTGTGCTCGTGGCAGAAGGTCCACGGCATCGACTGGGACAAGGTCAACGTGAACGGGGGCGCCATCGCCATCGGTCACCCCGTGGGCTCCACCGGCAGCCGGCTGATCACCACCGCACTGCACGAGCTCGAACGGCGCGACGCCAACCTGGCGCTCGTGTCGATGTGCTGCGGCGGGGCGCTCGCCACCGGCACCATCATCGAACGGCTCTGACCTGGGTTGTCGGAGGGTTGTGCACAGCCTCGTGCACGGCCCTGTGGCGGCGACCAGGATGGGGGGGATGACCCCTCTTTCTCGTCCTTCTCGTCTTTCTCGTCCGCCGTCGAACGACACCGACCCGTCGCGGTGGTGGCGCCGACTGTCTGTCCCGATCGGTGCGCTCGTGGCTGTGCTCGTCGCGGCCCTGGTGGTGGTCGGGACCACCGTCGCCACCGTCCCCACGGCCGCGCCTGCGGCTGCCGCGGTAAGCCACAGCGCGGCGAGCCACACCGTGTTCGGCACGAGTTGGCCCGTCTATCACCATGACGCCTCGGGGTCGGGTGCCGATCCCACCAGTACAGACCTGAGCCCCGCCTCGCCGGCGTGGACGTCGGCGGCATTGGACGGGGAGATCTACGGCGAGCCCCTCGTCGAGGCAGGCCGGGTCGTCGTGGCCACCGAGAACGACTCCGTGGCCGAGTTGGCGGCCAATACCGGGGCGGTGTTGTGGTCGACGCATGTCGGCGCCGCCGTCCCCTCGGGGAACCTCCCCTGTGGCGACATCTCGCCGACGGTGGGGATCACGGGGACGCCCGTGATCGACGCCGCGCGCGGCGAGGTCTTCGCCGTCACCGACGAGGCCGCCGGGTCCAGTGCCCAGCACTTCCTGGTGGGCCTCGACCTCTACACCGGAGCGGTCCTCTTGCACCAGCCCATCGTGCTGTCGGGCTCGGACCAGTTGGCCGAGCTCCAACGGACGGGGTTGGCGCTCGACGACGGCAACGTCGTCGCCGGGTTCGGGGGCAACGACGGAGATTGCGGGAACTACCACGGTTGGGTCATCTCCATCCCGGAAGGCGGAGGGGCCCAGCAGTCCTTCGAGGTGGCGTCGGCCCCCGGCGACAGCCAGGGCGCGGTGTGGATGGGTGGGGCCGCACCCGTCGTCGACGGGCAGGGGAACATCTGGTTCACGACGGGAAACAGCGCCTTCGAGTCCTCCGGCGACGCCTACGACGACAGTGACGGCGTCATCGAGTTGTCCCCGACGATGCACGTGGTCCAGTTCTTCGCGCCGACCACCTGGTACAGCGACAACGCCAGTGACTTCGACTTCTCCACCTCGCCGGCCCTGGTGTCGGCCAACGGGCTCGTCTTCGCGGCGGGCAAGTCGCATATCGGCTACCTGCTCTCGGGGTCGAACCTGGGCGGTGTCGGTGGGCAGCTCCAGAGCATCGGCTCCTTCTGCAGCGGTGACGTCGACGGAGGCACCGCGGTCTCGGGCTCGACGGTGTACGAGCCCTGTCAGTCCGGCGTCGTGGCGGTGAGCACGGCCGCGCCCAACAGCGCCTCCGTCCTGTGGCACACCAACACCGGGGCCGGCGGTCCCCCCATCGCGGCGGGGGGGTTCGTGTGGGTGATCGGGGGCACCACGCTCTATGGGCTCGACCCCGCCACCGGGAACATGGTGCAGAACTTTGCGCTCGGGTCGGAGTCCAACCATTTCCCCACGCCGACCGTGGCCGACGGGCTGTTGCTGGCGCCGTCGTCGGATCAGGTCCATGCTTTTGCCGGTCCGGCCGGCCTTCCCCCCGCACCGCCGGCCCCACCGCCGCGTTCGGGGTACTGGACCACCGCCTCCGACGGCGGGGTGTTCAGCTTCGGCGGCGCGGGGTTCGCGGGCTCGATGGGCGCCAAGCACCTCGTGGCCCCGGTGGTCGGCATCACCGCCACGTCGGACGGCGGCGGGTACTGGTTGGTGGCGTCGGACGGTGGGGTGTTCGCCTTCGGTGATGCCGGCTATTTCGGGTCGATGGGCGGTCGGGCGTTGGTGAAGCCCATGGTCGGATTGGCCGCCGCACCCAACGGGGACGGGTACTGGACCGTGGCGTCGGACGGTGGGGTGTTCGCCTTCGGTGGCGCCCGCTATTTCGGCTCCATGGGAGGCAAGGCCCTCACTCGGCCCGTCGTCGGCATGGCCGCCACCGTCGACGGCGGCGGGTACTGGTTGGTGGCATCCGATGGTGGGGTGTTCGCCTTCGGTGATGCGCGGTTCCAGGGGTCGATGGGAGACCGACATCTCGACCAACCCGTGGTGGCCATGGCCGGCGCGCCGGGCGGCGGGTACTGGTTGGTGGCCTCCGACGGTGGCATGTTCAGCTTCGGCGGCGCCGGCTTCTTCGGGTCGATGGGCGGCCAGCGGCTCGCCAAGCCGGTGGTGGGGATGACGCCGACCTCGACGGGCCAGGGGTACTGGTTGGTGGCATCCGACGGTGGGATCTTCGCCTTCGGTGATGCCCCGTTCGAGGGTTCCGAGGGAGGGGCCCGGTTGGTCAGGCCCATGGTGGGCATCGCCGCGCCGCCGCTCATCTGACCCTCGCCGGGCCGCGTCTCGGTGAACTACACCTCGGTTCGGCCGGCGGTGCCCTCGGGCCGGGACTGCAGCCTTCGATGGGCGGCCTTGCCGATGCGCTTCGGATCGAGGACGGCGAATTCGCCCTCGGCCTCGACGCAGACCACGCCGTCCTGGACGAGGCGGCCCTTGCTCGTGACCCGTCGCCCGTCGTTGGCCACGACCTCGGCCTCGAAGCGCGCCTCGACGCCGACGAGTGTGGGGCGGCGGAACCGGATGGTGAGCCACACCGTCGGGCCCGCCGCGCCGCTCAGATGGTTGGCGGCGGTGAGGATGATGTCGAAGGTGGCGGCGAGCGCGGCGCCGTGGACCCAGCCCGGGCCTCCTTCGTAGGGCGTCGTGAACACCGCCGTCCCGATGGCGAGCGGGGGCTCGAAGGAGATCTTGACCGGGAGCGCGATCGGGTTGAACCGGCCGACGACGGGGTCATAGGGCATGGACCGGTCCATCGACGCGCCCGGGGTCTCGGTGGCGGGGCCCTCGGGCGGCTCGACGAAACGGGGGACGGGCTCGGCCGGGACATGAGCGGCCAGCACCGCGGCGGTCCTCCGGAGTTGTGCCACCACGTCGTCGAGGACGTCGGGGGGAGCGGTGTTGGTCACGACCAGGTCGATGAGACCCCGGACGGTGTCGGCCAGGTCCACCAGGGGTCGCTCGCGCCCGGCGATGTCGGGGTGGAAGCTCCCCGGGATGTCGTTGCCCACCATGCTCCTTCTGTCTTCTTCTGTTTTCTTCTGTCTTCTTGTCGTCGACACGTGACCCACCGCGCTCACCGGTGAGGTCGGTCGAGCCTGGACTGTCTACCTTGTGGCCCCGAGAGCCACCACATCGGGTCGGGTCGGATCTGACGGGTGCTAGCACGAGACCCTGATACCGGCTGGCCACCTTGGTCGTCACCTCCGGATGGGCGACACTGGCACCGAGGAGGTCCCTTGGAGGCTGTCAGGCTGGTCTTTCGCGCCGAGTTGCGACGCCGGTGGCAATCCTGGCTGGCCGTAGCCCTGCTCGTGAGCCTCGTCGGAGGGTTCGTCCTGGCTGCCACGGATGCCGGCCGTCGTACGGACTCGGCCTTCCCCGGATTTCTGGCCGTCCACGGTATCGACGCCGTGGGGTACGCGAGCCAACCGGTTCCGAAGCTCGCCACGTTGCCTGAGGTGGCATCCGCCGTCCGGATTCTGGCCCCAGCGAACGGTCAAGCGACATGCTCGTGCGGCCACTTCCCAAGTGCGGCCGATCTCGGCGTGGTGGCGGTGCCCGCTGCAGGCACGGGCGGTGTTTTCGAAGCTTGTTTCGGGCCATTGGCCTGACCCTTCGTCTTCGGACCAAGCGTTGGCGTCGGTGACGCTCCAGCAGGACTATCACGTCCGCATCGGAACGGTGATCACCGTCCCCTTCTACGCACCGTCACAGTTCGAGTCGGTCGTCAGTGCCGCCGGGGCACTCCCGAAACCGGCGGGCCCGACGGTTTCCTTTCACGTGGTGGGGTTCGAGATCAGCGAAGGCGAATTCCCCTCGGGACAGAGTCCCTCCTACGGCTTGTACGCCACCCCGGCCTTCGCCCGTACCGTAGCGTCGCGCACCGGGAATTTCAGCATCTACCTTTTACACCTCCGTCACGGCCCGGCCGACCTTCCTCGATTGAACGCTGATGTCAATGCGTTGAGCGCGGACGGGTTGGAAGGTTTCCAAGGTTTCCAGCAACAAAACGCATCGATCGAGTCTTCGATCCATCCTCAAGCCATCGGGTGGTGGGTATTGGCGGTCCTGGCTGCGCTGGTCGGGCTCCTTGTCATCGGCCAGGCCTTGGCCCGCCAGAGCATCGTGGAGAGCGAGGACTACCGCACCTTCGCCACCCTGGGGTTGGAACAGCGCCAAATGGTGACGCTGGCCATGGTTCGGAACCTCGTCCTGGGGATCGTCGGGGCCGTCGGCGCCGTGGTGCTCGCCACCGTGTTGTCTCCGATCGCACCGGTCGGTGAGGCGCGCCTGGCCGAGACTTCGACGGGGGTGGACTTCGACGCACTCGTCCTTCTCCTGGGCGTGCTCGCCATCGTCGCGGTCGTTTCTCGCGTTGGGCATCTGGCCTGCACTGCGCGCCGCCACCCCACTCGATGCCGGTGTCGAGCCCCGTACACCTCACCCCTCGGCGATCGTCGCGCAACTGGCCGCCGTCGGTGCACCCCCGAGTGCGGTGATCGGCGTGCGCCATGCCCTGCAGAGAGGGTGGGGGCGGGGCACGGTCCCGGTCGGCACTGCGCTCCTTGGCATGGCACTGGCGGTGATGGCGTCGTGCGGCACCGCGGTCTTCGGCGCCAGCCTTTCGCACCTCACCGCGTCGCCGAACCTTTACGGGGATCCGTTCCAACTCAACTTCAACTTGGTCAACGGCCAGCCCGACCCGGGCGTGTACAGGAGCCTGGTGCACGATCCGGCGGTGACCAGGATCACGCGAGGTTTGGGGACCGAGATCTCGATCAAGAACGTGACGGTGGGGGCGGTGGCGGCCACGGCGATCCGCGGCACGCCGCTGTTGTCCACCGTGACCGGTCACCTGCCCGACGGCGACGGCCAGGTAGCCCTGGGTGCGTCGACGATGCGCCAGGTCGGCGCCTACGTGGGCTCGGTCGTGCCCATCACCGTGACGACACCTTCGGGTGGCAAGCGGACCGGTGCCTTCCGGGTCGTCTCCCAGGTGTCGTTCCCGGTCTTGAGCGGGACCTCCGGCCTCGGCAGTGGGGCGGAATTCACGATCTCGGGGTATACCGACGCCGTCTGTCCCTCCGGGCCGACGCAGGCGCGATGTCGACAGGCGGTGGAGGAGACCGGCAACGGGGGGATCTTGGCCAGCGTGGTGCCCGGCCCCCGGGGGAAGGCCGCGGTGAGGCACTACGCCAACACCTACCCGGCCCTCACCACACTCCCGATCACACCGACCTCTCTGGTCAACTTCGGCGAGGCCGTCAACTTCCCGTTGATCTTCGGCGTGATGCTGGCGTTGTTCGGTGCCGCGACGCTGTTGCCTTTGCTCGTCGTCAGCGTGGCGCGCCGGCGACGGGAGGTCGGGTTGCTGAAGGTACTCGGGTTCGTGAATCGTCAGGTGGCCTCGGCGGTCGCCTGGCAGGCGACGGCGTTGGCGCTCGTCGGGATCGTCGTCGGCGTGCCGGTGGGGCTAGCGGTAGGTGAAGCGGTGTGGAAGGTGTTCGCGTCGAACCTCGGCGTCGTGCCCGTGGCGGTGGTGCCGGTCTGGCTCGTCGTGGGGCTCGTGGTGGGCGTCCTCGTGGCCGCCAACCTCCTCGCCATCGCGCCGGCGCTGGCCGCGTCCCGGTCCCGACCGGGACAGCTGCTGCGTGAGCGGTAGTCGATCCGGGCCTCCGTCCCGGGCCCCCCCGGAGTCACCTGACGTCGCGTCACACCTGGCCCGGGCCGTCGGCTGCCGTCGGAACTGGAATCCGTTCTATTGTCGGAGCGTCCCGTGGCCGGCGGGGGAGGAGCCTGCACCACGAGGCACCCCTCCAGCCCAGGCGGCGGACCGACCTGTGAGGAGACCCATGCCCAGTCCCGGCACCGAGAATCTGACCTTCGAGCGACACGGCGCCACCGCCGTGGTCACCATGAACCGGCCCGAGGCCAAGAACGCCCTGAGCCTCCCCATGCTCGTGGGCATGGCCGACGCCTGGGAGGAGATCGATTCCAACGACGACATCCGCTGCGCGGTGCTGACCGGGGCGGGCGGGACCTTCTGCTCGGGGATGGACCTCAAGGCGATGGGGGCACCCGAGGCCGAGGCCTACCGCCACCGCCAGGAGGCCGACCCCGATCTGCACTGGAAGGCGTTGCTTCGTCACTACCAGCTGCGCAAGCCCCTCATCGCCGCGGTCGAGGGGTGGGCGGTGGCCGGCGGGACCGAGATCCTCCAGGCCACCGACATCCGCGTTGCAGGAGAGAGCGCGAAGTTCGGCGTCTTCGAGGCCCGCCGCGGCCTGTTCCCCCTGGGCGGGTCGACGGTGCGGCTGCGGCGACAGATCCCCTTCACCGTCGCCATGGACCTTCTCCTCACGGCGCGCGAGGTCAGCGCGCAGGAGGCGAAGGAGATCGGGCTCATCGGTCGCGTGGTCCCCGACGGCACGGCGCTGGACGAGGCGTTGGCGATTGCCGCGGTGATCTGCGGCAACGGGCCCTTGGCCGTCGAAGCCATCAAGCGGTCGGTGCGCGAGACCGAATCGGTCCCCGAGGTCGAGGCGCTCAAGATCGAGCTCGAGATCGGCTGGCCCATCTTCGTCACCGAAGATGCCAAAGAGGGCCAGAAGGCGTTCGCCGAGAAGCGCACCCCGCAGTACAAGCGCCGCTGATGTCCGATCCACAGCCCCCGGGAGAGCTGGGTGTCTCGGACTTCGGCATCTCACCGGGAGGCGGACTCCCCGGTCCCGGGGAACCCCACCCCCCGGTGCAAGACGCCCGGTTCGAACTGGCCCACCAGCTGCGACGCATCACGAGCGCCATGGTGGGTCTCCCCATCGACGACGCCGACATCGACGTCGCCGCGGCGGCACTCAAGCAGATCGCCGACGGGCTCGAACAGGCCGCGGGCCCGGGTCGCCGGTTGCGCGCCCAGCCCGACCCGGTGGGCGACCCCCAGGAGTTCTTCCCGACGAGCCCCGTCATCGGCTTCGCCAACCCGGTCGCCCCCCCGGTGGTGGTCGAGGCGGTGGACGGCGAGCTGCGAGGGACCGCCACCTTCGACTACCAGTACGAAGGGCCCCCCACCTGTGTCCACGGCGGGGTCATCGCCATGGTGTTCGACGAGATGCTGGGTGCGGCGAACATCATGGCGGGCAGCCCCGGCATGACCGGGACCCTCACCATCAAGTACCGCAAACCGACGCCCCTGCGGACTCCGCTGCGCCTCGAGGCCCGCTTCATGGAGAGAGACGGACGCAAGATCCGCACCTACGGCGCCATCTACAACGGAGACACCCTCACCGCCGAGGCCGAAGGGATCTTCATCGAGCTCGTCCCCCAGCGCTTCCTCGCCTTTGTCACCGAGAACTCCGACTCGCCCGAGGCCGTGGAGCAGGTCCGCGCCGATGCCCGGCGCCTGGGGTTCATCGAGGCTGACCGCCCCCCCGACTGAGGCCGCCCCCCCGACTGAGGCCGCCCCTGACGGCGCCGGTGGGTGATCACCCGGGATCCCGCCGGAAGGGCCGGACCGGGCCCTGAACAGGGAATTCACGTCACCCTGGCCGGCGCCAGCCGGCGTCAGCCACTCTGCGTGGTGCCCGTCTCAACAGAACAACGACACGCGCCGATACCCAACTGGGTGGCCGGCCTCTGGGCCCGGCCCAAGGTGAGGACGGCTGGGTTGACCGAAAGAGCGGGCCAGAGCAACGCACCCTCGTCGCCGGCCGACGGGGACGGTGCGGGGGCGGGCACCGTCGCGTCGATCAACGCGCCCGCCGTCGTCCCCGGGGAGCTCGCCGACGACGATCTGGCCGTCTTCTTGGAGATGTCGAACGAGATCTTCGCGGTCTTCGACCTCGAGCAGGGCCTGGTCTGGAACAACGGCGCCGCCGCCACCCTCCTCGGGTACAGCGAGCACGAGTTGGCCCGGGTGCCGCTGGTCGACCTCATCCACCCCGACGACATGGACCGGGCCGTCTCTCTGTTCGCCCAGACCGGTGTCGACGTCGAGCCCGCCGGGATCCAGTCCCGGTACCGGTGCAAGGACGGCAGCTGGCGCTGGCTCGAATGGACGGCCCGCGTGGCACCCGAGAGCGGCTTCGTCTACGGGGCGGCCCGCGACGTCACCGCCCACCACGCCGCCCAGGGCGCCCTCGGAGCCAACGAGGCATGGCTGCAGGCCATCCTCGATCACTCCACGGCGGGCATCTTCGTGAAGGACAGGGTGGGCCGCTACGTGCTCGTCAACGAGGTGTTCCTCCGCTCCAGCGGCCTCGACCGTGAAGACGTCCTGGGCAGAACCGCGGCAGAGATCTGGCCCGGTGCCCCCATCAACGACGCCGACCGGCGGGTGCTCGACCGCGGGGAAGCCTTCACGCGCGACGACCTCGTGACGCTGGCGGACGGCCCTCACGTCATGATGACGACAAGGTTCCCCCTGCTCGACGCCTCGGGTGCGGTGACGGGGATGGCCGCCATCGCCACCGATATCACCGAGTGGACCCGGGTCCAGAGCGCCCTGGCCGAACGCCAGCGCCTGCTCGACACGGTGATCCGGGCCTGTCCCGACATCGTCACCGTGATCGACGACCAGGGCCAGGTGCGGGAGATCAGCGAGGCCTCGGCCCGGATCCTCGGCTACGACCTGAGCGACCCCCGTCACGGGGAGATCGAGACCCTCGTCCACCCCGACGACTTCACCCGGGTCTGCGAGGAGTCCTTCAAGGTGTTCTCGGAGCCCGAGACCCAGGTCGACCTCAAGTACCGGGTTCGTCATGCAGATGGACGGTGGGTCGTGCTCGACACCCGCGGGCAGGCCATGGTGGGAGAGGACGGCAAGACCGTGGGAGCGGTGGTGGTCTCTCGGGACGTGACCGACGAGCTCGAGATCGAAGCCGCCATGCATGTCGCGGTCGAGGTCGCCGAGCAGGCCAGCAAGGCCAAGAGCGACTTCTTGTCGCGGATGAGCCACGAGTTGCGGACCCCCCTCAACAGCGTCCTGGGTTTCTCCCAACTCCTCGAGATGGACGATCTCCCCGACCATCACGGCGAGGCCGTCGGCCACATCAATCGGGCCGGCCGCCACCTCTTGAAGCTGATCGACGAGGTCCTCGACATCGCCCGGATCGAGTCGGGCAACCTCGAGTTGCTGTTGGAGCCCGTGGCCATCCGTCAGGTGCTCAAGGACGCCATCGACCTGACCCGCCCTCTGGTCGAGCGACGTGAGATCACCTTGCTCACCGACCTCGAGCTCTGCCCGGACACGTTCCACGTCCTGTCGGACCGCCAACGACTCCTCCAGGTCCTCTTGAACCTGCTCTCGAACGCGGTGAAGTACAACCGCACGGGCGGCCGCGTCGGCATCGCCGTCGAAGCCGTCTCCCACGACGTCGTCCGGATCGTCGTCACCGACACGGGCAACGGGATCAAGCCCCAGGACATCGACCGGGTGTTCGAGCCCTTCGACCGGCTCGGTGCCGAGTCCAGCGGGGTGGAGGGCACCGGTGTCGGGCTCACCTTGTCCAAGTACCTGGTGGAACGGATGGGGGGGACCATCGCCGTGTACTCCCAACCCGGCGAGGGCACCACCTTCACCGTCGATCTCCCCACCGCCGAGGCACCCGAGGTGCCGGCGCAGGGACCGGAGTCGCCCCTCGACGAGGCCCCCACCGTCACCACCTTGCGGGTCCTGCACATCGAGGACAATCTCGCCAACCTCGAGTTGGTCGAGCAGGTCCTGACGCGGTCGGGAGTGGTGGAGCTCCTCGCCGCCATGTCGGGCAGCCTGGGTCTCGAATTGGCACGCGAGCACCGTCCCCATCTCGTGCTCCTGGACCTCCACCTCCCCGATATGTCGGGGACGGCCTTGCTCGACGCCTTCCACGCCGACCCCAGGACGACAGACATCCCGGTGGTGGTGATCACCGCGGATGCCACCCCCTCGCAGATCCAGCGGTTGCGCGAGGTCGGCGTCGCCGCCTACCTCACCAAGCCCATCGACATCCGAGAGCTTCTCCGGGTCGTCGAGGCGATGTCGATCGGGACCGGGGAGCCCCGGTGACGCCCCGGGTGTCTCCCGTTCCCCCCGTCCGGGCGCCGGGCACGACGGCCATGGCCGCGCCGGTCGGAGAGGCCGTGGAGAGCGCGGCGGCGACACCGACCGCGGAGGCCCTGGCGGCGGTGGCGCGGCGGGGGGACCCGGTCGTCGAGGGCACGGGCCCACTACCGACAGCCCGGGCCCAGCTGGCCACCTTCCTCGACCTCTCGGCGCAGATGTTCTGCATCGCGGATCTCACCGGCACCCTGGTGTGGTGGAATCCCTCGTTCGAGCACACCCTCGGCTACGGGCCCGAAGACCTCCTCAACGCCCGCCTCGACGAACTGGTCCATCCCGACGACAAGGAGGCCTACAAGGCAGCCGAAGCCGTGTTGGCCGAGAACGGCGAGGCGGGCCCGACCCAGGTCCGCTTCCTCACCCGGAGCGGTGAATGGCGATGGCTCGAGTGGACCACGCGCGTCGACCTGAGCCGCCGACGGGTCTACGGGGCGGCACGCGACATCACCGACCGACGGCGTGACGAGGTCGACCTCAGCGAGAGCGAGGCCCGGCTGCGGGCCATCGTGAAGTACTCGACCTCGGTCATCTTCGTGAAGGGCCTCGATGGTCGCTACCTCCTCGTCAACGACGAGTTCTGCCGCGTCACCGGGGTGCCGATGGCCGAGGCCGTGGGCCTGAGCGCGGTGGAGTGTTGGCACGAGGACCTCGCCTCGATCACCGAACGGGACCGCCAGGTCCTCGAGGACGGGGTCTCCTTCGTCAGCGACGAGTCCATGCAGACCGTCGAGGGCGTCCGGGAGTTCATGGTCAGCCGGTTCCTGCTTCGTGACGACAAGGGCCTCCCCTACGCCATCGGTGGGATCGCCTCGGACACCACAGACCGCCGCGGCGCGGAGAAGGCGTTGGCGGCCCGTGACCGCCTCCTCGACTCTGTCATCCGGGCCAGCCCGGACATGATCACCCTGATGGACGGGGCCGGGAAGATCCATCAGATCAGCGAGGCCCAGAGCGCGCTCTTCGGTCACCGTCACGAGGTCTTCGTTCGCGCCAACGTCTTCGACTTCGTGCACCCCGAGGATCGCGACGACGTTGCCTCGCTCTTCGTCCGCATGGTCACCGGGGCGGTGTCGGACCTCCATCTCCGCTATCGGGCCCGTCACGCCGAAGGCCATTGGGTCACGGTGGACTCCCGGGCCCAGACCGTGCTCGACGCCGAAGGCCACTTCGCGGGCGCCGTCATGGTCTCGCGCGACATCAGTGACAAGCTCGAGTCCGAACAGCTCCTGCAGATCTCGCGCGAGTCTGCCGAACAGGCGAGCAAAGCGAAAAGTGACTTCCTCTCCCGCATGAGCCACGAGCTCCGTACGCCGCTCAACTCCATCCTGGGTTTCGCCCAGCTGGTGCGGATGGACGACATCCCCGGTCAGCAGGCCGACGCCGTCGACCACATCCTGAGGGCCGGCCGCCATCTCCTCGATCTGATCGACGAGGTCCTCGACATCGCCCGGATCGAGTCGGGGTATCTCGAGCTCACCCTGACGCCGGTGGGTCTCGCCGAGATCGTCTCGGACGCTCTCGAGCTCACGAACCCCATTGCGGCGCGCGCCGAGGTGGTCATCCGCTCCGCCCTGGACCGGCGGGACGGACAGGTGGTCGTTGCCGACCGCCAGCGCCTGATGCAGGTCCTGCTCAACCTGCTCTCCAATGCCGTCAAGTACAACAAGCCGGGCGGACGCGTCGACGTCACCTGTGAGCCGGTGTCGCCGGACCGCCTCCGGCTGTCGGTGGCCGACACCGGGAGGGGTATCCGGGCCGAAGACCTCGACCGGGTGTTCGTGCCTTTCGATCGCCTCGGCATGGAGCAGACTGGCATCGAGGGAACCGGTGTCGGGCTGGCGCTGTCGCTCCACCTCTGCGAACGCATGGGCGGGAGTCTCACGGTGGAGTCCGTCGCCGAGGTGGGGAGCACCTTCGTCGTCGACCTCCCCGAAGCCCGTCCGGGTGCGGGCACCGGTGATGACGCCGATCCTGAAGGCGTCGACGCCGGCGCCGGTGACGGCGCTGTCCCCGGCATCGGGTCCGTGGGCGCGGCCGAGGGTGCCCCGGGGTCACCAGGTGCAGAGAGCGCAGAGGGTGCAGAGAACCCAGCGGGAGCGGTCAAGGCCCCGGCGGCCCCGAGGATGGCGAGCGGCATCGCGATCGACAGGGGTGCGGTCGGCGCGGGCGGGACGACCCCTTCGCTCGGAGGGCGGGACCCGGACGTCGATCTCGGCGAGCCGTCAGCCCCCCCGCACGCCTTTCGCGTCCTGCTGGTCGAGAACAACCTGACGACCCTCGATCTCGTCGAGCGCGTGCTCTCCCGGCGCCCCGGCACAGACGTCCTGGCGGCGATGCAGGGCGGACTCGGCGTCGAGCTCGCCCGCGACCACGTCCCGGACATGATCCTTCTCGATCTCACCCTTCCTGACATGACGGGGAACGTCGTCCTCGACCGTCTGGCGGAGGACCCCGTGACGGCGGACATCCCCGTAGCCATCATCGGCGCCGATGCCCCGCCCCAGCAGGTCCGTCAGCTCCTCGGCCGCGGCGTCATCGGCTTCCTCGCCAAACCCATCGACGTGCGCGGGCTCCTGTCGCTCGTCGACGCGGTGCGCGCCGCCCGGGGAACCTGACCCTCCACGCCATCGTCCGACGCCATGACCCCCCGAGGTTCGCTCCGGGAGCCTCTCCGGGGACGGTCCGGGG
>Ga0187890_10002029_pt1 | contig 14240 bp, 12 predicted proteins | sample June2016WEW_21_1_FD_133005 | JGI IMG/M metagenome (GOLD analysis project Ga0187890, IMG submission 133005) | Peatland microbial communities from SPRUCE experiment site at the Marcell Experimental Forest, Minnesota, USA - June2016WEW_21_10 | ecosystem: Environmental > Terrestrial > Soil >... | reverse complement strand
GCCGCCAAAACCACCATCAAAATGGTTCCTCCCCTCGTCATATTCATTCTGTTACCCTTCCTCTTCGTCACCGTCGGTCCCGCACTCATTCAGGCCTATCACTCCCTCGTCAGCAAGTAGCCGATGGAGCAGCGGCGATTCAGTACTGGAAAGCGCGGCGATTTACTAACATTGAGCAGCGGCGATTCAGCACCGTGGAGCAGCGGCGATTCAGCACCGTGGAAGAGCGGCGATTCAGCGCCGCGTAGAGCTTCCAAAATGACTGGGGCTTTAGCCCCTGGGGGACGCCCCTTCGACACCCGCCGCCGCACAGACCAAACGCAGGAGTCCCTCATGCCGCAACCCATCCCGCGCCACCACGCCTTCAACCAAACCCGCCAGCGCTATCTCGCCACCAACCTCGCCGTGGCTCAGACCCACTGGACTCGCCTCCGCGGCCTCCTCGGAACCAAAGAAAGTGACTTCCGTAACGGTGCCGGCCTCTGGATTCGCCCCTGCCGCGGCGTTCATACTCTAGCCATGCGATTCCCCATCGACGTCGTCTACCTCGACCGCAGCGGCATCGTAGTACACCTCGAGCCCAACCTCCACCCCTGGCGCTTCGCCCCCATCCGCCTGCAGGCGGCCTCGGTCCTGGAATTGCCCAGCCACACAATCGTTCAAACAGAAACCGCTTTGGGCGATAGAATTGAAATCAAGATAAAGGGGGAAGCCGGGCTTTGAAAGGGTGCGGCTTCAGCCGCGCCGCGTAAGGCTTTTGGGTGGCGCAGCGCTTCAGCGCCGTGCAGAACTTTTGGGTGGCGCAGCGCTTCAGCGCTGCGATAAGTTACTTGCTTTCAACCGGGGCTTTAGCCCCTGAGGTTCATCCCCCGAAACACATTCAATAACTCCGTGACCAACACTCTCCAACTCGAACCCACCACCCACCTCCACGACGCTCCCAAGCTCCTGGTCGAGTGGTCTCCGCGTTGGCACGAGTTTGTCACTTCCATCCGCCCCGCCTTTGCCCGCTCCGGCGCCCGCCTCGCCGGCGAAGCTCCCCACGGTCTTTTCCCGTATCGTGGACTCTTCGCCTCCTGGTTTCTCGAAGCCCTTCTGCTCTTCGCGGTCATCATCATTCCCCGCGAAGTCAACCGACTGCGCCCCTACGCCCCGCCCCGTCTGCAGCCCAATGAAGTCATCTACTATTCCGGCGACGAACTCCCCCGCATCGAAGATCTCGGCGGATCCCAATCCGGCGCCACCGCACGCGCCGGAGGCCACGAAGCCCATCACCGTACCCAGACCATTCACGTCGCGCGCGGCGCATCGCTCACCCCGCAGGTCGTCGACGCCCCCGACCTTAAGCTTCCCGCTTCCTCCATCGCCGTCGCCAACCTGCTCGCCTTCAAGTCCCACCCCGGACCGCCTCCCGCCGAAGGCCTGCATTCTTCCCTCGTCGCGCCCAGCCTTCCCACCAACATAATTCCTCCCGCCCAGCTCAACCTCGCCCGCGACCAATCCCGCGCCGGCCTCACTCTCAATTCCAGTCCCATCGTCCCGCCGGCTCCCAGCGTCTCTGCCGACAGATCCCGCACCGCACCTGCTCTGAATGCCGCAGTCGTGCCGCCCGCGCCCACCGTCCATACCGAGCACACCTTCATCGCGCCGTCTCTGAACCCCAGCATCATCGCCCCTGCCCCAAACGTCTCGCGCGATCAGTCCCGCGCCGCGCCCACTTCAAACTCCAGCGTGATTGCCCCCGCATCCACAAGCGTTTCCCGCGATCAGTCGCGATCCGCGCCCGCTCTCAACCGCGGTGTCGTCCCGCCCGCGCCCTCATCCGTCAGCCATGAAGTTTCCCAATCGCGCGTCCAGATGAACAACGTCACCGTCGTCCCTCCACCCGTCTCCGCGCCGGAGCGTGAAACTTCACGCACTGCGAAACTCAATCTGCCCGCGCCTTCCGTCGTCGCTCCTCCACCTTCCGCCGATTCCGTCCGTGATCTGCGTCGCCTCGAAAGCGGCAGCCTCGGCTCTTCTTCGCCCAGAGTAGTCCCGCCTCCACCCACTCAAGCGAATAGCGGATCGCTCGTCAGCAACCTGATCGGCAAGCTTTTCGGCACGCAGGACGTTGTCCCGCCTCCGCCCACGGTCACCGCGGGAAGCTCCTCGGCAACCTCGCGCAACTCCTCCGCCGGATCAGCCGCCACGCTCGCCAACAACGTCATTCCACCTCCGCCTTCGTATGCCGCTTCCGGCGCAGGCAGCGGACGCTCGCCCTCTGGACGATCCCCGTCTTCTCCCGGCGCATCGAACGTGATCCCTCCGCCTCCCTCCGTCTCCGGCTCTGGCAACGCTGGTGGGTCAGCTTCCGGAACCTCGCGTCGCGCCTCTCTCGGCACGAATAACAACGTTGTTCCCCCGCCTCCATCCCTGCCCGGCTCAACTGCGAATGGATCTTCAGGATCGTCAGGAAATCGAAGCGGAATCCCAGGCGGCATGGGCAACGGCCTCGCCAGCAACATCGTTCCGCCCCCACCCTCACTCGGCGGCGCTTCGGATTCTTCTGGTTCCGGTTCCGGCAGAAAAGGCCTCGGCCTCGGCGGTCCCGGCGACGCCGGTTCCGTTCTCGCTCCTCCCAAAGGCGCAGGCGGAAGCAGCGACCGCTCCGGCATCGTGGTCTCGACCCAGCCCGGCCCCAGCGTCGGCGTACCCAGCGGCGGCAAAGGTTCGCTCGCCCTGTCGCCCGCTGGTGGCGACCAACCCGGCCTCGGCGGCTCTGGCGGCGGCTCCGGCATCGGCCACGGCACAGGCCCCGGCAGCGGTTTAAACACAGCGCCCACAGAAAAATCCGGCACAGCCACAGGCGCAGGCAAAACCGGCTCAGGCCATGGCTCCGACCCCAACGCCCGCGCCGGAATCTCTCCCACTCCCGGCCCCGGCGGCGCCGGCACCGCTCCCACCGGAACTCCCGCCGTCCCCGGCGTCGACGTTCGCGGCGGCAGCTCCGTCGTCACCCTGCCCAGCTTCGACTCAGGAAACAGCAGCGCCCCCACCGTTCCAGGACGTTCCTCCGTAAAAGGCGCCCAGGGCCCCGCCATCACCATCGTCGCCACCGCCAGTTCCGGCGGAGGATTTGATTTCTACGGCAAGCTTCCCGGTGACAACTACACCGTCTACGTCGACACCGCGATCGGCATGGTCGTCATGCAATTCGCCGAAGCCGATCCCAACTCCGCCGCGCATCACCCCGGCGCGCTCATCGGCCCCCAAAGCCTTCGCACCGATCTCCCCGCAAATCTTCCCCACGCCCGCGTCGTCATCAAATGCAAACTTGACGCTTCCGGCAACCTGAAAGATCTCCAGGTCCTCGAACCCGGCCCCGCCGCCATGACCGCGAAAATCATGGCCGCCCTGCCTAGCTGGAAATTCCGCCCCGCCACCCGCGGCGCTCAGCCCGTAGAAGTCAACGCCATCCTCGGCTTCAACATCGACACCAACGACCGCAATTAATCGCTATTTGCTTTGGTTGGCGCAGCGCTTCAGCGCCGCGATGACTCCGTGAGGACAGCCGCCCTCGGGCTTCAGGCTTCAGGCTTCGGGCTTCGGCAAACCCGCTGATGATCGTTCCACCCAGTCACCGGGCAAAACCCGCGTGTGTCACAACACAGAATGGATAACGCGAGCACGACGAGCCGAAGCCCGATTGCCAAAGCCCGAAGCCCGCCTTTGCCGAAGCCCGAAAGCCGAAGCCCGAAGCCCGGCCTACTGCAGCCGCATCCGCGCCAGCAGCGTATACGCCTTCCTAAACCACACCCGCTCCCGCCGCTGCTGATACCCCGGCATCGTCCGCCGCTGATCCAGAATCTTCTGCGCCCACTCTCGCGCTTCCGCAGCCCGCCCCTCCGACTGCAGAAATGTCGCGTAGTTGTAATACGTCTCGCAGCTCGTCGAAATCTTCGTCGCCTGCCGAAAAAGACTCTCTGCCTTTTCCGCTTGCCCCGTCTGCGCATAAGCATGCGCCAGCAATCCCTTAGCCCGGTGAAAGTCGTAATCGGCGTCCGCCGTCACCGCGCGTTCCAGGTCCGGCACCGCCGCCGCAAAATCTCCCAACTCCACCTCGGCCACACCCCGCCGGTAAAATGCATCCACGGAATCCGTTCGCGACGCAATCGCCTTGTCGTAACTCGCCCGCGCCCGCGCAAAATTTCCATCGTCCAAATACAGCAGTCCCAACTCTTCGTAATTCCCCGCTGAAGGATTGTCCAGGATCGCCCGCTCCAGCTCATGTATCCGCCGCCGCCGCGGAAACATCTGAAACGATCCCCGCAGCAACCCGGCGTCCGGTATCACTTCCGCCACAATGTAAACCAGCGCCCCAATCCATCCCAGAAACAGAATGACGAAAATCCAATACGTGTCCGGCCGCCGGCGAATAAAATGCACAATCGCCACCGCCTGCAGCACAAATCCCCATCCGCCTAGAAAAAATAGTAGCGATCCCATCCGTCAGCGAATATAGCACGCGTTCAGGCTTCGGCTTTCGGGCTTCGGGCTTCAGCAAACCGGCAGCCCCTGTGTCACAATGTGGAGTGGATGACGCGAAAACGACCAGCCGAAGCCCGAAGCCCGCCTTTCCCATTCGCCTCGTGGCCACGGACATCGACGGCACACTCCTAAATCCTCAATTCAAAATCTCCCCCAACGATTTAAAAGCTCTTCAACAAGCCCACGCCGCCGGCATCGAAATCGTCCTCGTTACCGGCCGCCGCCACACCTTCGCCCTGCCCATCGCCCAACAGCTCGGCTTCGACCTCTGGCTCATCAGCTCCAACGGCGCCATAACCCGCTCCCTCGCCGGAGAAACTTTCCATCGCGACCTCATGCCCCGCGAAACCTGCCGCGATCTCTGCTCCGCCATGCAAGATTTCCGCGGCCACACCGTTCTTACCTTTGACAAAGAGACCAAAGGCGCCATCGTCCTCGAGCACCTCGAAGCCCTGAACGCCAGCATCCGCCGCTGGCTCGAAAAGAACATGGAATACATCGAGTTCGTCGTTCCCATCGAACGCTCCCTGGTCGCCGACCCCGTGCAAACCATGTTCTGCGGCTCCATGGCTCGCATGGCCGAAGCCCTCGTCGCTCTCGAAGCCAGCGGCATGAGCGACCGCATCACCGTTCTTCGCACCGAATATCCCGATCGCGATCTCTCCATGATCGACATCCTCAATACCGGTTGTTCCAAGGGACACGCCCTCAGCCGCTGGGCCGCCCATCGCGGCTTCCGTCGCGATCAGGTCATGGCCATTGGTGACAACCATAATGACGTCGAAATGCTTGAGTTTGCCGGCTATCCGGTTATCATGGGGAATGCCTGTGCGGAGCTCCGCAACCGCGGCTGGAGCGTCACCCTCGGCAACGACCGCTGCGGCGTAGCCGCCGCCGTCGCAGATTTAGTCCGCCTCTAAGCGTGGAGCCCGCAGTGCAGTACCAGCACGAGGTGGAAGATCATCACCTGCAGCTAAGTCGATGATGGGCATACGCGGCCAGGTGGAAGAGCGGCACATGCAGCACCGTGGAAGAGCGGCGCTTCAGCGCCGCGTAAAGCGCTCCAAATGATTTCGGGCTTTAGCCCCTGAGACACTTGCAGGCGAGATGAACCGATCAATCCAACTCGGCCTCTGCGCAGCGCTACTCATCGCGCTCGCCCTTCCCTGCGCAGCCGCCGACTCCGCCGTCCTCCGCAACGGATTCTCCATCCGCCACCAGCGCCGCCAGATCATCGGCACCGTAACCCGTCTCTATATTGACGGAGATCAATCCAGCTTCGTCGACATCCCCACCGCCGAAATCGACCACTTCGAAGCCCTGTCCGACGATCCCACTCCACCCGCCGATCCCCAACCCGCCGCATCCACCACGGCCCATCCCTTCGATCTCACCGAAGCCGTAAAAGCCGCCAGCGGCACTTACAAACTCGATCCCGATCTCGTCACCAGCGTCATCCGCGCCGAAAGCGGATTCAACGTTCGCGCCGTCTCCCCCAAAGGCGCCCAAGGCCTCATGCAGTTAATGCCCCAGACCGCCTCCCAACTCGGCGTGCACAACGCCTTCGATCCTCAGGCTAACGTCGAGGCCGGCACCCGCTATCTCCGCGAACTGCTCGAGCGCTATGACTTCGATCTCGTCAAGGCCCTCGCCGCCTACAACGCCGGGCCGCAGCGTATCGACCAATACGGCGGCGTCCCTCCCTACTTCGAAACCAAAGCCTACGTCGCCCGCATCGTCCGCGACTTCAACCAAAAGAAAATCGCCGCCGGAACCGTACCCAACAAGGTCCCATCCAAATCGCCCGCCCATCCCCCCGCCAAGCCCCCCCCCGCGCCCACCGTCACCAAAGCCCAAACAAAATCCACCACCACCCCCACTGAGTAGCGTCCTCGGATTGCGAAAAAATCGAAAATGCCGGCACAACCGTGGAAGAGCGGCGCTTCAGCGCCGCGTAAAGCGTCCAAAATGATTCCGGGCTTTAGCCCCTTGAGCAGACTCTCTTATTTCCCCTTCTCCGGCCCAATCTGCACCTGCACCGCCCGCACGTTATCCGACTTTGCCGTATCCACGCGAACCACGCCCATACTTCCATTCACATCGCGCATCTCAACCGTCTCCGTCGCCTGCGCTCCCGAAGTCCCCGTCCGCACCGCATCCGTCGTCACAATACTCACCCGCACCCCCGCCCCCGGATCTCCCGCGTCCACCTGCTCCACCTGCCGCACCGTATTCTGCCGCCCATCTCCGCTTCGCTGCACCGTCGTCTCCCGCTCCACCAGATGCAGACTCCCATCCCTCGGCGTTCCCGGAACATCCTCCGAATAGCTATCCACCGTCTCCCGCTTTTCCACCCCGCCCCCCGATTCCTGCTTCACCGTGCGCGACACTACCCCCAACTTCCCATCCCCATCCGGCCTCGACACCACTTCTTCCCGGCTGCTGTTCTCCCCCTCCTGCTTCACCGTGCTGCGCCGCACCTCGCCCACCTGCCAGTTCCCTTCGCCATCCGGAAGCAGCGTAGTCTTTTCGGTTTCCACCACATTCCCGCTCCGCTTCTCCCGCTCCACAATCCTCGTCGCCTCCGCCAGTCCGCCATCGATGCCCGGCAGCATCACCGTAGTCTTCGTCTCCGTCACATCCGCGCCGATCTTTTTCGTCTCCTCGACTTCCCTCTGCACCACCTGCAAATTCCCGTTCCCATCCGGATTCGACGTCGCCCGCACCACCTTCACATCTCCGCTCGGCAGCGACCGCTTTTCTTCCTCCGTCTGCTGCACCAGCGTTCTCTCTCCGCTCGCCAGCCCAAACGTGCGAGTCGTAGTTCGCACCGTCGTACCATTCACCTGCACCGACTCTTTCTCAATATCCTGGTAAGGCTCGTAGTTCCCGTTCTCACCCCGCCGCTCGATCGTTTGCGTATCCGCCGTCCGATTCCCGCTCCGGACGTGGCTTTCCACCGTCCGCGTCGGATTCACATCCCCATTCTCCGACTCCCTGGTCACCCTCCACGACTCCGCCCCACTCCGCGAAGAAGAACTTGAAGAAGACGAAGATGAAGATGAAGAAGAAGAAGCCGCAGAAGACGAATCACCCGTCTGCCCCCACATCCCCACGCAGACAAACAAACTCGCCCCCAGCACCACAGCTCTGATCAAATATTTATCCCACTCAGAAATTCGATTCAAGCTCAGCATCTTCACCCACCCTCCCCACAAACTCTCATTCTCCGCCCCCCACCTCCAAGAGTCCAGCCATACATGTGTCGACGGCCCGCCCATTCGAGCGCAGCTCTTCGTGTGAGACGGACACTCCTGCCCCCCGCCTTTGCACTACTCTGTCATCCTGAGCGAAGCATGACGCCCACGAAGTGGACGTCATGCGCAGTCGAAGGATCCCTACCTCCCGCACACCACTGTCGGCCGAGCAAGGCATTTCCACCACGTATGCAGCTTAAAGCCTTCGGGTGCGCAGCTTCCAGCGCCGCGAACAACCCCACCCCCACCAACAACCCTTGTCATTCCGACGCGCGAGCGCAGCGAGACAGAAGGAACCTGCTGTTGACTTTCGCATGCACCACTCCCCCGGCGTCATCCCGAGCGCAGCCGTTCTTCAGGCGGAGCGAGGGATCTCCCGCAAATCCTCACCGCGCTCATGTGAGACGCACACTCCTGCCCCCCGCCTTTGCACTACTCTGTCATCCTGAGCGCAGCATAACGTCCACGAAGTGGACGTTATGCGCAGTCGAAGGATCCCTACCTCCCGCACACCACTGTCGGCCGAGCAAGGCATTTCCACCACGTATGCAGCTTAAAGCCTTCGGGTGCGCGGCTTCCAACGCTGCGAACAACCCCACCCCCACCACCAACCCTTGTCATTCCGACGCGCGAGCGCAGCGAGACAGAAGGAACCTGCTGTTGACTTTCGCCCGCGCCCACACCGAACCCAGCCCTCGAGAAACCGGGAAGGGCACGAGTTCCACTCGTGCCGATTAGGATCAGAAAAAAAGAAACCGGGCTTCAGCCCCCGAGGCCAGCCCGTGTGGGACGGACACCCCCGTCCGTCGCCTTTGACCCTGATTTGCTTTTGACCTCGCCGCCGAACCAACAGGACCACCACCGCCGCCAGCACGACCGTGGAAGAGCGGCGCTTCAGCGCCGCGTAAAGCCTTTGGGTGGCGCAGCGCTTCCAGCGCTGCGATAAGAACCACTCAAAAATTAACCTTGTCATTCCGAACCGGGCCGAAGGCCCGGTGAGGGACCTGCTTTTCACTTTGTGCCCACCCGAGTCGATCATTGCGCGTAAGGAAATCCGGGGACAAGGAAATCCGGGGGAAATCCGGGAAATCCGGGGACAGACGGGGAAATCCGGGGGGAAATCCGGGGACAGACGGGACGTTCACCATTTTCTGGAGAGTGACCTCCTCAAGGTCACATCACAAATCCTCCACCTTCAACCGCGTATCCGCGTAACCGTCTCGCTGCAATGTGATGTGGGAAGAACCTTTGTGCGCCTTAGCAGACCATCCGATGCGCAACAAAGCTCGATACACCCGGCTAGCCTTCGAACTTGGCCATCTGCTCACGTCGTAGCAAAGCTGATTGTCTTCTGTCCGACCTTCTCCGCCTTAATCCGGTCCGCGATCACCCGCAGCGCGAGCGCCTCAACCGACGCCTCCGCCTCGGCCTGGGTAGCCCCGTAGGCCATCACTCCAGGGAGCTCGGAAATCTCGGCAATCCACCGCCCATCGTCTTCCCGGTCAAACTCAATCTTGAAGTTTCACGCCGCCTCCGCAAGCCTACGCCCATTATCTCACCAGATGGTGGGAGTCGGAATCCCCGCCCCGTTTCCTTTCAACAACTTACCCCGGTGTCAACTTACTTGACACACAAAGGTAGGTTGTTGACAATTGAAAAACCGTGACAGGGCAATTGTGTTTTCTCTGGTTCTAGTCGTCAACGTCGGACTCCACAAGCCTAAAAGACTTGAAGGGAAGCCAAGTGAGCCGCATGTTTTCGAGGGCGACTTCTCGCGCGGGGGCATTGGAAAGGTCAGAAGCCCAGAGGATTTTCGTGTGATGGATGTTCCCCGCCGTGTCTTCATAAGTGACGCATCCGACCAGCCAGACTCCCAAGATATCGGTCATATCGCGGGGAACTCCGGCGATGGCATTGGTTGGTGGGAACGCGATCACGTTTCCGGGGAACAATACCGTCGCGTTGACATTCGGATTTGCCACCATCTGATTCCCGACCTTACACGCCATATTTCTGACTTCGGCGGTCGGGTTGTTGGCATCGTTAGACACATATGCGAGCAGAGTGTGATTGACTCTTCTCGCGGGCGAATTCCCGAAGTTCTGGATGGACCACGAAGTGTAAACCTCGACGTACCTGAGAGGCGGCGTGCTGGCGATCCCTGGATTCGCTTTCGCGAATTCTGGCGGCCAGTCGATACGCTCATCAGCCCAGAAACCGGGCGGGCGGATCATCTTCAGTTCGCCAACTGGACCGACCCATGGCCGCCGAGAAGCACTCATTTCGTCAAGTTGGCCGCGCATGACCTTCAACTGGCCGCCATAGATGCACAGAGCGATTATGCCGATGACAGCCAAAATCCCATTGACAACAAACTGCCCGATCTCAACCCATCTGAATTCTCGCGCAAGCTCTTTGGCAGTATCCTGCTGTTGTTCGGCACTGTTGTGGGCATCGGCTCCAACTTCGTTTTGTTTTGGAGCCGATGGAGACACTGGAAGGCGTGGAGGCGGTTGATCGGGGGAATCGTTGGATGGAGTTTGGCTATCATTCTTGTTTGTCATGGCGCAAGCCTCTGGCTAGGGATACAGTGATCCAATGAAGCAACGTGAATACATCGAAGGCCCGGAAGCACTGGAGAACTTTGAGCGAGGGATGAGATCAGTATTCCAAGTTCCCAAGGCCGCCATTGTAGCGCCTAAAAAGAAAAACGCGAAGCAGCCCAGACTGGCTACTTCGCGCAAATCCAAACGCTCCGACAAGGACTAGAAGGGAACGTTCTGCGACGTTTCCCCCGTCCCTGTCGATACGTGGCGCGGCGATCCGTCCTTGCCAGTCAGTTCGGCATAGGTGAGACGGCGGAACGGACCGACCTGAGACATGGCCTTTGCGAAACGGTCAGCGTCAGTGAGTTTATTGCCGTCCGCGTCCTTGCGGTTGTTGTACCGGAAGGCTTGTTCGTCAACGTAGCGGAACAAATGAAAAGGCTCTACAGCAACGTAGGTTCCGGTCAAGCCCCTCTTGAGGAGCGACCAGAAGTTTTCGATCCCGTTTGTGTGGACGCGGCCACGCACGTACTCCTGAGAGTGATTCACCATGTCGTGCACGAATCGCTGATTGAGTTTGTCATAGGCAACCAAGTTGTCGGTGTAGACGCGAGAGCCAAACTTGACGTTCTTGAGAATCTGAGTCTGGAGCGTCTCGCGCTTAATGTCCGGCACGACCGTGGCGCGAACCTGACGAAGCTCACGATCCAGAATCCCTTGGACAATCGTCTTGCCGTAGTTGCCGCGTGCTTGGTCATAGCGGAGTCTGCGATCCTTGTGCATGTTCTTAATGCGTCCCCCAACCCAAGTTTCGTCGGCTTCGACTTCGCGCTCTGTGTTCTGCGATCCGCCGCCAAACTTTGTATCGTGATGCTTCGTGTGCAGGGCGTAACGGAGCCGTTGCAGCATGAACCAAGCGGACTTCTGAGTGATGCCCAGATCACGCGCAACTTCGTAGCTACTGATTCCGTTCTTGCAGTTGACCAGCATCCAAAACGCCGTCATCCACTTATCGAGACCAAGCGCCGAGTCCTCCATGATCGTGCCGACCTTGACCGTGAACTGCTTCTTACAAGGGTTGCAGTACCAGATGCGCCGAGTCTTGATAAACGAGTGCCTGTCGGAGTTGCACCGGGGGCAATGCACCTTGCCGTCCGGCCAGCGCAGTTTAACCGCAAAATCGAAGGCCCGGTCTGGATCGGAAAAGTAAACGATGGCTTCTTGGAGTGTTTTCGGCGCTTTCATGTAAGTAACTGTAGCAAATAAGCGATTGTGTGTCAAGTATATTCGTACCCTTACCCCCACCCAATCCCCCATTTCCCCGCTAAACCCCGTTTTTCCCCCATTCGTTGGGATAAAGATGCGCATCTCCTTCCCTTCCAATAGGATGCCTTCAGACCAACACCCAGGGAAAAGTGTAAGAACCAGGTTCAATTCCCCGGGAGAACCGCAGTTCGTTGGGTTACATGGACTGAGCTTTATTGACCAGGTTTTGTGGACAGTCCCAGGTGAAGCCAAGCCAAATTTCCGCTAGGGTTTCCCGGACCGAACTCCCAAGACCTGACAACGAGCCAAGAGTCCCAAAAGGCTGAAGCCCGAAAGCCGAAGCCCGAAGCCCGAATTCAGGAGCCAGAAACTAACATGCGCAAGCCGATCAAGTACGTAGAAAAAGCAGTCACCGTCGCCGCCAAAGGCGCGTGGGTTGTGTTCGACCGCTTAAATCGCATCAACCCCGGCGCGTCCCCCACCCCCAAGTGGTCCGACAAGCCTCTGCTCAAGTCCTACGAAAAATCCAAGCCACCCCTCGGCTGGCCCCGCTCCACCGACTCTCTGTGCCCCAAGTGTGTCCCTGAAATCCGCCAGCAGATCCTCGACGGCAAGCTGCCTCACGAGGTTCTGATGAACGAAAAGGTCGGCGAGATCAAGGCCACCATCGTCGAGCGCGACGGCAAGATCCTCATGGTCAAGGACTGCCCCAAACACGGCCACTTCGAAGACGTCATGTCCATCGACACCGAGTTCTCCAAGCACTTGGAAGACGTGTTCCCCGGCCGCGACATCGTTGCCCACAACGACGAGAAGCTCCATCATCACGGCTCCTCCACCGTCAAGTACGGCCGCGGCTCGGTCCTCACCATCGATCTCACCAACCGCTGCAACATGATGTGCGATCCCTGCTTCATGGACGCCAACCAGGTCGGCTTCGTTCACGAACTCACCTGGGAAGAAATCAAGACCATGCTCGACAACGCCATCACCATCAAGCCCCGTCGCCAGATGAGCGTTCAGTTCTCCGGCGGCGAACCCACGTTGTCGCCGTACTTCCTCGACGCCGTTCGCTACGCCCGCAAAGTCGGATACAACTCCGTCCAGGCCGCCACCAACGGAATCGAATTCGCGAAAAGTTTCGAGTTCTGCCAGCAGGCCGTCGAAGCCGGCATGCGCTACGCTTACCTGCAATTCGATGGCATCGGCAACGCCGCCAACGCCCACCGCATGGTCGGCAACCTCTTCGACGTGAAATTAAAAGCCATCGAAAACCTCCACAACGCCGGAGTCGAAATCGTCCCCGTCGTAACCATCGTCAACGGCATCAACAACGAACAAGTAGGACGCATCATCAAGTTCGCGCTGGATAATCCGCGCACCATCAGCTTCCTAAGCTTCCAGCCAGTAAGCTTCACCGGCCGCGACGAAGCCGTAACCGACGACCGCCGCCAAGCCCAGCGTTACACCTTGTCTCACCTCGCCCACGACGTAAAAAACCAAACCGGCCTGGGCGACCCAAGCCGCGACTGGTTCCCAATCAGTTTCATGGGCACCTTCAGCGACTGGGCCGACCTAATGCACGCCGAAGACAAAAACAACGACTGGGGCCAACTCTCCTGCGGTTGCCACCCGAACTGTGGGACTGGGATGGCGGTGATGATCGATAAGGAAACTAAGGAAGCGGTTCCGGTGACGGCGTTTTTGAAGGGGGATCAGCTGGCGAAGGATATTGCCAAGGTGAACGATGCGGCGCGGGGGAAGTTTCTTACGGTGTTTGGGATGGCGTTGTGTTTGATGAAGAACTACGATCCGTATCAGGCGCCGACGCATTTCAAGCTGATGGATCTGCTGCGGAAGTTCGATAAGAACTTTAATGCTACCGGAAAGAACTACGGTAAGGTTGGACCGGATCGGACAGTCGACGACGTGATGAAGCGGCGGCAGGACCGGTGGAACTTCCTGTTTATCGCGGGGATGTGGTTCCAGGATCTGTTCAACTATGACTTCCGGCGGACGGAGCAGTGCATTATTCCGTACGCGACGCAGGAAGGCGAGATTTCGTTCTGCGCGTACAACACGGGCGTGGGATGGCGGAACATCATCGAGAAGATGCATATGACGGCCACGCTGACCAAGTGGTACGAAGAGCACGGACGGCACGAAATTTTTGCGGGCGGGAAGAAAGTGAAGATGGACGACGAGATGCACACGCTCCTGCTGCGCGAGAATATTGTAACGACGGAGTTGCAGCACGATCTGGACAATTTGGGGATCGCAAAGAACGCGCGCGAGGAGAAGAAGCGGGCGAGAGATGCGAAGGCGGCTTCCGGCTCTCGGCTTCCGGCTCCCGGAGTGGAATCTGATGTGGAAGGTGAGCATCGTGGGCCGCAGAAGAATGATGAGGCTTACAACGCGCGCATGGCTTCGCTTTACCGTGAAGTCGTGCTGAAGGAGAAGCCGGCGGTGGCGGAAAATGGATTCATCCCGCTGGGGGCGCTGGGGAAGGGCAATGGCAACGGAGCGCATGCTGCGAAGCCGGAAGTGGCTGAGCCGGTGGCTGGGGATTAGGCTTCGGCTGACGTGCATCGAGTGGGAAAACCTGGGAGGTTTCTTCCGAGGAAATCGGGGAACGTCCCGT
>Ga0187890_10002024_pt1 | contig 14249 bp, 8 predicted proteins | sample June2016WEW_21_1_FD_133005 | JGI IMG/M metagenome (GOLD analysis project Ga0187890, IMG submission 133005) | Peatland microbial communities from SPRUCE experiment site at the Marcell Experimental Forest, Minnesota, USA - June2016WEW_21_10 | ecosystem: Environmental > Terrestrial > Soil >... | reverse complement strand
GGTCATCCCAAGCGCCTGCGTAAGCCACTTTTCCGTAACGCTGTTGCCAGAGTTGTGCTTCCTCACGGCTGCGAACTAAGGGGAAGGCCGCACCGGGCACAACTGGAATGTCAGTCCGCCCGATAATTTCAAGCAAGCGCAGCGTATGCGCCACTTCTTCATCACGCCACTGATCTCCGCTCACCACTGTGATCCCCAGCACCTCTACCTGCGGAGATTGAATGAGTACCAGCAAAGTCTGCATGTTACTGCCGCCAGGCCCGGAACAATCTTCGTTGATGATGATTTTGCGACGCGGCTGAGCGAAGCAGAGACTGACGGCAAAGAGCGGCACCGCTAGACACAGCAGGCTCGTTTTCATGAGTCCCAGATTAAACAAAATGAAAAGGCAGAGGAGACGACGCCCATCTACCCGACACCCCAAAGCTCCACAAGAATCAGAATTTCACCTTAACGGCAAACTGAATGAGTCGTGGATTATTCACCGTGTTGCTGATTACGCCGAAGCTGGAGGGAGTATTGATATCCTGCTCGCCCGTGCCGCTGACACCGGGCATGAAGTACTGAGGATGGTTGAACAGATTAAAGAATTCGGCCCGGAATTGCAGACTAGTCTGTTCGCCGAACGGGAAGTCCTTGAATAAAGAGAAGTCGGTGTTCACAAAACGAGGTGCGTAAACCGGTGCGCGTGGCGCTGTGCCAATTTCACCCACCAAGGCGGCGGTGGGAGTGAAGGGATTGATTACTGCGGTCGGCGCTGTTTCAAAAGCACAGGGATTGAACCAGTTTTGCAGCGTGTGAATCCGCGATGGGGCGACACAACCTGGATTCCCCGCAACCGGGCCCGCTTTATCCGGGTTACCTACTTCGTTGGGACGCTGAACGGTTAATCCGTTGTAGTCGAAGAATACTCCCGATGAATCGGAACTATCGACTACGAAGAGCGGAAATCCGGACGTAGCTCTCTCGATCAGATTGACTTGCCATTTGCCGAAAATCGCGTTCGTCGCCCCGCTCCAGCCACCTCCGAATCGTTTGCCTTTGCCAAAAGGCAATTCGTAGAGGATGCTGGCAGTGAAGCTGTCATTGAGGTTCAGTTGCGAAAGACCCCAATCGAGCCTGGCTGTGCCGGGAAGGGGATAGTACAGCGCGCCCGGGTTTGTGCCGAGGCCATCGGTCAAACCAGAGTCGAAGTTGCGCGACCAAGTGTAACCGAACAAGGCATAGAGGCCATGCCGAACGCTCTTGGTCTCAGCCTTGACTTGAAGGGAGTCATATTGAGCGTTACCGATGCTGTTGTTGGTGAAGACATTCTGAAAAGGCGCGGCATAAGGGTAAAACGGAAAAGTGCAGCCTAACGTGTAGCCGGGAATAACCCCGCAGGCGCTGGGCGGCGCGAGGTTTTCGTTCAGCTGGCTGACCAGAATATGATGGCTGCGGCTCCCGGCATAGCCGACGGTAAGCACGATGTTAGCCGGCATCTGACGTTCAACGTTGAGATTAAACTGCTGGATTGAGCCCTGTTTAAAATTAGGATTCATCGCCTGAATGGAACCGGTGTAAGCGGAAGGGGTCACCGGGGCGTCATAGACGAACCCGCCTGGAACAGCAACGGTAGAAGCGGGCTGTGGAGCGGTATTCGGAAAGATAAAACCATTCGAGAGGCCGCAGCCAGGGGCGCCGAGAGGAGTGCAAACACCGAGCGGGTAGGGATCTACCTCCGCATAGTACGGCGGGTTTTGCCACAGCCCCTGTCCGCCCTGGTCCCAGGCCGAATCGTGGTAGATGGAATATCCGCCACGCACCACGTTCTTATCACTTCCCCTGGGCTTCCAAGCGAATCCAATGCGAGGTTCCAGGGCGGTTTTATCGAATTGAATGCCCACACGTCCGTTGGTCGCAATGCAGGTTGTACAACCCGTCAATCCTGGACTGCCTGCCGGAACGTACCACTTGAGGTTCGAAATGTTGAAGCTCGCTTGCCGATTTCTGACTTCCGTTTCGGGCGTGACCAGCGCCCAGGCAAGACCGACGTTCAGCGTCAGGTTGCCGCTCACGCGCCAATCATCCTGAACAAACGGGCGAACCATCTTGTAGCGGCGGCCGACCGTACCGCCCAGGAACGTCTGATCGTGGGCCGCAAAGACCCCCATACTGCCCAAGAGCAAATCGGCGATGTCGTCGCCGCTGGCTGTGCCAAAGTTTACGATGTAACCATCCTGAAACGCGTTGTTTCTGATATTCATCTCTTCCGCGCGGTATACGGCGCCTACCCGGATATCATGTTTGCCGCGAATCAGGTCCAGGGTGTCGCCGGCCGAATAGACGTTGGTGCCTCCCTGATACGGTGAGTAGCCGCGATCGCCGATCGAAAAATAGCTGCCCATCTGGAACGAAGGCATGCCGCAACTGATGCAGTCGTTGGTGGCCTGGTTCAGATTGGTGGGGTAGCCCGGTAACGCGCAGTTGCTATCCAAGTCTGCGCCAGGAATTTTCAAAGCGGACCCTTCGCAGGGCTGGGGGCCGAACTCTCCGTAGGAAAGAATATGGTTGAAAATGCGGTTGAAGCCACCAGTGAACTGGTTAATGGTTGTAGCCGAAAAAATGTGGGTTTCCGACACGACCGCATTGCGTCCGTGGTTGTCGATGTGTTGATTACTGCCAAAGGCGTTTTGTTCCGACCAAGTCGGCGAGCCACCGGGCACGAAGTTGGTTGCCTGATCGTAGCTGAAGCGCGCAAAGGCGGAGTCCTTGCTGGAAAAATTGTGATCGAGGCGAATGTCCCACGTGCCTTCGTTGAGTCTGCGAACGGGTTGGTTGGCATAGTTGAAGGCGGGATTGTTTTGCACGTTGGGGGCAGGATAGAGCTGGGCTACATTTGCACCGATTGAGTTCACCAGGTTCACGCCGGATCCTGGCCCCGGAATGATGTCGCAGGGCGTTGTGGCCGCGGTCGCAGCCTGACTTCCATCGGCGGCCGGAGTCTCGGGCAAGCCCGTAGCCTTGGCGCATTGAAAGGGAACGCCCACAAGCAGGCCTTGTGAGTTATAGACCTTAGGAGTGTACGGATTGATCAGTTGCGAGCCAAAAGGATTCGAGCTCTCGTTGAAATTACCGTTCGCGTCAGGCGTCACCATGTCGGTCGTTGGCACGAAACCGGTGTAGGGGACGCCTTTCCGCTGAATCTTTGCCTGGTAATCAAAAAAGAAAAACGTTTTGTCCTTTCGGACGGGTCCGCCGATCGAGCCGCCAAACTGGTTGAGATTGAACTTTGTGGCTGTATTGACGAACGGAGTCGTCGCGTCGAGCGCGGTATTACGGAAGAACTCGAATAGTGAGCCGTGAAATTTGTTTGTGCCTGACTTCGTGGTTACTAGCACGGTGGGTCCCGCGCGTTCTCCGTATTCGGCGGAGTAGTTGTAGGTCAGGACTTTGAACTCCTGGATGTCGTCGATAGAGGAAAAAATCGCAATGCCGCCTTCATCAAGCTGATTGTTGTCGTTGCCGTCGAGAAGCCAGTCGGTGCTTTGCTCGCGGGAGCCACCGACGGAAAGAGAAAAAGCGCCACGAGTGGCCGCTTCGCTGCTGGCGGCGCTGGTGAAAAAGCTGACTGGACTGGTGGACTGCGTTGTACCGGGGGTCAGAGTTGCAAGCTGCACAAAATTGCGGCCGTTCAGCGGGAGGTCGGCCACTTCCTCGGCGGTGATGACCTGACCCAACGTTGGATTCGTTGTCTCCACCGCTACTTCGGTCGCATTCACTTCTACGGCAGTGGTGACCGACGCCGGAACGACCGTAAAATCCAGTTCGCGGTGCTCGTCGATCTGCAGTCGGACGTCTTTCTGCTCCGCGGGTCCGAACCCCTGTGCGTCGACTCGAATGGTGTAAAACGCGACGGGCAACAAGGGAATCAAATAGTGTCCCGAGTCGTCGGTCTTCGCCTCGCGCGACACGCCGGTGCCCTGCGACGTTGCCCTAACGGTCGCTCCCGACACGACCGCGCCTGCTTTGTCAGAAACTGTGCCGGAAAAACTTCCGGTTGCTTGGCCGTAGAGGACAGGGCAGAGCGCGAGGATCAGGAAACAGCAACAACCGATGAGCAGCACCTTCTTGTTCAGCATTCGAACCCCTTTCGGCGGCCCTCAACCGAACGAAAAAGTTTTCCTGCTCTTGAAAGTTGAAAGCCCTAGCCGTAGAAGGGCCTTATAAATGGGCCGCTAATCCGAAGTCAAGATTTTTCGCCCGAAAAGAGGGACTACTCGCTGCGATCTTTTTGTATCGACGGATGAAAGATTTGCGATTGACTTATTCGGAACCGGCGGATTCGTCGACACACATGCGGTCAAACGCCAAGCGCAGCACGCACTTGCACTCATATGTCGTAAGCAGTCACGGTGGGTCGTTAGGGTTAAGACAATTTCAAATGGAACCGGTCCCGGATCGGGATTTCCATTCTGCGTCGAAACGCTGGCGATCATAAAAAGACTTCTGTGTGCCCACGCCGGTGGTCGAGAGTCCCGCGTACAAGTTGGCGCGCCGCACCGCTTCTTGCTCCGGTATGCCTTCGGCGAGAAACACCGCAAAGCTGCCGATGAATGCGTCCCCCGCACCTGTGCTGTCGATACTCTTCACAGGAAACGCGGGTACGTGTTCGCGACTCTCACGGCTCGCGAGAAGGGAGCCCTTGGCGCCGAGCGTGATGATGACTCGGCGAATGCCGCCATTCACCAGTCCCCCGGCACATTGTTTCGCGTCATCGACACTGTGCACGGCGATTCCGGTGATCGTCTCCGCCTCGCTTTCGTTGGGTACGAAGTAGTCGAGTCCCTCCAATGCGGGCAGATCAACTGGTTGTGCCGGCGCAGGATTCACAATGCACCGAACTCCGTGCTTTCGCGCGAACGAGACCGCGTAGTAAACAGTCTCGAGCGGAATTTCAAACTGCAGCACGATGCAGTCGGCGGTTTTCAGTGTCTCGGCCGCGGCTTCCACATCGGCTGGCTTCAGCGCGTCATTCGCTCCCTTGACCACCAGGATGCGGTTCTGTCCACTGGGATCGACAAAGATTGGCGCGACGCCACTCGATAGTCCCTCAACCTGCTTGACGTGCGTCGTGTCAATGCCAAGCTTCTTGAAGTTCTCAATCGTGGCCGGACCGAACAGGTCGCTGCCGACGCGCGCCACCATGAATACTTCCGCTCCGCACAACCGAGCCGCAACCGCCTGGTTCGCGCCTTTGCCGCCGAAGCCGAGATCGAACTTCTGTCCGAATATGGTTTCGCCGGGTTTCGGGAACCGATCCGTAAAAGTCGTCAGGTCGACGTTGGCGCTGCCAATCACCACGATGCGAGGCCGCTTTGCCATAGTGTTTCGTGCAGAAAATTCTCGTGCAGAGATCTTCGCACAGAAGATCATTAAGAACGCCCGAGTCTATTAAGCGATCTGAGTCGTGTCAACGCCAGATTTGTGGGGCGTGCGCCAAGCGCTCTGCGGAGATCGTCGACCGATCAGCGAAATTTCCATCGCGTTTGTCCTTGACACGATTTCGGTGACGACGCTAGGCTACCTCGCTGCCTCGGCATAGACAAACAGAAGGTAGATAGATTCACCCGCCGTTCTCGGACTTGCAAGCTGCCCAAAAGGAGCGATGATGTTTACTCCACCGAATTTTACAGTCGCGCTGTTGATGACGATCGCCAGCGCGGTCTGCTGGGGATCGTGGGCCAATACATTCAAGGGCGTGAAGAATTATCGCTTTGAGCTTTTTTATTGGGACTATGCGGTCGGCATTTTTCTGATTTCGCTGGTGGGGGCGCTCACGCTGGGCAGTACGGGACACGACTCAACGAGCTTTTTGAACAACGTTCATTCTGCCGATAATTCGAACATTCTATGGACGATGGTTGGCGGGGCGATTTTCAATCTGGCAAACCTTCTGCTGGTGGCTGCGATTGACATGGCTGGGCTGGCGGTAGCGTTGCCGGTTTCGATTGGAATCGCACTGGTCGTGGGCACCATGCTGAGCTATATCCTGCAGCCGAAAGGGAACCTGCTGTTCATGGCGGCCGGCGTGGCGTGTGCGCTGATTGCCGTGATTCTCGATGGCAAGGCATTTGGCAGTCTGGGGTCGGAGCGTTCGGCCTCGCGCAAGAGCATCATCATCTGCATTGTTTCCGGCGTGCTGATGGGACTATGGAATCCGTTCGTCGCCTACGGCGCGACCCGCGGGAATGCGCTGACGCCGTACAGTTCCGTTGTATTTCTCACGCTAGGCGCGCTGCTCTCATGTTTCCTCTGGAATTTGTATTTCATGAAGAAGCCGCTGGCCGGCGAACCGGTGAGCTTCGTCGGATTCTTCACCGGTCCGCCCTCGGGACATTTGCTCGGGCTGCTCGGTGGAATTATTTGGGGCACTGGGACCATCTGCAACGTGGTGGCTGGTGGGTCAGCCGGCTTCGCGCTATCGTATGCCATCGGGCAGTCGGCGCCGATGGTCGGAGCGCTGTGGGGCGTTTTTGCGTGGAAGGAATTTGCCGGGGCGGGATCGCGGGCCAAAATATTTCTCGCGCTGATGTTTGTGTTTTATGGGCTGGCGATTCTACTGCTAGCGCATGCCAGCAGCTAAAACCTCGCCCGTGATGCACCTTGCCCGAGCGAACTCGAAGGGGCCGCCCCGGGAGGACAGAGCTTTACATGGAAGCAGCCGTTGCGCTGCCCCCGGACGAGGCGTCCGGGGCGTCACAAATCGAGTTTCCGGCATCATTTTCCTTTTATGCGACTGATAAACAGCTGTAAGAATCGATCTGCATCCGAAGCCACGCACACTCTTGCATTTGTCTTCAGATAATCGTAACCCTCGATCACATAGTGGTCACCGTGCAGCACGTTTTTTTCATTCGCGCCCATGCGATTGGCGACGGTTTCTCCGCGCGTGAACTCGCCTTTGGTTTCAACATCGACGTGCATCTCTTTCAGCGTGACCAGAGTCGGGTCAACGGCCGTTCCCACTGCCAGCGGGTCATACATGGCAGCGCCCGGATATCCATTCTTCTCGGCGCGTGACAAGTAGAACTCGCCGACCTTGGCAACAAAATCGTTTTCTGGGCCGTGCGTAGATTGAATCTGCGCGAGTTGCTTGCGTGTCATCAACGTCCGCTCACCCACGTCAGATCCGACCATGGTTACGATCCAACCGGCGTTGAACACAATTGCAGCCGCTTCGGGATCGTTATAGATGTTGGCCTCGGCAGCTCCGTTTACGTTTCCTCCACTGATCGATCCGCCCATGATCACAATGTCTTTTACTAAAGTCGCAATCGAGGGATCCTTGGAAACTGCCAGTGCTATGTTGGTCAGCGGGCCGACGGGAATAAGGGTGATCTCATGCGGATACTTGTGGACCAACTCGATGATGAGGTCTGGCCCGAATCTCGGATCGGCCTTGCACTTCGAGGCCGGTAACTCGATGTTGGCCAGTCCATTTTGTCCGTGCCAGTATTCCGCCGTAATCAACTTCTGATTCAAAGGGTGCTGCGCTCCGCCCGCGACTGCAACATCGCATCGCCCTGCTAGTGAAACAAGCTTCAGCGCATTTTCCAGGCCCTGGGCGGCGACCACGTTTCCGGGCACGACCGTTAGCGCCTCAACTTTGATCTCCGGCGAATTCAGCGCCAAAAGAATCGCAAGAGCGTCGTCAGTGCCGGGATCGGTGTCGATAATTACACGCCGCGGGGAAGCCTGGGCAGATGCGGCCACAAGAGCGGGAACAACGAACAAAGCGACTACAAAAGTAAACCGGAATCGTTTCACCTGAGAAGTCCTTTCCAGATCGGCGTCGCAAACTAGCTGAGAGATTAGCGCTAGATCGGAACCGAAGCGGAGAAAACCATTTGCCGACGTTTACAGCAGCATGCCTGCGATCGAAGCCGACATAAGGTTGGCCATGGTTCCAGCCAACATCGCGCGAATGCCGAGGCGCGCCAGTTCGCCTTTCTTGTTCGGCGCCAACGCCCCAATTCCGCCAATCTGAATCCCAATCGAACTCAGGTTCGCGAATCCACACAGAGCGAAGGTCGCGATGGTGAACGAACGGGGATCGAGCGCGGCCCTCATTGGGCCGAGCAGTGAGAATGCGACCAGTTCGTTCAGCACCATCCGTGTGCCCAGAAGATTGCCAATAATCCGGCAATCGTGCCATGGTACGCCAATCACCCAGGCCACGGGCGCGAAGACTGCCCCGAAGATTTTCTCCAGACTCTCTGGGAACCAAGCTATCCAGTGGTGGACGCCGCCAAGGATTCCATTTAACAGGGCGATGAGCGCCAGAAACGAAATCAGCATCGCGGCGATGTTCAGCGCCATGTGCAGGCCGTCGGTCGTTCCCCTTGCAACGGCGCCCAATAAGTTTTCTTGTTTTTCGGCACTCTCTTCATCTTCGCTCATCACTACGCGTCCGGCGGTTTTCGGCTGTTCAGTTTCCGGTACTAGCATCTTCGCCATCAACAGCGTGCCCGGCGCTGTCATGATTACTGCGCTCAGCAAGTGCTTCGGCTCAATCCCAAAGGCAATATATGCGGCCATGATTCCGCCTGAAACGTGCGCCATGCCACTGGTCATGACCGTCATCAGTTCGGAGTGCGTCAGATCAGCGAGAAACGGCTTGATCGTGACGGGCGCTTCTGTTTGTCCCATGAAAATACTCGCCGCCACGTTCAGCGATTCCGCGCCACTAGCCCCCATCACCCGTGTCATCAGCCATGCGGCGATTTTGATAATGAACTGCATGATCCCGTAGTGATAAAGCACTGCGAAAAAAGCGGTGATGAAGATGATGGTTGGTAACACCTGAAAAGCGAAATAGAAGCCGAGATGCGAGCCCTGTTTCCCCAGATCGCCGAAAACGAACTCCGAGCCAACGAAAGCGTAGTTCAGGAACCGATTGACCACGTTGCCTGCTGCTTGAAATGCGCGGCGGCCCGCATCGATTCGCAACACACAAATGGCGAACGCAAATTGCAGGCCCAGACCCCACGCCACCGTTTTCAGGCGAATCGCGCTCCGGTCGGTGGAAAAAGCAAAAGCCAGGCCCAGCATCGTCAACAGGCCGAGAATTCCCGTGAAACGTCCCATTCAGTTTTCTCCTGGCTTCCCGATCACTTCCCGATGACCCGGTGAATCAGCGGCCTCTTCTCAGTCGGTGGTGAATCGTTGATCCGGCAGCTCTCTTCCAGCAATTGTTGAGCGCGCGCAACTCGCGATTCGGAATTGTAGTAGATCGTGGCAATCGGTTCTCCGGCGGCAACGCAGTCGCCGACTTTCTTGTGCAGCACAATTCCCACCGCCGGATCGACCGAATCTTCCTTGCGTTCGCGTCCACCCCCGAGAATCACGCAGGCCGTGCCGATCTGCTCGCACTGGAGAGAAGAGATGTATCCATTCTTCGCACACAAGACTTCCTGCGAGTGCTCAGCCTGCGGCAAGCCCTTGGGGTCATCGATCACTCGCGGATCCCCACCCTGCAGTTCCACCATTTTGCGAAACCGGTCGAGGGCTGCCCCTGACGCAAGCAGTTTTGCACTCTCTTGTTTTCCCTCTGCAACCATCTTCGAAACCCCACCCAGATGCAACATCCACCCTGCCAGCTCCAGACAGAGCTCCCGCAAATCTTGCGGTCCACCGCCTCGCAGAACGTCCACCACCTCGACCACCTCGAGCGCGTTGCCGATCATATTTCCCAGCGGCTGGTCCATGTCCGTGATCAGCGCGACGGTCTTCTTGCCCATGCGTTCACCGGTTTCCACCATGAGTTCGGCCAGGAACGCCGCATCTTTCTCGCTCTTCATGAACGCCCCCGACCCGGTCTTCACGTCGAGTACCAGCGCGTCAATTCCCTCGGCCAGCTTCTTGCTCATGATGGAAGCGCAAATCAGGTAAGGACTTTCCACGGTGCCAGTCACATCGCGCAGCGCGTATAGCTTGCGATCGGCTGGGGCAATCTCCGCGGTTTGCCCAATCATCGCGCAGCCGCACATCTCCAGCACTCGCCGGAACTCTGGCACCGGCAGATTCACATTGAACCCGGGAATCGCCTCCAGTTTGTCGAGGGTGCCGCCGGTGTGTCCGAGTCCCCGTCCGCTGATCATCGGGACCGTCACACCCGCCACGGCCGCAAGCGGCGCCAATACAAGGGAAGTCTTGTCGCCCACGCCGCCCGTGGAATGCTTGTCCACCTTTCTTGCGGGAATCGCCGAAAGGTCCAACACCTCACCCGAGCGCAGCATCGCATCAGTCAATGCCGCAGTTTCTCCCCGCGTCATGCTGCGCAACACCACCGCCATCAGCCACGCAGAAACTTGATAATCGGGAATCACCCCGTGCGTGTAGGACGCGATCAATGACTCGATTTCGAACCGCGACAACTCACCGCCGTCCCGCTTCTTGCGAATGACGTCGATCGCACGGAAGGTCTGAGCGGAGGTCGAAGAGTTACTCACTGGAGCCGAAATCCTTCCGGAAGAAGTTCGGTGATGTGAGCTTGTCTCGGTCCACGAGCGCCCTTGAAGAACACCACCGCATCAGGGCCGAACTCATAGATGACCTGGCGGCAAGCTCCGCAGGGAGAGCAAGCAACGCCGTGGTCGTTGGTGACGGCGATCGCGCGAATCTCAATCTTCGGCCCCAACTTCGCAACCGCAGAAAAAATTGCGGTCCGCTCGGCACAGTTGGTCATCCCATAAGAGGCGTTCTCCACGTTGCAGCCGGAGAAGATTTTGCCGTCCGCTAACAGGATCGCGGCGCCCACGCGAAAGTTGGAGTAGGGCGCGTGAGCGTTCTTCATCGCTTTCTGTGCGGCGCGCTCTAACTGCTTGCGAGTCGCGGCGGCGAAAGTTTTCTTAGGCATGACCGTTTCTTCGGATTAGATAATTCAGGACCGGTTAAATTGTGCGTCATTGTAAACCCTGACCCAGTAGCCGCACGGCATTTTTGCCAGCGTCGGCGCAAGAGTCACGTCAATTTCCATTCGGAGGGCCCCATTTCGCGGAGCCTGCCGTACAATTGCAACCTGAGCGAAGCGCGTGCGGATCATTCAGTCCGCGCTTTTGAGGTAAAGTCGTCAATGTCCGTGGATCACCAACTTCCCGCGCCGGCCCACGAACCTAAGCATGGATCGCGCGGCGACGACACCGACCATCCTGTAGGCACGATCGCAACGATTTCCGGACGTTCCCTTCAGCCCAACTCCGGCATTCCTCTGGACCTGCATTGGGTGCGGGAAATGCAAGCCAACACCAGCGCCATCGAACGCCGTGTCCACTCACAGGTCGCGCGCCGATCGGTCAAGAAGGAATGGCAAGCTGCGTGGCTGCTCCGCGCCATCACCTGCATGGATTTGACCACTCTTTCCGGCGACGATACCGACGACCGCGTTCGCCGCCTGTGCGCAAAGGCCCAGCGACCCATCCAGAACGATCTTGTGCGCAAGTTAGGTATCGAAGAACTCGAAGTGAAAGTTGCCGCCGTGTGCGTCTATCACACCTTCATCGAAACCGCCCTGCACGCTCTGGAAGGAAGTGGAGTGCGTGTTGCCGCGGTCTCCACGGGCTTTCCGGCGGGTTTGTCGCCGCTGGCAGAGCGTGTCGCAGAAATTCGTCGCTCCGTGGAAGCGGGCGCGCATGAGATCGATGTCGTGATTACGCGCGGCCACGTCTTCGGCGGTAGGTGGCAGGCGCTATATGACGAAGTCGCCGCTTTCAAGCAGGCCTGCGGAAACGCGCACATGAAGGTGATTCTTGGTACCGGCGATCTGCTGACGTTGCGCAACGTAGCACGAGCCAGTATGGTCGCGATGATGGCCGGAGCCGACTTCATCAAGACTTCTACCGGCAAGGAGCCAACCAACGCCACTTTGCCGGTGGGGCTGGTCATGACGCGCGCTATTCGCGAATACGCGCTGCAAACTGGAATGGGCGTGGGCTTCAAAGCGGCCGGGGGACTTCGGACCGCCAAACAGTCCACGGATTGGCTAGCCTTGATGAAAGAAGAACTCGGTTTGTCGTGGACGCGCGCGGAACTATTTCGCTTTGGTGCCAGCAGCTTGCTCGGAGATATCGAACGTCAACTGGAACATTATGCGACCGGGCGGTATTCCGCGGACTATCGTCATCCGATTGCTTGACGAGATAAGCTCAAGAGCGCGTGGGTCTCGCGGACAACTGAAGAATCGAGTCGAACCGAATGAGCATCGCCGAAAAATTTCTGACTATGGAGTACGGTCCCGCTCCCGAAGATCCCAAGGAGGCGCAAAGCTGGCTGGATCGTCACGGCCGCCGCTTCGGCCACTTCATCAACGGAGCATGGCAGGCGCCCGCCGCCGGCGAATATTTCGATACACTCGATCCGTCTACCGGTGAAAAGTTGGCTTCCATTGCTCAGGGTTCTGCAGCGGACGTCGATGCCGCCGTGCAGTCTGCACGCGTAGCCTCGCCGAAGTGGCGCGCTCTTACTCCGCACGCCCGGGCCCGCTATCTCTATGCGCTCGCCCGCTTAGTGCAGAAACATTCGCGCCTGCTCGCCGTTCTCGAAACCATGGACAACGGCAAGCCAATCCGCGAGAGCCGCGATATTGATATTCCTCTGGTTGCTCGGCACTTTTACTACCACGCCGGCTGGGCGCAGCTGCTCAAGCAGGAGTTTCCCGAGCACGAGCCTTGCGGCGTGGTGGGGCAAATTATTCCGTGGAATTTTCCGCTGCTCATGGCGGCATGGAAGATCGCGCCCGCGCTGGCTACGGGGAACACGGTGGTCTTAAAGCCCGCCGAGTTCACGCCGCTCACCGCTCTTGCCTTCGCCGAACTTTGCCAGGAAGCCGGATTGCCCGCCGGCGTTGTCAACATCGTGACTGGCGATGGCTCGGCCGGCGAAGCGTTGGTGAAGCATCCGGATGTCGACAAGATCGCGTTCACCGGTTCCACGGAAGTTGGCCGCGCGATCCGCGCCGCCACAGCCACCAGCCACAAGCGCCTTTCGCTTGAGCTGGGAGGAAAATCCCCGTTCATCGTTTTCGACGATGCCGATCTCGACAGCGCAGTCGAAGGCCTTGTGGACGGAATCTGGTTCAACCAAGGCCAGGTTTGCTGCGCTGGCTCGCGCCTGCTGATGCAGGAGAGCATTGCCGAAGTTCTGCTCGGCAAGATTCGCGAGCGCATGAGCACGTTGCGCATCGGTGCGCCTCTCGACAAGATCATCGACATCGGCGCGATTGTGGCTCGAGTGCAACTGGAGCGCATCCAGCGCATGGTGGAGCAAGGTGTCGCCGAGGGTGCAACCTGCTGGCAACCGCAGGTCACGTTGCCCGCGCGTGGATTGTTTTATCCACCGACTCTTCTCAGCAATGTGCATCCCACATCGATCGTCGCCCAGGAAGAAATCTTCGGTCCTGTCCTGGCGACCATGACGTTCCGCACGCCACGCGAAGCTGTAGAACTCGCGAACAACACGGTCTATGGCCTTGCCTCCTGTGTGTGGAGCGAGAACATCAACGTCGCATTGCAGGTAGCGGCACAACTAAAGGCTGGCGTGGTCTGGGTAAACTGTGCCAACTTGTTCGACGCGTCGTGCGGCTTTGGCGGCTACCGCGAAAGTGGGTTCGGCCGCGAAGGGGGCCGCGAGGGGCTGCTGGAATATCTGGAGCCGTCATGGTTTAAGAACGCGGCGATGCTGCCGGCTGTACACTCGCCCGCAGTCACGCAGGTCGAGGATGAATCGCAACCCAGCACTCCCGCCATCGATCGTACAGTGAAGCTTTACATCGGAGGCAAACAGGCCCGGCCCGATTCCGGTTACAGCATGGAGGTTCGTTCGCCTGACGGGCACCTGCTCGGCGAGGCTCCCCTTGGCAATCGCAAAGACATTCGCAACGCCGTGGAAGCCGCTCGTAAGGCCGAAGCCTGGGGCAAAGCAACGGCGCACAATCGCGCCCAGGTTCTTTATTACTGCGCAGAAAATCTTTCGCAGCGCCGCGACGAAATCATTCGCCGTCTTACCGCTGTTGTCGGTGAAAAGCAAGCTACCGCAGAAGTCGATCTCGGCATTGATCGTATTTTCTCTTACGCGGCATGGGCCGATAAGTTCGACGGCGCCGTCCACAACCCGCCGTTTCGCAATATAGCCATCGCCATGAACGAGCCGCTCGGGACTGTCGGCGTCATCTGTCCCAGGGAGGCGCCGCTGCTCGGTTTTCTGTCGCTCGC
>Ga0187890_10002023_pt1 | contig 14249 bp, 14 predicted proteins | sample June2016WEW_21_1_FD_133005 | JGI IMG/M metagenome (GOLD analysis project Ga0187890, IMG submission 133005) | Peatland microbial communities from SPRUCE experiment site at the Marcell Experimental Forest, Minnesota, USA - June2016WEW_21_10 | ecosystem: Environmental > Terrestrial > Soil >... | reverse complement strand
GCCACTCGCGTTGCCCGCCCTATTTACTTCGTTGCGGTAGGCTAATGCCGTCTCGTAGCGATGGTGGCCGTCGGCGATGATCAGGTTTCGATCGCGCATCTGCTGCTGCACGGCGCTGACGACGGCTGGGTCGGAAACCTTCCAGACGCGATGGATGACGTCGTATTCGTCAGTGACCTCAATCTCGGGAGCAGTTCCGCCGGCGCTTGAAGGGGCTGGATCGAGCAGTGCGTCGATTTTGCCGCCTCCGCTATACAGCATAAAAATCTGGCCGAAGTGGGCGCGGGTCGAGCGCAGAAGGTCGAGGCGGTCAGCTTTGGGCTTGGATAAAGTCTGCTCATGGCGAAAAACCACGCCGGCCGAATAGTCTTCGGTCCGGCCGAGGGCGATAAAGGCCCGGCGCTCGGCGAGAGACTCGCTCCCCGGGACCTTGAAGGTCTGGGAATAGCGGTAGAGGGATGGCTCGGGGTCCTGGCGCAAAACGCCCGTTTGCCGCCAATCACGGAAAGACGACGCGGCCCGGGTATAGACGTTGTCGAACTCGCTATCCGACGGAAAACGCTGGCCCAGAATGATTCGAACGAGGTTATATGGGCTTGCCTGGTAATAACTTTGCTGCATGGCCGGGCTGATCTTGTCGTAGGGCTGGGTCACGACTTGGCGGATTGGAACGCCCTCATTAGCGTAACGCAGGGCTCGAAATGGAGAAATTGTGGCCATTGGGGTGAACGCAGAATTGTAGCAGGGAGCGGCATCCGGATTCGGAAGCGAAAAAAGATGCACAGCTGACAATACAACTATCCGTGGGGGCAGAGAATCTTAGGGCTGGGCGGGCGAAAAAGCCGTCAGCACTTTTTCGAGACTGTGCTAGTATCCGGCTTATAAGGTTATCGGGATCGCCTTTGTGTGGGGGCGAGTCGGATTCCGGACGGCGAATTCCGATGGTTGGCAGGGCCTATGCTGTGCGGCAAACGGTTCTCGGCTCGGTTGTTTTTTCTGTTACTTCTGATGGCGGCTGTCTGCGGTAGTCGCCTCCTCGTCGCGCAGAATTCCACGGAAGACGTTCACATTCGGCCGCGGGTTGCGCCGGAACCTCCAAAAGAGCCCGAGGGCGATCCCTCGCTGCGGACTCATACCAAGCCCGTCAAGGTCGATGTCAATCTGGTGCTCGTGCCCGTCACAATTACCGATCCGATGAACCGCCTTGTCACGGGTCTTGACCGGGACAACTTCAACCTTTTTGAAGGCAAGGACAAGCAGGACATTCGCACGTTTTCGAGCGAAGATGCCCCGGTTTCGCTGGGTGTAATCTTCGACATGAGCGGGAGCATGAGCAGCAAGATCGAGCGTGCCCGCGAGGCCGTGATCGAGTTCTTCAAGACCGCGAATCCGCAGGATGAATTTTTCATGATTACGTTTGCTGATAAGCCCGAGGAGATTTCCGACTTCACCAGTTCGGTGGACGATATTCAGGGCAAGCTGGTCTACACGATTCCGAAGGGACGAACGGCGCTGCTGGATGCGATTTACCTGGGTGTGAGCAAGATGAGGCAGGCCAAGTATCCCAAGAAAGCGCTGCTGATTATCTCCGACGGTGGTGACAACCACAGCCGCTACACCGAAGGCGAGATTAAGTCGATGGTCAAAGAGGCCGACATCCTTGTTTATGCGATCGGCATCTACGATCATAATTTTTCAAGCGACGAAGAACGGCTGGGGCCCACCTTGCTGAGCGAGATTACGGAACTGACAGGTGGAAGGGCGTTTACGATTGACAATCCGAACGATCTGGCGGATGTTTCTACAAAAATCGGCATCGAGCTGCGCAACCAATATGTGCTTGGCTACCGTCCAAAGAACCCAGTCCGGGATGGCAAATGGCGTAAGATCAAGGTGAAATTGATCCCGCCAAAAGGGTTGCCGCCATTACGGGTGTATGCGAAGACTGGTTACTATGCTCCGACCGAATAACGCCGCACTGCTGATTGTCCTCCTGACAACTGTTTCGCTCGCGTTCTCTCAAACGGGAGGAGCGGTTCCGGCGCCCACGACGGTCGCGCCGTCGCAGCCTGTAACACAACCGCAGCCCAGTCAAGTGACGCCTCCGTCGCAGAAGCCTGCAGCAGCGGATACCCGGTCGACTGCAAGTTCACAATCGCCCGTTACCAGCACGGGGCAGAGTGGATCGATGCCGCTCCCTGCTCCTGCCGATCAACAGCCCCCAGTAGCCGGGTCGCAGAACCCCGACTCCGGCGATAACGGCGTTTTCGTTTTCAAGAAAGAAGTGGAAGAGGTGGTCCTGCACGCCACCGTCATCGACAACAAGCAGCACATCGTGACCAATCTGGCTAAGAGCAGCTTCACCGTTTACGAAAGTGGCCGGCCGCAGACGATCACTTCGTTTCGCCACGAGGACATTCCGGTCGCCATGTGCATTGTGGTCGATAATTCGGGATCCATGCGCGAGAAGCGAGAAAAGGTGAATGCAGCCGCGCTGAATCTGGTGCGGGCGTCCAATCCCAATGATGAGGTCTGCATCGTCAACTTCAACGACGAATACTATCTGGACCAGGATTTCACCTCAAACATCAACAAGCTGAAAGAGGGATTGGAAAAAATCGAGACGCGCGGAGGGACCGCGCTCTACGACGCGGTGGTGGCGACGGCGGTCCATCTGAAGGAAAACGCCAAGCTCGAAAAGAAGGTGATTTTCGTCGTCACCGATGGAGACGATAACGAGAGTTCCGAAACGCTGGAGCAGGCGGTACGTCGGCTGCAAACCGAAAACGGGCCAACCGTCTATGCCATCGGCATTCTGGAAGGCGAAGATCACGTCCGGCACGCCAAACGCGCGCTTCAGGTCATGTGCGAAAGGACCGGCGGAATTGCATTTTTGCCAAAGACCCTGGACGAGGTCGACGCGATCAGCCGCAGCGTCGCGCACGACATCCGGAGCCAGTACACCATCGGCTATAAGCCTTCGACGCCGAAGAATCAGGGCGGATATCGCGAAGTCAGGGTGGATGCGAAGTCTGACAAGCACGACAAACTGACAGTCCGCACTAGAAGCGGCTACTACGCCGGGCCCGAGCCCACTTCGGGCGCGCAATAAGGTTCAATCTGGTGACTGGGTACTTTTGTAATCTCGCTTTGCCCGGTTACCAGAATGCAACGTTACAAAATCCCCGCATTGACGCTTCGCCTTTACCTTCCTTACTCTGATAACGTGCCTCCGATGACTGAAACCTCGCGCCTGCGCGTCAGCGACGACATCACCAAGCTCGTTGGCGAAACCCCGATGCTGCAACTGAAAAAGCTGGCTCCTGCCGGGGCGGCTGATATTTTTGCCAAGCTCGAATACCTGAATCCGGGCGGCAGCGTGAAAGACCGCGCCGCCATCGGACTGATTGCGCGCGCCGAAAAAGAGGGAAAGCTGAAGCCCGGCGGCACGATCATCGAAGCTACGGCGGGCAATACCGGCATCGGTCTTGCGCTGATCGGCGTAAATCGCGGATACAAGGTGCGGCTGTTTGTGCCGGAAAAGTTTTCGGAAGAAAAAGTCATCATCATGCGGGCCCTCGGCGCCGAGGTGACTCGCACTCCGGAGGCCGAGGGCATGCAAGGCGCAATCAATCGGGCCAAGGATCTGCTGGCTACAGACTCGATGGCCTTTATGGCCGCGCAATTTGAGAACCCCGCCAACCCCGATTACCACTACGAAACCACCGCTCGCGAAATTTTCGAACAAATGGATGGCCGGATTGACGTCTTAACCGTAGGCAGCGGCACCGCGGGCACTTTCACCGGAATTGCTCGGTTCATGAAAGAGCGTCTGCCACGTGTGCATACCGTTGTAGTCGAGACCCAGGGTTCAGTGCTGGGCGGAGGCCAACCCGGTCCGCATAAGGTGGAAGGAATTGGCTCGAGTTTCATCCCGAAGAATTTCGATCGCACGGTTTGCGATGAAGTGTTGATGGTGACCGACGAGCATGCGTTTGACATGGTCAAGAAGTTGGCGGCCATCGAAGGCGTTCTGGGCGGCTCCAGCGCCGGAGCCAACGTTTACGCGGCAGTAGAAATCGCCAAGCGCCTCGGAGCAGGGAAGCGCGTGGTCACGCTGATTCCCGACTCCGCCGAGCGCTATCTCTCAAAGAAAATTTTTGAAGGCGGAATCTAGAGCACACTCGACGGTAGCGCCGGCATCTCGCCGGCAATCCAGCAAGACCGGCGCATCGTGCGCCGAGCCGAGTCCCAAAACCACCCAAGATTCAGAACTACTTGCGAGTCAATGAGCGCTATTGCGACGTTTCGCCAATTAGCCGTGAGGCACTATCGCAGAGGAGTGGTAGACCCTCTCCTTGCCAGCAATCGATGGCACTGAAAAACCACCAAGACGCAGGGCCGAATGACCATAGACACGCTTCCATCCAGTTGGGGATTTGTATTCGAGACGGAAGGAATGATTTAGCAAGCCACGTTTCTGGACGATCCGGGTTTGATGGCGAACCAGTTTCTCGATGGTCTCAATGAAAGCGGCATCCAGTTTTTCCATGGAATTGCGAAATTCTGCATCCTGAAAGGGCCTGTACCAGAAATAGTTGCGCTGTTGGGTATCCAGATGCCGAAGCAGCCTCGCGTGAATCTGTCTTTCCGGTTGGAACGTCAGTATAAATTGATATTCCGCCTCCGGGGGCGCGGGCAGCTCCACTCTCACCGAGCGCACGTCGCCCAAATGCGTTTTGACTATCGGCTCGAAACCGATACCGGGCAAGCTCCGGTTAAGGGCGGCAACCATTCGCTCGTCCACAAACTCGCTCAAGTTCATTGCCCCCAAATGCTACGCCACATCACCGACTGTTGTTAACAGCGATAGCGCTCAAGACTGACAGAGTCGAAACTAAGATTTTCCCACGACTGGTATCGAGACTCTTCCAGCCTCGAACAGCCCTCTTGACATCGGCTGCTAGAATGAAATGTAGAGCAATCGAAAAACTTGCTTTGAAAACAACCTGCGCCTCGAGTGCCTGGGTTGAAAAGTCCAAATTTCTGGACAGAATTGCTCTAACTCTTTGATTTATAAATACTTTACTCGTAAGTCCTTATTTTTCAAAGACCCAGCGCCCTACAGCCTCTAAGTCTTTGAGTTCATTAGACCGTGGGGAGGGGGGGTAGGGTAACTAAGTAGTAATAATCGCTTTCTCCAACTGAGAAAACTCCTTCACCAGACTCTCCATTTCCGAGGAAATCATTCTTTGATCGCCAAGCATCCAGACTCGAACAAACAAGGTTTCGCCACTCGCGCCATTCACGCCGGACAAGAACCCGAGCCAGCGACCGGAGCAGTCAACGTTCCCATTTACGCCTCGTCCACTTACGTGCAGGAAGAAATCGGCAAGCATAAAGGATACGAATATTCGCGGGTAACGAACCCGACGCGCGACCGGCTTGAGACGAACCTCGCCGCGCTCGAAGGTGGAGTTGCTGCCAAGGTTTTTGCCAGCGGAATGGCCGCGATCAACGCGGTTGCGACCATGCTCAAATCGGGTGATCACGTCGTTGCCGGACACAATCTATATGGCGGAACGCCGCGCCTATTCGACAATGTGCTGGTCAACTTCGGATTGACGTTCAGTTACGCCGACACGTCGAACGTCACGAACGTTGAGAAAGCGCTGCAGAAAAATACGCGCCTGGTTTTCCTGGAGACGCCAACCAATCCCCTAATGGAATTGTGCGATCTCCGGGCGATCACCGACATGTGTCACCAGCGGGGAGTCGAAGTCGTAGTCGACAACACTTTCATGTCGCCGTATTTCCAGCGCCCGATTGAGTTTGGGGCCGACATGGTGGTCCATTCCACCACCAAGTTTCTCAACGGCCACAGCGATGGTTTGGGCGGCGTGGTCGTATGCACCAAAAAAGAGCAGGCGGAAAAACTCGCTTTTCTGCAGAAGTGTGCGGGCGCGATCATGTCTCCGTTTGAGTGCTTTCTGATTTTGCGCGGAGTGAAAACCCTGGCAGTTCGCATGGAACAACATGACCGGAACGGGCGCGTGGTCGCGAATTACCTGGTGAAGCACAAAAAGGTGAAGAAAGTTTTCTATCCCGGATTGGCCGATCACCCGCAGCACAAGCTGGCTAAGAAGCAGATGAGGGGATTCGGGTCGATGATTTCGTTTGAAACCGGCTCGCTCGCCAATGCCAATAAAATGCTGCGCAAGGTGCGCGTGTGTTCGCTGGCCGAATCTCTGGGTGGAGTGGAGACGTTGATTTCGCATCCCGCAACCATGACGCACGCTGCGGTTGGACCCGAGGGACGACGCAAGATCGGGATCACGGACGGCATGGTTCGCATCTCGGTTGGAATCGAAGACGTGGACGACATTCTTGCGGATCTCGATCAGGGACTGGCGGCGATTTAAATGGGCGCAAAGCTTTACTTGAGTGCTACGGATTCCTCAATCCATTTCAAGTAAGCCGCGCTGCCATTTGTGATTTCAATCTCAACGCATTCTGGAATCTCATAGGAGTGAAGCTCACGTAAAGCATCGCGCACGCGATCGAAAACATTTGCAGTGGTTTTGATTAGCAGCAACCACTCGGTTGCGGCTTCCACTTCTCCTTTCCAGCGGTAAATCGATTCGATCTGGGGAACGATGTTAACGCAGGCCGCGAGTTGGCGCTCGACAAGCGCGCGGGCAATGGCGCGCGATTCTTCGAGGGTCCCGCAAGTGGTCAAAACAACTCGTTTGTCAGTCATATAGAATCATTCGTTGGCCTTCTGTATATGGACGTTCATCTTGCTTTCGGAATCTAACTCCCGGGTATTTCAGGCGAGTGTCCAAGGTTAAAGACCAAGCCTAGATCATAAATTTATACGAGGGATGCAATGACTACTCAAATTAAGTTCGGCACTTCGGGTTGGCGGGCTGTAATGGCCGAAGAATTTACGTTCGCGAACGTTCACCGGGCAGTGCATGGAATTGCGCGTTACGTCACATCGCAGAAATCGAATGGAGCAAAGGTCATTGTGGGGCGCGACCCGCGCTTTCTGGGAGAAACGTTCTGCTCCATGGCAGCAGACCTTCTGTCAGGCTACGGGATAACGCCGCTGGTAATCGCGGAACCGGCGCCTACGCCGGCGATTTCCTATGCGGTGATTCAGTCGAAGGCCGACGGTGCGATTAATTTCACGGCTTCGCACAATCCTCCGGAATATAACGGCATCAAGTTCTCGACTGCCGACGGAGCGCCGTCGCTGCCGGAAGTGACAAAGGCGATCGAGGCTGAGATTGCTGCGTTCGATGCGAATCCGCAAACACCGAAGGCGCAAAAGACGGAAGCACAGTCGATCGATCCGCGACGCATGTATCTTGCGCGCCTGCGTGAGATTGTGGATCTTGACATCATTAAGAAAGCGGGCACTAAGGTCGCATTTGATCCGATGTGGGGAGCGGCCCGCGGCTATTCCGATGAACTGCTGCGCGAGGCCGGTGTAACCGTCGGCACGGTGCATGATACGCGCGATGTTCTGTTCGGCGGGCACGCGCCTGAGCCGGACGATCATCTGCTGGACGACCTGCGCCACAAGATGCGCGAAATTGGAGCGGGGGTCGGCATAGCTACCGACGGCGATGCTGACCGCTTCGGGATTGTCGATGAAGACGGGACTTTTCTGCAGCCGAATTACGTGATCGCGCTGCTGTTTGATTATCTGGTTGAAACGCGGGGGTGGAAGAATGGCGTGGGTAAGTCGGTCGCCACCACCAACCTCATCAATGCGTTGGCGGAAAAGTACAAGATTGAGCTTCACGAAACGCCCGTGGGTTTTAAATACATCGGCGAACTTATCAAAGAGGACAAGATTCTGATCGGCGGCGAAGAGAGCGCCGGATTGTCGATTCGCAAGCACGTGCCGGAAAAGGACGGAGTACTTGCGGGATTGCTGTGTTGTGAGATGGTAGCTCGACGCGGAGCGTCACTTGGCAGACAATTGGAGTCCATATTTGCCAAAGTTGGTTCCTTCTACCCCGTGCGGGAGAACTTCCGCTTGACGCCGGAAGTGAAACAGAAGTTTACTGAGAAGTTACGTAGCGATCCAGCCGACTTTAATGGCAGCAAAGTTGCGAAGGCGGTGCGGACGGACGGGTTAAAACTGGTTCTCGCCGACGGCTCCTGGGTTTGCTACCGGCTGTCTGGCACGGAACCGGTTGTGCGCGTTTACAGCGAGGCGCGGAGCAGGGAAGACCTCGCCAAGTTGAGCAAGGCAGCAAAAGCATGGATCTTCGATTAGGGCCAGCCTCGAGAGAACGCATTTTGCCGGGCCGAATGTTTCGACCGGAAGATGGGTTACGCGCCGTGATGGAGCAGGCGCCGAAAGCCGAGGCAGTGGCAACGCGATGGGTGGAGCAGACTCGTCCGGGCTGGTCGTGGTTAGCGCGAGAGTGGCGGAGACTGGGCACTGCAGCGGCGGCGGTCGTCATTGTTGGACTGCTCCTGCACGCGATGTTTGGCGCGAACGGCATGGTGGTCTACCGGCAGAAGAGAGCCGAGATGCATGAACTGCAGAGTGAAGTCGACCGATTGCAGAAGGCGAACGAGCAGTATGCCGAACGGATCAAACTGCTCAAGTCCGATCCGGAGACGATCGAGAAAGAAGCTCGCGAACAACTGCACTACACGCGCAAAGGGGAAGTAGTATTTGTAGCTCCGGAGGCCGCGCCCGCGAAGCCTCCCATTGGACGGGCGAACAACGGCAAGTGAAAAGCCAAAGCCTATTCATCCGACCAGTGGGCGCTACTTCCGGAATCTTGCTGAGCTTCCTACTGTGCGAAGACAGAATGCGTGGTGTCGAGGGCGCAATGTGGATCGTCAGGCGCGCTTGATTCCTGAACGCGGCGGCCTCGCAACGATTTCCACCACTGCAGCAGCGGTTTTATCTGCGACTCATAGGGCTTGAGGCTCTTGTTGTCGAGGAATTCCATGTTCTGAAACTCACTCTTGCGCGCGACGCTAATCGTGTAAGGATGGGTGTCCTGCATGACGAGCGGCGGGACGGTGCGAGGAACTTTGAGATCGCGGAATTCATGGCTGTCGATAATTGCGATCAGCGAATTCCATTCGGCATCGGAGAGTTCGCCCTCGTAAACTTTACGATCGGCTTCTTTCCCCCGCTTGATGTCGGCCTTTTCGGAATGGAAATGATGATCGTCGAATATCAGAGTGCAGTACTGCGGAGACGCCATGGCGGCGGGCTGGATCTCATTTAACAACAGACGCAGAGGCGCATGGGCCGCTTGTTGGCCGGAACTTGCGGTCGTCGCAAAAGCCAAACCGAGCAGGAAGAGAAATGCGGCTGGTCGTTTCATGATCATCCCAGGTTGATCGGCGCGCAATACTGGGGCGTCGCCTCTTTAAAGTCGGACTTATTTTTCTTCTCGATGCTGTCGAACCATTTGAGCAAGGGATTCACTGTTTTCTGGAAGCGGGCCCCGTTGTCGAGGTAGGTATCCATTCCATTGGTGACGCCACCGGTGTCGCTTGCGCCCATCTTCAGCCGCTCCTTGGTTGTCGTGAAGCGTTGCTGCGAGCCGTCGCGGTCGATTTGGGCGTCCAGGCTTTCAATTTCACGGATCGTCGCATTCGGAGGGATCTCTGGTGGCGCTGGTGTTGTGATCTTCTTGAAAGCATCGTCGTCGAGTATCGATTTCAAGTGCTGAAGGTCATCGGCGCCAAGAGTGCCCTCGGCGCGCTTGACCTTCGGCTTCCCTACGGTTGTCTCTTCTCTTTTCTCAAGTACAAATTTGCCGTCGCCGTAAACGACCAGGCAAGAAAGCGAGTTGGGATAGCTGGAAACGTCTCCGCCTTTGCCGTAAGTGATGCCATTCATGCCCTGGGCGTGGACGACGTTGGTCTCGAGATTCAGATAAGCCTTGGAACGCTGCAACTTCAGTAATGTCGCTGAAGGTGCTTGACCAACTGCCGCTTCGGCAAATAAAAGGATTGCAAGAAGCGCAAGAGTTGTGTGTAAGTCAAAGCGAAACCGTGCAGACATCCTTTCCCTCCCGTGGGGTATTGATAGTGGTTGCCATGTTACACCGAAAGCAGCAAGAACCGCATGGTTTTGTAAAAAGGTAAAGCGGGTGTCTGGGAAAGCGAAGTGGCTTCGGCTGTGGTAGAGTTCAAGCATTCGTGTGGGAACTCAATTGAGGAGGATGGTATGCGGAAAGCTGTTTTGTTGCTGCTCGCTCTCGCGTTGGTCCTGATGATTGCTCCGGTGGCATTTGCCGGAAGCCCCCAGACCGTGAACGGCTGGATCAGCGATTCTAATTGTGGTGTAAAAGGGGCCAACGCCGCGGCTGAGGAATGCACGAAGAAGTGCATCGCCAAGGGAGCGAGCCCGGTCGTTGTCACCGATGGGGACCAGAAGGTCCTGAATGTGGAAAATCCCGATGTGCTTAAGGATCACTACGGGCACCACGTAGCAATCACGGGACACATCGATGGGGACAAGATTCACGTGGACAGCGTGAAGATGCTGTAAGAATGATCCGGATTGATTGAAATGAGGGCGACCGAAAGGTCACCCTGTTTTTCTGATTTGCGGTTTAGCTTCGCGGCGCGCTAGCGCACAATGCCTTCGAGCGGGGAACTGGCTGTGGCGTAGAGTTTGCGAGGCATTCTTCCCGCCAGGTAGGCCTTCCGTCCAGCCAGGACGGCATGCTTCATGGCTTCGGCCATGAGCACGGGTTCTTGAGCGCCAGCGATGCCGGTATTCATCAGGACGGCGTCATAGCCGAGTTCCATTGCGATGGCGGCATCGGAGGCTGTGCCTACGCCGGCATCGACAATGAGTGGAACGCCCGTAATCAGTTCGCGCAGAATGCGCAGGTTCGCGGTGTTCTGAATGCCGAGACCGCTGCCGATGGGCGCGCCCAGAGGCATCACAGCCGCCGCGCCCGCATCGACGAGGCGCTTCGCGAAGACGATGTCGTCCGATGTGTAGGCCAGCACGGTGAAGCCTTCTTTCGCCAGCGTGCGCGTGGCTTCAAGTGTGGCTTGCACGTCGGGAAACAGCGTGGCTTGATCGCCGATCACTTCAAGTTTGATCCAATCAGAAAGCCCGGCCTCCCGTGCCAACCGAGCCGTGCGGATCGTCTCCTCAGCGGTGTAGCATCCGGCCGTATTGGGCAGAAGGAAATATTTTCCGGGATCAATGTAATCGAGAAGGGATTCGGTGCTGCGGTCAAGATTTACGCGGCGAACCGCGACCGTTACCATATCAGCGCCGCTGGCCTCAAGCGCACGCGCGGTCTCCTGAAACGATCTGTATTTGCCAGTCCCAACGATGAGACGGGACTGAAATTGCCTGCCTGCGATGATGAATGAGTCCGTCATGTCTTTATTGTACGGCGGGGGCGGGCGAACCTGGCAAGCGTGAGGCGGTTTATCTGAATTCGACTATCGGCGGACCGGATCAACTTCCGCGGTTTCGGCCTTGGCGTACATGTCATCGATCAGATCACGGTAGCGACTCTCGATTCCGCGACGACGCACCTTAAAGGTATGTGTCAAAGTGCCGTCGGCCGCCGAGAACTCCTCCGCCACAAGTAGCACGCGCTTCAGTCTCTCGAAGCGTGCCAAAGTCTGATTCAGTTCTTCGACGATGCCGTCGTAAAGCGCGCGGACCTTGACGTGGTCAATAAGAGACTGCCGCGAAGCAAACTCGACCTTGTTGGCGCGCGCCCAGTCTTCGAGAACAGGGAAGTATGGCGAAATGAGAACGGCCGGAAACTTTCGACGGTCACCGAGGACGACAGCCGTGCCGATCAGCGGGTTCAGCTTCAGAGAATTCTCGATTGGCTGGGGCGCAATGAACTTGCCTCCAGAGGTCTTGATGAGATCTTTCTTGCGATCGGTGATCGAAAGGAAACCGTCGCTGTCGATGTCTCCAATGTCACCGGTCTTGAACCAGCCATCTACAAACGCAGCGCACGTTTCGTCGGGACGATTCCAATAGCTGGTGAACACCGAGGGTCCGCGCACCAAAACCTCGCCGTCATCGGCGATGCGCACTTCGACATTAGCGAGCGGCTTGCCGACCGTTCCTATCTTGTGCGCTCGGGGATTGTTGACGGCAATGACGGGCGAAGTTTCGGTCAGCCCGTAGCCTTCATGGATCGGGATACCGATATCGGCATACCATTCGGCGAGTTCGCGGCCCAGGGGGGCGCCTCCCGAAATAAATTCTTCCGCTTTGCCGCCCATTCCCGTGCGCACCTTAGAAAATACAAGATGATTGGCGATCTTCCAGGAAAGACCGGTTGGCTGGATATCCTGAAGCGTTTCGGAGCGGTGTGCGCGCCCGACCTTCATGGCCCAACGGTAGATGACATTCTTGGGAAACCCGAAAGTCTTCAGGATGACTTGCTGGCGAATTTTTTCATACACGCGCGGAACGCCAACAAAAATGGAAGGCTGGACCTCGGTGAGCGCCTGCGGCAAGCGTGTGATATCGGGGCAGTAGGCGAGGGTCACTCCACGATAGAGCAGGGCGAAGTCGACGTGCCGTGCGGTGACGTGCGAGAGGGGCAGGAAGGAGACGCTCACGTCATCCTTGTCGCCGATGCCGAACCCCTGAAGCGAACACGAGATGTTGGAGGCCATGTTGCCATGAGTCAGCATGGCTCCTTTGGGGGTTCCGGTCGTGCCGGAGGTGTAGATAATTGTCGCCAAGTCATCAGGTGCGATGGCGTGTGCGCGCGCCTCAAACTCAGGGTCAGCGCTCGCCGGGCCTTGCAGCATGAGAGTCTGCGCATGAATGGCATGCGCTGTCTCCACGGCGTCCATCACAATGACGCGCTCGACAGGCGTACGCTGTTGGACGGTTTGCACCTTTTCGAGTTGACTCTTGGTGGAAGCAGCAACGACACGGGCCCCGGCATTGTTGAGGATGAACGAAGTCTGTTCGGCGGTTTGCGTGGCATAAATCGGAACCGTGACGGCCCCCATAGCGAGTACGGCGAAATCGATAATTGTCCATTCGGGTCGATTCTCACTGAGGATGGCCACCCGGTCGCCTTTGCGAATGCCCCAGGATTCGAGAACACGAGAGACCCCGACCACGTTGCGATAGAGTTCGGCGGATGAAATCGGAATCCAGCCCAGAGCTTCCCGTTGAAGCATGACTCGGTCGCGCCGCCGCTGATACACGGCAATAAAAATGTCGTTCAGAGTACGAAGGCTCATCGGGGGACCAGGGTCTGAGAACATTGTACAAACTTCCGAGGGTGTACCCGGTGCCGGGGATGGAACTAGTCCCCGGCGATCGGGTGAAAATTGGAAAGGACGATTGAGTGTTAGGTAGGACCTGAAAAAACTGGGGAAGACGCTAACATGCGCCAGGGGCTTCTTGGTCAGCCTGGATTTGCCGATCGGACTACTTCGTCGCTGTGCCCTTTTGCAAATCGTCGAGCGCCGCAAGCACCTCCGCGCTGTGTTTGTTGGGATCGACGTTCGTGTACACGCGCACGATTTTGCCTTGAGGATCGACAATGAAAGTGTTGCGGGCGGCGATTTCGACACCTTTATACTCCATCGTCGAGCCGTATTCCTTGACGACTTTATGTTCGGTGTCTGCCAGCAATTTGAAATTCAGTCCCTCTTTGGCGCAGAAGGCCTTATGGGAGTCCACGGTGTCGACGCTAACGCCGAGAACGACGGCACTGCGCTGACCGTACTGCGGCTGATCGCGCTGGAAATTGTGAGCCTCGATGGTGCAGCCTTGAGTTTGATCTCTGGGGTAGAAGTAAACGACAACCCATTTTCCGCGATAATCCTTCAAGCTAACGGTTCCATCCTGTGACGGCAGCGTGAAGTCGGGAGCGGATGCTCCGACGGCGGGAGTTTCTGAAGCGAACGCGGAGGGCAGAAGATTCGTCACAGCGAACATCCCCGCGGCTACGATGAAAAACACCAAACGCATATTGCCTCCTCAGATTTCAGAGGAGTATATCAGGGAAAACGGCGGCAATTGTCGCTGAGCCGGCGCATGCTAAGCGCGCTCTGGCGTCGCGAAGTTGGCGAAGAACGCTTCGTATGCAGTCCCCTCGTTTGACCCTACTGCACCGCACTGTTATGATTTTTATGCGGGGTGGAGCAGTCTGGTAGCTCGTTGGGCTCATAACCCAAAGGTCGGTGGTTCAAATCCACCCCCCGCAACCAACGCAATCATAAGGTTACGGGCAATT
>Ga0187890_10002022_pt1 | contig 14250 bp, 15 predicted proteins | sample June2016WEW_21_1_FD_133005 | JGI IMG/M metagenome (GOLD analysis project Ga0187890, IMG submission 133005) | Peatland microbial communities from SPRUCE experiment site at the Marcell Experimental Forest, Minnesota, USA - June2016WEW_21_10 | ecosystem: Environmental > Terrestrial > Soil >... | reverse complement strand
TTCTTGAGCCCGCTCACCTGCGGGTTGTAGAGCAGCTCCCACAAGAGGTCTTGCGCCGTCTGCTCCCAGGACAGCTCGCGAGCGACATGCACCGCTCCGAGACGCAGGTCATCGATGCGGATGGCAACGATCAACCGGTCGGCGATCGGCTGCAGACGCTCCCACAACGCACCTTCGGCCACCGGCTTCGCCATCCGCAGCAGGATCCACGGTCGATGCGCATCGCGCTCACCGATGGCCCGCGGCCACACGTCCGGATGCTCTCGGAACCCCAGATCGCTGTCGTGCAGGACAACGAGGTCAGCCAGCTCCGGCGCATCCTCCGAGGCTCGCTCGCGGACGTCAGCGGCTGCGCGCTCCTCTCCGAGCTGCTTCTCGACGCGCCACACCCTCTCCCCCTCGTCTTCGACGCGTGCCCAGATCGCAAATCGATGATTGCAGTGCTCGTCGCTGAGGTCGACCGCGCCTTCTGGGGCCTTCGGCGCGTGGACTTCGACCGGCGATGATGCGTCCGGTGGCAGTTGCTTGGCGACCGCGTCGATCAGCTTGCCGAGCAGGACAGCTCCGCCCCATTCGCCGGAGGCGCATGTGCTCTGCCCTCCAGCCCCTTGCCCGCGCGCCAGGTTCCAATCGAGGACCACGTCCCCGGCGACGACCACATGCCCACTGCCTGCTCGTGTTCCCGCCATCAATCGCCTCGTCTCGTGGTCGCGCGGGTCGGTACTCCCGCGCTGGTGGTCGGCCAGCTTCGTGAGGTGCTGCCCTGCGACGCGGGCCAGGTCGTCGTCCGTCAGTCTTGCGATGGGCGGCTCATGGGCACTCGCGGCCAGTCCTCATCTTCCATAAACTAGAACTGCTCCAGATCGCGGGCATCCGTGGTTCCGTGCAGGTCGGATCGCGGGGGACTACGGTATGCGCCGCCTGTTGCGCTCCAGGCGCCTGCGGCGCCGCGCTCGCCACTCCGTAGTCCGCCGCCGGCGCATGCGGGCTGCAGACGGATGACGCGCGGCGGGTGGACACCTAACCTCGAGGCATGTCTCTCGGCAGGCGGCATTTCAAGCTCTCGCGGGGCCTCATTGCCGCTCTCGCCCTCGCGTCGCTGCTCGCCACGACGTCTGTTGCCGCGGCTCCCCGCGCCAAGGGCATCTACGGCGGGGTGATCGTTGTCGGCAGGGGTGTCGCCGGGGCCAGGCTGGGCATGACGCGGGCCCAGGTGATCGCGCGTCTCGGACCGCCCGTGAGCGAGATGCCCGACCGGGGCATGAGCTACGAGGCCCTCCCGCCGAAGAACCCGAGCGGGCAGTTCGACATCGCCCTTCAGGGGGGGCGTGTGCGGATGTTCATCATCTCGCCGCGCAGCACGTGGCGCCTGGCAAACGGGATCCACATCTTCGCGAGCGGCGCGATCGCCCGTCTCATGCGCTATTACGGACACCGTCTGAAGCCGACCCGGATCGAAGACGGCGAGCGTGTCTATCGCATCACCGAACGCTACCTCGGCCGCACCGTCTGGACCGAGTTCTACGTCGAGCATTTCGGGCCCAGGGCGAGCGTGTACGGCTTCGACCTGCTCTTTCCGCTCACGCGCTGACGCGGCCCTGCTTCGGGGCGGCGAGAGGTCTCGTTCGGAAAACCGGGTTTGGCTAGGCTGAGCTTCGATGGCGCAGCTGAGCGACACCCGCGTCCTGGTGACGGGCGGCACGAGCGGCCTGGGGCGGGCGATGGCGCAAGCGCTCGCGCAGGCGGGCGCCCGGGTGGCGGTGACCAGCCGCGACCGGGAACGAGCGCAGGATGCCGCCGCGCAGCTCGGTGCCGGCGCGGTGGGGATCGAGCTCGACGTTCGCGACGCCGGCTCGGTGTCGGCGGCGGTCGACAGCGCCTACGCGATGCTCGACGGCGTGGACGTGCTGGTCAACAACGCCGGGATCGGGATGCGGACCGTCAACCCGCGGTTCATGACCGAGCCGCAGCCATTTTGGGAGGTGGCGCCCGCCGGCTTTCGCGACGTGCTGGAGACCAAGGTGACCGGGACGTTCCTTCTCGCCCAGGCGGTGGTGCCGCGAATGCTGAGCGCCGGCAGCGGACGGGTGGTCACGATCTCGATGAGCGAGCAGACGATGACCCGCCGCGGCTTCGTCCCCTACGGACCCTCGGGCGCCGCCGTGGAGGCCTTGGCGCGGGTGATGGCCGCCGACCTGGCCGACACGCCGGTCACCGCCAACATCCTGCTGCCCGGCGGCGCGACCGCCACCGGGATGATTCCCGAGGAGATGCCAGATGAGCTGCGCGCAAACCTGCTCGACCCGGCGATCATGGGACCGCCGATCGTCTGGCTGGCCTCTGCGGATGCCGCCGCAGTACACGACCAGCGGATCGTCGCCCGCGACTTCGACGACTGGCTGCAGGCACGCGAGAACCGGCGCAGAGCATCGAGGGTCTCGTTGTAACTGTCGCGCAGCTGGACCACGCTTCTCTGCGGACGAGGCGGACTCACGTGCGCGCCGCGGCCGCACGCGGTCGTCCAACGGGCTGGACGCCCAGGAGCTATCGGGCGAGCGTGTCGAGGAACTCGTTGATCGCTGCTGCAGCGTCGGCGGCGAGGAGCCGCTCGTCGTCCTCGGGGGTGACCTTCCGCGCTTCGCGGGCGTAGGCTCGGGCGCCGTGTGCGCGGTCGTCGCGAAACCGCTCGCGCACCTCCACGAAGGTCGAACTCATGCCGGGGAGGGCCTCCGCGAGTGGGCTGGCCTTGACGATATTGGCAGCCTCGGCAGGACCGCCGGCGTCGTTGTGGAGCAGGACGTAGGCGAGGTCGTAGTAGTCCTTGTCAGCGCCGCGCGTGCGCGCGGCCGCGGACTTCGAGAGCAGGTAGCCAGCGAGCCCGGCGATCTGAACGCGCAGATCGCCCTCAGGGACGTGGAGGATGTACTCGCGGTGGTCACGCTCGACGTGGCCGGTGCCCCGGAGATTGACCGCCCGCAGCCTTGAGCACCCGACAGGTCGAATGATTGCCTCGGCCGGCTGGTCGTCGAGGTCGCACAGGAACTCGATCTTGACGAGGCGATCCTCAATCCGACCACTCCAGCGCCAGCCCTTCCGCCGCCGGCGTGAAATGCATCGCCTCGAGTGCCGCCTGGATTGATCCGAGATCGTGACTCACAGTGAGATGCGTCACCAGCAGAATGTCGACGTCCGTCGTGCCGAGATGCGCGGGGACCTCCGGCGCGTCGGTGCGCGCCAACGTTGGCGGCACGAGTCCACCGAGCACGATCAGCCGCTCGCTCGCGGGCGCGCTTGCGGCAAGGAGCCGCCCGAGAGCCCGTTCCGCGAACGCGCGCGCCTCGGCGGAGCGCTCGTCGTCAGCCATGTTCCTGCTCCATCACGTCGCGAAGATGCCCAGCCGCGTCCTCCCCCCGCCCGCCGAGGCGCTTGAGGTCGGCATAGACCCGTGGCCAGGAGACGATCGGACCCGACGGGGAGGGCGTGGCGAGTCGGAATGCGTTGCCCGGAGTGCGCCACAGCTCGATCCGCCCGGCGTCGTCGGTGAGCGTGAGGCCGGCCTCCTGCAGACGCGGCGCGAGGTCGCGGTGCGCGTAGCGCTCATCGACCCGCAAGTGCAGGACCGGAAGCTGCGTGACGAACGGCGCGAGCTGCTGCGCCGCGGCCCACCCGGTCCAGCCGAACGAGATGTCACCGAGGGCGTGCGCGAGGCGCGTTTGCACGTCGTCGAGGTCGCGGCTGGTGGTGTGCGCAAACCACCGCTCGACGGGCATCGCGTTGATGTGCGCGGTCCAGGATTCGAGCATTGCGTCGGGCTGCTCGAGGACGCGGTGTGCGCCGCGACCGCGAGCGGGTCCCCGCTTCGCAGTCCAGCCCTCCTCGTCCCATCCGGCGAGGATGCGGCTGGCTCGCGCGATCGAGCAGCCGGTGTGCTCGGCGATCCAGGCGGTCGTGATCAGTGCGGGGCGCGTGGCGAGCGTCGCCTCGCCGGCGAGGCCGGCAATCTGGCTCCAGGAGGCCCCGTGCGGCTGTGGGTCCTTCGCGGCTGGCGCTCGGTCGACGTGGACGAGCAGGCCCTCGCCACGGAGACTTGCGGCGCCTGTCTCGTCGAGCCAGTTGACCCCCCGCTCATCGAGCAGTCGGCGAGCACCTGATGAGAGCTCCGGTGCGACCACGAGGTTCACTGCCGGGGAGCGGTCGAGCCGTGCGCGCACGTCGGCGGGCCAGCCGCGACGAACCCACACCGCGTGGAAACGCGGCTGACGAGACAGTCCCAGGACCCGCAGAAGGTGGGCGCCATCGCTCGTTGGCTGCACGAGCACGTCTGCGTCGAGCACCGTGCTGACGGCTCGTGCCATCCGATCTTTCTCGTCCATGCCTATATTCTACTGCCGCAAGCAAGAATACCCGGGAAAGCAAGAACAACTTTGAGCCTCGCCAGAGTGAGCCTCGCCAGAGACCACGCGCTCGCAAGTCCCGACGCAACCGCCGCGTTGCTGGCGTATGTCCGGTGCTGGAAGACAGGCGCTGCGCACGAGCGTCCCGGATGCGTCGCTGCCGCGAGTCGGGTTGATCGCGCGCAAGGGCCGTCGCGCTGAGATCGCGGGCATCCTCGCGCGCGAGGGATTCGCGATCGCGCTGTTCGATTGCGTGGGCACGATCGCCGACGCCGACGGCTGGGGCGCGCTGGCGGCGGTGGTGCTGTCGATCGAGGGCAGCGTGTCGACGGTCGCGCGCCTGGTGGAGTCGCTGAGCAAGCGCTTTGAGCCGGTGCCGGTGGTGGTGGTGTGCGCGAGCATCCTGCGCCGCGAGGTGCGCGCGGCGCTGGCCGCGGGCGCGGCGGGCGTGGTCGTCTACGAGGAGCTGGGCGCCAGCCTGGGCGCGTGCCTGCGGGCTGTGGGCGCCGGTCAGGCGTGCGTGCCGCGCGGGCACTGGCGGGCGATCGAGCCGCCCGTGCTGTCGATCCGCGAGAAGCAGGTTCTCGGCCTGGTCGCGCTGGGTTACATGAACAGGCAGATCGCCGAGCGGCTGTTCCTCGCGGAGAGCACCGTCAAGAGCCACCTGTCCTCGGCGTTCGCCAAGCTCGGCGTGCGCTCGCGCAACGAAGCAGCCGATCTGATCCGCAGCCACGAGCGTGCGCTCGGAATGGAGATGCCCGACCTCGCCGGTGCGCCCGACCTCGCCGGTGCGCCCGACCTCGCCAGTGCGCCCGACCTCTCCGGTTCGCCCGTGGAGGGCGGTTCGCCCGTGGAGCCCGCGCCCGCGACGCCGATCGCGGCGCAGACGGCATGAGCGCCGCAGTGACTGACATTCCGCTGACGGTGATGGACCACGAGGATCCGCGCCTGCTCGCGCAGCTGATGGAGGCGGTCGGCGAGGTGGCGGCGACGGGCGCGTTCACCGGCGGCGCCGCGGTCGAGCGCTTCGAGGCCGACTACGCCGCCTGGTGCGAGGCTCCGTATGCGGTGGGCGTGTCGTCGGGCACCGAGGCGCTCGTGCTGGCGCTGCGCGCGCTGGACGTGGGGCCGGGCGATGAGGTGGTGGTGCCGGCGAACTCGTTCATCGCGACCGCCGAGGCGGTCAGCCTGGTGGGCGCGCGGCCGCGCTTCGCGGACGTGGAGCCGGACACGCAGCTGATGAGCGCGCACACGCTCGCGCAGGCGCTCACGCCGGCGGTGCGCTGCGTGATCCCCGTTCACCTGTTTGGCCGCACCGTGGACATGGACCCGATCGTGGCGCTCGCGCGCGGCGCCGGCGTGGCGGTGCTCGAGGACGCCTCGCAGGCGCACGGCGCGCGCTACCGCGGTAGGCGCGTGGGAACGATCGGCGACGCGGGCACGTTCTCGTTCTATCCCGCCAAGAACCTGGGCGCGTGGGGCGACGCGGGCGCGGTGGTGAGCACGCGCGCGGAGCTGGCCGAGCGCGTGCGCCTGCTGCGCTCGCACGGCGAGAGCCCGCGCTATCACCACCGCGTGGTCGGCACGACGGGGCGCCTGGACGCGATCCAGGCGGCGGTGCTGCGGCTGAAGCTCGCGCGCCTGGACGAGCGCAACCAGGCCAGGCGGCTGGCGGCCGACGCGCTGCGCGAGGCGCTCGCGGACGTCGAGGAGCTGACGCTGCCCGCGCCGGCGGGGGCGGGCGGCGACCACGTGTATCACCAGTTCGTCGTGCGCACTCCGCATAGGGACGCGATCAGGGAGCTGCTGGCCGAGCGGGGCATCGCGACGGGCGTGCACTACCCGATCCCGATCCACCGCTCGCAGGCGTACGCGGCGCTCGCGCAGGCGCAGGATCAGGCGCCGTGCGCGAGCGCGCTCGCCGGCGAGATCCTGTCGCTGCCGATGTTCCCGTCGATCACGGGCGAGCAGATCGAGCGAATCGGCGCCGCGCTGCGCGCAAGCCAGGCGGCCGCGCGACCGTTGGTTGTGACGATGGGCACTACAGAAGCCCGTTGACGTTCATCGAGCACGGATCCAGCCAGCGGAGGAGGCAGCGAGATGATCACGACGCCGATCGGCATCGCGGTGGTGGGCTTTGGCTACTGGGGCCCGAACGTGGTCCGCAACATCGCGGAGCGCCCGGAGTTCCGTCTGATGGGCCTGTGCGAGCGCGACCCCGCGCGGTCGATGGATTTCGCGCGCCGCTACCCCGGCTGCCCGGTGGAGCACGATCTGGACGCGCTGCTGCTCGATCCGCGCGTGCAGGCGATCTCGATCGCGACGCCGCCGCGCACCCACTTCGAGCTGGCGCGCCGCGCGCTCGAGGCGGGCAAGCACGTGCTCGTGGAGAAGCCGCTGGCGACCACGGCGGCGCACGCTGAAGAGTTGATCGAGATCGCCGCGCGGGCCGAGCGCGTGCTGATGCCGGGACACACGTTCGTGTACAGCCCGCCGGTGAACAAGGTGCGCGAGCTGATCCAGACGGGCGAGCTCGGCGACGTGTACTTCATCACCTCCTCGCGCATGAACCTCGGCATCTACCAGGCCGACGGCGTGATCAGCGACCTGGCGCCGCACGACCTGTCGATCCTCTTGTACTGGCTCGATCGTCCGGTCACGCACATCGCGGTGGCCGGCCAGAGCATCTTCCAGGACGGCGTTCCCGAGACGGCGTTCCTGACGGTGACGTTCTCCGGCGGCACGACCGCCAACGTGCAGATCTCGTGGCTGGCTCCGCGCAAGATGCGCCAGATGGTGGTGGTGGGCTCAAAGCGGATGGTGCAGTACGACGACAACTCATCGGATGAGTCGGTGCGCATCTATGACCGCGGGCTGGACGTCTCGACGGTGGAGGCGCCGGCGACGTTCGGCGAGTACAAGCTCACATATCGCAGCGGCGACATCGTGGTGCCGCGCATCGAAGCGGGCGAGCCGCTGGGCCTGGAGCTGGCGGACTTCGCGCACGCGATCCGCACGGGCGAGGAGCCGCGCTCGAGCAGCGCGCTGGGCCTCGAGATCGTGCGCGCGCTGGAGGCGGCGCACAGCTCGATGGAGCGCTCGGGCGACCCGATCGCGCTGCTGGACGGCGATCACCCGTCCTACGGCGAGCGCATCCCGCTGTCCGTTCCGAGCATCAATCGTCAGCGCATCGGCGACAGGATCCCGGTCGCGTCGGGAGGGCGCGTTGCGGGCGACGGCTGAGCCGCCCACGGCGGTAGCGCGCGGTGGGACGGGAGTGCAAGTTTTGAGAGGACGGCTCCGCCGTCCGCGATGCGTGCGCGCGGGTGAGCCGTGGAGGGTGGCCGGCGCGGCTGCGGGCCGCGCCGGAACAGGCGCCATGCCTCGAACAACGGCCTTGGCCACCTGCTTGAACAGCCCCTCCTGCCTGGACGACTCGTCTAGGCCCAATGCCGTTTACTTAAGAGGGCTGGAGCCGGCTTCTGCTCTTCCGGAGGAGCAGCAAGCAGCGGGGCAGCTCTGGCTCCTGCAATCGCGCTCGCAAGCAGGAGTCTCGCAGCGGCGCCTGTCCGCCGAGTACGAGAGCCTACTTGTCGCCTTCGGGCAACCTGAAGCCGACCGGGCGCTTGGGCTGCGGGGGTGGGGAGATCAGCTGCCGCAGTGCCTGGAAGATTTCGTCCAACTGCTGGTCATGTTGGCCGAGCGTGGCTTTGGTCTCTCGCTCGAAATCTTCAAGGCGCCTCTCGATCGCGGTGTAAGAGGCCGCGATGCGTCGCAGCTCAACGAACGCCCGCATGATCGCGATGTTGACGGCGACTGCCGTCTTGCTCCGGAGAACGCCGGACAGCATCGCCACGCCTTGCTCTGTGAAGACGTAGGGCGCGTAGCGACGTCCGCCGCGCCCCTCCTTTGAGGTCGCAGATTGCGATCTCAAAGCCGTGGCCTCGTCCTTCGTCAGCTGGAACATGAAGTCGGACGGGAACCGATCTATGTTCCGCTTGACCTGCTCGATCAGGCGGCGTGTCTGCACCCCATAGAGCTCTGAGAGATCCTCATCGAGCATCACGTGGCGCTCGCGAACAACCAGGATCCGCTGCTGGATCGCTGGGAGTGGAAGCAACTCCAGCGACCTCTCTGCCTTGGTTCGATCGACCATGCGCGCAGATTGCCACACGCTGCGGACCCCAGCTCCCGCAAGAGACGAGCTGCGAAAGCCGGGGTCGCACCTTGGTTGGCTGCCCTTTTCCACCAAGAGCAGAAGCCGGCTCCAGCCCTCTTAAGTAAACGGTATTGCGCCTAGGCCGGCATTCGAGAAGGCTGGGAAACCTGGTGCTCAGACGCCCGTTCGTAGAGGGTCTCGGGCGCCATGTCGAAGCCGTTGGGCCAGACGACGGTCCGGATCTCCGGGTCGAAGCGGGCTTGGGAGAAGAAGTTCGGATCAGCGAGTGGCTCAGAGACGCCTCGCCAGTGGCGGCCGGCGAAGTTGATGTCGCCGACGAGCCCGTCGCCGAAGGTGACGCGCAGCTGGTGATCACCGATGACCTCGGCTCCGGTGACTGGGACGAGCTTATCCATGATGGCAATTCTAACGAAGTGGACCGATCGGGTTCAATGGCTTTTCGTCGGCGGCGAGCTCCCAATTGGCGTTCAGCTCGTCGCCGTGGAGCTCGGCCCAGGCCTGCACGAGGCGTAGTTGGGGCTTCGGGAGCTCGCCGACGATAACTGCGCCCGCCAAGTCGAGCGAGGCTTCATGCTCGGCGTAGTAGGCATGGAAGTGTGGGGTCGAGTGCCGGGGCTCGTCCCAGTGCATGGTGATCGTGATTCCGTAGAAAAAGCTCAGCTTCGGCATGAGTGGCCTTCGGATTGATTGAGCCGCACAACCGATGCCGCGGGTGTCCGCGAGCGGTTGTGACCTTCGCGCCCTGTTCCCGTGTCCGTTCTCGAGGGGCCACCGTGGGGTTCTCAGATCAGACCGCGCTGGGCACGGTCGGGCAAGCTACGCAGCGCAGGGGATGGAACTCTCGGGCAGAGCGCGGGCGGGCATCATCACACCCCCAACGCCCGAGCGTTGGAGCTGCCGCCCCGGCAGACGCCTCGCCAGTCACGCAAGTCCACCCCCGGCGCGAGCGTTGCTCGGATATGTCCAAGGACGGCACTGGGGCGGTCCGGGTGGCATCGCTGGATGGCACCGTTCACTCACGCACCAGCCCGCTGAGCGCAGGACCGCAGGCGGGCATGCTTGTGGCGGATGGGTATGGCCGGCGCGACTGGTTCCTGCGGCGGCTGCTGGCGGTGAGCGACGCGGCGTGCCTGGCGCTGGCGCTGGCGGCGGCGGTGGCGCTGGCGGGCGGCGCGCACGGTCACTCCTGGGATGAGTACATGCTGTTCGGGTTGATCACGCTGCCGGCGTGGGTGGTGCTGTTCAAGCTGTACGGGCTGTATGACCGTGACGCGAAGCGCTTGAGTCACTCGACGCTCGACGATCTGCCTTCGCTGTTTCAGGCTCTGCTGCTGGGATGCCTGCTGCTGTGGTGCTGGTTCGTGGTGGCGGCGCCGGCGAAGCTGATGTTCGCGGCGATCCTGGCGTTCGCGGGCCTGGCGATGGCGCTGGTGCTGAGCGGTCGTGTGCTCGTGCGTGCGGGCTTCATGCGCGTGGTGTCACCCGAGCGGGTGCTGTTGATCGGGACGGGACACACCAGCGGGGCGCTGATCGAGAAGATGCGCGCGAAGGCGAGCCTGCGCCTGGAGCCGATCGGGATGGTCAGCTGCGAGCAGGACGCGGGCGAGGTGCTCGAGCTGCCGTGCTTGGGCGCTCTGGACGAGGTTGACCTGCCGCGCCTGATGGTCGAGCAGCGCGTGGGGCGCGTGGTGGTGGCGGACGCGGAGGTCGACGGCGAGCGCCTGCTGGGGGTGCTGCGCGACTGTAAGACGGTGTCGGTGAAGGTGAGCCTGCTGCCGGCGACGTGCAGCGCGCTGGGACCGTCGGTGGAGGTCGACGATCTCCAGGGCGTGACGGTGCTGGGGATCAACCCTACGGTGCTGTCGCGCTCGTCGCGCATCGCCAAGCGCGCTCTGGATCTCGTGGGCGTCGCGATCCTGGGCATCTCGGCGGTGCCGATGGTGATCGTGATGGCGATCGCGGTCAAGCTCGACTCGCCCGGCCCGGTGTTCTTTCGCCAGGAGCGCATCGGCAAGGGCGGGCAGCGCTTTCGGCTGTTGAAGATGCGCACGATGGCGCTCGACGCGGAAGCGCGCCGCAAGGAGCTGCTGGCGCACAGCAGGGACCCGGGCTGGCTTCACCTCGCTCACGATCCGCGCATCACGCGCGTGGGGCGCCTCCTGCGGCTGACGAGCCTCGATGAGCTCCCTCAGCTGTGGAACGTGGTGAAGGGCGACATGAGCCTTGTGGGCCCCCGTCCGCTGATCGCGGAAGAGGACAGCATGGTCGACGACTGGGCGCGGGGACGGCTCGACCTGACGCCGGGCATCACGGGGCTGTGGCAGGTGCTCGGCCGCACGAGCATCCCGTTCGAGGAGATGGTGAAGCTCGACTACCTGTATGTGACCAACTGGTCGCTGTGGGGGGACGTGCGGCTGATCCTGCGGACGGTGCCGGCGGTGCTGCGACGCGACGGGGCGAATTAGGAGGAAGTGAAGGTCGCAAGTCTTGAAGGGACGGCTCCGCCGTCTGGGATGCGTGCGCGCGGGTGAGCCGTGGAGGGTGGCCGGCGCGGCTGCCCGCGCCGGAACAGGCGCCCGAGCAGCGCCGAAGCAGATGAAGGCGGTGTGGGTGCGCACGACGACACTCATCCCCCAAGACGTCGGCAGGATAAGCCAGCCCAGTTCGACGCCCAGACGGACGCTGATAGCCTTGAGTGTATGCGTACGCTGGTCCTGGACCCTCCCACAGCCGGGCTCGGCGACGTGCTCGAGAGTCGGCGTCGATCCGGGCTGGATCGCCTGGATGAGATCTGGGAAGGTGTCTACCACATGGTTCCCGCCCCCTCCGGACAACACGCCACGATCGAATCGCAGCTTCACCGGCTGCTTGGTCCCCTCGCAACGGCCGTCGGCCTGACCATGATCGGCCAGAGCAATCTCGGCGAGTCAGAACACGACTTCCGGGTACCGGACGGCGCTCTGCACCGCAGCCCTCCCAGGGGGGTGTGGCATCCGACCGCCGCGCTTGTGATCGAGATCGTCTCGCCGGGTGATGAGTGCTGGGAGAAGCTTCCCTTCTACGCCGCCCACGATGTCGACGAGGTGCTGATCGTCGACCCGCAGGAGCGCTCGGTCAGCTGGCTGGCGCTCGCGGGCGGCGAGTACCGTCCTGTCGAGCACAGCGGACTCGTCGATCTGGGAGCGCAAGGACTGGCCGAGCAGCTGGACTGGCCGCGAATCGACGAGGGCTAGAACACGGACCGAGGTGCCCGCCCGGCGCCTGCCGCTGTCGTCCCACGACGGCGAAGCCCTCTCCCATCTCGAGCAGGAGCCCCTCCCGGAGATGCAGAGCGTCCTCGATCTGGTGGACGAGCACATCGCGGGTCCACCCATGCTCGCCGGCCGTGTCGGCATACCAGAGCCGCATCTCGGGGCCGTCGAGCTTCGCCAGGAGCGCGATCTGGTGCCACCAGGACATTTGTGCAAGGCACCCTTGCACAATCTCGAGGTCGGGCCATGCCTTGGCGAACGCCCGCATGTACTTGAGGTTGCGCGAGGACATCCCCATGTCCGGGAACAGCGATCGCAGATCACGGGTGAGCCGATCCACGACCTTGCTTCCCCACCCCGCCTGCGCTTGGCGCCGGTCACCACAGCCGCTGCAGCCCGAGCGTCGGCCACCGGGCGAGGGAGCATGGGATCGCATTCGTCCAACGGCCCGTTGGACGAACGGCTGGCGTCGCGAGCTATGCCCGTGAGCTCTTGAGGGGGACGGCTCCGCCGTCCGGATGCGTGCGCGCGGGTGAGCCATGGAGGGTGGCCGGCGCGGCTGCGGGCCGCGCCGGAACAGGCGCACGAGCAGCGCCGAAGCAGAACGGGTCGTCGCTGCGGGAGCTGTTCGGGTGACTGATCAGGGATGCGGGGTGATGGCCAGGATGGTCATCACGCGCTTCTCGGATCCATGGCACCAGAAGATGCGGTAGGCACCCGGGGTGTTGCTCTGCGCGTATGCCTCGAAGACCTTGCCCTTCGGATCGAAGGGGTTCTCGAGCGAGTCGTACTCGTGCGTGTTGAGGCTGCTGTGCCGCGCAGACGCTCGCTCCTCCCATCGTCTCGATGCGGTCCGCGTTGGCGCGTACTGTAGATGGCTTATGACACAGCATCCCGTACGGCAGGGTGCCTCCGAGGTCGACGCTGTCGCCGCAAGCGCGACCTATCGCGAGCTGATCGAGCGCTTGAAGCGGCGCATCCGCGAATCTCAGGCCCGCGCGGCCAGGGCGGTCAACACCGAGCTGGTCATGCTCTACTGGTCGATCGGCCGGGAGATCCTCGGCCAGCAGCAAGCCAGCGGCTGGGGCGATGACGTCGTCGGGAGGATCGCTCAGGATCTCAGCGCGGACACCGGCTCGGCGCGGGGGTTCTCCCGGCGCAACCTCTTCTACATGCGCCGCTTCGCGACGATATGGCCCGATCCCGAGAAAGTGCCGCCAGTGGTGGCACAAATTGGCTGGACTGCCCACCGGGTCCTGCTGGATGCCTGCGGAGATGACCCAGACCTCTATGCATGGTACGCCACAAAGGCAGCAGAGAACCGCTGGTCCCGGCGGTACCTGAAGGGCCAGATCGACCTGCGTCTGCACGAGCGGCAGGGCATGGCGCTGACCAACTTCCCGCGCGCGCTTGAGCCCGCCGACGCCGATCTGACGCTGCAAGCGATCAAGGACCCCTACGTCTTCGACTTCCTGGAGTTGACCGAGGATGCCCAGGAGCGCCATCTCGAACAGGCCCTCATCGATGACATCCAGAACTTCCTCATCGAGCTCGGCACGGGCTTCGCGTTCTACGGCCGTCAGCGAGCGTTGCTCGTAGGCGACCAAGAGTACTTCGTGGATTTGCTCTTCTACCACCACACGCTGCGCCGCTTCGTGGTGATCGAGTTGAAGGTCGGCGCCTTCCGACCCGAGTACGTCAGCAAGATGAACTTTTACCTCAACGCCCTGGACGAGCAACTCCGGACCGGTGATGATCGCGAGAGCGTCGGCATCATCCTCTGCACCGAGCACAACGAGACCGTCGCCAAGCTCGCGCTGCACCGTGTCTACGCGCCGATCGCCGTATCGACGTGGCAAGCGGGAACTCCCGCTCCAGCGCTGCCGCCCGTCGAAGTCACCGACAACGTACCCGGCGATCTCGCAGAGCTCACCCAGCTCGACGAAGTACGCACAAGGCTGATCGACCGCGTCACGCGTCGCGCGTCGGAGATCACCGACAGCGAGGCCGAGCAGAACGCCGACTGATCCGCGCAGCAGTCGAGCGGGAGACTTGGCGTCGAGCTGGGGGTTCAGGCCCTGAAACCAGGCGCGCGTCACCTCTGGCCTGTCCGCGTCGCCGATCGTTTGCGCAATCTGCAGAGCTGCGGAAGACGCGATTGCGCGTCTTCCCCTACAGCCGCACGGCGCCGGCGACCCCCAGCGTGCGCGTGACCCCGCGCAGGTCGATGAGCAGGCGCGCACGCTGCGCGACGAGCCCGTGGTCGACCTCGGGGTGGGCGGTGACGATCAGCGCGAGGTCCGCATCCTCGAGCGCGTCGTCAAGCGAGACGCTCTGCAGGCCGTGCTCGCGCAGCGCGGGCACGTGCGGGTCGTGGTAGCGCAGCTCCGCGCCGAGGCCTTTCAACAGGGTCAGGATCTTCAGG